>OKES01000006.1_pt1 | contig 105009 bp, 87 predicted proteins | sample 1611001 | NCBI WGS metagenome assembly OKES01 (sample SAMN04436703, study PRJEB24849) | human gut metagenome | biome: human gut; feature: NICU; material: stool | host: Homo sapiens | place: USA: Saint Louis, MO | collected 2010-08-11
CCGGCCTTCCGGGAACGTCTCAGCGATGTTGAGGCCGCAACACCGGCAGTTTCAGCAAGACTGGTGAATAAATTAACGACAGGTTGCGCGAATCCCAGGTCGGGTAAGCGAAGCGCCACCCGACAAAACAACCGCGCATACGCTGGCCTCACCTCATCCGGTGCTCTCCATTGACCAACGCTTCGCGATCGAAAAAGCGCTGGATCACGCCCTCCGCCATAAACGCCGCCCGATCGGACATATGGGCGATGACGTCGGCATCATGGCTGACCAGCAGATAGGTCATGCCGTGCTCCTGTTTCAGGCGATTAAGCAAATTGAGAATTTCCGCCTGCACCGACATATCCAGCGCCGAGGTCGGCTCATCCAGCAGCAGGATCTGCGGGCGCAGCAGCAGGGCGCGGGCAATGGCCACGCGCTGCCGTTGCCCGCCGGAGAGCTGGTGTGGATAGCGGCGGACGGCGTCGGCGGCCAGCCCCACCTGCTCAAGGGCGGTGGTCACTCGCGGGGCAACGTCGCGGATGCCGTGGATCTGCAGCGGCTCCGCCAGGGTGCGCCACAGGGTATGGTTGGGATGCAGCGAGGCGTACGGATCCTGAAACACCATCTGCACGTTGCGCCGCAGATCGCCCTGAAAGCGGGCGCCCGGCATAATGGCCTGGCCGAGCAGATCCACGCTGCCGCGCCATTCACGCTGCAATCCGGCCAGCACGCGCAAAATCGTCGATTTGCCGCAGCCCGAGGCGCCGATCAGGCTGAAGGTTTCCCCGGCGTCGACACGGAAACTGGCGGCGGAGACCGCCGTCTTCGCGCCGAATGTAACCTGTAAATCCTGAAGATTAACGATCGCCATGGGTTGTCTCCGTAAAGTCCTGGGTTCTGTCGAGGGTCGGCAGCATCTGGCCGTAGGTGTGGGCATTTGGCCGGCAGGTCCAGAGGGTGCGGGTGTAAGGGTGCGTCGCGCTCGGCAGCGCCCGCGCCGGCATCTCGTCGACCTGTCTCCCCTGGTACATCACCAGCACGCGATCGCAATGCGCGGCTACCAGCGGTAGATCGTGGCTGATCAGTAACATGGCCATCTGCCGCTGCGCGCTCTGCTCCACCAGCAGCTCGAGGATCTGGTTGCGCAGGCGGGCGTCGAGGGCCGAGGTCGGCTCGTCGGCTATCAGCACCTTCGGGTTATTGAGCAGCGCGAGGGCGATCATCACCCGCTGTCCCATCCCGCCGGAGAGTTCGCCGGGATAGCGGCTGAGGACCGGCAGATCCAGACCGACGGCGGCGATGGCGTCTTTGACCGCCTCAGCGCGCGCGCGGCGGCTGAGACGCTGATGCAGGGTTAACGCCTCCTCCAGCTGCGTCTGAATGGTCTGCACCGGATTCAGCGCATAGCGCGGGTCCTGCAGCACCATGGCGATATCGTTGCCGCGCAGCGCGCGCCAGCCGCGGGCGCTGAGGGTCAGCACATCGCGCCCCAGCACCTCCAGCCGTTCAGCGCTCACCACCCCGGGCTTGCGCACCAGGCCCATCAGCGCCCGGGCGGTCATCGATTTGCCGGAGCCGGATTCGCCCACCAGCGCCAGCCGCTCGTTGCCGAGGGTGAAGCTGACGTTGTCCACCACCCGGGCGGTGGGATAGTCGACGGCGAGTCCCTGGACGGTCAGTCGGATGTCAGTCATGTTGCGGCTCCAGAATATCGCGCAGGCCATCGCCCAGCAGGTTAAACGCCAGGCTGGCGAGCAGGATCGCCGCGCCGGGGATGGCAGCGATCCACCATTGGTCGAAAATCACCTGCATCCCGTCGGCAATCATCGCTCCCCACTCCGCCATCGGCGGGCGGGCGCCCAGACCGAGAAAGCCGAGCCCGGCGGCGGCAAGGATAATACCCGCCAGATCGAGCGCCAGCCGGACAATCGCCGACGGCAGACACAGCGGCAGAATATGGCCGACCAGCAGCCGCCCGCCGCGGATGCCCAGCATCTCCGCCGCGGCGAGGTAGTCGCTATGGCGCAGGCGCTGAATTTCGCTGCGCGCCTGACGGGCGTAGGCCGGCCAGGTGGTCAGGGCTAACGCCAGCGCGCCGTTGACCAGCCCCGGGCCGAGCATCGCCACGAACGCGAAGGCGAGGATCAGGCGCGGCATCGACATCACCACGTCGGTAAAGCGCATCAGTATCCGCTCCAGCCACCCGCCATAGTAGCCGGAGAGGATACCCACCAGCAGACCGACGGGCAGGGTAATGGCGGTCACCAGCGCCACCAGACCCAGCGCCGGGCGGGCGCCGTAGAGCAAGCGCGACAGCAGGTCGCGGCCGTAGCTGTCGGTGCCGAGCAAGTGTCCCGCCCCGGGCCCCTGCAGACGAGCGGCGGCATCCTGCCAGTTGGGATCGTGCGGCGCCAGCCACGGGGCGAACAGCGCGGTCAGCACCAGCAGGATCACCAGGGTCAGGCCGCTGAAGGCGGCGGGGGAGCGGCGCAGACGGCGTAAAAACAGATAAGTCGGCATCAGCGCACCCTCGGATCGGTTAACCGTACCAGCAGGTCGGTCAGGTTATTGATCAGCACAAAACTCACGCCGATCAGCAGCGTGCCGCCCATGATCGCCGTGGTATCCCCAGCGAACAGCGCCGTGGTGAGGTAGCGGCCGATCCCCGGCCACGAGAAGACGGTTTCGGTGAGCACCGCCCCTTCGAGCATGGAGGTCCAGGCGAGAGCGGTCACCGTCAGCAGAGTGCCGCGGATATTGGGCAGGACATGGCGCAGCAGAATCGTCATCTCTCCGGCCCCTTTGGCCCGCGCCAGCAGAATGTACTCTTTGTTCATCTCGCTCAGACAGGCGGAGCGGGTCAGGCGGGTGATGCTCGCCAGCGAGTAATAGGCCAGCACCAGCACCGGCAGCGCCAGATGGCCGATCGCATTTTTAAACGCCGCGGTATCGCCGGAGAGCCAGGTGTCGATCAGCGCAAAACCGCTGCGTGGCTCGACGGTGTACTGATAAATATCGTCGAGGCGACCCGGGCCTGGCGCCCACTGCAGCCGGGCGTAGAACAGGGCCAGCATCAGCAGGCCGAGCCAGAAAATGGGCACCGAGTTGCCCAACAGGGTAAAGGTGCGAACCGCCAGATCCCACGGCGAACCGGCGTAACGGGCGCACAGCACCCCGGCGACGATGCCCAGTACCGCGCCGACGATCAGCGCCAGGGTCGCCAGCTCAAGGGTCGCCGGAAAGACCGCCAGCAGGTCGTGGAGCACCGGCTGGCCGGTGGCGCTGGCGATGCCAAGATCGCCATGGGCCAGGTTGACCAGGTAGTGCCAGAACTGCACCGGCAGCGGCTGGTCGAGACCCAGCTGATGGCGAACCTGGTCATAGGTCGACTGGCTGGCATGGTCGCCGACGATCTGCAGTACGCGGTCGACGGGCGACAGCGCGGAGAGCGAGAAGGTGACCAGCAACAGCCCGAACAGCGTGAGCAGCAGCGTAAACAGCCCCTGCAGCAGGCGGGTAAGGTGAGTGGAAAACGATGGCATGGAAAATGGAAATTCCTGGTATATCAGCATTGTACCCGGCGGCGCGATGCCGACCGGGCCCGGGTGAGGAGTCGGTCATCCGGGCAGACAAGGCCGCCGTACCCGGTGACAAAACCCGCTTACTTGGTCACGTTATCGTACCAGACCATGTCGGCGTTCAGTCCCTGCTGATAGCCCTTCACGTTGTCACGCACCACGATCTGGGTTTTTCCCTGGTCAATAAAGACGTATGGCGAATGCTGGAGCAGGGTTTCCTGCATCGTTTTGTACAGGCCGAGGCGTTTCGCCGGGTCCGGCTCCGCCACCGCGGCGAGGGTGGCTTTATTCAGCTCAGGGATCTGCCAGCCGTTGAGCCCGGCCACGGTGCTGGATTTACCATCGTTCCAGGCAAAGGCGCTGGCATTGGAGTGGGCATCAAAGTAGTCCGGGATCCACAGGCGGATCGCCGCCTGATGCTGCTTCGCGCGCACCCGGGCATAGACCTGGCTGCCGGCGGCCGGCAGGAGATCCACCTTCACCCCGCCCTGGGCAAAGCTGGCCTGCAGCGATTGGGCGATGGTGATAAACGGCGGTTTGTTCTCCACATCGAGGGTGAAGTGGGCATCCTTAATGCCCGCTTTATCGAGGATAGCCTTAGCTTTTTGCGGATCAAAGGTGAACGGATTAGTCTCCAGCGCCCCCGGCAGGCCGGCCGGCAGGAAGCTTTGGTGAATAAAGTACTGGCCTTTCAGCAGATTTTTGGTGATGCCCTCATAATCGACCAGCCAGCGCGCCGCCTCCCAGAAGGCCGGGTTATTGAGCAGCGGGTTGGCGCTGTTGGCGGTATTAAACACCAGATAGTTCTGCTCGGCGGACGGGATGCTCAGCACCTTCACGCCGGGTTTATCCTGCAGGGCGGCAATCTGGTCAGCGCCGAGATCGCGCGCCACGTCGGCATCCCCCTGCTGGATCAGCAGGCGGCGGGAAGCCGGGTCGGGGACGTTTTTAATAATGATGCTCTTGATCTTCGGCGCGCCGGTGGGGGAGCTGGCGTTGGCTTCCAGCACGATGGCCTGATGCGGCTGGTAGACGCGCATTTTATAGGCCCCGCTGCCCGCCGAGTGCATCTTCAGCCAGTCGTTGCCGAAGTCGTTATTTTTCGCGTTCGGCGCCACCTGTTTTTCATCCACGATAGAGGCGATGGGGGTGGAGAGAATATTCAGCGCCACCGCCGGGCTGACGTCGGCGGTCCAGTGCAGCGTCAGGGTATGGTCATCAATCTTTTTCAGCTGGCTGGCGATGTTGTCCGGCTGCCAGCCGAGCACGTTGAGAATAAACGCTGGCGATTTATTCAGCGTCACCGCGCGGGTGTAAGAGAAAATCACATCTTCCGGGCGCAGCGGATTACCGGAGGCGAATTTGGCATCCGGCTTCAGTTTAATGGTCAGGGTTTTCGCCGCCGGATCGGCCTGCCAGCTTTCGGCGAGGATCGGTACGATTTTTTCAGGGGTGTTGCGGTCCGGCTGCACCAGACGCTGATAGAGGCTGGGGACCGTCTGAATGCTGGAGAGTTCGTTCGCTTCCGCCGGGTCGAGGCTGACGATATCGTCGAGACCCTGGGCGACCACCAGCGTGTTGGGCGGCGTGGCGGCATGCGCGGCGGCGGAGAGCGCCGACAGTAGCAGTAAAGGCAACAGTTTTTTGGTCATGTGCAATCCCTGAAGAATGGTTATTTTATTGTTTTATGCCTCGCTACGTTAGGCCGCTTGTCATAAGGCGTAAAGTCAAAATAAGGATATCCTTATGCTAAAAACGCATATTCAAGAACGACAGGTTATTGCCGGTCGCGCAGAAGCGCCTTTCTCCGCTGCGGGGTTCTTGCTATAACGCATTGTCTATTGCGAGGAGGTGGGTGTGCCGGAAATTAATGAGTATGGCCAGCAGGTGAACGACCTGGTCCCTGGCTGGCAGGGGGCGCAAGTCCTGCGGCGGACGGCGTTAAATGGCCGTTTTTGCCGCCTGGAGCCGCTGGACGTTGACCGTCATGCGGCGGATCTGTTTGCCGCCTATGCGCTCGGCGACAACAGCGACTGGACGTGGCTGGCGTCTACGCGGCCGGAGAGCGTGGCGGCGACCGCCCACTGGATCGCGGGCAAGGTGAATGATGATGCTCTGGTGCCGTATGCGGTGGTTGACCTGCGTAGCGAGCAGGCGGTGGGCATCGTCAGCTATATGGCGATCGAGCGGGAAATGGGCACGGTTGAGATCGGCCATGTCACCTGGTCGCGACGGATGAAAAACACCCCGCTGGGTACCGAAGCGGTCTGGCTGCTGCTCAAAAACGGCTTTGACCATGGCTATCGTCGGCTGGAGTGGAAATGCGATTCGATGAATGTCGCCTCGCGCCGCGCCGCCGAGCGGCTGGGCTTTAGCTGGGAAGGACGTCTGCGGCAGAGGCTGGTGCGTAAAGGGCGGACGCGCGACAGCGATATGCTGTCCATCATCGACGGCGAGTGGCCTGCGCGCGATGCGGCGCTGCGGGCGTGGCTGGCGGCGGAGAACTTTACTGCCGACGGTCAGCAGATTAAGCGCCTGGAGGCGTTTCGCTAACATCAACCTATGGGGTCAAAACCCGGAACGGCACCCCGGTCGCGCTGCGCTTACCGGGGCTACGTTACATCGCCTCAGGGTAGGCCGGGCAAGGCGTAGTCGCCGCCCGGCATTGACCTGTTAGCGGCGAACCGGCGCGTCGCCAGCGACATAATACGTCGCGGTGCTGCGCGGCAGCGGCTGGCGGCCGCGAATGGCGTCGGCCATCTTCTCGCCGATCATAATGGTGGTGGCGTTGAGATTGCCGGTGATGATCTGCGGCATGATCGAGGCGTCGACCACCCGCAATCCTTCCAGACCGTGGACGCGGCCCTCGCCATCGACCACCGCCATCTCGTCGTAACCCATCTTACAGGTCCCGCACGGGTGGAACGCGGTCTCGGCGTGGTTGCGCACAAACTCATCCAGTTCGGCATCGCTCTGGCATTCTATTCCCGGACTGATTTCGCGACCGCGATACTTATCCAGCGCCGGCTGGTTCATGATCTCCCGGGTAATGCGGATGGCGTCGCGGAACTCCTGCCAGTCCTGCTCATGGGACATATAGTTAAACAGGATCGCCGGATGGGCGTGCGGGTCGCGCGACTTCAGGCGCACGTGGCCGCGGCTGGGCGAACGCATCGAGCCGACGTGGCACTGGAAGCCGTGCTCTTTCACCGCGTTGGAGCCATTGTAGTTAATCGCCACCGGCAGGAAGTGGTACTGAATGTTCGGCCAGGCGAACTCTGCGCGGCTGCGGATAAAACCGCCCGCTTCGAACTGGTTGCTGGCGCCGATGCCGGTGCCGCCGAACAGCCACTCGGCGCCGATCTTCGGCTGGTTCCACCACTGTAGCGCCGGGTAGAGCGATACCGGCTCTTTGCACTCGTACTGCAGATACATCTCCAGATGGTCCTGCAGGTTCTCACCCACGCCGGGGAGATCGTGCACCACCGGGATATCGAATTGCCTGAGTAGCTCCGGGTTACCCACGCCGGAGCGCTGCAGGATCTGCGGCGAGGCAATCGCCCCGGCGCACAGCAGCACCTCTTTGTTGGCCGTCGCTTTTGACGGGATCGTGCTCTCTCCCTCCAGCCACTCGACGCCCACCGCGCGCTTGCCGGCAAAAATAATGTGATCGGTCAGCGCATGGGTGCGGATGGTCAGGTTCGGGCGACCGCGCGCCTGGTCGAGATAGCCGCGGGCGGTGCTGGCGCGACGGCCCTGCGGCGTCACGGTGCGGTCCATCGGGCCAAAGCCTTCCTGCTGGTAGCCGTTGAGATCGTCGGTACGCGGATAGCCCGCCTGCACCCCGGCTTCAACCATCGCCTCGAAGAGCGGATTATTGCCCGGCTTCGGTGTCGTCACGCTCACCGGGCCATCGCCGCCGTGGTAGTCGTTAGGCCCGATATCGCGGGTTTCCGCTTTCCGGTAGTAGGGCAGGCAGTCGAGATAGCTCCAGTGTTCCAGACCCGGCTCTTTGGCCCAGTTATCCAGATCCATCGCGTTACCGCGAATGTAGCACATGCCGTTGATCAGCGAGGATCCGCCGAGCCCTTTGCCGCGTCCGCACTCCATGCGGCGATGGTTCATGTACGGCTCAGGTTCGGTCTCGTAGGCCCAGTTGTAGCGCTTGCCCTGCAGCGGATAAGCCAGCGCGGCGGGCATCTGGGTGCGGAAATCGAACCGGTAGTCAGGGCCGCCGGCTTCCAGCAGCAGGACGGTGGTGTTTGGATCTTCAGTCAGTCGTGTTGCCAGAACGTTGCCGGCGGAGCCGGCACCAATAATGATGTAGTCAAATTGCAAAAAAACCTCCCGGTTAAAATATGGACTGGAATTTACCCATCTCAACCTGGATGGACTTCACCTGGGTGTAACTCTGCAGCGTCATCACGCCGTTCTCGCGGCCAATGCCGGAGTGTTTGTAGCCGCCAACCGGCATTTCCGCCGGGGATTCCCCCCAGCTGTTGATCCAGCAGATGCCGGCTTCCAGCTGGTGGATAATTCGGTGAGCGCGGTTGAGGTTGGGCGTCACCACGCCGGCGGCGAGGCCGTATTCGGTGGCGTTGGCGCGGCGAATGACCTCCGCTTCGTCGGCATAGCTGAGGATCGACATCACCGGGCCGAAGATCTCTTCGCGCACGATGGTCATCTCGTCGCTGCAATCGGTAAACACCGTCGGGGCGACCCACGCGCCGTTATCGAAACCGTCGCCTTTCAGCGCCTCGCCGCCGCACAGCAGGCGCGCGCCTTCGCGTTTGCCACTCTCGATATAGCGCAGAACGTTGTCGCGATGGGGGAAGCTGACCAGCGGGCCGAAGTTGGTGTCGTCGGCAAACAGATCGCCGGCGCGGATGCGGGCCACCCGCTCGAGGATCTTGTGCTCGAATTCCGCCTTCTGTTTCGCCGGGACAAACACCCGGGTGCCGTTGGTGCACACCTGGCCGGAGCTGTAAAAGTTGGCCATCATGGCAATATCGGCGGCGAGGTCGAGGTCGGCATCGTCGGCGATAATCAGCGGCGATTTGCCGCCCAGCTCCATGGTGACCTCTTTCAGTGATGAAGCGGCCGAGTTGGCCATCACTTTTTTGCCGCTGGCGACGCCGCCGGTGAAGGAGATTTTGGCGATGTCCGGATGCTCGGTCAGATACTGGCCGGTTTCCGAGCCGATCCCTGGCAGGACGTTAAACACCCCGTCCGGCAGGCCCGCTTCGCTGTAAATTTCCGCCAGCTTGAGGGCGGTCAGCGGGGTGACTTCGCTCGGTTTGAAAATCATCGCATTGCCAGCGGCCAGCGCTGGCGCCGATTTCCACAGGGCGATCTGGATCGGGTAGTTCCACGCGCCGATCCCGGCTACCACCCCCAGCGGTTCGCGACGGGTGTAGACGAAGGAACTGTCGCGCAGCGGGATCTGGCTGCCTTCCAGCGCCGGGATCAATCCGGCGTAATACTCCAGCACGTCGGCGCCGGTGACGATATCAACGGCGGCGGTTTCGCTGAGGGGTTTCCCGGTATCCAGGGTCTCCAGTCGCGCCAGCTCGTCGTTGCGCTGGCGCAGAAGGTCGACGGCGCGACGCAGGATGCGCGAGCGTTCCATGGCGGTCATCGCCGCCCAGATTTTTTGCCCACGCTGCGCGCTCTCGACGGCGCGGTCGACATCCTCGCGTCCGGCAGCCTGAACGGTCGCCAGCACCTCGCCAGTGGCAGGGTTGATGGTCTCGAAGGTGCGACCGCTGGTGGCCGATGTATAACCACCATTAATATAAAGCTGCTGTTCTGCCATTCGGGACATAACGCCTCCTCGGTTATGGGTTCGGTAAATGCTGACGAATAAAGTGGCTGGTCAGCGACTGCGCCAGCGTTTTATCCAGCGGTTTGCCGCTGAGCGCCGCCCGCAGCCACAGGCCGTCTATCAGCGCCGCCAGTCCGTAGCCGGCCTCCTGCGCCTGCTCGCGCGGCAGCTCGCGGCGGAATTCGTACACCAGATTCGACAGCAGGCGACGGCTGCTGACCTGCTGTAACCGATAAAGCATCGGCTGGTGCATGCTGCTGGCCCAAAAGGCCAGCCAGGCCTTCATCGCCGCGCTGCTGATCTGCGTCTCATCAAAGTTGCCGCCGACAATCGCCTGCAGGCGCTGGCTGGCGCTGCCGTCCGGCAGAGCGTGCAGACGGTTGAGCACCGCGTCGCGCAGCTGGCTGGTGATGTCGCGCATGGTCGCCTCCAGCAGACCATTTTTGTCTTTGAAATAGTGACTGATGATCCCCGTCGATACGCCCGCCCGCCGGGCAATTTGCGCGATGGTCGCGTCGTGCATTCCGACTTCATTTATTGCGTCCAGCGTGGCGTCGATCAGCTGCCTGCGCCGGATCGGCTGCATCCCCAGTTTGGGCATTTTTGCCACTCCATTCATCAGCGTTGGTTAACTATTAAAGCGGTTTTTGATTGGACGTTCAATATAAAATGTGTCTTAATTGTTGCGGATTTGGATTTTAATAGTTACAAAAACAGTGGGGATACTGGATGACAGATCTTTCGCAAAGCAGAGAAAAGGACAAAATCAATCCGGTGGTTTTTTATACCTCGGCCGGACTGATTTTGTTGTTTTCCCTGATGACGATCTTTTTTCGCGATTTTTCTGCCGAGTGGATTGGGCGCACCCTCGACTGGGTGTCGAAAACCTTCGGCTGGTACTATCTGCTGGCGGCGACGCTGTATATCGTCTTCGTCGTCTGCATTGCCTGCTCGCGCTTCGGCTCGGTGAAGCTCGGGCCGGAGCAGTCAAAGCCCGAGTTCAGCCTGCTGAGCTGGGCGGCGATGCTGTTCGCCGCCGGCATCGGCATCGACCTGATGTTCTTCTCGGTCGCCGAGCCGGTGACGCAATATATGCAGCCGCCGGAAGGGGCGGGGCAGACCATCGAGGCGGCGCGCCAGGCGATGGTCTGGACCCTGTTTCACTATGGCTTAACCGGATGGTCAATGTATGCCCTGATGGGCATGGCGCTGGGATACTTTAGCTATCGTTATAATTTGCCGCTCACCATCCGCTCGGCGCTGTACCCGATTTTTGGCAAACGGATCAATGGGCCCATCGGCCACAGCGTCGATATTGCGGCGGTGATCGGCACCATCTTCGGCATCGCCACCACCCTCGGTATCGGCGTCGTGCAGCTCAACTACGGTCTGAGCGTGCTGTTCGATATTCCGGACTCGCTGGCGGCCAAAGCGGCCCTGATTGCGCTGTCGGTGATCATCGCCACCATCTCGGTCACCTCCGGGGTGGACAAGGGCATCCGCGTGCTCTCCGAGCTGAACGTCGCCCTCGCGCTGGGGCTGATCCTGTTCGTGCTGTTCATGGGGGATACCTCCTTCCTGCTCAATGCCTTAGTGCTCAACGTCGGCGACTACGTCAATCGCTTTATGGGCATGACGCTGAACAGCTTCGCCTTCGACCGGCCAGTGGAATGGATGAACAACTGGACGCTCTTTTTCTGGGCGTGGTGGGTGGCCTGGTCGCCGTTTGTGGGCCTGTTCCTGGCGCGCATTTCGCGCGGGCGCACCATCCGCCAGTTTGTGATGGGCACCCTGATTATTCCCTTCACCTTTACCCTGCTGTGGCTGTCGGTGTTCGGCAACAGCGCGCTGTATGAGATCATCCACGGCGACGCGGCCTTTGCCCAGGAGGCGATGGCCCACCCGGAGCGCGGCTTCTACAGCCTGCTGGCGCAGTATCCGGCGTTTACCTTTAGCGCGTCGGTGGCGACCATCACCGGTCTGCTGTTTTACGTTACCTCCGCCGACTCCGGCGCGCTGGTGCTGGGGAATTTCACCTCGAAGCTGAAGGACATCAACAGCGACGCCCCGAACTGGCTGCGCATCTTCTGGTCGGTGGCCATCGGTCTGTTGACCCTCGGGATGCTGATGACCAACGGCATCTCGGCGCTGCAGAACACCACGGTGATCATGGGGCTGCCGTTCAGCTTTGTGATTTTCTTCGTGATGGCCGGACTGTATAAATCTCTGAAAGTGGAAGATTACCGCCGGGTCAGCGCCAGCCGCGACACCGCCCCGCGCCCGATGGGCCTCCAGGATCGTCTGAGCTGGAAGAAGCGCCTGTCGCGGCTGATGAATTACCCCGGCACGCGCTATACCAAACTGATGATGGAGACGGTGTGCTACCCGGCGATGGAGGAGGTGGCCCAGGAGCTGCGGCTGCGCGGCGCCGCGGTGGAACTGAAGAGCCTGCCGCCGGAAGAGGGTGAGAACCTTGGCCACCTCGATCTGCTGGTGCACATGGGCGACGAGCAGAACTTTATCTACAAGATCTGGCCGCAGCAGTACTCGGTGCCGGGCTTTACCTATCGGGCGCGCAGCGGGAAATCCACCTATTACCGGCTGGAGACCTTCCTGCTGGAGGGCAGTCAGGGTAACGACCTGATGGACTACAGCAAAGAGCAGGTGATCACCGATATTCTCGACCAGTACGAGCGGCACCTGAACTTTATCCATCTGCATCGGGAAGCGCCGGGGAACAGCGTGATGTTCCCGGATGGCTAATCAGGGAAGCCCCCGTCGGGGAAAGGCTGACGGGGGCGAAGGTCGTTACTGGTAGTTAAAGGCGTCCGGATGGTTGTCGAGGCTGCCGCTGAGGGCGGCAAACAGCACGGTTTTGCCATCGATGGACAGGGCATCGCTGACGTTAAGCCAGGTCAGCTTCTCCTGGTCGGTTTTTTCATCGACCACTGAGTAAACGCCGGACATCTGTTTGCTTTTTTCCGACCAGATCACCGCGATACGTTCATGGCCGCAGTCGTGGGGTTTGCAGGCGCTTAACACCTGCCAGGATTCGCTACCCAGTTTCACCGTCTGCGCGGGCGAACCGGTGCCGCCGGTGGTCACCCAGGCGGGCAGCTGATGGCCTTTGACCATCTGGTTAAACGACGCCCGGGTGGCGGCATCGTGAGCCAGACTGTTCAGCGTGACATCGCTTTGCGCCATAACGCTGGCGGAGGCGGCTAAGGCGACGATAGCGGTAAGAGCTTTAAACATGTTTCCTCCTGGACTTATTTCGTCCTCATAACAAGCCTCTTTATAGTGAGCGTAGAGAATGATTAATGCAAACTCTGACATATTTTCTGTGAATGATTAGAAGCGGTGCGCGCATGGACGTTACGCTAAGCGATATGCCATGATGCGGATTGATTTATTTTCCAAATATATGCCCTTGGGATAAAGCAGTTAGCGAAGTGGCATAGTTATTCAGGCGATAAAGCATGGCGTATGTGAATCATCTACTGACGTTTATTGAGAGTAATCCGGCGCTGGCGGTGGGATTTAATCTTATTCTGCTGCTGCTCTCCGGCATATTTGCCCATCTTTTATGCAAGTTCTTGCTGATTAAAGTGGTGCGTAAGGTCTTCTTTAGTAGCCACAAACAGGATGTGCCGCTGGAGAAGGATCGACGCATCGCCGAAAAGCTGTCCAATTTCATTCCGGTTATTATCGTCTATTACGTTCTGCAGTTTATGCCGGCGATGCCGGCATCGCTGGTGACGGCGATTAATACTATCTGCGGGATCTTGTTTTTTATTTTTATGTCGGTGTTTTTCAACGAGATGCTGGATATTGTCAACAGCTCCTATCTGCGAAAGACCAAACGTAAAAATCATTCCATTAAGGGCTATATCCAGATAGGCAAAATCTTAGTCCACATCCTGGCGGCGATTATGATCCTCGCCGTGATGTCGAACAAATCGCCGATCATTATTATCTCCAGCCTGGGGGCCGTGGCGGCGGTATTGATGATCGTGTTCCAGCATACTCTGCTGTCGCTGGTGGCGAACGTTCAGCTGTCGTCCAACGACGTGCTCCAGCTGGGGGACTGGATTGAAATGCCTGACAAGAACCTCAGCGGTGAGGTGACGGATATCGCGCTGCACACCATTACCATCCGCAACTGGGACAATACGATCTCCCGTATCCCGACCAAGAATTTCCTCACCGAGACCTATACCAACTGGCAGGCGATGTTCTCCTCCGGGGCGCGGCGGATCATGCGTAGTATCGCCATCGATCAGCACTCGGTGCGTTTTCTCGACCAGGAGATGCTCTCCTCGATGCTGACCATCCGCGGGGTGAGTGAGCCTCTGGCGACGCTGCTTGACGGCCGGGATCCCGGCGGCGTGGCCGACCGCTGGTTTATCGATAACGGGCTGACCAACCTGACCCTGTTTCGCCACTATCTGATGCACTATCTCGCCGAGCGGCCGGATATTATTAAGGAGATGTACATTGTGGCGAGAACGCTGAAACCGTCGCCGTCGGGTATCCCGCTGGAGATTTACTGCTTCACCTCCTCGACGCTGTGGAAAGACTACGAAAACACCCAGTCGGCGATATTTGAGTACATTACCGCGGTGGCCGGACAGTTTTCCCTGCGCCTCTATCAGTATCCCGCCGGGCACGATTTCTGGCGTCTCTCCCAGGAGCACGCCGCCCGGACGGGCCTGCCGCCGTCGGCCGAAGGCTAAGCGCTGATCTGCTGGCGCCAGAGGGCGATCTCCTCCTCCAGCCAGGCGATGAACCGGGCGACTTCCGGCCGGTTCTCCGCCTGCGGGGAGACGGTTAGCCAGTAGTGCCAGGGGTAGGGGACGGTGACGGCGGTGAGCTGCACCAGCTCGCCGCGGGCTATCGCCCCCGCCACCAGGGAGCGCCGCTCCAGCGCCACGCCGGCCCCCAGGCGGACCGCCTCCAGCACCAGATTGGAGTCGTTCAGGCGCAGGCCCGCGGGGACGATCGGCTTTTCCAGCCCCGCCTGGCTGCACCAGGCGTTCCAGGACTCCATGGAAAAAATGATATCGCTGGCGGCGATCGCCTGCGGGGTGGTCGGCAGGTTACCGCCGCGATAGCCGGGGGCGGCGACCACCAGCTGTTCATCGGCAAACAGATGCCGGCTTTCCATTCCCTCCCAATCGCCTTGCCCCATGCGAATGGCCAGATCGATACCCTCCTGTTGCAGGTTAACCACCGCCAGGCTGGTCAGCAGGCGCACCGCGATCTGCGGATGCCGCGTCTGAAAGCGCGCCAGCCGAGGCAGCAGCCAGTGGCAGCCAAAGGAGGGGAGCGTCGCCAGGGTCACTTCCAGGGTGCGGGGTTTGATCTGCACCATGCGCGTGGCGTCGGCGATGTGCTGTAACGCCTCGCGGATTTGCAGGGCATAGAGCCGTCCTTCTTCCGTGATGCGCACTCCGCGGCCGTGGCGGATAAAGAGCGTGACGCCGACCAGGGCTTCCAGCTGTTTGATGTGCTGGCTGACCGCCGAATGGGTCACGCTCAACTCGTGGGCGGCCTGCGTTACGCTGCCGAGGCGCGCCACCGCCTCAAAGCTGCGCAGGCTGGCGACAGGGGGAAAATCTGCCATGGTGGTTTCTCTGTCAGTGAGTCGATACGTTAACGTTACTACCGGGTTAGCGGCTTTTAAAGCCGCTGCAAACAAGCTGAAAAGGAGCCAAATGCCGCCTCAGTCGGTATAGCACAAGGGGAACTGGAGGGCTACCGCGAATCTCCAATCTGTTAGTTTGACTAACCATTGCGGTAAGTATCCCGTGATATTCGCGGCATCGGTTTTCCAGTAAGGTAAAGCCGCAACCCCTTTATCGCAGGCAGGAGTGACGATGAAACTCATTGGTATGATGGATTCACCTTATGTAAGACGCGTGGCGGTTTCTCTGGCGCTCTATGGCGTGGAATTCGAGAGCCTGCCGCTATCGGTCTTTAGCGGCTTTGACGAATTTTCCCGCATTAATCCGGTGGTCAAGGCGCCGACGGTGGTGCTCGATAACGGGACGCAGCTGATGGACTCCACGCTGATCCTCCACTATTTCGAAACGACCAATCCGGCCGGGCGCCGGCTGCTTCCCGCGCATCCCGAGGCGCTGGCCCGCGATCTGCACCTGCTGGGGGTGATCCTCGCCGCCTGTGAAAAAGCGGTCCAGCATGTTTATGAGCACCGTCTGCGGCCGGAAGAGAAGCAGCATCAGCCGTGGGTAGCCCGGGTGACCGGCCAACTGCTGGCCGCCTGTCGGGAGTGGGACGCCCGGCTGGCAGACCGCGCCGCCGCCGCGCAGCCGGATCAGGTGCTGGTCACCAGCACGGTGGTCTGGTCCTTTATCCAGTTGATGATCCCGGCGGTGGTGTCGGCCGCGGCGTTTCCGCATATTCGCGCGCTGGCGGAGAAGGGAGAGGCGCTGCCGGCGTTTCAACAGTATCCCCTGGGTTAACGGCAGGGGTGGAGAGGGGCGCCGCAGCGTGGCGCCCTGAAGCAGGAGAGGATCACCAGCAGACAAACCCGCCGTCGACCACCAGGTCTACGCCGGTGCAGAACGAGGCGGCGTCGCTGGCGAGGAACAGCGCCGGGCCGGCCATCTCTTCCACCTTCGCCATCCGCTGCATCGGCGTCTGGCTTTCAAACTCGCGGGTCTGGTGCACCATCTCCGGACGGGTATTCATCGGCGTGGCGGTATATCCCGGACTGATGGAATTGACGCGGATCCCTTTGCCCACCCACTCCATCGCCAGGCTTTTCGACAGATGGATCACGCCGGCTTTGGAGCAGTTGTAATGCGCCTGGTCGAGGCCGCGGTTAACAATAATCCCCGACATCGAGGCGATATTGATAATCGACCCGCCGCCGGACTCCAGCATCAGTTCCGCTTCCGCTTTGCAGGAGTTCCATACGCCGGTGAGATTGATATCGATCACCCGCTGCCATTGCTCGCTCTCCATCTCCAGCGCCGGATTGGCGTTGGCGATCCCGGCGGCGTTAACGGCGATATCGAGGCGGCCATAGCGGCTTTTGGCCAGCGCGACGGCGGCGCGCAGGTCGGCAATCTGGCGGACATCGCCGTTATAAGAGCAAGCCTGACCGCCGATGGATTCAATATGGCTGACCGTTTCCGCCAGCCCGCCGTCGTCGCGAAGATCAAAACAGACTACCCGTGCACCCGCGCTGGCGAGGCTGCAGGCGATGGTCTGTCCGATGCCGCTGCCGGCGCCGGTGACGAAGGCGACGCGATCCCGCAGGCTAAATAGGTGTTGTGCAAAGTCTTTACCGATCATAATGATTATTCTCTTCAATATAGTGTCGAACGTCGGGAGCCTGGCTTCCCGGATGGTGGTGCGCCGCGCCTTATCCGGGCTACCTTTCGGCGGTGTTACGTAGCCCCGGTAAGCGTAGCGCCACCGGGGGGCCGTCCCGGAGTGGTAGCGCCAATTCGGGACGCCTTATTCGGGCTATGGGACCCGCTAACCCGCGGGGATTACGACATAATCAAACCGCCATCGATATTGATGGTCTGCCCGGTGAGATAGCGCGCGTCGTCGGAGGCGAGGAAGGCCACCAGCCCGGCCACGTCTTCCGGCTTACCGGCGCGTTTCATTGGGATCCCTTCGACCCACTCGGCCATCAGTTCGCCCTTGCCGTAGCGCTTCTGCTCGGTGCTGAGAATTTCGCCCCACACGCGGTCGTTGTAATCCCACATTTCGCTTTCAATAATGCCCGGGCAGAAGGCGTTGACGGTGATGTTCCACGGCGCCAGCTCGTGCGCCAGGCTTTGGGTAATGCCGATCACGCCCATTTTGCTGGCGGCGTAGTGCGGCGTGTAGATAAACCCCTGTCGCCCCTGGCCGGAAGAGGTGTTGATCAGGCTGCCGTGATTCTGTTTCACCATATATTTGGCCGCCTCGCGGCAGCACAGCCACACGCCGGTGGTGTTGACCGCCAGCACTTTTTCGAAATCGGCTTTTGGCATCCGGTCGTAGTAATCGATGGTGATCACCCCGGCGTTCTGAATGGAGACGTCGATGGTGCCGAAGCGGGCGGCGGCCTGCTCATATAGCCCCTGAACCTGGGCTTCATCGGTGACATCGACCTGCAGCGATAAAATATCCGCCTGATAGCGCTGACGCAGCGTTTCGGCGGTCTCGTGAACGCGCTCGGCGTTGGAGACCATCACCAGGTTTGCGCCGTCGCGGGCAAAGCGCTCGGCAATGCCTGCGCCGATGCCGCGGCAGGCGCCGGTGATCACCACCGTTTTGTTCTGGAAATCTCGTTGCATATTTTTTCCCTTTCGCTGAGCCGGGCACCAGGCCCGGCGGAAGATGTGAATCGTTGCCGGTTAGCTGGAGGTGGCGCCGTTGGGGGGGATGGCGGCCAGTTTTTCCTCGTGGCGGCGCATCAGGATGACCTTGCTCTGCAGCTTCTGCTGGAACTGGTCGACGACCACAGCGGTGACAATCACCACGCCTTTAATCACCATCTGCCAGAAGTCGCTGACGCCCATCATCACCATGCCGTCGGCAAGGAAGACGATGACGAAGGCGCCGATAATTGACCCGGTCACCCGGCCGCGGCCGCCGGCCAGCGCGGTACCGCCGAGCACGGTGGCGCCGATGGCGTCCATCTCAAACATGTTGCCGGTCATCGGGTGCGCGGTTTGCAGCTGTGATGCGACGATCAGGCCGACAAACGCCGCGCACAGGCCGGAGAAGGCATAGACGAATATTTTCGCTTTCACGATCGGCACGCCGGCGAGGCGGGCGGCAGACTCATTGCCGCCGATGGCGTAGATGTAGCGGCCAAGCGGCGTTTTAGTGGTCAGCCAGTAGCCCAGCACGAGGAAGCCGATCATCAGCCAGATCGGCAGATAGACGCCGAGCAGGGTGCCGGATCCGAGGGTGGCGAAACCGGTGTTGCCCAGCGCTTCCATGCCGTTGAGATTCGGGTAGGTGCTCCCGTCGTTAAACAGCAGCGCGGAGCCGCGGGCGACATACATCATGCCTAAGGTGCAGATAAACGGCGCCACGCCGAAGCGGGTGATCACCGCGCCGTTGACCAGACCGACCAGCACACCGAAGATCGCCACGCAGAGGATCACCTCCGGGACATTAAAGAAGAGGATATCGCCGTTCCACAGCGGCAGGCCGTTGGTCAGCAGCGCACCCGCCACCATGCCGCAGATCCCCGCCACCGCGCCGACGGACAAATCAATGCCGCCGGTGAGAATGACCAGCGTCATGCCGATGGCCAGCAGGCCGGTGATCGCCACGTGCTGGGTCATGATCAGCAGGTTAGAGGCGGTCAGGAAGTTGGGTACCATCACGCTGAAGAACGCGATCACCAGCAGGAGGGCGATAAAGGTGCGGGCCTTCAGCAGGTACATATAAATCATATATTTCTGGTTCATGATGGATTCCAGCCTGATTAATCTTGAGGTGTTGAAGCCGCGATTAACTGTTCGCGGGTCACCGCGTGACGCGGTAGATCGGCGGTAATGCGGCCATCGGCCATCACCAGGATGCGGTCGGCCAGGGCCATCACCTCATCCAGTTCCGAAGATGAGAACATCACCGCCAGCCCCTGCTGAGCCATTTTGCCGATCAGGTGATAGACGTCGGTTTTCGCGCCGACGTCGATGCCGCGCGTCGGTTCGTCGAGGAACACCACCTGCGGCTGGGTCATCAGCGCTTTACCCAGCACCACTTTTTGTTGATTGCCGCCGCTCAGCGAGGTGATGGGCAATGTGGCGTCGCTGACCTTGATCGCCAGCTGCTGGATCATCTCTTTCACGCAGGTCTCTTCTTTTTGCGGGTTCAACCAGCGCCAGGCGCGGCGGAACCCCTGCAGGCTGAAATCAGAGAGCGTCATGTTGGCCTGAATCGACATCATCTGCACCACGCCTTAGCCCTGACGGTCCTCCGGCACCAGCGCCAGCCCCTTTTTCAGGCGCTGTTGAAAGCGAGATTTGCCGATGCTTTCGCCGTTAAGATGCACCTCGCCGCGCTGGCAGGGCATCAAGCCGACCAGGCCTTTAAACAGCTCGGTGCGCCCGGCGCCCAGCAGGCCATAAATACCGATCACTTCGCCTTTGCTGAGGGTGAAGGTGACGTCATTGAGCTTGTAACCGCCGCTGGGATGCAGCGCGGTCAGCCCTTTGACGTCAAGCACTGCGTCGCCTTTTGGCGCCGGTTGATAATCAAAGTGTTTTTTCTTATCACCGACCATCTGCTCGATGATCCACGGTACGCTGGCGTCGCTGACGTGACGCTCGCTGATAAAGCGACCGTCGCGGAAAATGGTGATGTTGTCGCCAATCTCCATCAGCTCTTCGAGGCGATGCGAGATATAGATGATGGTCACGCCGCGCCGCTTAAGCTGCGCGATCACCTTGAACAGCACTTTGACCTCAGACTGGCTCAGCGCCGAGGTGGGCTCGTCCATGATCAGCACGCGGGTGTCTTTCGACAGGGCGCGGGCAATCTCGACTAACTGCTGGTGGCCGATACCGAGTTCACCCAGCGGAGCGTAAGGATCGACATCCAGCTCCAGCCGTTCCAGCAGCGATTTGGCCAGCGCGTACTGGTATTTTTCGTTAATGCGTCCTTTCTGAAAGAATTCATTCGCCATGAAGATGTTGTCCATCACATTCATATTGGGAAATAAATTCAGTTCCTGAAAAATAATACTGATGCCCAGTTTTTCTGCCTGATGCGTCGACTGTAATGAAACTGCTTCACCATCGAGGATAATTTGCCCGGAGGAGGGCGTTTCCACACCGGCAAGCATTTTCATCATGGTGGATTTACCCGCACCATTTTCTCCGATTAGCACGTTGACCTTATTTCGATAGACCCGGTAATTGACATTATCCAGGGCGGTTACGCCGGGATAGACGCGCGACAGGCCGCGGGTTTCGATAATCACTTCGGACTCAACGGGCTGGGGAGCGACGAGATCGTGCGGCGCCATATTATTGTCCCCCTGCATGAATGATTTTCGCCGGGGTAATTTCCGGGAGAGTTTGTGGAATATCCCAGGCCGAGAAGACGCCGTACACCTCCACGCTGTCGCCGGTTTTGACGTTGGCTGTCTGAATCATTTTGACCGCCTGACTGTTGATATTCTTGCTGTACTCGCCGAACAGCACCTGGTCATTAAAGTCCTGATAGCTGGCGCCGCTGTAGCCGTCGCGCAGCTGGGTGCCGCGCAGGGTAGGGCCAATCTGCACCGTCACCTTCCCGACGCTGGCGTCGGTCAAGGTCATTTTGCCGCTGCGCGAGGCGGTATCGAGTTTGCTGACGGTACCTGAAACCTTGACGTAGAAGATGCAGGGGTTTTCATCCTGCGCACGGTAGCCGAGGGTTTTACAGGCGCTATCAATGTCTTTTGCCGCCTTGAGCGCGCTCATCAGTTCCGCCGCCGGACGCGCTTTCGTCACCACCTGCGGTACGATGCTCTGCTGCCAGGTTTTATCCATATTCGCCATATGCGGGTTGGGCGGGGATTTCAGGTCTGCCAGCTCCTGCTGCGAGACGATGCGACAGCCCCCTAGCGCCAGTACGGCCAGCGTCAGACAGGTTTTCTTAAACATAATGCTCTCCTCTGCGCCCCCGCAGGGGCGCAACCACCCGAACTCAGGACTTAATGTTGAAATCCTGGACTTTATCGGCGTTATCCTGAGTAATCAGAATGCCGCGGAACATCACGCGCTGCTTCGCCGGCTTCTCGCCTTTTTGCAGGTAGTTATCCAGATCGGTGACGCCCTGAGCGGCGATGGCCTGCGCCTGCAGCATCACGGTTGCCTGCAGGGTGCCGGCTTTCACGGCGTCGCGCTCATCGTTGCTGCCGTCGATGCCGACGACGATCACATCGCTACGGTTGGCCGCTTTCAGCGCCGCAATCGCGCCGAGGGCTACCGGCCCGTTGCCACAGATGACGCCTTTCACGTCCGGGTGAGCCTGCAGAATGCTGTCCATGATGCGTTTGCCGTCGATCAGGGTGCCTTTGGCATCCTGTTTCGCCACGCTGACCATATCCGGATACTGGTCAATGACCTGATGGAAAGATTTAGAACGGGTGACGCAGTTATTATCGGCGAGGTTGCAGGTCAGCTCGGCGTATTTGCCTTTCTCCGCCATTTTCTCGACGAAGACGTTGGCGACCTCAGAGCCGGCCTGGAAGTTATTGTGGGTAATTTGTTCCAGCGCCACATCATCAACCGGAATTTCGCGGTTAATTAAGACCACCGGAATGCCCGCTTTTTTGGCTTTTTCAATGGCGGCGACGCTGGCGGTGGAGTCAGCGTTATCGAGAATAATGCCCTGCACTTTTTTACCAATCGCGGTGTCGATAAGCTCATTCTGCTTTTTGACATCTTCGCCATGGGACAGCACGGTGGTTTTGTAGCCGAGAGCTTGCGCTTTTTCGCTGGCGCCTTTGGCTTCCGAGGCGTAATACGGGTTATCCAGCGAGTTGACCATGATCATAATGGTGCCTTTCTCCGCGGCGTGCGCGGCAAAGGAGAAGGCGGTCAGGGTAGCAGCGGTTAAAAGGGTTATACGTAATTTCATGACTCTGTTCCTGTATTTTTATATTCGAACAAATGAGCCCCTGAGCGGGCAGGCTTTTACGGTCTGAAATTTCCCCTAATGTATTCGGGGATAGCGATATCGTTATGGGCCGGGTTTCTCCTGTGATAAGTGAATGCGTGTCGTCGCGCAGTCTGGCGGTCAGGCTGGCGAGTCCGGTTTCCATAATGTTCGGTCGACCGCATGGCGCCACTCCTGCCAGCGCGTTTGTAAGCGCTGGTGGCGGGCCATGTCGGGCTGAAAGGTGCTATGTTCGGTTAAGAAGGCCTGCAGATCGGCGGTCGATCCCGGATGGAGCGCTTTGCGTGCCAGCAACGCCGCGCCGATGGCGGACAGCTCCGGCACGTCGCTGCGCATCACCGGGCAGCCGAGCAGATCGGCCTGGTATTGCATCAGCCAGTCATTGTTGGTCGGCCCGCCGTCCACCATCAACGCCGTCAGGGTGAACTCCTCATGCTGACGCATCGCCACCACCACGTCGGCTATCTGATAGGTGATGGACTCCAGCGCCGCACGGATCAGATGCGCGCGTTTCACCCCGCGACTCAGGCCGCAAATCACGCCGCGGGCGCTGTCATCCCACCAGGGCGCGCCAAGACCGGTCAGCGCCGGCACGAAGTAGACCCCGAGGGTTGAGTCGACGGAGGCGGGGAGGGTATTCAGCTCATGGGCCAGCTCGGCGGCAGAGAGTTCGCTCAGTCCGGTGCTGTCCGCCATCCAGGCGACAGCATCGCCGGTGTGGGGAATATTCCCTTCCAGGCCCCACACCAGCTGGTCGCCATCGTGCCAGGCGACGGTGGTCGCCAGCGCGTCGATATCGCACTGCGCCGATTTGACCGGGGCCATGACCGAAGAGCCGGTGCCGTAGGTGGCTTTGACGCAGCCTGCCTCGCCGAGCGCGTGGCCGAACAGCGCGGCGTGGGAGTCGCCGATCATCGACATGATCGGAATACCGTCCGGAATGGCGGCCAGTCCTTTGGTATGGCCGAAGAGGCCGCTCGACGGTTTAATTTCCGGCAACGCCGCGCGCGGAATGCCGAACAGCGCCAGCATCTCGTCGTCCCACTCGCCGCGGTGCAGGTTCAGCAGCTGGGTGCGTGAGGCATTGGAGTAGTCGCAGCAGAAGGCTTCTCCGGCAGTCAGATTCCACAGCAGCCAGCTGTCGATGGTGCCGAGGCAAATCTCACCGCGTTCGGCGCGCAGGTGGCCATCGACAGTCGCATCCAGCAGCCAGCGCATTTTGGAGGCCGAGAACAGCGGGGCGATTGGCAGGCCGGTGGCACGCTTAATGTGCTGTTCCTGACGATCGTGACGCAGCGTGTCGCAGAACGCGGCGCTGCGGGTGCATTGCCAGGTAATGGCCGCGTTAATCGGTTCGCCGCTGTCGCGATACCAGCCGATGGCGGTTTCCCGCTGGTTGCTGATGGCCAGCGCGGCGACGTTTTCCGCGCCAACGTGGGCCACCGCGCTGGCGATCACCGTCAGTGAGGCGGTAACCAGCGCTTCGCCCGATTGCTCCACCCAGCCGTCGCGCGGCGTTTGGATCGCCAGCGGCTGCGAGAATTTGACGATAACTTTGCCCCGGCTATCCAGCACCACCGCTTTGGCGTTGGTGGTGCCTTCATCCAGGGCAATGATGAACTCTTTTGCTGTCGCCTGCATCGTGCTCTCCTCGGTCACTCGGTGTCCTGGAACCGCGAAGACGAGGAATATCTCCCACCGTCTCCTGCGTCTGTGCAGGCCATGTTGTGACATTTCATTATCATCTTTTTAATCACTGAATATATATTCGATAGTGATTATTTATTTGATACCTTAAGCCACAAACCCGGTGACGGGCTACCGGAAAAATCATCAATTGTGCTGGCAATCACATTTCGCCGATCGGCGAAAGCGGCGATAGGCGGCTGGAGTGGTTGATTAACTGATTGAATTTAAATGTATTAACAGAGCCAGCCCTGAAGCTAAAAAAGCACGTCAGGGCGGCAGAGAGGAAAAGCAGCGCGGCAGGTTAGTCGCTAACCAGCATGCGAGCGGTAGGGTAATCGGTGATTAAAACATCAATGTAGCCGCCGGTGAGGGCGCCTTTGATGGCCGCGACTTTGTCGGTACCGCCGGCCAGCGCGACCACGTTCGGGCATTTTTTGACCTTCTCCAGCGCCATACCGATCACCGGATCTTCATCATCGCGTAACACCGGATGGCCGTTTTTGTCGTAGTAGTGCAGGCAGATATCACCCACCGCGCCGCGCGCCGCCAGCACCTGCAGCATATCTTCGTGATAGTAGTTACCGGAGGTTTTCAGCAGTTGAGAGGGTTCGAGAATGCCGATGCCGACGATGGCGATATCCACTTCATCAAAGCGCGACACCACGTCAGCCACGTCTTTGCTGGCCAGCAGCCGGTTGCGCTCCTCCATGGATCCTTCGATGCTCTGTGACGGCAGCAGCCAGGCGTCGCAATTCAGGCGCTGGGCGAGGGTCTGGGTAAGAATCGTCGCCTGCACGTTACCGTTTGGCCCGACGCCGCCGAGCAGTTGGATCACGCCGCTGGCTTTCAGGTTTTGCGCATGAACTTCATCGACCATCGCGCGAATGGTTGAGCTCCACGAGGAGACGCCAATCAGATCTTTTGGCCGCAGCCGGGTTTCCAGATAGTGGGCGGCGGCGGAGCCAATCGCCCGCTTGATGGTATGATCGCTGGCCTCTTCCTCGGTATCCACCACCACCGCCTGCTTAAGGCCGTAGCGATCCTCAAGCCCTTTTTCGAGCTTCAGAAAGATGTTGGACGGCTGAACGACGCTGATCTTGACGACGCCTTCTTTCTGGCAGCGGGTAATGGCGCGGGAGACAAATGACTGAGACAGCGAGAGAAGTTGGGCGATATCAGACTGCTTTCGTCCTTCCAGATAGTAAAGCGTGGCAATCTTAACCAATAGCCGTTGTTCATCCTGCTTAGCCATATTAATCCTCGAAAATCATTTATCGCCTTTCTTCAGGCGGTTAGCTGCAGCCATTATCGTAGTGACTTTTATCATACGCGAAAAAAAATCAGACTTAAGTGTGACAGGCGTCTAACTTTTGCCAATCCTCAAAATCGACTATGGACAAAAACAAAACAGCCAGGCCATAATCGAATAAAGAATCATTATTGAATATATATTCAAGGCGATTTCGAGTCAATGTGTTTATCCGGGCTTCGCCTGGAGCGGGAGGCAGAATGTTCCTGAGTAGGGCGCTGTGGCAGAAGGCTTACCACCCGGCATAGGGATATCTGGTTTTTTTAGTCCTTGCTGGAATAAATATTCCATGCTGAAAATAAATTCAGAGGTGTGAAATGAATCCCTACAGATATGATATTCAGACGCTGGAGCGTAAAGCCCGCGCGGTGCGGCGCCATATTGTGCGCTTAAACGCCAATAGTCCGGCCGGCGGCCACACCGGGGCTGACCTTTCGCAGGTCGAACTGTTAACCGCGCTCTATTTCCGCGTCCTTAACGTCGCGCCGGACCGGCTCGACGACCCGCAGCGCGATATCTACATCCAGTCGAAAGGCCACGCCGTGGGCTGCTACTACTGCGTCCTGGCGGAAGCCGGCTTCTTCCCGGTCGAGTGGCTGGAGACCTACCAGCATGCCAATTCCCATCTCCCCGGCCACCCGGTGCGGCAAAAAACGCCGGGCATCGAGCTCAACACCGGCGCGCTGGGCCACGGTTTGCCTGTTGCGGTGGGGCTGGCGCTGGCCGCGAAGAAAAGCAACAGCACCCGCCGCATTTTTTTGATCACCGGCGACGGCGAACTGGCGGAAGGCAGTAACTGGGAAGCCGCCCTGGCGGCTGCACATTACGGCCTGGATAATCTGGTCATTATTAATGATAAGAACAACCTCCAGCTGGCCGGGCCGACGCGCGAAATCATGAATACCGATCCGCTGGCCGATAAATGGAAGGCCTTCGGGATGACGGTAACAGAATGCCAGGGTAACGACATGTCCTCGGTGGTCGCGGCCATCGAGGGGTTGAAGCAGGAAGGTAAACCCAACGTTATTATTGCCAACACCACGAAAGGTGCCGGTATTTCCTTTATCCAGGGGCGCCCGGAGTGGCACCACCGGGTGCCGAAAGGCGAAGAAATTGCACTGGCACTGGAGGAACTGAAAGATGAGTAATGCAGAACACCTGGCTAACGTCATGGTCGAAGCCTTTATCGCCGCCGTGGAGCGCGGCGTCGATCTGGTGCCGGTGGTAGCCGACTCCACGTCAACGGCCAAAATCGCGCCGTTTATTAAACAGTTCCCCGGCCGGCTGGTGAACGTCGGCATCGCCGAGCAGAGCATGGTCGGCACCGCCGCCGGTCTGGCGCTGGGCGGAAAAGTGGCGGTGACCTGTAACGCTGCGCCGTTTCTTATCTCGCGGGCCAATGAGCAAATCAAAGTAGATGTCTGTTACAACAACACCAACGTCAAGCTGTTCGGCCTTAACGCCGGAGCCAGCTACGGCCCGCTGGCCAGCACCCACCATGCCATTGACGATCTGGCGGTGATGCGCGGCTTTGGCAATATCCAGATCTTCGCCCCCTCCACGCCGCGCGAATGTCGGCAGATCATCGACTATGCTCTTGCTTATCAGGGCCCGGTCTATATTCGTCTCGATGGCAAGGCGCTGCCGGAGCTGCTTGACGAGTCGTATCGCTTTGTTCCCGGCGCCGTGTTGACCCTGCGCGAAGGCGAGGACGTCGCGCTGGTGGCCACCGGTTCGACGGTGCATGAGGTGGTGGAGGCGGCGCAGCGGCTTGCCGACCTCGGTATCCAGGCGAAAGTGGTCAGCGTGCCGTCGATCCGACCCTGCGATACCGCGGCGCTGCTGGCGGCGCTCCGGCCGTGCGGCTCGGTGATCACCGTCGAAGAGCATAACGTCAACGGCGGGCTGGGCAGTCTGGTGGCGGAGGTGCTGGCGGAAGCGGGGGTAGGCATTGCCCTGCAGCGGTTGGGGATTCCGGACGGGGAGTACGCCGCCGCCGCCGATCGCGGCTGGATGCGTCAGTACCATGGGTTTGATGCCGCCGCCATCGTTGCCCTGGTGCAAAAAAGAGACTGATGGCCTGAACGCCCGTTGCGTGAAGCGCGGGCGTTTACTGCTGCAATGCGCAAAGTGTAATGACCTGCTCCTCCGACGCTATCCAGTGCAAGAGATAGCGCTGCTCCGCAAACATAAGCGCTAAGGTGCTTGCCGTTATTTCCACGATCTGAAAATCGGCGAACCCCAGCGCGCGCTGATTTGCCGCAGGCGTCGCCTTAAACCCACTCTCTTTTGCCGAAAACGCCAGCGTCAGCGCCAGCGGGTAGGGCAGGCCGCTGCGCAGCAGCGCCGTTTTTTCCGCCGGGCTGATAATGCTGCTCTCCAGCTCCGCGGCCAGCTGTGGGGTAAACCGGCGCTCGATATCGACGCCCACCGGCCGATCGGCGATCACCGCCAGCGCGCGCTGGCCGCAATGACTTATGCTGCCGAACCAGGGCGTGGGCCACAGCGGCTGGCGCCGATCGCCGATGGCGGGAAGCCGTTTCTCCCCCACCTCGCGCAGGGCGTATGCCGCGGCGATGCGTCCGGCCAGGTGCTCCGCCTGCCGCTTGCGGCCCCACCCGGTCAGGCTGGCGTGATAGGGCAGCCAGAACAGATCTTCAGGCTGGAAAGTCGCCGGGTCGAAGTCGATCTGCTGGATGGTATAGCCGGCCAGAGGCAAAGCGGTGCGATGGTGGCGCATAGGGTAAGGTTACCGCGGTTGCCCCCGCCCTTTGTCCAGCAAGGGCGGGGGAGGGAGAACCCGCTATCAGAAGTGGGTGTTGACGCTCAGGTACCAGGTGCGGCCCGATTCATTGTAGGTCTCGGCGCCGGCGCCGTACATCGTGCCGGTGGCGCCCCCGGTGGTCTGGGCGTTGCCCGCGCGCCAGTGGCGCTTATCGAAGACGTTATCCACGCCGCCGGTCAGACTGACGTATTTGGTGACGTCCCAGGTCGCGCTCAGGCCGAGGATGCTGTAGGGGCTAACCTCGTTCTTCTCGCTGCCGGTGACCGGTTGACCCTTGTAGTTGTACTTCTTCGGCTCCTGCTTGCCGTACCAGGTGAAGGTCGACTGCAGCGAAACGTCATCGCGAACCTGCCAGCTCAGGGTGGAGTTCAGCGTGTATTCCGGGATAATCGACAGACGATCGCCGGTCTTTTTGTTCTTACTCTGCAGCATATAGGTGATGTTGTTGGTCCAGTTGACGGTCTCGCTCACCGGAACGTTCAACGTCCCCTCCAGACCTTCCACCACCGCTTTCGGCACGTTTTCCCACTGGTAGAGATCGGTACCTTTATTGTTTTGATAGACTGGGGCATAGCCCGCTTCAATCTTGTTGCGGTAGTCGTTGCGGAACCAGGTGACGCCCGCCAGCCAGCCGTCGCGTTTAAACTCGAGGCCAATCTCTTTGTTGATACTGGTCTCGGCTTTTAAGTCGTCATTACCCTGCAGATAGCAGCCGTCTTTACTGGCGTAGCAGCCCTGGCCTTTACTGTAGAGAATGTAGTTCGGGTTGGTCTGATACAGGCTCGGCGCTTTATAGGCGCGGGCGATGCCCATCTTCAGCGTGAAGTCATCCCACAGGCCCTGCGACAGGTTGAGGGACGGGCTCCAGTTATTGCCGACAATGCTGTGATGATCGAAACGCAGCGCCGGAGTCAGCATGGTGGTGTCGGTCAGCTCCATGTTGTTCTCGGCGAACAGCGAGAAGATTTCCGCCTGCGAGTACGGGCTGCGGCCGGTGCTGTCGTAGCCCGGAATTTCGCCTCCCGACAGCGCCTGGGTGTTGGACGCGTTATCCTTCATCCGCTGTTGATTCCACTCGCTGCCCAGCGTCAGGTTCTGATTAACCAGATAGTCGAAGGGAATGCTGACTTCGCTGTGCAGCATCACATCCGCCAGATCGATATCCGTGAACTGGTTGCTGTTAAAGATCCCCTCGGTGCCGCCGGCCAGGCCTTCGCCTTTGCGCGAGTTGCGGGTGCGTTCGTACTGCGCCCAGTTGCTGGTGGTCACCCCGTTGTCCCAGGCGCCGTTCCAGGTAACCGAGTAGGTGTTGCGATACAGACGGTTGGTCTCTTTGCCGTAGTTCTCTTTTACCAGGTCGTTGGAGTTGGTGTTCTGGGTATCGCCGGCGTAGAGGTTGCCCTGGCGGCTGTAGCCGGCCTCAAACTCCAGCGACTGCATCGGAGCGAATTCCCAGCGCACCAGACCATCGATGTTTTTGTTTTTCACCCCTTCGCGCCCGGCCGGCAGAGTATCGGCATAGATCCCGGTACGCTCGGACTGATGGCCCTGGTTGATATCCCAGGCGTCGGCCTGCGTTTTGTCGAGGTTACCGAACAGGCGGAAGCTAAAATCGCCGCCCAGCGGGCCGCTGAGGCTGAAGTTAGTGCGTTTGGTGGAGCCTTCATCCTTGTGCTCCGGGGCGTTCATATAGGTGTTCCATGAGCCGTGCCACTCATCGCCGGTTTTTTTGGTGATGATATTCACCACGCCGCCGGCGGCGCCGTTGCCGTAGCGGGCGGCGGCCGGGCCGCGAATCACTTCGATACGTTCGATTATCTCCGGCGGCACCCAGCTGGTATCGCCGCGGGTGTCGCGCTCGCCGCGCCAGCCAAGGCGCACGGAGTTGCGGCTGGTGACCGGCTTGCCGTCGATCAGGATCAGGGTATTTTCCGGGCCCATGCCGCGGATATCAATCTGGCGGTTGTTGCCGCGCTGGCCGCTGGTGGAGTTGCCGGTCAGGTTGACTCCCGGCATGGTGCGAATGATCTCCGAGACGTCGCGCGCCGGGGGGCGTTTGCGGATCTCATCGGCGGTGATGGTGGAGACGCCCGGCGCCTGCAGGTTCTGCTCGGCGGCGGTGACCACCATGGTCTCTTCAGCGGCGCTGTTTTTATCGTCGGTGGCGGTTTCCGCTGCGCTTAACGGAAAAGCAACCCCGTAAATTCCCAGATTGACCAGCAAGGCCAGGGATTTGATCCTGTTATTCATTGTTATTCCTGCTTTTTGTCGCCACGTTCCCCAAACGCCCCTTCCCACCGGGAGGGGAGGCGGCATAAATGTTGCCAAAAGCGGGCAAAGGCACTCCGTCGCTGGCTGAATAAGCCCGATTTGACATGTTCTGATGAAAGACGCGCTTCCCACGGCGCGCTAATACGCTATTGCAAATGCAAATAGTTATCAATAATATTATCAATAAATAATGACAATTAATTAAAAAAGTCACGCTATACATAGGGTTAATGACAGAATGTTAAGGACAGGAAGCGAGGAGTGGTGGCAAACCCTGCGGGGGCCGCAGTGCCGCGCAGTGGATGACGCCATCGAGGTAACGTTCTGGTGGCGGGACCCGGCGGGGGATGAAACCCGCTCTCCCCATCGTCGGGTATGGCTCTATATCACCGGCGTGACCGACCACCATCAGAATGCGCGTCCGCAATCGCTGCAACGTCTCCCCGGGACCGACGCCTGGTTCTGGCGCACTACGCTGTCGCCGACCTGGCGCGGCAGCTACTGTTTTATTCCCTCCGACCGTGACGATGATTTTTCCCCTGAGGTGTTCAGCGCTGATGCGCCCGACCGCGCGCTGCTACGCGAAGGCTGGCGCAAACTGCTGCCGCGGGCGATAGCCGATCCGCTGAACCCGCACAGCTGGCGGGGCGGACGCGGCCATGGCGTGTCCGCCCTGGAGATGCCGCAGGCCCCCGCGCAGCCCGGCTGGGACCCGCTTAATGAGGCGCATCCTGCCGCCCGTTGCCTTGAGTGGCGCAGCGCGCGTCTGGGCAACCATCGCCGGGTCTGGATCTACACCACCGGCGAGGCTGTCGACCCGCAAACGCGGCCGCTGGCGATCCTGCTCGACGGCCAGTTCTGGGCCGAGAGCATGCCGGTGTGGTCGCCGCTGGCCGCCCTGACCCGCGAGGGGAGACTGCCGCCGGCGGTCTACCTGCTGATCGACGCGATCGACAACCAGCGCCGCGGGGTTGAGCTGCCCTGTCACCGCGATTTCTGGCTGGCGGTGCAGGAGGAGCTCCTGCCGCTGGTCCACGGCTATGCCCCGTTCAGCGACCGCCCGGATCGGACGGTGGTGGCCGGGCAAAGCTTCGGCGGTCTGGCGGCGATGTTCGCCGCTCTCAACTGGCCGCAGCGCTTTGGCTGCGTGCTCAGCCAGTCAGGCTCCTACTGGTGGCCGCACCGTGATGGCCGCGGGATGGGCTTTATCGGCGAACAGCTTCGCCAGGGTGAGGTGTCCGCGGCCGGGCTGCGCATCTGGCTGGAAGCGGGCCAACGCGAACCGATCATTTTTCGCGCGAACCAGGCGCTACTGGCGCAACTCACCACAACACAGCAGACGATTTTCTGGCGTCAGGTTGACGGCGGGCATGATGCGCTTTGCTGGCGCGGCGGGCTGACGGCAGGGCTTATCCAGCTCTGGCAGCCTCTGCTGTCGCACCCTTAGCATCGCGTTTTACGACAGGAGTTTGATATGCAATTCAGTAACCCCTTCGACAATCCGCAAGGGCAGTTTTACATTCTGCGCAATGATCAACAGCAGTACAGCCTGTGGCCGGCGCACTGCGACCTGCCTGCCGGCTGGACGGTGGTGTGCCCCCCGCAGTCGGCCGAGGCCTGCAACGCCTGGCTGGCGGCCAACTGGTCGACACTGACCCCCGCCCATCATGCGTCATAAGGAGCTGACAATGACCACTCGTTTACCGCTGGTTGCCGCGCAGCCGGGGATCTGGATGGCCGAGCGCCTCTCCACTCTGCCAGGCGCCTGGAGCGTGGCCCACTATGTTGAACTACGCGGCGCCCTCGACCCGACGCTGCTGGGAAAAGCGATTGTCGCCGGTCTGCAGCAGGCGGACACCCTCAGCCTGCGCTTTGAGGAAGAGGAGGGGGAAGTCTGGCAGTGGCTGGCGGCCGACCGCACCTTTGCCGAACCGTCGATCATTGACCTGCGGACGGCGCCGGATCCGCATCGCGCCGCCACGGAGCGGATGCAGGCGGATCTGGCGCAGGATCTGCGCGTCGACGGCGGCAACCCGCTGGTGTGCCATCAACTGCTGCGCGTCGGCGACGACTGCTGGTACTGGTATCAGCGTTATCACCACTTGCTGGTGGATGGCTTCAGCTTCCCGGCGATAACCCGGCAGATCGCCGCCATTTATCGCGCCTGGCAGCGGGGGGAAGCTACTCCTGAGTCGCCTTTCACCCCCTTCGCCGAGGTGGTGGACGAGTACCAGCGCTACGCCGGCAGCGAGGCCTGGCAGCGGGATAAAGCTTTCTGGCAGGCCCAGCGCCAGGCGTTACCGGCGCCTGCCTCACTCTCTGCCGCGCCGCTGGGCGGGCGCGCCGCCGGGAGCGATATCTGGCGGATGAAGCTGGAGATGAACGCCGACGGCTTCCGCCGCCTGGCCAGCCATGCGCCGCAGTGTCAGCCCGCTGATCTGGCGCTGGCGCTCACCACGCTGTGGCTGGGCCGCCTGTGCAACCGGATGGACTACGCGGCGGGCTTTATCTTTATGCGCCGGATGGGTTCAGCCGCGCTGACCTCGACGGGGCCGGTGCTCAATGTCCTGCCTCTGGCGGTGCATATTGACGCCCGGGAGACGCTGGCGGACCTGGCGATGCGCCTCGCCGGTCAGCTGAAAAAGATGCGCCGCCATCAGCGCTATGACGCCGAGCAGATCGTCCGCGACAGCGGCAAAGCGGCAGGGGACGAACCGCTGTTCGGCCCGGTGCTGAACGTCAAAGTCTTTGATTACCAGCTGGATATCGATGGTGTGCAGGCAGTGACCCACACCCTCGCCACCGGCCCGGTCAACGATCTCGAGCTGGCGCTGTTCCCGGATGAGACCGGCGGGCTGTCGCTGGAGATCCTCGCCAACAAGGCCCGGTACGACGAAGCCGAGCTCCGTCGCCACATGGCGCGACTGACCGCGCTGCTGGCGCAGTTCGCCGCCGATCCGGCGCTGCGCTGCGGCGAAGCAGAGATGCTCTCCGCCGACGAGCTGGCCCGGCTGGCGGGGGTCAACGATACCGCTGTGCCGCTGCCTGCCACCACCCTCAGCGCGCTGGTGGCCGACCAGGCGCGGAAGACCCCGGATGCGCCGGCGCTGGCGGACGCCCGCTGGCAGTTCAGCTATCGCGAGATGCGTCAGCAGGTGGTGGCGCTCGCGCAGCTGCTGCGTCAGCGCGGCGTGAAGCCTGGGGACAGCGTGGCGGTGGCCCTGCCGCGCTCGGTGTTCCTGACCCTGGCGCTGCATGGCATTGTCGAAGCGGGGGCCGCCTGGCTGCCGCTGGACACCGGCTACCCGGACGATCGCCTGCGGATGATGCTGGAAGACGCCCGGCCGTCGCTGCTGATCGCCACGGAGGACCAGCTGGCCCGCTTCAGCGATATTCCGGGGCTGGAAAGCCTCTGCTACCAGCAGCCGCTGGCCGCCGGGGATGACGCGCCGCTGGCGCTGTCAAAACCAGACCATACCGCCTACATCATCTTTACCTCCGGCTCCACCGGGCGGCCGAAAGGGGTGATGGTCGGCCAGACCGCCATCGTCAACCGCCTGCTGTGGATGCAGGATCGCTATCCGTTATCTGCAGACGACGTGGTGGCGCAGAAAACGCCGTGCAGTTTCGACGTGTCGGTGTGGGAGTTCTGGTGGCCGTTTATCGCCGGCGCGCAGCTGGTGATGGCCGAGCCGGAGGCGCACCGCGACCCGCAGGCGATGCAGCAGTTCTTCGCCCGCTACGGCGTGACCACCACCCACTTTGTGCCGTCGATGCTGGCGGCGTTTGTCGCCTCGCTGGATGCCGACAGCGTGGCCGCCTGCCGCACGCTGCGGCGGGTATTCTGCAGCGGCGAAGCGCTGCCGACGGAATTGTGCCGCGAGTGGGAGCGCTTAACCGGCGCGCCGCTGCATAACCTGTACGGCCCGACGGAGGCGGCGGTGGACGTCAGCTGGTACCCGGCCTGCGGATCTGAGCTGGCGGCGGTGACCGGCAGCAGCGTGCCGATTGGCTGGCCGGTGTGGAACACCGGGCTGCGCATTCTCGATGCCGCGATGCGCCCGGTGCCGCCGGGGGTGGCGGGGGATCTTTATCTCACCGGCATCCAGCTGGCGCAGGGCTATCTGGGGCGCCCGGATCTCACCGCCAGCCGCTTTATCGCCGACCCGTTTGCCCCCGGCGAGCGGATGTATCGCACCGGCGACGTGGCGCGCTGGCTGACGAACGGCGCGGTGGAGTACCTTGGCCGCAGCGACGATCAGCTGAAGATCCGCGGGCAGCGCATCGAGCTTGGCGAGATTGATCGGGTGATGTCGGCCCTGCCGGACGTGGGGCAGGCGGTGAGTCACGCCTGCGTCTTCAACCAGGCGGCGGCGACCGGCGGTGATGCCCGACAGCTGGTGGGCTATCTGGTCTCTGACTCCGGCCTGCCGCTGGATACCGCGGCGCTGAAAGCGCGGCTGGCGGAACAGCTGCCGCCGCATATGGTGCCGGTGGTGCTGATGCAGCTCGCTGAGCTGCCGCTGAGCGCCAACGGCAAACTGGACCGTAAAGCGCTGCCGCTGCCGACCCTCGGCGGCGAGCGCAGCGGCCGGCCGCCGGAGCCCGGCATGGAAACTCTTGTCGCCGCCGCCTTCAGCCAGCTGCTGGGCTGCGAGGTGAACGATATCGACGCCGATTTCTTCGCCCTTGGCGGTCATTCGCTGCTGGCGATGCGCCTGGCGGCACAGCTCAGCCGCCAGCTGGCGCGGCAGGTGACCCCGGGGCAGGTGATGGTGGCCTCGACGGTGGGCAAACTGAGCGCGCTGCTGGCAGCCGATCTCAGCGATGAGCAGGCCCAGCGCCTGGGGCTGGATACGCTTCTGCCGCTGCGCGAGAGCGACGGCCCGACGCTGTTCTGCTTCCATCCCGCCTCCGGCTTCGCCTGGCAGTTCAGCGTGCTGGCGCGCTATCTCAGCCCGCGCTGGTCGATTACCGGTATTCAGTCGCCGCGCCCGCAGGGGCCGATGGCCAGCGCCGCCAGCCTCGACGAGGTCTGCGAGCATCATCTGCAAACGCTGTTGGCGCAGCAGCCGCACGGCCCTTATTACCTGTTCGGGTATTCGTTGGGCGGCACCTTAGCCCAGGGGATTGCCGCCCGCTTGCGCCAGCGCGGCGAAGCGGTGGCCTTCCTCGGCCTGCTGGATACCTGGCCGCCGGAGACGCAAAACTGGGCAGAGAAAGAGGCCAACGGGCTGGATCCCGAGGTACTGGCGGAGATCGACCGCGAGCGCGAGGCGTTCCTCGCCGCCCAGCAGGGGCAAGCCTCTGGCGAGCTGTTCAGCGCCATCGAAGGCAACTATGCCGATGCGGTGCGGCTGTTAACCACCGCGCACAGCGCGAAGTTTGACGGCAAGGCGACGCTGTTCGTGGCGGAGAAGACGCGGCAGGAGGGGATGGATCCGCAGGTCGTATGGGGCCCGTGGGTGGGGGAACTGGAGGTGTTCAGCCAGAACTGCGCCCACGTCGATATCATCTCCCCGCAGGCCTTTGAGGCCATCGGTCCGGTGGTCAGGGAGATTCTGGGGTAACGGTTGAGTTCGGGCTACAGCAGGTAGCCCGGCTCAGCGTAGCGCAAGCCGGGGAAAGAGGAGATTACCGGCGGCCCAGCGGGACCACCAGCGGCGTATGCGCCACCGGATCTTCAATGATCGTGCAGCGCAGACCGTAAATCCGTTCAATCAGATCGGTGGTGACGATCTCCTTCGGCGCCCCCTCGGCGACGATCCTGCCGTCGCGCAGGGCGATCAGGTGGGTGGCGTAGCGGCAGGCTTGGTTAAGATCGTGCAGCACCGCCGCCAGGGTATAGCCCTTCTCGCGATTCAGCTCACTCAACAGTTCCAGCAGGTCGATCTGATGGCTGATGTCCAGCCAGGTGGTCGGCTCATCCAGCAGCATAATCGCCGTTTCCTGGGCCAGCACCATCGCAATCCACGCCCGCTGCCGCTGGCCGCCGGAAAGCGTGTCGACGCTCTGCTGCGCCAGATCGCTGATCCCGGTCGCCCGCATCGCCTTGTTCACCGCCTCTTCATCTTCTTTGCGCCAGCGGGTAAACAGCGGCTGGTGCGGATAGCGCCCGCGGGCCACCAGCTCCTGCACCGTGATATCGCCAGGGGTGGTGGCATTCTGCGCCAGCAGCCCGATGCGGCGGGCAACCTCTTTACTGGCGTACTGCTGGATCTGCGCGCCGTCGAGCCAGACGTGGCCGCTGGCGGGCGTCATCAGGCGACTGAGGGTGCGCAATAGCGTCGACTTGCCGCAGCCGTTGGGGCCGATAATGGCGGTGAAGTGACCGTCAGGGATGGTCACGTTCAGCGACTCGGCGATGGTCTTGTTCCCGTAGGCCAGGGTTAACTGCTCGCCGCGCAAACGGGAGGGGACAGCACTCATTTTTTGCGGGACTCCTGAATCAACAATGCAATAAGGTAAATACCGCCGAGGCTGACGGTTAACACGCCAACCGGCAGCTGCCACGGCATAAACAGCCGTTGGGCGCCGTAATCGGCCAGCGCCAGCAGCAGCGCGCCGCACAGGGCCGACTGGGTCAGTCCCCAGCGGGCCGTGCCGCTCAGGCGGCGGGCGATATGCGGCGCCACCAGCGCGATAAATGAGATCGGCCCGGCCAGCGCCGTCGAGGCGGCGGTGAGCACCACTGCCACCAGCATCAGCAGCAGGCGCGAACGCTCGACCTGCACCCCCAGCGCGCAGGCGGTATCGTCGCCCATCTCCAGCAGCCGCATCCGGCGAACCAGCAGGGCGCTGCCCACCAGCATCAACAGGATCAGCGGCGCCGACGGCCAGGTTTTACCCCACGTCAGGCCATTAAGCGATCCGGCGTTCCACAGGCCCGCAGAAAGGGCGGTCTCCAGCGAGGCGCGCAGCAGCAGCCAGGTGTTGAATGCCACCAGCATGGCGCGCACGCCGATGCCGATAATGATCAGGCGGAAGGTTTCGATCCCGTTGCGCCAGGCCAGCAGCCAGACCACCAGCGAGGTCAGCACCCCGCCGGCCATCGCCGCCAGAGCGATCGCCGTCAGGTTCTGGCCGAAGAGGACCATCGCCACCAGCACGCCGCTCCAGGCGCCGGTGTTAAAGCCCATCACGTCCGGGCTGCCGAGCGGGTTACGGGTCAGCGACTGGAAAATGGCGCCGCTGACGCCGAGCGCGGCGCCAATGAGCAGCGCCATTAACACCCGCGGCAGCCGCCATTCGTTCACCACCATCGCGACGTTGCGCGGCGCATCGCCGAACAGCGCCGAGAACACCTGGTCAATCGTCAGGGGCACCGGGCCTTGCGCCAGCCCGAGCAGGGAAATCAGTAGGCTGGCGGCCATCAGCAGAAGGCAACTGGCTATCAGGCGGCGGGACGGGGCAATCACAGGCCACCTCCCCGCGGCTGGCGGCGCACCAGCCAGATCAGCACCGGCGCGCCGAGAAAGGCGCTCACCACCGATACCCGCAGTTCGCCGGGCACCAGCAGGCGGCCAATCACGTCGGCAAACAGCACCAGGGCCGGGGTGGCGAGCAGGGTGACCGGCAGCGACCAGCGATGATCGGCCCCCACCAGCCAGCGCGCCATATGCGGCATCATCAGGCCGATAAAGGCGATGGGGCCGACGACGGCGGTGGCGCTGCCGCACAGGACGGTGATGACGATCAGGCCGATCAGCTGGGTACGGGCGACGCGGCTGCCGAGGGCGGTGGCGGTATCGTTGCCCAGGCTCAGGCTGTTCAGCGCCCGGCTCAGCAGCAGAGCGGCGATCCCCGCCACCACTACCGGCAGCAGGACAATTTTCAGCGTTTGCAGGGTGCGGATATCCAGCGAACCGGCCTGCCAGAAGCGTAGCTGATCGTAGACGTCCGGGTTGAGCAGGGCGATGCCGTTGGACAGCCCCTCGAGTACCGCCGCAAGGGCGACCCCGGCGAGAGTGAGGCGCACCGGGCTCAGCTGACCGCCGCCCTGGCTGCCGGTAAAGGCTACCAGCAGCGAGGCGCAGAGCGCGCCGCAGAATGCCAGCAGCAGCTGCTCCTGCGGGGAAGTGATCCCAAACAGCGCCGCGCCGAGGACGATGGCGAAGCTGGCGCCGGAGTTGACCCCCAGCAGGCCGGGGTCGGCCAGCGGGTTGCGGGTGAGCGTCTGCATCAGCGCGCCGGCGAGGCCGAGGGCGACGCCGGCCAGCAGACCGGCCAGAGTGCGCGGCAGGCGCGCGTCCAGCACGATAGTGCAATCAGCGCTTTGACAGGTTCCGCTGAAGGCGGTGAATACCGTGCCGATCGGCAACGATTTGGCGCCGATGGTCAGGCTAAGCGCGGCGGCTAAGGCGAGTAATAGCAACAATCCGGGCACGGCGACAGAGCGTACCGCGGTCGTAGAAAACGACATAACTGACATCCCTGATATGATAATGATAGTAATTATCGTTATCGATTTTATTCAGCTATGGTAGCATGACCCACAGTAAAAAGGGTATTAAAAATAACGACAAGGCGCTGTAATGAACCGACAATCCTGGCTGCTCAATCTCAGCCTGCTGAAAACTCACCCGGCGTTTCGCGCCGTTTTTATCGCTCGCTTTATCTCTATTCTGTCGCTTGGCCTGCTGGGCGTGGCCATTCCGGTGCAGATCCAGATGATGACCCATTCGACCTGGCAGGTCGGGCTGTCGGTGACGCTGACCGGGGCGTCGATGTTTGTTGGTCTGATGGTGGGGGGCGTGCTGGCTGACCGCTATGAACGTAAACGCCTGATCCTGCTGGCGCGCGGCACCTGCGGCGTGGGCTTTGTCGGCCTGTGTCTGAACGCCCTGTTGCCGGAGCCGTCGCTGGCGGCGATCTACCTGCTGGGGATCTGGGATGGGTTCTTCGCCTCGCTGGGGGTGACCGCGCTGCTGGCGGCGACCCCGGCGCTGGTGGGGCGGGAAAACCTGATGCAGGCCGGGGCCATCACCATGTTGACGGTGCGCCTTGGCTCGGTGATTTCGCCGATGATCGGCGGCCTGCTGCTGGCCACCGGCGGCGTGGCGTGGAACTTCGGCCTGGCGGCGGCGGGGACCTTTATCACCACCTTAACCCTGCTGCGTCTGCCGCAGCTGCCGCCGCCTCCGCAGCCGCGCGAGCATCCGCTGCGCTCCCTGCTGGCGGGGCTGACCTTCCTCTGCCGGAGCCCGCTTATCGGCGGGATTGCGCTGCTTGGCGGTCTGCTGACCATGGCCAGCGCGGTGCGGGTGCTCTATCCGGCGCTGGCCGGTAGCTGGCAGATGTCGGCCGGACAGATTGGCCTGCTGTACGCCGCTATTCCGCTCGGTGCGGCGCTGGGGGCGTTGACCAGCGGCCAGCTGGCCCAGACGGTGTGGCCGGGCGCGCTGATGCTGGCGACGACGGTGGGATCGTTTGTCGCCATTGCGCTGTTCAGCCTGATGCCGCACTGGGCGTTGGGCGCGCTGTGCCTGGCGCTGTTTGGCTGGCTGAGCGCTATTAGCTCGCTGCTGCAGTACACCCTGATTCAGACCCAGACGCCGGAACATATGCTCGGGCGGATTAACGGTCTGTGGACCGCGCAAAACGTCACCGGCGACGCCATCGGCGCGGCGCTGCTCGGCGGCTTAGGGGCGGTAATGACGCCGGCGGCATCCGCCAGCGCCAGCGGCTGGGCGCTGGCGCTTGTCGGTGTGCTGCTGGTTGGGTTGCTACGCGAGCTGCGCCGTTTCCAGCGCCCGGAAATTGTCAACGAAAGTTAAGTCGGGTGCGCTTGCCCGGTGGCGGCTGCGCCTTACCGGGCCTACGGTCTGGACTGGGGGACGCTGGCATTGTAGGCCGGGCAAGCGCCGCGCCGCCCGGCAAGGTGTTCAGGCCGCGTACCCGGCCTGATGCCCGGTGGCGGCTGCGCCTTACCGGGCCTACGGTCTGGACTGGGGGACGCTGGCATTGTAGGCCGGGCAAGCGCAGCGCCGCCCGGCAAGGTGTGCAGGCCGAGAGCCCGTCCTGATGGCGCAGCCCGCGTTAGCCGAACAGGCTGGAGAGACGCTGGAGCACCAGCAGAGCGCTGTAGTAGTCAAGGCGGAAGGTCTCGGTGCCCAGCGGGTAGACGCGTTTGCCTGCGACCGCCGGGAGATGCGCCAGCAGCGGGTTAGCGTAGATGGCATCCGCATCTTTCTGGTCGCCGGCGAACAGGAACAGGCTCTGGCCGTTCAGACCGGCCGCGAGGTTCTCCCCGCCCAGCTGCACGATATCGTGGCGTTTACCCTGGCTATGGCTGGCGGGCAGGCCGCCCGGCAGCGTCGCCAGGCTAAAGCCCAGCTGTTCGAGCATCTGCCCCTGAGCCGATTCCGGCGTCCAGATATTGGCGCTGTGCGCGGCGGCGGTATAGACCAGGGCGGTCACCGGCTGCGGCGGCAGTTTCATTTTTTCTTTTAACGAAACGAGCTGTTTATTGAAGTCGGCAATGCGCGCGCTGGCCTGTTGTTCATGACCGGTGATCTGCCCCAGCTGGGTGAGCAGGGTTTGCCAGCTTTTATCGTCATAGTTGATGACCAGCGTCGGGGCGATGGTTTTAAGCTGATCGTACAGCGGCAGGGCGGAGTCGCCGCCGGTCGCGCTCACCAGGATCAGATCCGGCATCTGGGCGGCCACCGCTTCGGCGCTTGGTTCGCCGATGTACAGCCGCGCCAGCTTGCGGGCTTTGGCAACCTCGCTCCACTGGCGCAGAAAGCCCTGGCTATCGGCGACGCGGTTGTTCGGCGTGGTCGCGCCGCTGGCGACCACCGGAGCGTCAATCGCCAGCAGCGAACCGGTAAGCGTCACGCTGGTGGAGACAATGCGCAGCGGCTGACTCGGCAGGGTATGCGTCCCGTAGCTGTCGGTGACCTGGCGCGGCCAGTCCGCCGCCTGGGCTGAGGTAATTCCTAAAAGCAACAGCATGCCGGTCAGCGCACCGCGGCGGCAGAAAGAAAAGAAGTTCACGTCATCGCATCCTGATTTGAAAGGTGATAAATGCGTCTCATTTTCAACTTTGTGCCAGCAGGATGCAAGCCAAAGTGGCGGCGCCATGACGTAACGCGGTTGACATGGCGGGCAATACCTTTTAGGTTAGCCAACCAAAATATAAATGATAATTATTCTTAATATCTTTATCGTTTTTGGAGGATGATATGGAAACGTCACTGGCTGAGGATGTAAAGAAACCGACCCGGACCCTGTCGCCGGACAGCTTCTTCTTTATGTCGCCGTACCGCAGTTTTACCACTTCAGGCTGCTTCCGTCGCTTCTCACAGCCCGCCGTTGGCGGCGATGCGCTGAACGGCGAGTTCCAGCAGCAGATGGCGGCCGCCTTTGCCGAGGCCCGGGCGGCGGGGATCCGCAAGCCGGTGATGGTCGGGGCTATCCCGTTCGACACCTGTCAGCCTTCCGAGCTCTATATCCCCGAGCGCTGGGAAGCGTTCTCTCGCCCGGAAAAGCAGCGTTCCGCCCGCTATGCCGCGCCGCTGGAGGCGATGGAGGTGGTGGAGCGTCGGGAGATCCCGGAGCAGGACGCGTTTTTAGCCATGGTGGAACGCGCCGCCGCGCTGACCGCCACCCCGGAAGTCGACAAAGTGGTGCTATCAAGGCTTATCGATATTACCACCCGCGACCGCGTCGACAGCGGCGCGCTGATGGAGCGACTGATCGCCCAGAACCCCGCCAGCTTTAACTTCCACGTGCCGCTCTCCGACGGCGGCGTGCTGCTGGGCGCCAGCCCGGAGCTGCTGCTGCGTAAAGAAGGACAGCACTTCAGCTCTCTGCCGCTGGCCGGCTCCGCCCGTCGCCAGCCGGACGATGTGCTGGACCGGGAAGCAGGCAACAGGCTGTTGGCCTCCGGCAAAGATCGCCACGAGCACGAGCTGGTGACCCAGGCGATGAAGAGCGTGCTGGGCCCGCGCAGCAGTCAGCTGTCGCTACCGGAGTCGCCGCAGCTGATTACCACCCCGACGCTCTGGCATCTGGCGACGCCGATCGCAGGCACCGCGCTGGCGGAAGAAAACGCCATGTCGCTGGCCTGTCTGCTGCACCCGACGCCGGCGCTGAGCGGTTTCCCGCATCAGGCGGCGAAGCGCCTGATTGCTGAACTGGAACCCTTCGATCGCCAGCTGTTCGGCGGCATCGTCGGCTGGTGCGATGACGAAGGCAACGGCGAGTGGGTGGTGACTATCCGCTGCGCGCGTCTGCAGCAGCGTACGCTGCGCCTGTTTGCCGGCGCGGGCATTGTTCCGGCCTCCTCGCCGCTGGGCGAATGGCGCGAAACCGGCGTCAAACTGACCACCATGCTTAACGTATTTGGCTTGAACTAAGAGGCAAGGATGATTGCATTTACCCGTTGGCCGGAAGAGTTTGCGGCCCGCTATCGTCAAAAAGGCTACTGGCAGGATCTGCCGTTAACCAATCTGATCACCCGTCACGCGGAAAACGACGCCGTGGCGATTATCGATGGCGAGCGGCAGATTAGCTACCGCCAGTTTAACCAGCTGGTGGACAACCTCGCCTGCTCGCTGCAGCGCCAGGGACTGAAGCGCGGGGAGACCGCGCTGGTGCAGTTGGGCAATGTCGCCGAGTTTTACATGACCTTCTTTGCGCTGCTGCGCATCGGCGTCGCGCCAGTGAACGCTTTGTTCAGCCACCAGCGCAGCGAACTTAACGCCTACGCTGCGCAGATTAAACCGGCGCTGCTGATTGCCGATCGCGAGCACGCGCTGTTTGCTGACGATAGCTTTCTCCACGCGTTTATCGCGGAACATCCTTCCCTGCGCGTCGCACTGTTGCGTAACGACGGCGGCGAGCGCGATCTGGCGACGGAGATTAACCGCCCGGCGGATAACTTTATCGCCAATCCAACCCCTGCCGACGAAGTGGCCTTTTTCCAGCTCTCCGGCGGCAGCACCGGGACGCCGAAGCTTATCCCACGCACCCATAACGATTACGACTACAGTATCCGCCGCAGCAACGAGATCTGTGGGATTAACGCTGAAACGCGCTACCTCAACGCGCTGCCGGCGGCGCATAACTATGCGATGAGTTCCCCGGGTTCGCTCGGCGTCTTCCTCGCCGGCGGGCGGGTGATCCTCGCCGCTGACCCGAGCGCCACGCTCTGTTTCCCGCTGATCGAAAAACATCAGATCAACGTTGCCTCGCTGGTGCCGCCGGCGGTCAGCCTGTGGCTGCAGGCGATTCACGAATGGGGCAGCAACGCCCAGCTGCAATCGCTGCAGCTGTTGCAGGTCGGCGGCGCGCGCCTGTCAGCGACCCTCGCCGCGCGCATTCCGGCGGAAATCGGCTGCCAGCTGCAGCAGGTGTTCGGCATGGCGGAGGGGCTGGTGAATTACACCCGCCTTAACGATAGCCCGGAGCGAATTATCAATACCCAGGGCTGTCCGATGTGCCCGGACGATGAAGTGTGGGTAGCGGATGCCGACGGCAACCCGCTGCCGCGCGGCGAAGTGGGCCGCCTGATGACCCGCGGGCCGTACACTTTCCGCGGCTACTACAACAGCCCGCAGCATAACGCGGAAGCCTTTGACGCCGAGGGGTTTTATTGCTCCGGCGATCTGATTTCGATCGACGAAGATGGGTATATCACCGTCCAGGGCCGGGAAAAAGATCAGATCAACCGCGGCGGCGAGAAGATCGCCGCTGAAGAGATCGAAAACCTGCTGCTGCGCCATGAGGCGGTGATCCACGCCGCGCTGGTCAGCATCGAAGACAATCTGCTGGGCGAGAAAAGCTGCGCTTATCTGGTGGTGACCTCGCCGCTGCGCGCCGTCGCCGTGCGCCGCTTCCTGCGCGAGCAGGGGGTGGCGGAATTTAAACTGCCGGACCGCGTGGAGTGCGTTGCCGCGCTGCCGCTGACGCCGGTGGGCAAAGTCGATAAAAAACAATTACGTCAGTGGCTGGCCGAAGGCAAGCTGGGCTGAAGGAGAACAGATAATGGCAATCCCTAAATTACAGGCATATGCGCTGCCGGAAGCCAGCGATATCCCGGCGAACAAGGTCAACTGGGCCTTTGAGCCGTCGCGCGCCGCGCTGCTGATCCACGATATGCAGGAGTATTTCCTCAACTTCTGGGGCGAAAACAGCGCGATGATGGAGAAAGTGGTGGCTAATATCGCCGCCCTGCGCGACTTCTGCAAACAGAACGGCATTCCGGTGTACTACACCGCCCAGCCGAAAGAGCAGAGCGATGAAGACCGCGCCCTGCTGAATGATATGTGGGGGCCGGGTCTGACCCGCTCGCCGGAGCAGCAGCAGGTGATTGCCGCGCTAGCGCCGGATGAAGACGATACCGTGCTGGTGAAATGGCGCTACAGCGCGTTTCATCGCTCGCCGCTGGAGGAGATGCTGAAAGAAACCGGCCGCGATCAGCTGATCATCACCGGCGTTTACGCCCATATCGGCTGCATGACCACCGCCACCGATGCTTTTATGCGCGATATCAAACCGTTCTTTGTCGCCGACGCGCTGGCAGATTTCAGCCGTGAAGAGCACCTGATGGCGCTGAAATACGTCGCCGGCCGCTCCGGCCGCGTGGTGATGACCGAAGAGCTGCTGCCGCTCCCAGCCTCCAAAGCGGCGCTGCGCGCGCTAATTCTGCCGCTGCTCGACGAATCCGATGAACCGCTGGATGATGAAAACCTGATCGACTACGGTCTGGATTCGGTGCGGATGATGGCCCTGGCCGCCCGCTGGCGCAAAGTGCACGGTGACATCGACTTCGTGATGCTGGCGAAAAACCCGACCATCGACGCCTGGTGGGCGCTGCTCACCCGCGAGGTGCAATAATGGCGGCGCTGGATTTTCGCGGTCAGACCGTGTGGGTGACCGGCGCAGGTAAAGGGATTGGCTATGCCACCGCGCTGGCTTTCGTCGAGGCCGGGGCCAACGTCACCGGGTTCGACCTCGCCTTTGACGGCGAAAGCTACCCGTTTGCCACCGAAACGCTGGACGTCGCCGATGCCGACCAGGTACGCGAGGCATGCAGCCGGCTGTTGGCGAACACCGAGCGTTTAGATGTGCTGGTGAACGCCGCCGGGATCCTGCGCATGGGCGCTACCGACCAGCTGAGCGCGGAAGACTGGCAGCAGACCTTCGCGGTCAACGTCGGCGGCGCGTTTAATCTGTTTCAGCAGACGATGGCCCAGTTCCGTCGCCAGCGGGGCGGGGCGATCGTCACCGTCGCCTCCGATGCTGCGCACACGCCGCGCATCGGCATGAGCGCCTATGGCGCCTCGAAGGCGGCGCTGAAAAGCCTGGCGCTGACCGTCGGGCTTGAGCTGGCGGGCTGCGGGGTGCGCTGTAATCTGGTGTCGCCGGGCTCCACCGATACCGATATGCAGCGCACCCTGTGGGTCAGCGACGATGCAGAGCAGCAGCGGATCCGCGGCTTCGGCGAGCAGTTTAAGCTCGGCATCCCGCTGGGTAAAATCGCCCGCCCGCAGGAGATCGCCAATACCATTCTGTTCCTCGCCTCTTCTCACGCCAGCCATATCACCCTGCAGGATATCGTGGTTGATGGCGGCTCGACGCTGGGGGCGTAAATGGCCTGGAAGCGAGAGCCTACGCTGGCGGCGCTGAACGCCAGCAGCGAAAATACCATGGTGGCGCATCTTGGCATCATCTACACCCGACTGGAAGAGGGGCTGCTGGTGGCGGAGATGCCGGTGGATGCGCGCACCCATCAGCCGTTTGGCCTGCTGCATGGCGGCGCTTCCGCGGCGCTGGCGGAGACGCTGGGCTCGATGGCCGGTTGGCTGATGACCGAAGAAGGGCAGTGCGTCGTCGGGACTGAGCTTAACGCCAGCCATCACCGGGCCGTCTCCAGCGGGAAAGTGCGCGGCGAGTGCCGTCCGCTGCATCTTGGTCGCCAGAGCCAGAGCTGGGAGATTGTGGTGTATGACGAGAAGGGGCGGCGCTGTTGCACCTGTCGTCTGGGCACCGCGGTGCTGGGCTAAGAAGCCGCTGTTTCCCCGGTTTGCGCTACGCTTAGCCGGGCTACGTATCGGCGCAATGGGGTAGCCCGGATAAGGCGCAGCGCGCCGCCATCCGGGAGTGTCCCTGCTCGCATTGCGCTTAGCAGGACTACGGATCTGTAGGTCGGGTAAGGCGTTAGCCGCCACCCGACAAAAAAACGGCACCGTTCACGGTAACCCTTTCATTCATTTTCCTGCCTTAAGTGATCTCGCTAGCAATGTGAGACAAATCTCTGTGGGTGTACGGCATCTGCGATGTTTCGGTGTTGTTAAATTCTGCGTTGTGATCTAGAAACAAAATGTAACATCCTGATTACCCTACCGGTGGACCACAACAATGAATAATTCAGGGAAATACCTTATCTGGGCGCTGCTCTCCGTCATCGGAGCCTTCGCCCTCGGCTATATCGCTTTAAACCGGGGTGAGCAGATAAACGCGCTGTGGATTGTCGTCGCCGCGGTCTGCGTTTATTTGATCGCGTATCGTTTCTACGGCCTGTATATCGCTAAAACCGTGCTCGGCGTTGACCCGACGCGGATGACGCCCGCGGTGCGGCATAACGATGGCCTCGACTACGTTCCAACCGACAAAAAAGTGCTGTTCGGTCACCATTTTGCCGCCATTGCCGGCGCGGGGCCGCTGGTGGGCCCGGTGCTCGCCGCGCAGATGGGCTACCTGCCGGGGATGATCTGGATCCTCGCCGGCGTGGTGCTGGCTGGGGCGGTACAGGACTTTATGGTGCTGTTTGTTTCGACCCGCCGCGATGGCCGTTCGCTTGGCGAACTGGTTAAAGAGGAGATGGGACCGACCGCTGGCGTCCTGGCGCTGGTGGCCTGCTTTATGATCATGGTGATCATCCTCGCGGTCCTGGCGATGATTGTGGTGAAAGCGCTGACCCACAGTCCGTGGGGGACATACACCGTCGCCTTTACCATTCCGCTGGCGATCTTTATGGGCATCTACATCCGCTATCTGCGTCCGGGACGCATCGGCGAGGTGTCGGTGATAGGCCTGGTGATGCTGGTGTTCGCCATCATCTCCGGCGGCTGGGTGGCGGAAAGCCCGACCTGGGCGCCGTGGTTTGATTACACCGGCGTACAGCTGACCTGGATCCTGGTGGGCTACGGATTTGTGGCTGCGGTACTGCCGGTCTGGCTGCTGCTGGCTCCGCGCGATTATCTCTCCACCTTCCTGAAAATCGGCACCATCGTGGGGCTGGCGATTGGCATCCTGATTATGCGCCCGACCCTGACGATGCCGGCGCTGACCAAGTTCGTCGATGGTACCGGCCCGGTATGGACCGGCAACCTGTTCCCGTTCCTGTTTATCACCATCGCCTGCGGCGCGGTCTCCGGCTTCCATGCGCTGATCTCCTCCGGCACCACGCCGAAAATGTTGGCCAACGAAAGCCAGGCCTGCTTTATCGGCTACGGCGGCATGTTGATGGAATCCTTCGTCGCTATTATGGCGCTGGTGGCGGCCTGTATTATCGATCCGGGCGTCTACTTCGCGATGAACAGCCCGATGGCGGTGCTGGCGCCGGCGGGTACCACCGATGTGGTCGCCTCGGCAGCGCAGGTGGTGAGCGGCTGGGGCTTTAGCATTACGCCTGATACGCTGCATCAAATCGCCAGCGAGGTCGGCGAACAGTCGATTATCTCCCGCGCCGGCGGCGCGCCAACGCTGGCGGTGGGGATGGCCTACATCCTGCACGGCTCGCTGGGCGGACTGATGGATGTCTCGTTCTGGTACCACTTCGCCATTCTGTTTGAGGCGCTGTTTATCCTGACGGCGGTTGACGCCGGCACCCGCGCGGCGCGCTTTATGCTGCAGGATCTGCTGGGCGTGATTAGCCCGGGGCTGAAAAAAACCAGCTCGCTACCGGCCAACCTGCTGGCGACAGCGCTGTGCGTGCTGGCTTGGGGCTACTTCCTGCATCAGGGGGTGGTCGATCCGCTGGGCGGGATTAACACCCTATGGCCGCTGTTCGGTATTGCCAACCAGATGCTGGCGGGGATGGCGCTGATGCTCTGCGCGGTGGTCCTGTTCAAGATGAAACGCCAGCGCTATGCGTGGGTGGCGCTGCTGCCGACCAGCTGGCTGCTGATCTGTACGTTGACCGCCGGCTGGCAGAAGTCGTTTAGCCCGGACACCAAAGTCGGTTTCCTGGCCATCGCCAATAAATTCCAGGCGATGATCGACAGCGGCAACATTCCGCCGCAATATACCGAATCACAGCTGGCGCAGCTGGTGTTTAATAACCGTCTCGATGCCGGACTGACCATCTTCTTTATGATCGTGGTGGTGGTGCTTGCGCTGTTCTCGATTAAAACCGCGCTGGCGGCGCTGAAAGAGGATAAACCGACGGCGAAAGAGACGCCGTATGAGCCAATGCCTGAAAACCTGGACGCGATTGAGACCCAGGCGAAAGGGGCGCATTAACCGGTGTGCCGGGTGGCGGCTTCGCCTTACCCGGCCTACATTTCCGATCCTCCCTCTCCCTTTGGGAGAGGCTCGGGGTGAGGGATACAAAAGAGAAATGACTTATGTTTGACACCCTCTCCAAAGCAGGAAAATATTTAGGCCAGGCCGCCAAAATGATGATCGGCGTGCCGGATTACGATAACTACGTCGAGCACATGCGAATAACCCACCCGGATCAGACGCCGATGACTTATGAAGAGTTCTTTCGCGAACGCCAGGACGCGCGCTACGGCGGCAAGGGCGGGGCGAAGTGCTGCTAGCAAAAAGCTTTTTTACGCCGTTTCACCCTGCGCCAGCTGCTGTTTGATGCCTTCGTAGTACTTATCGTTGATCACGTATTTTTTCATAAACAGGCCGACTATCAGGTTAAATACGGAAGGGATAAGCGTCATCATCAACGTAATGCCCAGCAGCGATGACGGCGACTGCTTGACGTCCGCCTGGTAGCCGAAGAAGCTCAGCGAAAAGCCCATAAAGCCACCTGCCAGCCCCATCCCTAGCTTCTGGAAGAAGAGGATCCCACCAAACGCTAGCCCGGAAACGCGGGTACCGGTTTTCACCTCACCATAGTCCACTGCTTCCGCAATTGATGCCCAGTACACCGGAAGCTGCATGTCGCCCAATAGCGTAATGATGAAAAAGAAAACAAATGCCAGATAAATGTTCTGCTCGCCAACGACGAAGTACATGGCAACTCCTGCGACGAAGGTCAGCAGCTGGGTGTAACGGAACATTTTGATTTTGTCGTAGTAGCGGGTAATGGTCCCGGCCAGCAGCATCGCCATAACGGACGCCACGACGCCGGTGGTCAGGAATGGCGAAATCAGCTCGTTGCCGCCGTGCAGATAGTACTTGGCGTAATAAGCCGCAACCGAGTTACGTACGATGCCGCCAAACATGATTAACGCTATCGATACGCCGAGGATCAACCACTGGTCATTCTTCATCAGATTCTTGAACTGAGTTGGAAAGTGGATGTGCTCGGTTTTATGCGTAATGCGCTCTTTTACGCTGAAGAAACAGCAAATACACAACAGCGTCGACACAATCCCCATGGAGCCCATCGCCAGCTGGTAGCCGCTGGCCAAGTTTTTTTTGCCAAAGTACAGCGCCGCCATCGGTACGATGATGGTGACTAAAAACATGGCGATTTTGGTCATCACAAAGCGATAGCTGTTGGCACTCAGACGTTCTTTAGGATCGTTGGTGATGACGCCGATGAGTGAAACGTAAGGGATTGAGATAAACGTATAGGTTAGCGTCAGCGCGATGTAGGAGCCCCAGGCCCAGATTAGCTTGCCGGTGTAGTCAAAGTTTGGCGTGGTGAACATCATCCAGATGGTTATTCCGAAGGGGATAGAGAAAAAAAGCAGATACGGACGGTATCTTCCCCAGCGACTCTCTGTTTTGTCGGTCATCATGCCAATCAACGGGTCGATCACCGCATCGATAAAGCGTACGCCAATCAGCAGAATCCCCAAATCGCCAGGAGTCAGGCCGTAAACGTCCGTATAGAAATAGGTAATAATCATCGCCATCGACATCATGACGATAGCGATAGCCATATCGCCAGCACCAAAGCCGATCTTTTCTCCGATTGATAGTTTCATAGTCTCACATGTCCTGATACGAGAGTGTTTGAGGCGTCGCCGCAGTTCATTAAAAGTAATATCACTAAATTGGTATCTACCACAATGAAAATAAGCGTCTTTTGAGGTGTCGATTGGATATTTTGTAAAACATTGATATTTATTATTTTATTTAATTTTATTTTGATGCCAATCACAAAATTGTGCGCTTTTAATTCTTGTTGTTTCCGAATGGTGGTTTTATTGGTATCTACCAATTTTGATTTTCAGTGTGATATTAATGATATGAGAGTCTGATTCTGCTAGCGCAAAATCAGTAGCCGGTCAGTTAGCCGGATCTGGCTCTTAACTCTATGACTATTAAGGGAATTTATATGGCTTCAGTTGGATGTGATTCGGTGGTTTATAACAAAATTCTGGGAGCGCTGGCGTGTGCCGGTATGGGAGATGCGCTTGGGGCATCAACGGAGCTGTACAGTATCGATGAGATTAAGCAGAAATGGGGCGGTTGGTTAGACAAGTTTGTAGAACCGCCGGAAGACACCTTTGCTGGCTCATTAAAAGGCGTTGCTGGTTTAATCACCGATGATTCAAGCCAGATGTATGTTTTTGCGGAAGCCCTGATTACTGCGGGGTACGGGCAATTTACCAACGAAAACTGGAAAACAGCTTTGCTGCGCTGGGCAGATATGATGCCTTACGCCATGTACAAAGGACCGACGACGGAACAGGTCGTTAAAGCGCTGCGCGAGGGTTACCCGACCAACACCATCGGTCGCATTGGCACCTCCACCCGTCAGGCGCCGAACGTGGGGACCACTAACGGCGCGGGAATGCGCGTGGCTCCCGCTGGATTGATCTATCCGGGTCAGCTCACTAAAGCCTGTGAGCTGGCGCTGCTGACCTGCTTACCCTCCCATGATACGAATATCGCTATTGCCAGCGCCTGTGCGATTGCCGGAGCGACATCCCAGGCCATGGTGGTTGATACCACGCTGGATGAAATTATCGCCGCCAGTCTTGAAGGCGCTCGCTACGGAGAATCATTAGCGAAAAAACATGCACGTTGCGTTGCCGGGCCTTCAATTGAGATGCGTACCCGACTGGCGGTAAAAATCGCCCGTGAAGCGGACTCTCTGGAAAAATGTCTGTATGAAATCGAAGGCTATATCGGTAATTCCGTGGCAGCGCATGAATCTATCCCGGCAGCGATTGGACTGCTTGCCTTCTGTGAGGGGCGTCCGTGGGAGACCATCGTCGCCGCAAGCAATGTCGGTAACGACACCGACAGTATTGCGACGATGGCCGGAGCGATTGCGGGGGCCTGGAAGGGATTCGACGCATTGCCAAAAGAGCAGTATGCGTTTTTTAACTCCGTTAATAGCCATGACTTTAATTTACCAGAGATGGCGACTGGCCTGACAAAGCTGGCCATGGAATCGCTGAAAGGTTAACGGCTAATGAGAGCGGATAGGGAAGAGAAGGTCATCATGCCATTGTTCCACACCCGGCAAGAAATTGCCGGGATCTCCGGTCTGCTTTCCGCCATGCAGCTTCTGCCTGATAGCCTGGCGGCGCTGGCGGATATTGATTTTGCTTCGCTGGAACGGCTGTACCTGGTGGGCTCCGGTGATTCGTACGCCATTGCGCTGATGGTTGAGGAGTATCTGAATCGTTGCGGGACGATTCAGTGCCGCGCGGTACAGTCATTGGCGTTTCTGGGCATACCCGTGGAGCGCTTTAGCGCCACTTCTCTGGTAGTTGTCATCAGCGCCAGCGGCAGACCTTCTCCGGTTCTTGATGCGCTTGCCCATGCGCTCACGACGAAAGCCAGCGTAGTAGGGATGACCAATTCGCCGGGCAGCCCGTTTGCTAACCTATCGTCGCGCATGCTGTTTACCCTGGCATCTAAAAAGGGCATGCCGACCCAAAGTAGCTCAGCAACGCTGTTTTTATTAATGCGTCTGGTAGAACGGATTCTTCAGGCGAAAACGGCCGTACCAGAGATGAAGGGGGTGGATATCCCTTGTTTGTCTCAGGATTGGGAGAACGCGCAATGGCAGGCGTGGCTGGCGGAATACGCTGAGGCATTTTCCTCCCGGCGGGTGGTTTTTCTGGGCAACGGGATAACCTGGGGAATGGCGTATCTGGCGTCGAACCTGATGGCCTGCGGGCCGCAAATCGAGGCCAGTTTTTTCCCTATTGAAGAGTATTGCCACGCGTTAAGGCTCAATCAGGCTAATCAACGACACCTCGTGTTGATGTTTCCTGAAAAAAATGAAGACCAGATATTGTGCGCATCTATTCAGCGCCGTTTAACCCGCCAGGGGGCATTGTCATATTGTTTTGCGCCTCCTGAGAATTTTAGAGTACACGATTATTTACAGCGAAATATGCTGCTGCTTTTCCAACTCTCTTTGAAACTGGCGGAGCGTTACGTCGCTATGGGTGGTGAACGCGTAACATTCGAGGATGTAAAATGATTAAAAAATATGATGTCGTTGCGGTCGGAAGTGGCAACATTGATCTGGTCTTTCGGGTGCCCAGATTGCCTGGTAATGATGATAAAGTCGTTGGCAAAAAAATATCCGAAAATGTGGGCGGTACCGTAGCGAATAGCGCCTGTATGATGTCAACGCTGGGCTTGAAGGTTGTCTCGTTATCCAGTGCGGGCGACGATCGTTATGGTCAACTGATTGTTGATGATTTCAATCGTCACGGTGTTGATACCCGCTATATCAAGATCAATCCCGGCCAGGATCCTAATATGGCGATTATTATTCTCGATGAGAGTGGGGAAAAATCGTTAATTTATGCGCCGGGAGATAATTGTGAGTGGGATCAGCAGACGGCTTTTACCGCGATTGCTGAAAGTAAAATTATGTACACCATGCCTGGCGACCTTGAAAAGTATACGGTTCAGGCGCAGTACGCACGTTCGCAGAATACCCTGGTCGCCGTCGACATTGAGCCGCATATTGCCAGTGATAAAGAACAGCTGGCAAAAATACTAAACCTTGCCGATATTGCTATTTTTAATCAGGACGGTTTCACCGCCAGTAGTCATTGCGATCCTGAATTTCCGGTACTGCATGCGTTGCGTCGGAAATATTCGTTATCTGCTTTGGTGGTGACCTGCGGCGCCGATGGCGTTATCGCGGTCAGCGCGCAGGAAGAGGCGCGCCATTCTGGCTTTAAGATCCCGGTTATTGATACCACCGGCGCTGGCGACACCTTTAACGCATCCTTTATTTATACTTACGCTAATCATTATAGCCTCGCTCCGGCGATTGAGTTCGCCAGCGCCGCGGCTGCACTAAATATTATGCAAATTGGCGCCAGGGGGCATTTAGCCAGCATTGAAGAAATCACCCATTTTATTTCATCCGCAAAGGGAAGGGAGTAGATTGTGAATATTAAAAGTATTTTATTATCCGGTACTGCACTTTCAATCGTATTGGGCTTTTCAACAAACGTCGTTGCCAGTGAATCAGGGCTTAAATATATTGGCGAATATACAATACCCACCTCATTTGCCTGGAAGAATGTGCCTTTTGGCGGACTGTCAGCTATTCGCTGGCATGAAGGCGAGCAGCGCTTTTACGCTATTTCTGACAGCAGGAATACTCCGGCGGAAGGTAAGCCACGTTTCTATAAATTGAAAATAGATCTCTCTTCTTCTGGCATTAAAGATGTCATCGTTGAACAGCAGTACGATCTGCTGGATGCCGATGGCGAAGCGTTTAAAAAGGGATTTGTTGACGCTGAAGGGCTGGTCATTACGCCGGAAAATCAGCTGCTTTGGTCATCTGAGGCCGGAAGTCCGTTACGAAAAAGTACGCTAACCGGCAAGTTCGTTGAAGATCTGAGCGCCATTTTCCCCGAGGGCTATTCGGTTGATAGTAAAAAAGAGGATCCCGAAGGGTTTCGCAGCGGCATTTCCTGGGAAGGACTTTCGTTTACGCCGGATAACCACTATTTGTATGTAGCCGCTGAAGGGGCATTAAAACAAGATGGGCCGCTGGCTTCGCCGGTGAATTCTAGTCCAGCGCGGATCCTGAAGTTCCGCTATAACGGCGGTGATAAGAAACCCCAGCTGGAAAAATCTTTCCTCTACAACGTTGACCCTGTTTCACATATTTCAAAGTTTGCTATCAACGATAACGGCGTGTCGGAAGTGTTAGCGCTTAATGAAAATAAACTGCTGGTGGTTGAGCGTTCCGGGCGCAATGCCTCGGAAGGGTTTAACGATTGGGATTTCACCGTCAAGGTGTGGCTGGCTGACACTGCGGCAAGCACGGATATCAAAGAAATTAAATCGCTGGCGCAGGTTGAGAAGCGGAGCATCATTCAACCCGTGGTAAAGAAGTTGCTCATTGATTTTTCTGATGTGACGAATGCACCGGACTGTATCGAAGGCGTCACCTTCGGTCCGATGATTGATGGTAAAAAAACGTTAATATTTGTCTCGGATAATAATTTTCAGCCGTATCAAAATACGAAATTCTATCTATTCCAGGATGTGAATGATGTACTGAAGTAGCCGAACCATTTCCCCCCGAGCGGAGAATGCCATGCTCAGGGGATAAAGGTTTATTTGTGGTTGAAGCTGTCTTTAGTGATTTTAATTTCGTAGGAGTAACGGCTGGCAGGATAGATCATTTCGACGTACTCCATCGGTTTTCTGTTAACGGATAGCGTGACTCTGGTGCAGGTCAGAACGACATCATGAACGGAGAGTTCGAGCAGTGAAGCTTCAGCGGAAGAGGGTTGGCGAGCGCTAATCGTTTCATAAGCTTCAAGTAGTTCAAGTCCCATTTTTTGTGCCAGTAGCTTATACAGGGAACCAAATTCAAGCAGCTCTTCTTCGGTAAAGGCATTATTTTCATCGATAGGGAGATAGGTTGTTTGAATGCCCATTGGGGTCGTGTTGTCGAAACGAACTCTCTTAATTCGCAAAACGCGGGTGTGACCGGAAAGCTGTAATGCATTACGAATAGGTTCATTGACGGAAACGAAGCCAAATTCAAGGATCTGCTGCTTTGGCGTTCCTTTACGCGCGAGGATATCATCGGTGAACCCATGAAGCTGGCGCTGGGAACGGCGGCTAAGCTCAGGAAGAACAAAGGTTCCGCGGCCATGTTCACTATGCAGATAGCCTTTCTGGCGTAAATGTTCGATAGCTTTACGCACGGTGGTACGGCTGGTTTGATAACGTTCGGCTAGCTCGCGTTCTGTGGGAATGGTTTCATTTTCTGGCCATTCATAGTTATCGATTTTTTCTTTAATGATAGTGAACAGATCCAGATATTTTAATGACTGTGAATCATTGCTTGAAGGGGAAGACAGGCCTGACATGTTTTTTTCGTTCCGTGGTTGGTACCAATGATGTTCTAACTGTAGTGGTTTTTAGATTTTGATGCAATTGAAGCCGATTCTGAAGAAGTGATTGATATTAGCTTTTTGTATTTTAAATGTTTTTTCTTTTGCTTGCGAATGTGAACGGTATCACGACTTGTTCTTTTGCTATAGTGGTATCCACCAATTTTCATTGTATACTTTTTACCATGAACAATCCTGGTAGAGATGACTACCCGAATATATAGAGGCTCTTTTCTTACAAAGGAAGTCGGTTTTTTATTTTACATAGGGATTTAGTATGTCTGAGGTGTTTATTGCGCTTTTGGTAGGTATTGTCACCGGGCTTATCTTTAGCATTTTCAAACTTCCAATACCTGCGCCACCGGTGCTACCGGGAATTATTGGTATTGTTGGCGTCTATCTTGGCAGTAAGGGTTATCACGTTATTATGCAAATTATTAGCTAATGGAATATCATTAAGGATAATAATAGTGTTTTCAATACCAAAGGTCATTTTGCATGAACATTTGGAAGGATCGGTGACGGCAAATTTAGCGGTGCACTTATCACGAAAAAATGGGATCGTAATTTCAGATGAATATATTAGACGTTGTGCGGTTCCTGGTGATTATGATTATGCGTGGGATAAATCAGACTTTGCACACTTTATAAAAATTTATGATTTTATTTCATCATTGATTAAAACGCCGGAAGATTATTATCTGGTGACGGCGGATTTTATCTCACGCAATGCGCAAGCAGGCATGATCTATTGTGAACTGCTTATTTCACCGGACCATATGATGAGGGTCGGCGATGGCAACGGTGAGAGCAATTATCTTGCCTGTTTGTATGAGGTGACTCGGGCAATAAAAGACGCTGAGGAACAATATGGTACGATCACACGCCTGCATGTTGTTCTTATCAGGCATGATGGAATAGAGCGAGCGGCTGCGGTTGTTGATCTTTTTATGAACCATCCTGACCCTTATATTGTTGGCGTTAATGTTGCCGGCCATGAAGGTATGCATCGTTTTAGTGACTATGTTCCTTCTCTCAGCATGCTCTATCAGCAAGGTCTGCGTGGCTCCTTACATGCCGGAGAGATCTGTGGTGCTGAAAGTGTCAAAGAGGCTTTAGCCGCCGGCGCTTCACGTATAGGTCACGGTATTCGCGCCATTGAGTGTCCGGAGCTTATCGCGGAACTCGTCGAGCAAGAGGTATTACTTGAAGTCTCATTAACCAGTAACCATTTGCTGATTAATGACATCCAACAGGGGAATAGTACTCATCCAATAAGAGCGCTTTATGATAGCGGCGTGAGGCTAAATCTTAATACTGACGATGCTGGTATTTGTTCAACGGATATATTAAAAGAATATCAATTTGCCATTAATGCATTTGGTTTTCAGCGTGCAGAACTGATTGATATTTCGATGATGGCTATTGAAGCCTCATTTGTTGCAAAGGATATTCAAAAAAGGCTTCTGGAAAAAATATACACAGCAGTTATCAGTTATGATGTTGATTTTTTTGCTATTGCACAGAAGTCCGTTCATTCTCCAGCGCTTCGCGCGAGATTTGCCAGAAGATACGAACAACTTACATCAACCAGATAATTATAATAGGGGTAGATCATGAAAAGGATAATTCCAGTTGCATCCATTGTATTGACCGGTCTGGCGGCGCATAGCGTTTACGCTGAACAGCCGCACGGTTTTATCGATTATCGTCACGAATATTTAGATAAGAAAAGAACCCATGCTGACCGCGTTGAGTTCGGGACCTTCTTTAGTAACGGTATTGGGTTAATGGGTGAACTGCGCTATAACACTCAGGAAGGAAATAAGGATAAATGGGATCCTTCTCAGTTTAATAACAACGGTTCTGGTCTTTCTATTGTGTATCGGTTTAAGCCGCTGGATGATAAAAATTTCTGGCTGGAGCCGATGTTCTGGTTAGATTCTACCGAATACTGGACTACCTACGAATATGGTTTATCCGCTGGATATAACTTCAGCAAAGAATGGCGCGTTTCCGGTCGTTTCCGTTATGACATGGATAAAGCCACCAGTAAATCAAAAGGCTATGGTAACGATGACCGCAATAACCGGCGTTACGACCTGTGGGTTGATTATCGCCCGGGTAATAGTAATTTCCAGTACCAGCTGAATCTTGTTTATTATAACAACGGTTATATCACATGGGATAATGGTAACGAAAACTATACCGCCTCATTTAAAGTCGGTTACAAATTTGGTTCATGGGTACCTTACGTCAGTATTGCCGATTATCGTGGTACCGATAAAACCACCGATGAACGTCAGGGCCGTTATCGTATGGGTTTAACTTATACTTTCTAAATTCAAAGTTAATATAATTAAATAAGAGGCTGTTATGATTAAAGTCTACCGGTACGCTATTGCTTTATCTTTATTAAGCTATATTCCTCTCTCTTTGGCGGAGGTGACAACGGTTGAATCAGATTCGTATGAAACCGTCGGGAATATTATTAAAAAGAAAGACGCTCGCTATCATCCAGAAAATGTCTTACTGGTCTTTGATATCGATAATACGGTTCTGACAGGCCAGCTCGAAGTGGGTAGCGATATCTGGTATCAATGGCAAACCAATAAACTACCGTTGAAACCCAGCCCTGAGCAGAAGGTTTCCTGTTTGTATGAGGACTCTATTGCGCTGCTTTATAACATCGGCACTATGACGTTAACCGAACCCGGACTCGCTGAGCAGATCAAATCATGGCAGGAGAAGCATAGCGTTTTTGCGCTGACCTCTCGTGCGCCTGATACCCGTTATGCTACCGAGCGTGAACTGAAAAAGAATGGCATAAACTTTAGCGTTTCACCGCTTAAGCTGCTGAATGAAAGCGATGCGCCTCTTTATGAAGGACGGCTTAAACGCTCTTATATTTATGGCAACGGTATTATGCTGTCATCCGGGCAGGATAAAGGTGTGATTCTTGATTTCTTACTCGATAAAACACAGCGTAAATTTAATTCTATAGTATTTGTTGATGATAGTATCGCTAATATCAATGCAATGAAGAATATGCTGGCGAGCGATAAATATAAAAACGTCGATTCCGTTCTGGTTCATTACACGAAAGTGGAATCAGACCTGATTAAGAAGCAGGGCGCAGTATTAACCGCTGAACAGGCACAGCGGATGAGCAGCGAGTGGACTAAACTCTCCAGCACGTTGCAGTCGATTTTCCCGGACAGAGTGCAGAGCTGTCGTTCTGATAAGAAATAATATTTCCGCTATGAGTAAAGATTAACGGCCATGTATTATAGCCGTTAATCTTACTTTTCGTAGGGTATTACCCCTCTTTCGGCAGATAGAGGCTGATCTGCTCCTGAGTACAGCCGTAAATCGCCGCCAGCTTCTCGCGGGTGCGCTTTTGCGGACGGGAGTCCAGCGCTTCCAGCTGTGACACCGCGGACTGGCTGATGCCAAGCTTTTCGGCTACCTCCTGCTGGGACATCCCGCGCAGGATGCGCCACGCGGCCTGCAGGCTGACGTTTTCTTTATGCATCACGTCGCATACTTCGCCCGGCAGCATGACGTCATCATAGATATCTGATTCATAAGGAATATCTTCCCAGTCGCTTTCATCCTCGTCGTCGTACTCCAGCAGAGCCAGGCGCATACGAAAGTAATCGCTGTAAGGAATGACGACATACTGGTCTTTTCCTTCTTCATCCTTGATGTACTGAATAGTCATATTCGGTATCTTCCTCATGAAGGTAGGTGGTGGTGGTTCGGCGTTTAACCGCCACGACGTAGCAGGTATCGCCCGGCGGATCCCCAAAGGTGTAGATGACTCTGTAATCACCTAATCGCAGCCGGTAGTGGTTTTCGGGAGAGGACAATTTTTTGATATCCGAGATAGGTGAAGCTTTATCATCCATCTTCTCCAGCCTGGATTTAATGCGGCTCTTATACCGAGTATCGATTTTAGAAAATTGCTTATCTGCCGTTTTTGACCAGACAATTTTCATCCGTCCCTCCACTGTACGCCCACACAAAATATAAGGAAATAATAAGACTATTAGATAAATTCCGAATTTCTTATGGGGTACTGTAGAGCGGAGAAAAAACGCAGGTAAGAGGCAAAACGCAACCCGTCGAGGCGGCGCGGGAAGGCCTCTGCCGGGCGACAGAGGCTTGCAGAAAATGTGCGATCAGGCGTTCAATCCGCCATCCACGTCCAGCCCCGTACCGGAGATCTGCCCGGCGGCCGGGCTGGCGAGGAAGGTGACCGCCGCGGCGATGTCTTCCGGCTGGCCGTAGTGGCCGACCGCAATCATCTGGCGCTGGGCTTCCGCCTGTTCTCCGTCTTCCGGGTTCATATCGCTGTTGGTCGGCCCTGGATGGACAAGGTTAACGGTGATCCCGCGAGGGCCTAAATCACGCGCCAGGCCACGGGTCAGGGCGTTGAGGGCGGACTTGGTCATGGCGTAAACCGCGATGCCCGGCATGGCCACGCGGTTAGCCAGACAGCTGCCGATGTTGATGATTCGTCCGCCATCGGCCATATGCACCAACGCTTCCTGGGTGGCGATGACCACCCCACGGATATTGACGTTGATAAGCGCGTCAATGTCCGCCAGCGTCATGGATTCCAGTGGACCGCCGCGGGCTATTCCGGCGTTGTTGACCAGAATGTCCAGCCCGCCGAGGGACCGGGCCGCATGGGTTACCGCCTCCTGAATCGCCTGTGCGCTGGCGCTGTCGGCCTGTACCGCTTCGCCGTACCGACCCAGGGCCTTTATTTCATCGGCGACCGCATGGGCTTTATCGGCCGATTTTTCATACGTAATAACCACATCGGCGCCGGCGCGCGCCAGCGACAGTGCGATGGCGCGACCCAACCCACGGCTGGCGCCGGTAACCAGCGCCTTCTTACCTGTTAAATCGATCTGCATGATGACCTCGTTGCGAGAGTGGTGAGCATCATCATTAGGTATAGACGGTCGGGGTGATTAACGGCTGAAGTATTCCACCTTCTCAAACGCCGCGCGCAGAACCTCAGAGGTTAACGTCACCGGTAAATAGTGAATCGACTCGCCCGGGCGCAGGGTATGGGCAATGACCCGGTCCAGCTCTGCGCGGTTATTGATATCGACTTCCAGCGCCGCCAGGGTGGTCGGCAGGTTAAAGTGCTGATACGCCTGCACTAACTGCGCCAGCACATCGTCCTGACCAAGCAGGGCGCTCTGTACCAGAATGCCGTAGGCCACTTTGGTACCGTGGAGGAATTTATCCGTCTGCGGCAGCACCGTCAGTCCGTTGTGCACCGCATGGGCGGCGGCGACCCGGGTGTAACGTTCCCCCAGCCCGCCAACCATTCCGCCGCCGGCGATAATCGCCTCCACCACATCGCGAAACGCCTGGGTCAGATCGCCGCGGCGCTGGTCCGCCAGCGCCGTTTCGCTGCTGGCCAGCAGCACATCGCGGATCGCCTGCGCGCCGTTAATCCCCAGCCGCACGGTGAGCGGCAGCGCCTCCGGCTGCGGCGCCAGCACCACGGCCTCATACCATTTGGCTAAGGTGTCGCCAATGCCCGCCAGCAGGTACTCCGCCGGGGCGTTGAGAATGATGCGCGGTTCGACCAGCACCAGGAAGTTGGCGTCATCGAAGATCTCAAAATTCAGGGCCTGTCCGGCGTCGCTATACCACACCGACAGCGGCGTCCATGCCGCGCAGGTGGCGGCGATAGTCGGGATGGCCACCAGCGGTACCCCCAGGCGGCGGGCCAGCACTTTCGCGCTGTCGAGCAGCGCGCCGCCGCCGACGCCAATCACTACCGCCCGATCGTCACCTGAGGCCTGCACCAGCCCCGCCACGTCGCGTTCGCTGCAGTGGCCGGTAAAGCGGATCTTTTTCGCCTCCGGCAGGTGGAAGGCCGCCGGCAGAAAAGGTTCGGCGCCGGCCAGGGCGCGCTCGCCATAGACCCACACCGCTCGCGAGAGCTGGTCGGCGTTAAAAAAATCGCTCAGTCGCTCAAGGCTGCCGGAGTGGGAGAAATAATTGGCCGGGCCGGGCACGACGCGGATATCACTGTTGCTCATGGAAGCTGTCCTTATAGGTGTTGGGCTAACCTGATGTTATGTCTGGACATCCAGATGGCTAATATTATTTCGTTGTATCTTATGCTTTTTACGCAGTTGTCAGCCAGCGGCGGCTATGAAAAATTCGTTAAATCAGAAGATTAATTGCCGCACGGGAGCAGTGATGAGCGCGAATCGCCTTGAGATGCATAACATTAGCCTGGCCTTCTCCGGCTTTCAGGCGCTGAACAAGGTGGACTTTACCCTCCATGGCGGGTCGGTGCATGCCCTGACCGGGGCCAACGGCGCGGGTAAGTCGACGCTGATGGCCGTGCTGTGCGGCACCCACGCCCACTATGAGGGCGAAGTGACGATCAACAACCAGCCGGTCACCATTCGTTCGCCGCGGGATGCTAAACAGCTGGGGATCCACCTGGTGCAGCAGGAGGTGGACGTGGCGCTGGTGCCGGGCCTGAGCATTGCGGAAAACATTATGCTGGACAGGCTGGCGGAGCCGGGCATGACCTTCCGCTGGTCGCGGGTTCGGCAGCTGGCGCGCGAGGCGCTGGCGCAGCTGGATGTGGCGCTGGACGTCCGGCGCTCCATTGACAGCTGCACGCTCGCCGAAAAACAGCAAATCCTGTTGGCCCGCGCCCTGTCGCACCATTGCCGCTTTTTGATCCTCGATGAACCCACTGCGCCGTTGGATCAGCATGAAAGTGAGCGTCTGTTTGCGGTAGTACGCCGTCTGCAGCATCAGGGGATCGGGGTGGTGTTTATTTCGCATCGTATCCATGAGCTGAAGGCGATCTGCGACACCCTGACGGTGCTGCGCGACGGACGGCTGATTGAGAGTGGCCCGATGGCGCCGCTGAGCGGGGAACAGATCGTCGAAAAGATGCTGGGCCACGAGCTGAGCGATATCTTCCCGCCGCCGCGCCCGCCGCACGGCGAAGAGGTGCTGTTGCAGGTTGACGGTCTGCATGATGAGGCGTTGCTGCAGGATATTTCGCTGCGCCTGCGGAAGGGGGAAATTCTTGGTATCGCCGGGCTGGCCGGCGCGGGCAAAACCGAGCTGTGCAAAGCGCTGTTCGGCGCCAGCAAAAGCCGGGTGCAGCGGGGCGAGCTGAACGGTCAGCCGTGGCGGCCGCGCGATCCGGCCGACTCGGTAGGGCGCGGCCTGGCGCTGGTCCCGGAGGAGCGACGCAAAGAGGGCATTTTCATTGAAGAGCCGATCGCGATGAACCTGGCGGTCAGCGCCGATAACAGCTTTTCGCGCTGGAGCCTGTTTGGCCATCGGCAGGCCTGGCGCTGGGCGGAGGAGGTGATTGCCCGCCTCGGCGTGCGCGCTACCGGTCCCGGTCAGACGCTGCGCCGTCTTTCTGGCGGCAACCAGCAGAAGGTGGCCATTGGCAAATGGCTGCGCGGTGATGCCAACGTTTTGATTTTTGACGAACCGACCAAAGGGGTCGATGTGAAAGCGAAAACCGATCTGTTCATGCTGATCGATGGTCTGGCGCGGGAAGGCAAAGGGGTGATTTATGCCTCGGGTGAATTCGCCGAGCTGGTCGGTTTATGCGACCGCATCTGCGTGCTATGGGACGGACGGATCGTAGCGGAGATCCCCGGCGCGGATGCCCGGGAAGAGACACTGCTTTATTATTCAACCGGAGGAGCGGCAGCGTGAGCAAGGCCCTGGCAGTAAACGCGACGGTATCGGGCCGTCAGCGATTTTTTGATTTTCTCTATAAGTGGGGCATGTTGCTGACCGTGGTGCTGCTGGTGGCGGTCTTTGGCCTCGCCTCGGACAACTTCCTTGACCCGTTCAACATCATCAACATTCTGCGCTCGATTGCCATCGTGACGGTGATTGCCATTGGGGTGTCGATTTCCCTCACCATCGGCGGCTTCGATCTGTCCGTCGGATCGACGGCATCGCTGGCTAACGCGCTGGTGATTTCCCTGTTTGTCTGGCATGGCCTGGGGACCACCGAAGCGATTCTGATAACCCTCGCGCTCTGCACCCTGGTGGGGCTGTTTAACGCCTTTCTGATAGTGGTGCTGCGCATTCCTGACATGCTCGCCACCCTGGCCAGCCTGTTTGTGATTCAGGGCGTGGCAATGACCTACAGCTACGGTGGGTCGATTACCGAAAACATGGTTCTGCCGAGCGGCGAGATGGCGGAGGGTACTATCCCGGCGGCCTTTGGCGCGCTGGGGCAGGTGCCGACCATCGTCATTATCATGCTGGTGGTGACGCTGATCGCCCAGCTGGCGCTGTCGTTCACTACCCACGGACGGCGGATGTACGCCATCGGCGGCAACCCGGAGGCGGCGCGGCTCTCCGGCCTGCGGATCACGCGTTACAAAGTCGCAGCATACGTGATTGCCTCGCTGCTGGCCGGGCTGGGCGGCATTCTGCTGGCCTCGCGCATCGGCTCTTCGCAGGTCAACGCCGGCGGCGGCTATCTGATGGACGCGGTGGCGGCGGCCTGGATCGGCTTTTCGCTGGCGGGCTCCGGTAAACCGAACGCCCTGGGGACGCTGGTGGGGGCGGTGATCCTCGGCGTGCTCTCCAACGGGCTGGTGATGCTCTCGGTGCCGTATTACGCGATGGACATTATTAAAGGGTTGGTGCTGGCTGGCGCGCTGGCACTGACCTATTTTCAGCGCCGTACTTAACATTTTACAGGGTAAACCGCATGAAAAAGATCGCACTCTCTCTGATGACGCTGGGTCTGCTGCAGTCGACGGCGGCGCTGGCCACCGCCCCGACGCCGGTGCCGGCGGCGATTGCCGAACACAACGGCCCGATCCGCATTGCCGTGATCCGCAACCTCGGGTCTGACGATAACACCACCCAGTTTGTCGCCGGGGCGCTGCAGGAAGGCAAAAAGCTCGGTTTCAAAATCAGCACCTTCCTGAGCAACGGCGATGACGCCAAATTCCAGGACTTCGTCAACCAGGCCATCAGCCAGAAATACGATGGCATTATTCTCTCTCAGGGGCGTGACCCGTATTCCACCGCCCTGGTGAAGAAGGCGGTGGACGCCGGGATCAAAGTGGCGGTGTTCGATACCGCGGTAAGCGGTGAGATCCCCGGGGTGACGGTCAGCCAGCAGGATGACGCCTCACTGACCGAGCTCTCTTTTGGCCAGCTGGTGAAAGATTTCAACGGCAAGGCCAACATCGTCAAGCTGTGGGTGGCGGGCTTCCCGCCGATGGAGCGCCGTCAGGCGGCTTACCAGACGCTGCTGAAGCAAAATCCGGGGATTAAAGAGCTGGAGTCGATCGGCGCCGTGTCATCCGATGTGCAGGGCGACACTGCCAACAAGGTGGGGGCGATCCTCGCCAAGTATCCGAAAGGGAAAATCGACGCGATCTGGGGCACCTGGGATGCCTTTAGCCAGGGAGCCTATAAAGCGCTGAAAGAGAATGGCCGCACCGAGATCAAACTCTACAGCATTGATATTTCCAACCAGGATCTGCAGCTGATGCGCGAGGCCGGCAGCCCGTGGAAGGTGAGCGTGGCGGTGGATCCGAAGCTTATCGGCGCGACCAACGTGCGGCTGATCGCCAACAAGATCGCCGGCGAGCCGACGCCAGCCACCTACGACTTCAAGGCGGCAGCGATTCCCCAGGCGCTGCTGGCGGCCCAGCCGGGAGCGGTAAACGTGGCGTCGCTGGGGAAAATTATCCCTGGCTGGGGCCAGACCGAAGACTTTATCGCGCCGTGGTTCGCGACGCTGGAAGCGAAAAACAAATAAAATCAAGCCGGGTGGCGGTGGGCGGCGGCCTGGTGCCCTCGCCCCGGCCCTCTCCGCAGGGAGAGGGGGAAAACCATGCCACCGGGCGAAAGGGATCCCCTATGTCAGCATTACCTTCCCCCGAATACAGCCGCAATATGCGGCTGATTGGCCATAGCGATCAGGGCGGTCGTCCGGACGGCGTGCAGCTGATGGTGCACCGCGGATTCGCCTATATCGGCCATATGGTGTCGCAGGGCTTTTCCGTGGTCGATGTTCGCGATCCGACCCGGCCCACCACCGTCAACTATATTGCCGCGCCGCCGGGCACCTGGAACGTGCATCTCCAGGCGCATGACGATCTGCTGCTGGTGATCAACGCCCGGGATCTGTTTGCTGACGCCCGTTTTGCTGATGAGAAGGTGTACTACACCCGCTCGGTGGGTGACACGGTCAGCGATGTGCAGGACAGGGGCTGGAGCGCCGGGCTGCGCATCTTTGATATTTCCACTCCCGCGCAGCCGCGGGAAATCAGTTTCCTGTCGCTTAACGGCATCGGTATTCACCGCATCTGGTACGTCGGCGGGCGCTGGGCGTATGTGTCCGCGCTGATCGACGGTTTTACCGACTACATCTTCCTGACCATCGATCTGGCCGATCCGCGTAAGCCCGAAGTGGCCGGGCGCTGGTGGCTGCCGGGGATGCACCAGGCGGGCGGTGAAACACCGGACTGGCCGCAGGGTAAACGCTATGCGCTGCATCACGCCATTATTGCCGGGGATACCGCCTACGGCAGCTGGCGCGACGGCGGCCTGACGCTGCTGGATATCAAAGACCGTACCCAGCCGAGGCTGATTAGTCATCGCAACTGGAGCCCGCCGTTCGGCGGCGGAACGCATACCGCGCTGCCGCTGCCGGATCGCGATCTGCTGGTGGTGCTTGACGAAGCGGTGCTCGACAACCAGGAGGACGGCGAGAAGCTGATCTGGCTGTTTGATATCCGCGAGCCAACCAACCCGGTGAGCATCGCCACCTTCCCGCCGCCGGACGAAGCGGATTATGTGGCGAAAGGGGCGCATTTCGGTCCGCACAACCTGCATGAGAACCGGCCGGGGAGCTTTGTCAGCTCAACGCTGATTTTTGCCACGTATCAGAATGCCGGCGTGCGGGCTTACGATATTTCCAACCCGTATCGCCCGCTGGAGACCGGGGCGCTGGTCCCGGCTGCGCCTGAGAGAATGATGGATACCCGTCCCGGCCGCCCGCGGGTGATCCAGTCCTGTGACGTGTTTGTCGATGCGCAAGGCATTATCTACAGCACCGATTACAACGGCGGGCTATCGGTGATTGAGTATCTGGGGTGAGGGTAAGGTAAACGCAAAATTGTACTCGCATGTCTGCCGGGTGGCGGCTTTCGCCTTACCCGGCCTACGAAAGAGTGCAAGATCAAACCGTTATGCGGCTATCTGTAGGCCCGCGCAAGCGCAGCGCCGCCGGGCAATCCCAGAAAATAGCGCTTTTTTAGGGGTTGCTCCCTCTCCCTGTGGGAGAGGGTTGGGGTGAGGGAAACAGGCGCACTCAGCTGTACTGGCGTACCCGCGCCAGCAGCTCGTCGACGCTGTCGATACGCTCGGCCAGCACGATCAGCGCTCTGCCCAGGGTAATGGCGTGGCGCAGGCACTCATGACGCATGGCGTCGTCCTGGATAGTGTCGATATCCGCGACGTGCGACAGTCCGACGCTGCGGCGGATCAGTTCGCTGCCGCAGAAGCCGACCGCGTCCGCCCAGACTTTCTTCAGAAAGGCGGAGGCATAGCCGGGGTAAGCCAGCGCCGCGTCGCGGGTTTTCTCCGCCGCCAGCGCCTGGAAGCGCTCGGCAAAGGTGGTCCACAGCTGGTGGATGTCGTTCAGCCTCTGCTCGCGCGCGGCGGCGGCATCGCGAATGCCGAGCTGGCCCGGCAGGCCGCAGTAGTTAAGCAGCAGGTTGCCGATGGCGGTGCCGATATCGAAGCCGATGGGGCCGAAGTAGCCGAACTCGGCGTCGATGGCCTTCAGGCTACCTTCGGCAACGAAGATCGACCCGCTGTGGATATCGCCGTGCAGCAGCGCTTCCGCATGGGCAAAGAAACGGTGCTTCAGCGCCGCCACCGCCAGCTTAAGCTGGGCGTCGTCGCGCAGGGCGGCGACATCGGCCTCCAGCTCCGCCGGGTAGTTATTGCGCTCGTGGATCTGATACGGGTCGTTAAAGAACAGATCCTCGGTGATCTCGCACATCGCCGGGTTAATAAACTGCGCCACCTGCGCCTTTTTCTCGTGGGGATGGAGGTAGAAATCGCTGGTGTGGAACAACACCTGCGCCAGATAGTCGCCAAGCTGGCGGGCCGCCTGGGGATAGTAGACGTTAGCGATAAGCTCTCCGCGCCAGATGCGGTGGTCGGAAAGATCTTCCATCACCATCACCGCCAGCTCGGGATCAAAGTGATGGATTTTTACCGTGTGCTGTGGGCTGTGCTGATAGTGGGCGACCAGGGTCTGCGCTTCGAGACGGGCGCGGTCGAGGGTCAGCGGCCAGGATTCGCCGACGCAGCGCACGTAGGGCAGGGCCTGTTTGACGATCGCCCGGCTGACGCCCTGACGATCGAACACTTTAAACACCAGATTGAGGTTGCCATCGCCCACTTCCTGCGCGCTGACCAGCTCAGATGGGTTGTCGATGCCGGCGAACTGTTGCGCGTAAGCCACGGCATCGTGGGCGGTGAAGGTATGGTATTGCGACATTGCCTCGATCCTCGAATTCTGATTAAGCCGTTCAGACGTCTATACTTCTGGATTCCATCCTGACACAATGTGATACAACAACGCAACAGGGATTTAACGACATGCAGACATTACAGACCACCAGCCTGCGGGTGAGTGAAAATCAGCTTTTTATTCTCGACCAGCAGGCCTTGCCGCAGGAAACACGCTGGCTGGCGGCGGATAACGTTGCGCTGCTGGTGGACCATATTCATACCCTGCGGGTGCGCGGCGCGCCGCTGATTGGCCTGTCAGCCAGCCTGCTGCTGGCTCTGCTGGCCCAGCGCGGCCTGAACCGGGATGCACTCCAGCAGGCGCTGGAGACGCTGCGCGCGGCGCGGCCGACGGCGGTCAACCTGATGAATAATCTGGATCGCATGAAGCAGGCGCTGGCCCGGGAGGATTACCCGCAGGCGCTGGAAGCGGAAGCCTTGCGTCTGGTCGAAGAAGATAAACAGCTGTGCGACCGCATCGCTGAGGCGGGCAGTGCGCTGGTGAAGCCCGGCAGTCGACTGCTGACCCACTGCAACACCGGTGGCCTGGCGACCGCCGGGGTAGGGACCGCCCTGGGCGTTATCGCGCTGGCGCACCGGCAGGGAAAAGTGACCAACGTATGGGTTGATGAAACCCGGCCGCTGCTGCAGGGCGGTCGTTTAACCGCCTGGGAGCTGGGCGAGCTGGGCGTGCCCTATCAGCTGATCGCCGATTCAATGGCCGCCAGCCTGATGGCGCAGGGGCAGGTGGATGCGGTGTGGGTCGGCGCCGACCGTATCGCCGCCAACGGCGACGTGGCGAATAAAATCGGCACCTATTCTCTGGCGGTTTTGGCCCATTATCACCAGATCCCGTTTTACGTCGCTGCCCCGCAGACCACCCTCGACCGCCATTGCCCGAACGGGGCGGCGATCCCCATTGAGCAGCGCGCGGCGGCGGAAGTGACCGGAGTGGCGGGCAGCTTCGGCGCGGTACAGTGGGCGCCGACGGGGGCCGCCGTTTACAATCCGGCGTTCGACGTCACGCCTGCTGGGCTGATAAGCGGCTGGGTGCTGGACAGCGGGGTGGTCACCCCGGCGCAGGTCGCCGCCGGGGCGTTTGCGCCGGACAACGGATAACGGACGTCGTGCCGGGCCTGGAAAAAAAGGTTTTCCCGGGCCCGGACAAACACCGCGCCGCTACGGCAGGACCATGGCTACCGCCGGGGCGGATGACCGGTCGATACGCTGACCCAGCGCGGTGATGGCCGCCTGGAAGGGACACAGCGTACCGACGTCGGTCTGACGGCAGCCCGGCTGACGCCACTCCTGACGCAGCATCGGGTGCTGCGCGTCCGGCGTCTGCAGACGACGCAGGTCGTCGAGGCCCTGGGCCTGGAAATAGACCCGCAGATAGCGTTCTCCGCTCTTCGCGTTGCGCCAGCGCTCCAGCACCAGGCTACTGCCCGGCGGGATATTTCCCCGGCTGTAGCCCGGCAGCTGCCAGCTAAAGTTCATCAGCGTGCGCACCATGGCGATATTGGTGTCATGGGCCACCAGCAGCAGCCAGCGTACGTTCGGATTCGCCTCCGGTTTGACGCCATCGAGCATAGCGTTGAGCAGCACCGACCCGCGTTTTTGCGCGGTATACAACACATCGTTACTCAGATCGTAGTTTTCCGTTAACAGCGGCAGCAGGGCGGTGATCTGCCTGGCCTGGGTGATCTTGCCCCACGCCAGCTGGCTGAGAGGCAGGTTTTCACTCCAGCCGAGACGCAGCGTCTCCACCATATTGGCCATCACGCTCAGTCCGCTAATGGTGGTCTTCCCACTTTTGCTCTGCTCGACCTGCCACGGGGTATCGAAGATCGGGCAGGGCTTATCGGCCTGACAAACCGCCTGTTTCAATAGCTGGATGGTCGGCGCCAGCGCCTGCCGACGCTGCGCCAGATCCCCGGCCTTCTCTTTCACCGCCGCCAGCTGGCGGGCGGGGTCGGTTTGCGTGGCGGCGAACTTGTCGGTCTGAAACAGGGGATCGGCATCCCCGCTGACATAATGGATAGCGACGCCGCAGCCGGGGAAGGCGCCATCCACCAGCGCCTGGGCGGTCGCTCGCGTCCGCTGCAGCGGGCTGGCGCGCACGTATATCGACTCCGCCGTCGGGCATCCGGCCTGCAACAGGCCAAGCTGGCGGTAATGCTGGCCTTCCGCACGCCCTTTGTTGACCACGGCGGCATAGCCATGGCCGGTGAGCTCCCCGTCATGGGTGGTCCACTCGGTCCACGGTCGTCCGGTGGCGGCCTCGATGGCTTCCCGGTTGCCGGCCGTCGGCGGACGAATACCGTGGCGGCTGAGCTCGACCACTTTCTCCAGCTGCCAGTCCGCGGCGGCGGCAGATTGCAGCGCCAGCAGCGGCAGCGCGCAGGCGATAAACAGGCGTAACAGCCCCTGATGTCTTGCAGGCATCATATCTTCTTCCTTATTCGTTAATCGGTTATGAGGAGAACGAGGTCTGCCGTTCGACGGCATGGCGCCGGGCGACGATGGCGGCAGTGGTAAAACAGAGTAGCGCGGAACCCAGACCGGTACCCACCCAGAACAGCGCCAACGTGCTGAAATCATACAGCGTTTTGCCGTTCTCAAGGATAGCCGTTTTATCAATAATGATCCCGGTGAGAAACTCGCCCAGGCCGGCGCCGGCGTAGCTGGCGATGCCGATGGTGCCGAGCGCGGCCCCGGCGGCCTTGCGCGAAGAGATATCGACGGCGATCAGCCCGCCAAGGAAGCAGGTCAGAGCGCCAATGGTGGCCCCGAAGATAATCATCGCCAGAATATCAGTGTAGTAATTGTGCGGCGACCAGAGCATCAGGGCGAAGCCGGCGGTGTTCAGCAGGCTGATGAATCCGGCCATCACGCTGCGGTTGCGCGGGAAAAAGCGGTCGGAGAGCATGCCGGCGATGATGGTCCCGGCGATGCCGGCGATAGCGTTGACGCCGATAATCCCGGACGCCTCCAGGGTGGAATAAGCTTTATCCTGCTCGAGAAAGAAGATCCCCCAGGAGTTGACGGCGTAGCGGTCGATGTACATAAAGGCGGAGGCGAGGGCGAGGGTCCACAGCGCCGGGTTGCGCAGCGCCAGCAGCTGGTTTTTAAACACCGAGCCGCGGGCTTCGACCTCCTCCTGCGGTTCATCGCGGATGACGTTGATGGACGGGAAGCCGCTGCTCTGCGGCGAATCGTGCATGAACAGCACCAGCAGCACCACGCCGGCGGCGCCGAGCGCGGCGGTGGACAGGTAGCCCATCTGCCAGCCAAACCCGGCGATCACCGCGGCGATCACCATATAGGTCACCGCCTCGCCGATATTATGCGCCGTCGACCAGATGCCATAGAAGGTGCCGCGCTCCTTAACGCCGTACCAGCGCGCCAGCGAGACCGCGCAGGGGCCGACGCCCATCGACTGCGCCCAACCGTTGATCCCCCAGAAGATGGCCAGCAGCAGGGCGTTGGTGGTCATCCCCATCATCAGGTTCATCCCGGCGCTGAGCAATAAACCGAGGCTCATATAGCGCACCACGTTGGCGTGATCGGCGATAAAACCATTGACCAGTTTGCCGATGGCGTAGCTGAAGAACAGGGTAGAGCCGATCATGCCGAGCTCCGTCGGGGTGATCCCCAGCTCCACCAGCGCGCTTTTGGCGACGGTGAAGGATAACCGGCAGACGTAAAAGGTGACGTAGGCCAGGGTCATGGCGATAAAGGTTTGCCAGCGCACCCGGCGAAAACGGTGTTCATCAAACGCGGCGCCCGCTTTCGGCGGCGACGCCCGGAAAAAAGCGATAATTCCAGACATAGGTGGTTCTCCGCAGGTCGGAGGCCTGACTGATTGATGTGGTTCGTCCGTGAATGAAGTTATCGTTACTGTGTAGAGTACATAATCAGAAATAGCCTGACCCGTAAGGGTTAATGTAATGGTTGTGGGATCATCTTTTTCAGCTGCGGGTAGAGCGTCTGGCTGGCCAGCAGCAGCGGATTGCCGCGCTGGATCCCCTCCTGCGCCAGAAAATCGTTGCTGGCGCCGCCCGCTTCGCGCATCAGCACCAGCCCCGGCAGGGCGTCCCACGGGTTCATGTGCGGCTCGTAGTAGCCAATCAACCGGCCCGCCGCCGCCCAGGCGCTCATCAACGCCCCGGAGCCGTTGCGGATAAACATGCCGCCGTCGCTGAGCAGCGCCTGCAGAAACGGCAGAAAGTCCGCCGGGGTGACGCGATGCGAGGTGCCGACGCCCATCACGCCCTCTTTGACCGTCGTCGCCGGGTGCGGACGGATCGGAGCGTCGTTGAGCCAGGCGCCATGGCCCCGCAGGGCGTGAAACAGCTCCCGATGGTTGGGGTCGTAGACCACGCCGATGACCGGTTCGCCGTCGGCGACGATCGCCAGCGACAGGCACCAGGTGTGCAGGCCGTTGAGGAAACAGCTGGTGCCATCGATGGGGTCGACCACCCACAGCACTCGCGCGTCGGGCAGGCGAGCGCCGCTCTCTTCGCCGAGAAAACCATCCTCCGGAAACGCGCTCTGAATGCGCTGTTTGACAAAGGCCTCCACCCGCTTATCGGCCACGCTGACCACATCCTGCAGGTCGTCGCCCTTATGGTCGACGGTCAACGCCTCGCGCTGTTGATAGTATTCAAACGCCAGCTCAGCCCCCGCTTTCGCCAGCTCGCAGGCCAGACGGTAGCGGGCCTGTAGCGCTTCTGATTCCTGAGATTGCATAGTGACTCCCTATTTTGCACACGTGTGCATTTTGCGTGAAAAAAACAGCCCCGAAGGGCCGAATGAGTGTGGCCGGGTTTCGTAGAAGATTCTGTGATCGCTCCAGCATAAAATGATTTTTTCATTTCGCACTATGACGAATAATTAGTTTCACCGGCACTTCGCGATGGCGCGAGGGCAGGCTGAAGCGGGCGATCCGCGTCATTAACAAATCCACCGCGTGGTGGGCCAGCAGGGCGGTATTCTGCTGAACGGTGGTGAGCTGATAGGGCTGCCAGTCCGCCTGCGGGATATCGTCAAAGCCGACGATGGCCGGCAGCGGGGCGGCGGCGTCCCGCAGGCCGTCCTGGGCGCCCAGCGCCAGCATATCGGTGGCGCAAAACAGCGCCTGCATCCCGGGGTTTTCAGCAACCAATTCTCTGGCAGCCTGGTAGCCGGCCTGATAGCCGCCGCCGTCGCAGAAGCGGCTGCTCACCGCCATATCCGACGTCCGGGCGATAAAAGCCTCATAGCGCTGGCGGGTGCTGAAGTTCTCGCGATTTTCGCCAATAAAGCCAACCTGCCGCCAGCCTCGGCGGCTGAACAGATCCGCCACCAGCTTCGCTCCCTGGGCGTTATCGCTGCACACCCGGTCGCAGCCGGCGAGGTCCGCATGGCGGTTGATCAGGGTGACGGGGATCTTGCGCGCCAGATACTCCTCCGCCAGCGACAGCGGCGGCGCGCCGGAGGTGATGATCACCCCGGCGACGTGATAGCTCAGCAGTTGTTTAAGCGAGGGGGCGAGCTGCTGCGGATCGTCAGCGTTCATCAGCAGCGGCATAAAGCCATTGAGCGCCAGCTGATGGACCAGCGGCGCCAGCAGTTTGCTGCGAAACGGGTTGTCGAAACCGGCGGTGACGATGCCGATAAAATTACTGCTGCCGGTGATCATCGTCCGGGCGATGATATTCACCTGATAGCCCAGGGCTTCCGCGGCGCTCAGCACCTTCTGCCGGGTCTTCTCCGACACCGAGGCGCCGGGGGTGAAGGTGCGGGAGACCGCCGAGCGCGAGACCCCGGCCAGTCTGGCCACGTCCTCGGCCTTAATCCATTTTTTATCGCTCATCGTCGTTTCGCGCCGTCTGTTTTCCAGGAGGCCGACGCCCGGGCGGGCGTCGGTCACGCACACTGCCTGAAAAGGTATCACAGAAAGGCGTCGTCGCGCAGCGCCTTGCGCCCTATGCCGGGTAGCGGATGTGCTCCACCTCACGCTGCAAAATCACCCTGCCGTGGCGAATGGAGGTCAGCACCCGTGCCTGACGGCGGACGGCCTCGTAGTCGTTTTCCGCATCGAGGATCAGCAGGTTTGCCGGGCGGCCTTCGGCGAGGCCGTAGTTATCGCCCAGACACAGCGCCCGGGCGCTGTTGTCGGTGACAAAGTCGAGACAGCGCTGCAGATCGTCATAGCCGAGCATATGGCAGATGTGCAGTCCGGCATCCAGAATGCGCAGGATATTGCCGTTTCCCAACGGATACCACGGATCCTGAATCGAGTCCTGAGCAAAGCAGACATTGATGCCGGCGCGATCCAGCTCCGCCACCCGGGTGACGCCGCGCCGTTTCGGCCAGCTGTCAAACCGGCCCTGCAGATGAATGCTTTCGGTCGGGCAGGAGATGAAGTTGATGCCCGAGGCTTTCAGCAGGCGAAACAGCTTCGAGCAGTAGGCGTTATCGTAAGAGCCCATCGCGCAGGTGTGGCTGGCGGTGACCTGCGCCCCCATGCCGCGCACCCGCGCCTCTTCCGCCAGCACTTCGAGGAAACGCGACTGCGGATCGTCGATTTCATCGCAGTGGACATCCACCAGGCGGCCGTAGCGCTGGGCGAGGTCCATCAAAAACATCACCGAGCTGACCCCTTTGTCGCGGGTGTTCTCATAGTGCGGAATGCCGCCCACCACGTCGGCGCCCATCTCGATGGCGCGCGTCATCAGCACCCGGCCGTTGGGATACGATTCGATTCCCTCCTGCGGAAAGGCGACAATCTGCAGATCGATGAGATCGGCGGCCTCTTGTTTCACCGCCAGCAGCGCCTGCAGGGCCGCCAGCGACGGGTCGGTGACATCCACATGGGTGCGGACGTGCTGGACGCCGAAATCGCGCAGCATGCCGATGGTTTTCAGCGCTCGCTGACGGGTGTCCTCCGGGGTAATACTCGCTTTGCGCTGGCTCCAGCGGGTGATGCCTTCAAACAGGGTGCCGCTGCGGTTCCACTCCGGCTCGCCCGCGGTGAGGGTGGCGTCAAGATGGATATGCGGCTCGACGAAGGGCGGGATCGCCAGCCGGCCCCGGGCGTCGATATCCCCGGCGTCGGCAGTCTGCATCGCGGCCTGGGCGGTGATGCGGTGAATCATCCCGTCCTGCAGGTCAAGGGTAAACAGCGCCTCCTGGCGGCGCAGGCGAGCGTTAATAATTTTCATGGTGGGTCCTGTAAATGGTTTTGCGATAAACGCCAGATCACCAGCGCGACCGAGGCGTTGAGATGAAACTGAGGGTGGCTGACCGGGTAGCCGGTCAGTTTTTCAATGCGCTGGATGCGCTGATGCAACGTGTTGCGGTGGAGACCCAGCCGGTCGGCGGCCCGCACCACGTTGCCGTTCTCCTGCAGCAGCGTCTCGAGGGTCTCCAGCAGCAGCCATGGCGCTTTACGGCCCGGCTCGATCAGGCAGCCAAGGGTGTCGTGCATAAAATCGTTGAGCAGCGCCGGGTCGCTGACCGCGGACAGCAGTTTGATAAACCCCAGCTGCTGATAGTCGCTGATGCGCTGGGTTGGCCGCAGGGTATCGCACAGATCCAGCGCCTGGCGCGCCTGCGACAGCGCCCGCGGGTAACCCTGCAGCTGCCTGACCGGCGCGGAGAGGCCGCAGAGCAGCGACAAACTCTCCTCTCCGTCCGCCAGCGCCTGCAGCCACTGCTGTAGCCATTTTTTCTGCTGAAAGCCTTCCCCCTCCTCATCCGGCAGCAGGAAAAGGAACATGTTGCTGCGCTCCAGCAGCGGAAAGGAATTGCCCTGCTGGTTGAGCTGCTGCTGCAGCTGCTGACGCACGCTGCGGTGGGCCTGCAGCAGCCAGGCTTCGGCCTGCTCGGGCGGGAACTGGCGAAACAGGCGGGACAACCCCTCCAGACGCAGCGCCGCCAGCCGCAGCGGACGGGTAAAATCGAGCTGCTGGTGCAGGGCGCGCTGATGGAGCATCTGCAGGTCCGGATAGTCGCCGGTGACCAGCTGCATCAGAATGTCGCGCTGCGACTGCAGGACGTTTTCGCTGCGGACCAGCGCGGTGCCGATGCGCTCGGTGACAATCACCATCTTCAGCAGGTAGGGCTGCTCGATCAGCGGCATGCCCAGCTCGTCGGCAAGGGCGATCAGCGTGGCGGGAATGGCGTGGATATAGGCCTCGCCGGTGAGGATCACCATCCCGGCGATGCCACGCTGTTTGCCCTCCATCAGCAACTGGATCAGGTTGGCTTCATCCCGGGGATGGTTGATGCCGGTGATAAACACCAGCTCGCCGCCCATGATCCACTCGGCGATATGTTCATTTTCCGCCACATAGTACCAGCGTACGGCCCGCTGCAGCCCTTGCTTTCCCGCCCGCAGACGCAGGGCGGAGAGTCCCTCAAGGGCCAGCAGTTCGCTGACCGTCAGGCTCATGGCTCCTGCTCCGCGACGGCGGCAGGCTGGCGTTTGCTTAGCAGAGTCAGGGCGATATAGACCAGCGCGGAAACGGAGATCCCCACCAGCGGCGCGATCCACGGCGAAAGATAGGCCACCACCGCGCCGGCGGCGTAGGCGCCGAGTCCCAGCCAGTTAAAACGCGGCAGGCGGGCGTTCTGCAGCAGGGGATAGCGCCCGCCGCGGGCGAACCAGTAGTCGGCGAGGATCACCCCGCCGATGGGCGGAATAATACTGCCCAGCAGCACGAGGAAGGGGATCAGCATTTCGTACATCCCGCCAATGGCCAGCACAATGCCCACCCCGGCGGCGGCGAGGGTCAGCGTCCGGCGACGTTCGCTGCGCAGCAGATGGCAGGCGGCGGCGGAGACGTTATAGATGGTGGGGCCCTGGATGGTCAGCAGGTTGAGACAGAGCATGATCACCGCGGCCACCGACAGCCCCTGCAGGATCAGCACTTCAACGATATCGGCCTGTTGATAGACGATAGCGCACCAGGCGCCGGCGACGATCATCAGCCCGTTGCCGATGAGGAAGCTGCCCATGCTGGCGAGAATGGCGGTCCGGCTGGAGTTGGCCAGCCGGGTCCAGTTTGTCGCCTGGGTGGCGCCGCTGGCGAAAGTGCCGAAGACCATGGTGATGGCCGCCGACCAGGTCATGGTGTCGCTCGGCGCAATACGGGTCATCGCCTGCCAGCCGCCGGCGTGGTGCAGCGCCAGATACATGGAGACCATCAGCAGCACAAACATCAATGGCACCGACAGGCGCGACAGCGCGTCCAGCCCCTTGTAGCCCACCAGCGCGGTGACGCAGAACAGAATACCAAACAGCACCATCAACGGCTGGGTCAGCGCCTCGGGCAGAGCGAGGATCTTCACCAACGAGATAGCGACCGTGGCGGTGCCCCAGGCGTACCAGCCCAGCTCGGCAAAGCCAAGAATAAAATCGGCCAGCTTGCTGCCAATCTCCCCGAAGCAGAACCGGCCCATCAGCACCGTATTCAGGCCGCTGCGCGCGGCGATCCAGCCCAGCGACGCGGCATAGAGGGCCAGCAAGGCGTTGCCGATGACGGCTATCCACAGCAGATTGACGATGGAAAAGGAGACGCCGAGTTTACCGCCGGCGAACATCGTGCCGGTGAAAAAGGTAAAGCTGAACAACACCATGGCGATGGAAAATACGCCTTTGCGTCCGGCGGCGGGCGCTTCGACGAGGGGAAAATCATTGCTGTTTGACATCCTGGAACCTCTGGCTGGTAGATGGGCGGTGATAGCCGGAAGTAGCAAGAGATGTGCCAGGAAAAACCGGGCACGGGGAATAGCGCGCGGTGTGCAACATGCACAGTTATTGAAGGATCCCGGAGGGGTAATGCCATTCTACTGTGCATCCTGCCAGGTTTTGCACCAGTCCAGGGCAGAGGAGGGCGGTGAGCGCATCCCTGGCGCCGGAGGAGAATTTTAGCCAGGACGATCCGCCTGTTTTTGGCCAGAGAGTAGTGGAGAATAGTGGTGTACTGAAAATGGTTGGTTAAATCACTGTGAATAAAGGTTATTTAATATGCTTTTATGATATAACCATTTGTCTTGTGTGTGTTTCCTGAAATATTGTCCCCTCCGGTTAGCGGTGTTAGTATCGGATAAATAGCCATTTAGACGGCTAAATAAATCATCGCTAACCTAAGGAACTGCTATGTGGCAAGAAAGACTCGCGCAACTGGTCACCACCTGTCATTGGATCGGCGCGAAAGGCTGGGCGCCGGCGACCGGCGGCAATATGTCGGTGCGTCAGGATGATACCTGGTGCTGGCTAAGCGAGTCGGGCCGCGACAAAGGCAGCCTGACAACCGAGGATTTTCTGCAGGTTGAGATCGCCACCAACCAGGCGCCTTCCGGACGGAAGCCGTCGGCCGAGACCGGTCTGCACACCCTGGTGTATCGCCTGTTCCCGGAAGCCAACGTGGTGCTGCATGTGCATACCGTCAACGCCACTGTGCTGTCGCGCATCGAAAAAAGCGACACGCTGGCGCTGCAGGGGTATGAAATGCAGAAAACCCTTAGCGGGCAGCATAGCCATCTCGATACCGTTCCGATCGCCATCTTCGATAATGACCAGGATATTGACGCCCTGGCGGCGCGGATTGCCGATTATGCGCAAACGCGCCCGCTGCGCTACGGCTTTCTGCTGCGCGGCCACGGCCTGACCTGCTGGGGGAAAGATATTCAGGAGGCCCGCCGTCAACTGGAGGGGCTGGAGTTCCTGTTCGAGTGCGAGCTGATGCGCCGCCGCTACGAGCCCTGAGCCGGAGCAGGTATGGATTTTTATCTTGGTATCGATATCGGCACCTCGCGGGTGAAAGCGGTGCTGTTTGATCAGCATTTCACCGCCTGCGCCAGCGCCGCGGAAAATACCTCACCCCGCCTGTCGGCCAATGGCTACGCGGAACAGGATATGACCCAGCTGTGGCATTCGGTGCTGGCTATTCTGCGCCAGATTGCCCGCCACCCGGCGCTGCAGGCGGGGCGGCTGCGGGCTATCGGCCTCGCCGGGCAAGGGGAGGGGGTCTGGCTCAGCGATGAGCAGGGCGAACCGGTGGGCCCGGGGATCCTGTGGAGCGATACCCGCAGCCACGAGCTGATGAGCGACCTGCTGCGCCGACCCGGCTTCGACCGCCGCTATTTCGCCGATACCGGCACCCACCTGCAGCCCTGCAATACCAGCCTGCAGCTGTACTGGCTGAAACAGTATCAGCCGGCGCGGCTGGCGGCCGCGCGCTATCTGTTTTTCGCCAAGGACTGGATCCGCTTTCGCCTGACCGGCGTGGCGGCGCTGGAGCTGACGGACGCCAGCAGCTCGTTACTCAATCAGCAGACCGGCAGCTGGTCCTCGGTGGTGATGAACGAGATGGGGCTGAACGAACTGCTGCCGCTGTTTCCCCCGCTGCTGGCCCCGGATGCCCCGGCCGGCACGCTGAGCGACGCGGTGGCGGCGCTGACCGGGCTGCCCGCCGCGACGCCGGTGGCCGCCGGGGCGCTGGATGTCTGTAGCGCCGCGCTGGGCTGCGGCGCGGTCAACGAAGGGGATATCTACACGATCCTCGGCACTACCTGCTGCACCGGGATCGTCTGCCGCGGCCCGCAGACGGTGAACGAGGCGACGCGCTTTGTCACCCATACCGAAGCCGGACAGGTGATCTCCCTGTTTCCGATGCAGGCCGGTACGCCAAACATTGACTGGCTGCAGCAGCATATTTCGCTGGACGCCGATCTGGGGCGCCTGGAGCAGGCGATCGCGGCGGTGGAGCCAGGCAGCGGCGGCGTCTTCTGGCAGCCGTACCTCAATGGCGAACGTGCGCCGTTTTACAGCCCGGACGCGCGGGCCGGCTTTTTCGGCATTAGCCCGCACACCACCCGCGCCGAACTGCAGCGCGCGGTGTTTGAAGGCCTGGCCTTCGCCATTGTCGATGCGCTGCAGGGTTATCCGCAGGGCGGCGAGCTGAATCTGACCGGCGGCGGCGCAGCCTCGGCGACCTGGCTGCAGATTATCGCCGACTGTACCGGACGCACGGTGGTCTCCAGCGCCTTTAACGAACTGAGCGCGCGCGGCGCGGCGATCCTGGCGGCCCGTAGCGTCGCGGCGCTGGCCGAGACGCCTCCGCTGGCGCAGACCCGCTATCAGCCGCGCCCTCAGGCGCATGCCCGCTACGCGGCGCTGTATCCCGTTTACCGCCTGCTGCGCGAGCAGATGCTGCCGGTATGGCAGGCCAGACAGGCCGCCCTTCAACCTCTTTCTCAGGACCTACAACCATGAAAATCGTTTTTACCGCCGAGCATGCTGGCGACCTTAGCGCCTTCCACCAGCTGGGCGAGCTGCTGGTGGAGGGGTGGGCGCTGGGCAAACCGAAACTCAGCGCCGGTCAGCTGATTGAGCTGGCCCACGACGCCGAGGTGCTGGTGACCAGCTATGATGAGGTGACGGACGCGGTGATGGCCGCCTGTCCGCGCCTGCAGGTGATCGCCTGCACCCGCGCGAATCCGGTGAATATTGATACCCAGGCCGCCCAGGCGCGCGGCATCCGGGTGCTCTACACCCCGGGGCGCAATGCCGATGCCGCCGCGGAGCTGACGCTTGGCCTGATGCTCAGCCTGGCGCGCCATATTCCGCAATCTCATGCGGCGCTGAAGCGGGGGGAATTCACGCAGGCTGACAATGCCGCCGCCGCCACCCAGCAGGGTCTGCGGCGGGATGTGGTCTGGGACGTGAGCCCGGAAAGCCCCTATGAAGTGTTTAAAGGCACTGAACTGCGCAATAAAACGCTGGGGCTGGTGGGGTATGGCAACATTGGCCGCCGGGTGGCGCGTATCGCCCGGGCGTTCGGCATGGCGGTGTTGGTGGTGGATCCGTTCGTCGCCGCAGAGGATATCAATGAGCCAGGGCTACAGAAAACGACCCTGGAGGCGCTGTTCCGCGAGGCGGATATCGTCAGCCTGCACCTGAGCAGCGGGCCGCACAGCGACGGGCTGGTGAATGCCGCGCTGTTAAACAGCATGAAGCCCGGCGCGCTGCTGATCAATACCTCTCGCGCGGCGGTGGTCGACGAGGCAGCGCTGATTGATGCCCTGCGCCACGGCCCGCTGGGCGGCGCGGCGCTGGATGTCTATCACCGCGAACCGCTGTGGCGCGATCATCCTTTTGTCATCGAGTTCGATAACGTGATTATCACGCCGCATATCGCCGGAGCCACCCGGGAGAGTATCGCCAAACACACGGCGATGATTGCCGCCGATCTTCAGCGCTATGTCGCCGGGGAGCCGCTGCTGTACCAGTGGCGTTAAGCCGCTTGCGCCGCCGCATTCTGCAGCGGCGCGGGTCCATCGTCAGGGGCGATGGGCCGCCATAAAAGCCTGGGTCTCTTCCCAGTCCACTACCCCGGCATCCGATCCCATCCCGGTCGCCACCAGCGCGGCCACCGCCGAGGCGACGTCACACGCTGCTTTCACGCTGAGTCCGCGCGCCAGTGCGGCAATAAACCCGCCGCAGTAGCTGTCGCCGCAGCCGGTAGTATCCACCGCCTCGACCGGCCACGGCGCAATATGCTGCGGCCCGCCATCGCGGCCGATAAGCCAGGAGCCGTTCTCGCCGTCTTTCAGAATGCAGGTGCCCACGCCGAGCGCCAGGAAGAAGCGGCCGATGGCCTCCGGCTGCGTCTCTCCGGAGAGAAAGGCGGCTTCCTCCAGCGAAGGCATGAAATAATCCACCGACGGCAACAGGGGCCGCAGTAGTTCGAGGGTCTCTTCATTCGGGGCGATAAGGTCAAAGCTGGTGGTGACTCCGCGCGCTTTGGCCGCCTGCAACAGCCGCGCGCTCTGTCCCTGGTCCATTGCCGCCAGCAGCCCGGTCCCGCCGTGATGCAGGAAACGACAGTCAAGGACGGCGTCAAATTCCGCTTCACTGACAAACAGGGCGTCAGACGCGCCCCGGCAGTGCAGGGCCGGACGTTCGCCGTTGGGGCGAATCGGCAGGATCGTCGCCGAGGTCTCCTTCAGCGCGGTGCGCTGGATAAGCGAGCAGTCGATGCCCAGCCGGGCATAGCTGGCGAGGATAAAGTCGGCCTTTTCATCTTCGCCCAGGCAGGCCACCGCTGCGGTGCGGATCCCGAGCTTCGCGGCGTTGATATTAGCCCCGGCGGCGGTGCCGGCGGGGTTGAGACGAATTTGCTCAATAAAGGCGACGCCGCCGCGCGGCGGGATCGCCACCACCGGGCGCCCGGCGATATCCAGAATAGTCAGGCCGACAAATACGGCGTCAAAGGTTGCCATCGTTCTCCCGTTTAGCGATGCGTTTGGCGCAGGCGCGCCTGCCAGAAGGATAGGGCGAGGGCCACCACCAGAATCACGCCGACCAGCGCGTCCTTCACCAGATAATTGAGCCCCATCAGGTTCAGGCCGTTATCAATAATGGCAAGGAACAGCACGCCGCCGAGGGTGCCGAGGATGCTGACCCGGCCCAGACGGGTAAAGGCAGTGCCGATAAATACTGCCGCAATGGCGTCCATCAGGTAAGACTGCCCGGCCAGCGGGGTAAACTGCCGCAGGTTGGCGGAGAGGATCACCCCGCCGACGGCGCAGAGCGCCGAGGCGGCCACCAGCACGCCGAGCATGGTCAGGCGATCGCGGATCCCGGCGATACGCGCCGCTTCGCTGTTCTGACCGATGGCGCGGACATATTTGCCCCACAGGGTGCGCTCGGTAACCAGCCAGGCCGCCAGCCACAGCGCCAGCACGATCGCTACCGGCGTGGGGATCCCGCCAAGGTTGCCCACCGCCAGGTCGTGATACTCCGGAGCCATCCGCCGATAGGCTATCGCGCCGCCGCCGTCGGTATAGATGCGCTCGGCGCTGCTGGCGATAAACCAGGTGCCGAGCGTGGCGAGGAAGGGGCGGATCCGGCAGATGAGGATCAGAAAGGCATTGAGCAGGCCAATCAGCACGCCGCCGAGCAGGGCGCAGCCCACCGCGGCCTGCCACGGCAGATGCCAGGTTTTCAGGGCGACGAGGGCGAAGGCGGCGCCGAAATCGAGCGCGACGCCCACCGACAGATCAATCGCCCCGGCGCTGACGATCAGGGTCATCGCCATCGCCACAATCAGCAGGATCGCGCTGCCCTGCAGCAGGTTGGCCCAGTTATCCACGGTTAAAAATACCGGATTCGCCCAGCCAAACAGGGCGATGGCAAGCAGGATGATGACGCCAAATCCGGCCCGCGACAGCCAGGCCAGCGGGCTGCTGGCCGTCTGTTCCGCCGACGCAGAGGTTTTCAGGGTGATTTGACTCATGCCTCGCCTCCTTTGTGTCTGACCGCCGAGGCCGCCAGCACCACCAGGATCAGGCCGCCTTTAATGGCGCCCATCCAGAAGATATTGACCCCCAGCAGGCCGAGCCCGTTAGAGAGGGCGTTGACCAGGATTGCCCCCAGCAGCGCGCCCCAGATGGTGACCACCCGACGGCGCGAGAAGGCGGCGCCGATAAAGGTCGCCAGCACGGTCTCCAGCAGCAGCGGCGTGGCCGTCCCGCTGGAGCTGCCGGAGCCCTGGCTGAGCAGCGGCAGAATAGCCAGCCCGGCGGCAATGCCCGCTAACAGCCAGACCAGCAGGGTCAAGCGGCGCACGTTCAGGCCGCTCATCTGCGCCATATCGCGATTGCCGCCCACCGCCTGCACATGCTGGCCGAAGCGGGAGTGGTGGAGCAGGAACTGGAACAGGATAAACACCCCCAGCAGGTAGACCAGCGGCCAGGGCAGGTCCAGCACGCTGTTGTCGCGAAAGGCGACCATCAGCGGATCGCTGACCGCGATGCGCCGCTGGCCGGTCAACAGATCTGTCAGACCGGTAAACGCCACCGAGGTCGAGAGGGTGGCCAGCAGCGGCGGCAGGCCGGCCGCCAGCACCAGCAAGCCGTTGATCGCCCCGCACAGCAGGCAAACCGCCGCCAGCAGCGCCAGCAGCAGGAGATATGGCGTGTGCCATTCGGCCAGCCCGAGGCTGAGCAGCGCGACGCCGAGCACCGCCGTCGCCGGCAGGGAGAGGTCGATGCCGCCGGAGACCACATCATCCCCGCCCACGGCGATAACGCAGACCAGGCCGAAACAGAGGATTGCCAGCGGAACGCTCTGGACCAGCATCAGGCTGATATTTTGCCAGCTGAGAAAGTAGGGCGACTGTACGCTCAGCCATACCAGCAGCGCCAGAAACAGGATCAGGGGAAATTTTTCAATCAGCGTCGCCAGGCCCGGACGGCCGCGACGCTGGATAGCAGTACTCATGGTGAAGGCTCCTGTCCGCCGTTGATCGCCACCAGTAGGGCGTCCAGCGTTAGCCCGCGGGTGGGCAGATTGGCCGCCAGCGCGCCGCGCCAGAGGACCAGGATCCGGTCGCATAGTCCGAGCAGTTCGGGGGCGTCGCTGGAGGAGACCAGCACCGCCCGTCCTTGATCGGCCAGCTGGCGCGTCCGTTGATAAATATCGCGACGGGCGCCGATATCGACCCCAAGGGTGGGTTCATCGAGAATAAACAGCCGGGCATCGGTCCCCAGCCAGCGGGCGAGGATCGCTTTTTGCTGGTTGCCGCCGCTCATGTAGCGTACCGGCAGCCCCGGGCGTCCCGGGCGGATTGCCAGCTGTTCTATCCAGTCGCGCGCTTTCTGCTCGGCGATACCCCGCCGCTCCCAGCCAAAGGTGGCGGTCTCCGGCAGCGAGGCGAGATTAATATTGTCGGCGGTGGTGAAGGGCAGGATCAGCCCCTGATGGCGGCGGTCGCGTGGCACCAGCGCCATGCCGGCGCGGATCGCCTGCTTCGGCGTACGAATGCGCCGCGGCCGGCCCTCGAGGTGGATGGTGCCGCGTTCCGCCGGGCGTAAGCCGTAGAGTAAGTCGACCAGCACATCGCGTCCGGCGCCCAGCAGGCCGGCGACGCCGACGATTTCGCCCGGCTGAATATCAAAAGAAAGATCCTGCAGCTGCCGCCCGTCGCTCAGCTGGCGCACCGAGAGCAACGGGGTCGCCCCATTGTCTGCCGCCGGGCGCTGGCGCGGAGTATACAGCTGGTCGATTTCCCGGCCGACCATCATGGCGATCAGCGCTTCGGTATTCTGCAGCAGGTCGCGGTCCGGGTAGCCGACCACTTCCCCGTTGCGCAGCACGGTGCCGCGGTCGCAGAGGGTGGCTATCTCATTGAGGTAGTGGGAAATATACAGAATGGCAATGCCCTGGTCGCGCAGGCGCAGGATAGCGGAGGAGACCAGACTGGCCTCCTGCGCCTCCAGGGGGGCGGTGGGCTCGTCGAACACTACCAGCCGCGCCGCGCCGTCGATCAGCGCGCGGGCAATCTGCACCAGCTTGCGCTCGGCCAGGCTCAGGTCGCGCACCAGCCGTTCGGGGTCGAGCGCCAGCTGCCAGTTTTGCTGGAAAAATTGCGCCGTGGCGGCCTTCATCCGTCGGCGATCCAGCGCCCCCCAGCGGGTGCGATACTCCTGGCCCAGAAACACCGATTCCGCGACGGTAAAGTGCGGGATCAGGTTCAACTCCTGGTGGATAACGCGGATGCCGGCGGCTTCGATGGCTGCCGGATTGCCGAGGGGCAGCGGGTGACCGTCGAGGGTGGCGCTGCCGCTGTCGGCCTGATAGACACCGGCGAGGATCTTGATCAGCGTCGATTTACCGGCGCCGTTCTCGCCAATCAGGCCATGAATCTCCCCCGGATTGAGGCGCAGGGTAACCGCATTAAGCGCGGTGACGCTGGCAAAACGTTTACCGATCTGCTCCATGACCAGACCAGCGGCGGGGCGTTCCCCGCCTGGATGTTGATTAATCACTGCAGCTCGCCGTATCCCAACTGTTTATACACCGCTTTCGCTTCCTGCGGACCTTTCACCGGAACCACCGGAATAAAGGTTTGCACCGGTAGTTTCTGGCCGGCAAAGTAGCGGGCCACGTTGTCAGCCGAGGTCTGGCCGATCAGATGCGGCTGCTGCGCGACGTTAGCCACGAACGGGCTGCCGGGCTCCGCCATGATCTCCAGGGTCTCCGGACCGGCGTCGATGGCCGTCACTTTCACGTCTTTATCGCGACCGGTCTCTTCCAGCGCCTGGACGATGCCGATGGCCGGTTGATCCCAGCAGGCGACATGGATGGCGTCCAGTTTGCCTTTCGGATACTGGCTGAGTAATTCGAGGGTTTTCTTGCGCGCGTCTTCCGGCGAATTGGCAAACTGTTCCGCGAGCTCGGGCTGGATAATATGAATATCCGGATAATCCTTAAGGACATATTTCCACTGATCGTAGCGAATTCCGCAAATACGCAGCGCGCTGGAGAAGGCGTTAAATACGGCGACGTTGCCTTTGCCGCCTAATTCATCCGCCATGTAGCGGCCGATGGTTGAGCCTAAGGTGTAGTTATCGGAAGTGGTATTGTTGACCGAATATTGAGAAACATGATCTACGGTAAATACCGGGATACCGGCATCACGCAATGCTTTAAATTTTGGTTCGACGGCGCTATCGCCGAGTATACTAATTACCGCGTCCACCTTGCGTGACAGTAAAATATCGTGGTTATTGGCATGCACCTGATTATCGCGACCGCCATCGACGCCAATGACTTTGCCCCCCAGTTTCTCCACCTCCTCTGTCGCGCCTTTAAAGGCCTCGCGATCCCAGAAATGCTGAGTGCCGACCACGGCAACGCCAATGGTTTTTCCCTGTAAGGAGAGGGCGTCTGCGGCAGCGACGCTCAGCGAGGCAAGGGAAAGCAGTCCCAGCGCGGCAGGCAATAATTTTCTTTTCTGCGACATTGTTATTATGATCCTGTGATGAAGGTGGTTGCGGACCGGTAGCATGACAAGAAGCACCTCGCCACCTCAAATACAAAATAAGTCTAAGTTATGCCAGGAATGTTATATCGCAGAAACGTCAGAGAAAAAGTTTATTTTGTCATGAGGAACCTGAAAATATTTCATGATGGCGGATAGACCTTTTTATTTTGTGGTTTTATTTTTGACTTATTCCGTGTTTATTTAGCGGATAAAGACAATTTTCTTAATATTGTGAGTGCATGGGAAATACGGCGTCTACAGAGAAAAAAAGAAGATTGCGCGGGCTAAAGCTTTTTTTAGCAGAGCAATGTCTGGCCGGGTAAGGATTATTACCCTATTTCCCCGCTTTATTATAATGAACCTTAAGCTGAGAAGAACGCGGGCGCTATGAAGAAACAGCATAATTATACGGTGATGCACTGGGGAACCTGGCAGGTGGAGAGCCGTGAGGGCGAGATCGTGGCGGTTAAGCCGGTGCCCTGGGATAAAAATCCCTCACGCATCGGCCAGTCGCTCCCCGACGCGGTGACCAGCCAAACGCGCATTCGCCGTCCGGCGGTGCGCGCCGGCTATCTCCAGCACGGGCCGGCGTCACGAGAAGGGCGAGGTAAAGAGCCCTTTGTCGAAGTCAGCTGGGAGGTGGCCCTGGACCTGCTGGCGCGCGAGCTGCGCTCGGTCAAGGCGCGCTGCGGCAATGAGGCGATCTACGGCGGCTCCTACGGCTGGGCCAGCGCTGGACGCTTTCACCATGCGCAGAGCCAGCTGCACCGGTTTCTCAAGGGCTTTGGCGGGTACACCGCCAGCACCAATACCTATAGCAGCGCCGCGGGCGAGCGTATTCTGCCGCATATTCTCGGGCCGCTGAGCCCGCTACACCGGCAGCATACCCATTTTTCCGAGCTGGCCCGGGAGTGTCAGCTGTTTGTCGCCATCGGCGGACTGCCGCTGCGCAATGCCCAGGTCAACGGCGGCGGCGCCAATGACCATATGCTCCAGTACTGGCTGGATAAGATGCAGGCCAACGGCACCCGGTTTATCAATATCAGTCCGGTGCGCAATGACCTCAGCGCGGTGCCCGACGCCGAGTGGCTGGCCATTCGGCCGGGTACCGATACCGCACTGCTGCTGGCCCTGAGCTATGTGCTGATCGCTGAGTCTCTCTACGACCAGGCGTTTGTTGCCAGCCATACCGTCGGGTTTGCCCCTTACTGCGCTTATCTGTTGGGCGAGCACGATGGCGTAGCGAAAACCCCGGCGTGGGCGGCGGCGATTACCGGCCTGGACGCCCAGCGCATCGCCGACCTGGCGCGGGAGATGGCCCGCCACCGGACGATGGTGAATATCTCCTGGTCTATCCAGCGCGCCCGTCAAGGGGAGCAGGCCTACTGGGCGACGGTGGCCCTGACCGCGCTGCTGGGACAGCTCGGCACCCCGGGCGGCGGCCTCGGGTTTGGCTACGCCTGCACCAACCTGGCGGGCGCGGTGCGAAAAGCGTTTTCCGGCCCGCGCTTACCCGCCGGAGAGAATGCGGTGGACAGCGTTATCCCGGTGGCGCGGCTGTCCGATATGCTGCTGCACCCGGGAGAAACCTATGAGTTCGACGGCCAGCAGCGGCGCTATCCCGATATCCGTTTAGTCTACTGGGCGGGAGGCAATGCGTTTCATCATCATCAGGACATCAACCGACTGTGCGAGGCCTGGCGCCGCCCGGAGACGGTGGTGGTGCATGAGCAGTACTGGACCGCGCAGGCCAAATTCTCCGATATCGTTCTGCCGGCCACCACCTCGCTGGAGCGAGAGGATATCGGCAGCGGCGGTCACGACGGGTTTATGATCGCCATGAGCGCGCAGATCCCGCCGGTGGGCGAGGCGCGTGACGATTACGCTATTTTCTGCGATCTGGCCGGGCGGCTGGGCTTCGGGGAAGCGTTCAGCGAAGGGCGTGACGCCGGGCAGTGGCTACGTCATCTCTATGAGGAGTCAAGACCGCGGGCGCAGGAGGAGGGTATTGCGCTGCCCTCGTTCGATGACTTCTGGCAGCAAGGGGTGCTGGAATACAGCGCGCCGGAGCGGCCGCAAATTTTTCTCGCCGATTTTCGCGCCGATCCGCAGCGCTATCCGCTCTCCACCCCCTCCGGCAAAATTGAACTCTTTTCCGCCACCGTCGCCGGGTTTGGCTATCGCGAATGCCCTGGCCATCCGTGGTGGGATGAACAGGAGGCCGCCCGCCAGCGGCAGGAGGCGGCGCGCTGGCCGCTTCATCTGCTCTCCAGCCAGCCGCGCGCCCGCCTGCACAGTCAGTACGACCACGGCAGCGTCAGCCGGGCGACGAAAGTTCAGGGACGCGAGCCGCTGTGGATGCATCCGAGCGATGCGCAGGCAAGGGATATCCGCGAAGGCAGCGTGGTGAAAGTCTATAACGACCGCGGGGCGATTCTGGCGGGGGTGCACCTGAGCGAGCAGATTTTGCCCGGCGTGGTACAGATGTCCACCGGCGCCTGGTATGACCCGCTGGATCCGAAGGAAGAACGGTCGCTCGATAAGCACGGTAATCCCAACGTATTAACCGAGGATCGCGGCAGTTCGCGCCTGGGACAGGGCTGTAGCGCCCAGAGCTGCTGGGTGGAGATCGCCCCGTGGCGAGAGGAGCTGCCGCCGATCACTGCCTTTGATCCGCCGAAGTTTATTGAAGTTTAGGCGTTGTCGCTCGCCGGCGGCGGGGCGGGTAGCCCGGAGAAGGCGCGGTATGCGCCGCCTCCGGCAAAGTGCGCGCCTGGCGGTTTTAGACTGACGACAGTTTGACGTTACGCCAGCCGCGGGTAGGCGCTGGCGATATCGTCGCCGGTAAACTGAGCGATCCAGCCTTCCGGGTTATCAAAAATGCGAATGGCGGTGAAGTTCGGTTCTGATCCCATATCAAACCAGTGCGGAGTGTGGGCGGGAACCGAAATCAGATCGTTCTTTTCGCACAGCACCTGGAACACCTCGTCGCCAATGTGCAGGCAAAACAGGCCAGCGCCCTCGACAAAAAACCGGACCTCGTCTTCGCCATGGGTGTGCTCGTTCAGGAACTTTTCCCGCAGCGCCTCTTTTTGCGGGTTATCGGCGCGCAGGCTGATGACGTCCCAGCTTTGGTAGCCCTTTTCGGCGACCAGTTTATCAATCGCATGCTGATAGGCGGCAATCACCGTTTCCGGGCTGGGATTTGCGCCGAGGTCGCGGTCGGCCTGCCAGCGCTCGAAACGGACGCCTTTGGCGTTAAGTTGATCCTGAATCGCTTTGGCGTCGGTGCTGTGCCAGACCGGCGTTTGCGGATCGGTCACGGAAAAAAGAGTTAATGCGCTCATGCTGGGATCTGCTCCGGATGAATGTCGTCAAAACGCTGAACCTGAGGATGGTGGCTCGCCGGGTCGCGGTCGCCGCGTACCAACTGGATCGTTCGCAAACCCGCGGCCTCGGCGGCGTCGAGCTCCTGATGGATATCCGACAGGAACAGGATGGTGCCAGGGGCATGGCCCAGGTGTTCAGCAATGTTACGGTAGGACTGCACCTCACGTTTGGCGCCTACCAGGGTATCGAAATAGCCCGTGAACAGATGAGTAATATCACCTTCATCGCTGTAGCCAAATAACAATTTCTGCGCAGCCACGGAACCTGAGGAATATACATACAGATCAATACCCTGCGCTTTCCATTTCTCCAGCGCCGGCAGTACGTCCGGGTAGAGATGGCCGGTAAAGTCGCCGTTGAGATAGCCGTCACGCCAGATGATCCCCTGCAGCGCCTTCAGCGCCGTGGATTTACGGTCTTCATCCATAAAGGCGAAGAGGGTAGTGATAAGGTCGGCGGTGCTGGCGGCGGGGGCGTCTGTTTCGCGGCGCAGGTTGTCGAGAATGGTTTTGACCGGTTCAGCGTGCTGCTGAGCGGTCACAAAGCCGGCCAGTCGTTCGCGGGCGTAGGGGAACAGCACGTTATGCACGAAGCGGATATCGCTGGTGGTGCCTTCTATGTCGGTCACGATGGCGCGGATCATGGTTTCTCCAGAGTGGGCGTAGCGTGGAATAACATTAGCATTTAGACGTCTAAGCGTCTTGATTGCCAAATATTAACATCGTGTTATAGTGGCTTCAACAACAGCATTACAATCGGTATAAAAAGAATGAACAATAACCCCTTGATTCCAGAGAGTAAACTTCCTGCGCTCGGCACCACGATTTTTACCCAGATGAGCGCCCTGGCCCAGCAGCATCAGGCCATAAACCTGTCCCAGGGCTTTCCCGATTTTGACGGCCCGCGCTATCTTCAGGAGCGTCTGGCGTACCACGTGGCGCAGGGGGCGAATCAGTACGCCCCGATGACCGGCGTGCCGGCGCTGCGCGAGGCGATCGCCGGGAAGACGGCGGAGCTGTATGGTTACCAGCCCGACGTTAACAGCGAGATCACGGTCACCGCCGGCGCGACGGAGGCCCTGTATGCGGCGATCACCGCCCTGGTGCGCCGCGGCGACGAGGTGATCTGTTTCGATCCCAGCTATGACAGCTACGCCCCCGCGGTGGCGCTGGCCGGCGGCGAGTTACGTCGTATTGCGCTGCAGCCGCCGCATTTTCGCGTCGACTGGCGGCAATTTGCCGCCGCCCTGAGCGAGAAAACCCGGCTGGTGATCCTCAACACCCCGCACAACCCTTCGGCCACCGTCTGGCAGCGCGAGGATTTTGCCGCCCTGTGGCAGGCGATCGCCGAACGCGAGATCTATGTCCTGAGCGATGAAGTCTATGAGCATATCTGCTTTGCTGAGGGCGGCCACGCCAGCGTACTGGCGCATCCACAGCTGCGCGAGCGGGCGGTGGCGGTCTCTTCGTTTGGCAAAACCTTTCATATGACCGGCTGGAAGGTCGGCTACTGCGTGGCCCCGACGGCCATCAGCGCCGAACTGCGCAAGGTGCACCAGTATCTGACCTTCTCGGTGAATACCCCGGCGCAGCTGGCGATCGCCGACATGCTGCGCGAAGCGCCGGAGCATTATCGTGAGCTGCCGGCGTTTTATCGGGAACGTCGCGATCTGTTTATTGAAGCGCTGCGCCCAAGCCGGCTGGAAATCCTGCCCTGTGAAGGGACCTATTTCCTGCTGGCGGACTACAGCGCCATCTCCGATCTTGACGATGTCAGCTTCTGCCGCTGGTTGACCACTCAGATCGGCGTGGCGGCGATCCCGCTCTCCGTCTTCTGCGCCGATCCGTTCCCGCACAAGCTGATCCGCTTGTGCTTCGCCAAACAGCCGGCGACTCTGCTGGCTGCGGCGGCGCGTTTGTGCCAGCTGTAGTTACTTAATCGTCCACGCCTGGGAGAACTGGCGGCCGGCGAACATTTCTGTCAGGCCGCTAATTTGCTTCAGACGCAGCACTTCATCGGCATCCATCCCCAGCTCTTTGCCGATTTTCTGCGGCGTCCAGCCGAGCTGGGTCAGCTCGCGGACGATCTCTGACATGGCGTGGATTTGGTGGCGACCGCGCGCCCGGTTATGGCGTATGGTCGCTGCCATCAGCCCGTCACGCGAGGCAGCTTCACTCGTCAGGCAGGTCACCGGCAAATAGCCTTTTAGCGTTTTTTTCAGCGCGGCTTTGCTGCAGGCCAGCTCATGGCGGTGAAAACCATCGACAATCGTATACGCCTGTGGGCGTTGCTGGATGACGACGACCGGCTGGGTAAAGCCGTCGGCCTCCAGCGACGTTTGCAGCAGACGCTTCTCCGGCGGCGCCACGTTATTCGGGTTGTAATCGTTGGGGGCGACCAGCTCCTGTTTGACCCACAGCACGCAGTCGACGGGCTGCGAGCGGAAGGGGCTGTAGTGGTGGAGCACCTGGCGAAACGCGTTGATAGCCTCAATGCGCGCCTCGTCATCCAGCTTTTGCAGGTAAGCTTCCAGCGCCTGCGTCAGTTGTTGTTGCATAATATCCCCCATTGTTGGCGATGTTTTTCCATGCGTTTACGGTAGCGCTGATAGTGGCTGCTTTTGGTTGGGCTAAACGAAAGCTGACGGCACCAGTAATCGTTATTGAGCAGTACTTTGCAGACTCGCCGCCAGGATGGGATATCTTTGGTGCCAATGTCCGCAGGTTGGGTATCCGGAATATCCTCCATACCTTTTTTCTGGTACCAGCGCAGGTAGACGGCGATTTTATTGCGGTAGTGCTCGGCGGTGGTTTCCGGCATGCTGTCGAGCAGGAACAGGGCGTAGCTTTTCCACGTCAGGTGGTCGGGCTTGTCGATTTTCCGATGACCGTAGAACTGATTATCATGCCCGGCATAGACCCCGCCGCTGTGCGCGCCGCTCACTCGCTGGCACATCGCGGCCCAGCGCTCAGGTTCCAGCACGTGATACAGCCACAGCCCCTGGCGCTGCTCGGGACCAAACGGTTCGCAAATGCGCATATAGCGCAGCGGCACCCCGGCCTGATACATCAGATCGTACAACGGGTTATAGGGCTCGCCGCTTTTGGCAAACCAGGTCCAGATATCGGCGGTTTTCCAGTCATAGAGCGGGTAGATGTACCAGGCATGGCCGCCCGGCGCTGAAGTGGTCCATGGTTTATCGTCGGCGAAGCGCTGTTTACGCTGTGAAGAAATCGTCATAAAGCGATTTAGCGATTCGTCGGCGCGAATGCCCACCAGCACGGCGGCGGGACGACGCTGCGAAAACCACTCGGCGAAGTGGCTGACGAAGGCTTCAAAGCTCATTCCGGGTTGATAAAATGAAAAATAGCCCGGGTGGGTAATGGCCCAGGGCGGCGGCTGGCGTACCCACTCGGTTCCGGGCTCCCAGCATTGCCATTGCGGCTTATACTGCGTCAGGGCATTTTGGGTGGTGAGCGGCAGGGCGACCCAGTAAAAGGTTTCGATAACATCCGCATACAGCGCACGCAGTTTTTCACAGTGGGCGATGGTGCAGGAGAACTGCGCTTCCCAGTCAATAAACAACACGCAGATTTTTTTCCCCTGTAACCGCGCCGCCTGGGCGGTTAAATGCAGCATAACGGTGGAGTCTTTTCCCCCGGAAAAAGAGACACAGATGCGCGAAAAATTATCCATGACCCACTGGATCCGCTGCTCAGTTGCCTGCAGCACCGATTCCGGTAAGGGATATTTAATAAACGACATGACCATTAATCCTTTAATAGTAGAAAATTCCCGTTAGCTCAGTATAAACGATGAGGGGTAGGAAATTAATGATCGATTATTGTTTCTGGCAGCGGGGGAACAGAAGGGCGTTATTCGCTGTGATTAAATTTGGGCCGTGATGCCTCTCGATCATTCATTAATATGGTGATTAATTCAGTTAAAAAATGATTTTGCGAAGATGCATGGTGGTAATTAATGTAGATCGTGATATCCGGAAAAAGATTATCTATGTTGATGGCGTGAAGCTGCATAGTGGGTGAGATAAAGTCATATAAATAGGAAGGCAAAAAGCCAATTAAGTCGGTTTTATTAATCATGTTAAGAATGGTCATAAAAGAGTCGCTGCGAAAGGCAATATTGCGCGGATTCAGCCAGGCGATGCTGCTTTGCTGCACGCGCTGAATAACGGGATCGTTGGTAATATAGTGAGTGAAAAACTCCTGCGCCAGTGACTCTACCGAGGTAAGCGTTTCGCGTCGCGGATGGCCCGCCCGGCAAACCGCCAGCGTCTGCACCGTCTGATAGGGCTGACAGATCGTGGTGCGGTTGGTAATGGGCATGCGGGTGAACACCAGGTCCGCCTGGCGATACGCCAGCAGCTCCTCAGCCGATTCGGTGGTGGTCAGGTTATGGTGCTCAATTTGCAAGTTCGCCTGATGACAGAGCTGGTTAATCATAACGTGGCTATTGACTGAACAGAACAGCGGGGGGCCATATATCACAATACGTTTACGCAGTTCTGAGCGATTATTAAGATTGATGGTTTTTTCCAGCTGCTCCAGATTTTGCTGTAGATGATAATGAAGATTGACGCAGGCGGTGGTGGGCGTCATTCCTTTGCCAACACGAACAAATAGCGGATCGTTTAACTGCTGGCGCAGACGCTGCAACGACTGACTCACCGCTGAGGGGGTGATAAATAACATCGCCGCCGCTTTGCTGATGCTCAAATGTTGATAGATACATTCGAAAATAACCAATAAATTCAAATCGAACTTTTTCAGATCGTAAAGATTTGCCATTAATGCAGTCCTGTTTATTACCGGTGCGGATTATAATATTCTTAATGATAATGTTTTGTGGCTTAATATTTGCGGTGTGAATTTAACTATTGGCAAATACAGTTAAGTTCTGCTTAATATATCTTATCGTCGACAGTGGCGCCAGCGGTCGCTTCCGCCAGGCGCCATTGCGGGATGGAATTACTCTTTTTCACCCATCATAATATGCAGTTTCTCTTTATCCGGTAGGCCGACCACCTGCTGCAGCATATTATCTTTATTCATATAATAAATCGCCGGCGTCACGTTGGCTCCCAGATCGTCCATCAGCTGCTGGTTGACGTTGAGCATTTTCATTTTCTCCGGCGGAATAACTTTCGGGATCGTCAGAGCCATTTTCCCATTCGATTGCTCGTAATCATGCCAGGTTTTCGCCGGATCGTTGCTGGCGAGAATCGCCGCGGCGGTGGCCGGGCTCTCCGGCTTGATCACCCCCACCAGCAGAGTGCGGATCTGCACTTTACCGGCCTCTACCCAGGGGCGGGATTGCTGCCAGAACTGTTTGCAGTAGGGACAGAAGGGATCGGCAAAGACATACAGCACGATAGGGGCGTCCTTGCGACCATCCTGCAGCCAGTGGGCGCTGGCCATCTTCTTCCACATCTCTTGTCCCGCCGGGGTATAGAGTTCTTTCTGAAACAGCTGCTCGCTGAGGTTGCTGCCGTTCTCATCATACATATAGCCGGAGATCGCGTGTTTACCATCCGGCGTTAGGTAGATGGCGACCCCCATGTCCTGGTATTTGCCCAGCCAGCCTTTCATTCCCCCCGGCGCCTCAAAGGGTTTTATAATGGTAATGCCCTGTTTTTCAATCGCTTTTACCGGAGCGGGGAGTTCCTCCGCATGGCTGCATAACGGCAAAAGGCTGAGTAACAGCAGACGCTTTAACATAAGTATTCCTTGTAAAATCAGCAGGAAAGGGCAAAACGATTGTCGAACCTATCACAGTCATAGGCAAGATCAGCAGAATGACGGATTGCCCTTTGCTGGCGTGGGTGATGTAATCCTGGATGCTGTTACATTAAGGTAATGTAGAGCGCAACACATAGCCAGTCTGACTGGCGCTGAACCTACCCTCGGGTATTTCAGGTAACGGGGCCGCCTGAAAAGGTGGCCTTTTTACTTTTGTCGCGGCAAATGATGCGAAAAACAGCGATTAGCGCTGAACGCGTCGACAGGTTCACAGAGTTGTCTTGTTCCGGTTGTTAGATAACGCTTATTGATTCGATAATGTAAACGCATTGGTCGGGTCAGGAAAAATTCGTTAACTTAGACCTCAACGAAAACACGGAGGAAGTATAGATGTCCTTAATTAACACCAAAATCAAACCGTTCAAAAACCAGGCATTCAAAAATGGTGAATTCATCGAAGTCACCGAGAAAGACACCGAAGGCCGCTGGAGCGTCTTCTTCTTCTATCCGGCTGACTTCACCTTCGTCTGCCCGACCGAACTGGGCGACGTGGCTGACCATTACGAAGAACTGCAGAAGCTGGGCGTAGACGTTTACTCTGTGTCTACCGATACCCACTTCACCCACAAAGCGTGGCACAGCAGCTCTGAAACCATCGCCAAAATCAAATATGCGATGATCGGCGACCCGACTGGCGCCCTGACCCGTAACTTCGACAACATGCGTGAAGATGAAGGTCTGGCTGACCGCGCTACCTTCGTCGTTGACCCGCAGGGTATCATCCAGGCGATCGAAGTTACCGCTGAAGGTATCGGCCGTGATGCGTCTGACCTGCTGCGTAAAATCAAAGCGGCGCAGTACGTTGCTTCTCACCCAGGCGAAGTCTGCCCGGCGAAATGGAAAGAAGGCGAAGCGACGCTGGCTCCTTCTTTAGATCTGGTTGGTAAGATCTAAGTCTGTTTGTGCCCGGCGGCGCTACGCTTGCACGGGCCTACAACATCGTAGGCCAGGTAAACGGCGTGCCACCCGGCAATCAATGGGCGCTTTCGCGCCCATTTTATTCCAACACCATGATGCAAGCGCATTCAGGCAGCCTGACGAGGCCGCTTGCATGATGATGTTTTAAGCCCAGGAGATAACAATGCTCGACACCAACATGAAAACCCAGCTCAAGGCCTACCTTGAGAAGCTGACCAAGCCTGTTGAGCTGATTGCCACGCTGGATGACAGCGCTAAATCGGCAGAAATCAAGGAACTGTTGGCTGAAATCGCTGAACTGTCAGACAAAGTCACCTTTAAAGAAGACAACACGCTCGCGGTACGTAAGCCCTCGTTCCTGATTACTAACCCAGGTTCCGACCAGGGGCCGCGTTTTGCGGGCTCGCCGCTGGGCCACGAGTTTACCTCGCTGGTGCTGGCGCTGCTGTGGACCGGCGGTCATCCGTCGAAAGAGGCCCAGTCGCTGCTGGAGCAGATCCGCGATCTTGATGGCGATTTCGAATTCGAAACCTACTATTCGCTCTCCTGTCATAACTGCCCGGACGTGGTCCAGGCCCTGAACCTGATGGCGGTGCTCAACCCGCGCATCAAACACACGGCGATTGACGGCGGGACCTTCCAGAATGAGATCACCGAGCGTAACGTCATGGGCGTGCCAGCGGTGTTCATGAACGGTCAGGAGTTTGGTCAGGGACGGATGACGCTGACTGAAATCGTCGCCAAAGTGGATACCGGTGCGGAAAAACGCGCAGCGGAAGAGCTGAATCAGCGTGACGCTTACGATGTACTGATCGTTGGCTCCGGCCCGTCCGGCGCGGCGGCGGCGGTCTACTCTGCACGTAAAGGGATTCGTACCGGCCTGATGGGCGAACGCTTCGGCGGCCAGGTGCTGGATACCGTGGATATCGAAAACTATATTTCGGTGCCGAAAACCGAAGGCCAGAAGCTGGCAGGCGCGCTGAAAGCGCACGTCAATGACTATAACGTCGACGTGATCGACTCCCAGAGCGCGACCAAACTGACGCCGGCGGCGACAGAGGGCGGCCTGCATCAGATCGAAACCGCCTCCGGCGCGGTGCTCAAGGCGCGTAGCGTCATCATCGCCACCGGGGCGAAATGGCGCAATATGAACGTGCCGGGCGAAGATCAGTATCGCACCAAGGGCGTGACCTACTGCCCTCACTGCGATGGTCCGCTGTTTAAGGGCAAACGCGTAGCGGTAATCGGCGGCGGGAACTCCGGCGTGGAAGCCGCCATTGACCTGGCGGGCGTCGTAGAGCATGTGACCCTGCTGGAGTTTGCCCCAGAGATGAAAGCCGACCAGGTGTTGCAGGATAAAGTCCGCAGCCTGAAGAATGTCGACATCATTCTTAATGCGCAGACCACGGAAGTGAAAGGCGATGGCAGCAAAGTCACCGGCCTGCAGTATCGTGACCGGGTGAGCGGCGATGAGCATCATATCGCGCTGGCGGGGATCTTCGTCCAGATTGGCCTGCTGCCTAACACCACCTGGCTGGAAGGCGCCGTTGAGCGCAACCGCATGGGCGAGATCATCATCGATGCGAAGTGCGAAACCAACGTCAAAGGTGTGTTCGCCGCGGGCGATTGCACCACCGTGCCGTACAAACAGATTATTATCGCGGCAGGGGAAGGGGCAAAAGCGTCGCTGAGCGCTTTCGACTACCTGATCCGCACGAAAACCGCATAACAAGTCAGACAATAGACCTGCATAACAAAGAGGCTACCCAGGGGTAGCCTCTTTTTTTATACTCTTTTCGTCATTCTTACCTGACGACCATTACCGGGATATGGGCATGGCGGATCACGCTCGAGGCATTGGAGCCGAGCAGGTGGGTACTGATGGAGGGATTGCGTGAGCCAATAACTACCACGTCGGCGTTAATTTCGCTGGCCAGCTCGTTGACCATATCGCGCACGCTGCCAAAACGGACATGTAGCTTGATACGAGACGGGTCAATGCTGAAGTGGCTGACCATCGTCTGCAGGCGAGTCTCCGCCTCATGCTGCAGATGTTCCTCAAACCGCCGCAGGTCGGCGGTAAAACGGCTCATGGTAAAGCTCGCGGAACCCGGTAAGACGTGGAGCAGATGGATCACCCCGTCCTGCTGGGCCAGAAACTCCGCGTGCCGGACGGCTTTATCGCTCAGCGCCATCTCAAAGACATCAACCGGCATAATGATAGTCTTATACATATGCAATCCTCCTTGTTCGTTTGCGTCTATATCAACATATTATATGCGGATATTGTGTCATTCAGGTCGCAAAACTGTCAGCCAGGCAGGCGCAAAGCGTAAAAAAGGGTAAGCGGCGGGAAAACAGCAGAAAGAGGATGTGCGGACATCCTCTGAATAAAGCGCGAAACGCCTCAGGCAGCGGGATTAGCGGTGGAATTCGCCAGCGGCTTCCGGCTGGTACAATAGCTCCAGCACTTCCAGGTGCGTCGATGCGCCGCCCGGCAGCTCCCAGTGAATGGTGCTGCCGACTTTCAGGCCCAGCAGCGCGGCGCCCACCGGCGCGAGGACGGAGAGCTGGCTGGCGCTGTCGGTCACCTGTGACGGAAACACCAGCGTCCGCACGCGCTCTTCGCCGCTGGTTAAATCGCGGAATTTTACCCTGCTATTCATGGTGACGACATCATGCGGCATCGCTTCCGGGGCCAGCATTTGCGCGCGGTCGAGTTCCTCATTCAGGGCATCGGCAACCGGTGAGTTGGCGAAAGCCGGCTGCTCCAGCAGCCTGTCGATACGTTCGGCATCCAGTTCATTAATGATGATTGCGGGTCTGGTCATTGCATACTCCATGTTATCCAGGAACCTGTCCGTAAAAGAAAACCCTCGCCGAAAGGGGCAAGGGTTAAGGTCCTACCATCATACTGAGAGTTGCCGGCAGTTTGAAGTGATGAAACGCACATTCAGCGTGCAACACCATCCGGCGGACGGTGTTTTCCAATCAGCATCCCGCTTTACGCTAGTGGCCAACCTTATCGAGGATAAACTGTGCGCCGCAGTTACCCGGGTGAGGCTGGGGCAGAAAAGCGGAAGTGGCCAGCGGGGCGTTGATGGTCGCGGCGTTGAGCGAGATTTGCATCTCCGTCAGATAGGCCGGATTACCGTTGCAGGTTAGCTTAAACGCCTTCACGCTCTGCGGACCCCAGGCGCGGGCCACGGCGGCGTCGAAGTCGGCGCGGCTGACCGTTTGGCCATAGTGCTTCGCGAGAAAATCCCCCACCGGGCTGCGCTTAATTTCACCGTTTAGTCGCACCATGGCGCCAAAGTAGCTGTCGGGATCGAAGCCGAAGCAGACGCCATGTTTGGCATATTCGTAGCGTTCCAGACAGGAGGTGCCGCCCGATCCCGGCATCACATTATTAAGTTTATTGGCCATCTCCAGCGACAGTCCGGTCTCCGCCGCCTGGCATTTGCGGTTCGCTTTTACCTCCGGCATGTTAGGCACCGGACGCGTGGCGCAGCCGTAGCGCATCCAGCGACGTTCATCCACTCCGCGCGCGGCAATGGACTTTGGCAGCCCGGGCCACAGGCCATGCACGGTCAGAAAGTCGGCTTTATTCGCGGTGTCCTGCTGCAGGCGACACTCTTCCGGTTCGTTGCGATTGCGGTCATACATGCTCTGACAGAATCCGGTTTGCCAGGAGAGGGCAAGGACGTAGCGGTCAAAATCAGCGTATCGCGTCGCGGTGAGCGGTTCAGCACCGGCCTGAGTGGCGGTAAGCACAAGGGCAATCGCGGCGAAATCCTTCCTGAACATTTTTATTCCTGATTATGGATGGCAAAAGATAACGGGGAGTTATTAAAGCATAAAAAAGGCGCCCGCTGGCGCCTTTTCGCGTGGTTAGACCATTAGTGGAGCGCGCTGCCGGGCACCAGGATTTCAGTAGCAACGATCACCACCAGCAGGCCAACGAGCACCGGCACTGAGGTGCGCTTGACCACTTCGAATGGGGAAATCTTCGCCATCCCGGCAACGGCGACCACCACCCCGGAGACGGGCGATATCGTGCGGCCGAGGTTAGAAGCCTGCAGCATCGGAATCGACAGGTAGGCCGGATTGATGCCGGAGGAGTGCGCCAGCTTGGGGATCATCTCAACGAAGGCGTAGAACGGGGCATTACCGGAACCGGTGGTCATCGCCGCCAGCATGGTCAGGATCACCAGCACCAGCATCAGAATAATGCTGGCCGAGCCGAAGGAGGTGGCGATTGAGATCAGACCGTTGATAAAGCCGATAGTGCTTAACCCCTGGGCAAAGACGCCGGCGGCAACCAACAGCATCACTACGCCGGCGAAGGCGTCGGCCATTCCACGGTAGGCGACTTCCAGCCCGCTAAAGACGTTTTTGGTGTTGAAACCGCGCAGGAACTCGAGGATCGCCGCCAGCAGCATGCAGCCAACGAGGATGGTGATAATGTGCAGCTCCGGCCCCCATTTACCGTCAAAGATCAGCACGCCGATGATCGGGGTAAACGGCAGAATGGCATACAGCGCCGGGGCGGTGGTGGTGATGTCGTTGACATCGAGCATCTCGTGAGAAATGTGCTCTTTTTTATCCAGATAGCGCTGCCAGAAAAAGTGGGCGATCGCCATGCAGATAATGGCCGCGATGGAGATCGGCAGCGTGGTTTTAAAAGCAAAGTCGATCAGCGGCATTTCAGCGGCTTTGGCCGCCAGGACGACGTCACCCGAGGTTGGCGAGAGGATAATCGCCGCCGGTGAGGCGCAGATGGCGGCGGCGGCCCCGCGGCTGATACCGACATTCACCATTACCGGGAACAGCGTCGCCATCAGTAGTACGCCAAGGCCGGTCGCGGAGGAGACGGCCAGCGACATCAGGCAGGCGACAAAATAGGCGGCAATCATCAGCAGATAGGGCGAATTAATATAGCGCAACGGCTTCGACGCTAATTTGACCACCATATCATTGGCGCCAATATGGGTCATATAGGTGGCGAAGCCGCACAGCATCATGATCATCATGCCCAGATCGCCGCCGCGGCTCATGAGTAGAATCTTAATGTATTCAATAATATCGGTAACGGAATAGCCGGTGCTCGCGGTATTACCCGGTAACACTTTATGTCCCAGCAGGGCGCTGACGATCAGTAAGATTAAGCCTCCGACGAACAGCACCCCGGTGGCCGAGTAGCCTTTAATGATATAGCGGGCTACGCCCACAATGACCACGATCCCTATCAGGATCTCAATAAACGTCAGCATTTATTACCCCTAAACCCAAAGAATATGTAGATAAAAAGCACCACACCAAATTTTAATGTGCGAATGTGCCGAAAAAACGGACAAAACTCGCTGATGCAAATCAATAAAGCGATAAGAACTACACGTCCCCCGTCACGCCTGGATATAATCACCAGATGGATAGTTAAGCCGTTCTGATGGACAGCGGGCGAAAATCAGGAGTTTGCCTTATTTCGTTCAACCTGCATTGAGATTATCTTTGCTATTTTAGGTGGTTTTTAAATCAAAGTGGTAATAGAAAAGTGTTGATGTTACGTCGTTTTTCATTGTTTTCTCTTGGTTTTTTAGGATGGTTATTGGTGTCCGGAAACGCCAGCGCGTCGTTTTCATCGACCCTTAGCGAAGGTTACCATACCTTAAGTAATAACGTAGCGCAGACCTGGAATGAGCCGGAGCACTATGATTTGTACGTTCCAGCCATCACCTGGCATGCGCGCTTTGCCTATGACAAGGAAAAAACCGATAAGTATAACGAACGTCCGTGGGGGGCAGGTTTCGGCGTCTCGCGCTGGGATGAGAAAGGGAACTGGCATGGCCTGTACCTGATGGCGTTTAAAGACTCTTTTAATAAGTGGGAGCCCATCGGCGGCTACGGCTGGGAGAAAACCTGGCGCCCGCTGACGGACCAGAATTTCCACCTCGGCCTTGGCTATACCCTCGGCGTCACGGCGCGCGATAACTGGAACTACATCCCGATCCCGGTGATCTTGCCATTGGCGTCAATAGGTTACGGTCCGGCAACTTTCCAGATGACCTATATTCCCGGCACCTACAATAACGGTAACGTTTACTTCGCCTGGGCGCGCTTCCAGTTTTAATTCGCTAAGTCTTAGCAATAAATGAGATAAGCGGAAGGTCTTGTGCAAAAACAAGGACTAAAGCGTTACCCACTAAAAAAGATAGCGACTTTTATCACTTTTTAGCAAAGTTGCACTGGACAAAAGGTACCACAATTGGTGTACTGATACCCGACACAGCATTAGTGTCGATTTTTCATATAAAGGTAATTTTGATGTCTAAGATTAAAGGTAACGTTAAGTGGTTTAATGAGTCCAAAGGATTCGGTTTCATTACTCCGGAAGATGGCAGCAAAGATGTATTCGTACACTTCTCTGCAATCCAGTCCAACGGTTTCAAAACTCTGGCTGAAGGTCAGCGCGTAGAGTTCGAAATCACTAACGGTGCCAAAGGCCCTTCTGCTGCAAACGTCATCGCTCTGTAAGCAACGCGTCAGTAGAATATAAAAACCCGCTAATAAGCGGGTTTTTTTTTGCCTATCTCCTTCGCTTTTAGCGGCTGGCCGCCTGCGAGAAAAGCCAGAAGGCGACCGCCGTCATCGCAAACGAACCCAGCAAATTCACCGCGACGTTGAGCAGCGCCCAGCTTACCCGGCCCTGCTGCAGGAGAAACACCACTTCCGCAGAAAAGGTGGAGAACGTGGTCAGGCCGCCGCAGAAACCGGTGGTAATCAGCAGTTTCCACATCGGGTCAATACCGGTCAGACGATTAAACCACGCCAGCCCGGCGCCAATCACAAAGGCGCCTAACAGGTTGGCCGTTAGAGTCCCAATCGGGATAGCATGGTGCACAGGATTGAGCTTCATGCCGAGCCACCAGCGCAATACGCTGCCGGTGCCGCCGCCAATAAAAACGGCGCAAAGAAGTTGAAACACGGTCGTTTCCTGCTATTTGATGTAAGAGAGTGTCAAGTGTAGCGCGCATCGGGCGCGATTGGCTATCCATAACCTGACGGGAGAAGAACATGCGGGTAGCGGCAGGACAATTTGCCGTCACGCCAGTATGGCGGACGAATGCGCAAACCTGTGTGGCGATGATGCAGCAGGCGGAGCGAGAAGGGGCGGCGCTGCTGGTGCTGCCGGAGGCGTTGCTGGCGCGGGATGACAACGACCCGGATCTGTCAGTTAAATCGGCCCAGCCGCTGGATGGCGCATTTTTGCAGCCGCTGTTGGCCGAGAGCAGGCGTAACAGCCTGACCACGGTCCTGACGCTCCATGTGCCGTCAGGGGAGGGGAGAGTGACCAACACGTTGGTGGTATTGCGGGAAGGCGCAGTGATTGCCCATTATCATAAACTTCATCTATATGACGCCTTCGCGATGCAGGAGTCCCGGCGGGTGGATCCCGGTCAGCAGATCCCGCCGGTGATTGAGGTGGCGGGATTACGCGTTGGCCTGATGACCTGCTACGATCTTCGCTTTCCGGAACTGGCGCTTTCGTTGGCCCTGAATGGGGCACAGCTGCTGGTGCTGCCCGCTGCATGGGTGAAAGGGCCGCAGAAAGAGCATCACTGGGCGACGCTGCTGGCGGCACGCGCTCTCGATACTACCTGCTATATCGTGGCGGCAGGCGAATGCGGAACGCGCAATATCGGGCTGAGCCGCATCGTCGATCCGCTGGGGACCACTCTGGCGGGGGCCGGGAGCGAGCCGCAGCTGATCTTTGCCGATCTCTTAGCGGATGACCTTGCGCGCGTTCGCGAGCGTTTGCCAGTGCTGCGGAACCGACGATTTGCGCCACCGCAATTATTATGACGTTTTTTTAAACAAGGCTTGATTCACCTTG
>OKES01000011.1_pt1 | contig 90658 bp, 82 predicted proteins | sample 1611001 | NCBI WGS metagenome assembly OKES01 (sample SAMN04436703, study PRJEB24849) | human gut metagenome | biome: human gut; feature: NICU; material: stool | host: Homo sapiens | place: USA: Saint Louis, MO | collected 2010-08-11
CGTACAGCGACAGCTGGTTAACCTGCTCGTCGGTCAGGAAGGTGTTCTCGATTTTAATCAAATCCTTGCGGCCCATCTCGCCGGAGGGCAGGTTCAGGCCGATGGTGATGCGCTGGTCGGTTTCGGTCAGTTTGAACAGGGTGAGCAGCTTAAAGCCGACCTGCGCCGGGATATGGTCAATCACGGTGCCGCGTTTGATCGCTTCTACCTGCAGTTTATTGTCGTGTGTCATCTCTCATTCCCCCTTACAGTGCCAGCTCGCTATTCAGTACCAGTGCCAGTAACGCCTGGCGGGCGAAGATGCCGTTACCGGCCTGCTGGAAGTACCAGGCGTGCGGTGTTTTATCGACATCGGTGGTGATTTCGTCAATGCGCGGCAGCGGATGCAGCACCTTCATGTTGGCGCGCGCCCCTTCGAGGTCGGCGGCGCGCAGGACGAACTGCGCTTTGACGTTGGCGTATTCCGACGGATCCAGACGCTCTTTCTGCACGCGGGTCATGTACAGAATATCCACTTCCGCCATCACGTCGTCGATGGCGCTATGCAGGCTCCAGGCGATGCCTTTTTCATCGAGCATATCGAGGATGTACTGCGGCATGGCCAGCGCGTCCGGGGCGATGAAGTAGAAGCGGTTGCCGTTGAATTTGGCCAGCGCCTGGGTCAGGGAGTGGACGGTACGGCCATACTTCAGATCGCCGACCATCGCCACGTTGAGGTTTTCGAGGCGGCCCTGGGTCTCCTGAATGGTGAACAGGTCGAGCAGGGTTTGGGTCGGGTGCTGGTTAGCGCCGTCGCCGGCGTTCAGTACCGGCACGCCGCCGGAGAATTCGGTCGCCAGGCGCGCGGCGCCCTCCTGCGGATGACGCATCACGATGGCGTCGACGTAGGTGCTGATGACGGAGATGGTATCCGCCAGCGTTTCCCCTTTTTTGCCCAGTGAGGTGTTGGCGCTGTCGGAAAAGCCGACCACGCTGGCGCCCAGGCGGTGCATCGAGGTTTCAAAAGAGAGGCGGGTGCGGGTCGAGGCTTCAAAGAAACAGCTGGCGATAACCTTATGCTTCAGCAGCTCGGGTTGTGGATTGGCTTTCAGCTTTGCCGCCGTCGCCAGCACCAGTTCGAGGTCTTCGCGGCTGAGATCGTTTATGGAAATGATATGTTTTTGATATAGCGGGTTAGCCATGCTTATCTCCTGACGCCTGGGCAAAAAAAAAGCCCCTTAAATAAGGGGCTTCGGGAATCCAATGAGCAACGGAAAGAAAAACGGCAGGCCAGCGTCTGCATTGAGACGCGCTAAGACAGAATGTCGTACGCAATTGGCCATGCTTCCTCCCGGCAAAACGACTGGCATTATACGCAGACCGTTATGACGATCAAGCGATTCATTCACAAACAGGTAATCGTTTGCCTGTCGAAAAGTGCGCCAGCGCAAAGAAGCGTGAAACTGTACTGGTATGGCAGCGGTGATGGGGGTATAAGACAAAGAAATGAAATGCTGTTTTATATTTGAGGTAAGCAATGATTATTGGCAATATCCACCATCTGCAGCCATGGCTGCCTGCCGCGCTGCGCGAGGCTATCGAACACGTTATCGCTCAGGTCAGCGAGGCGACGCCGCTGGGTAAACACGATATCGACGGCGACAACCTGTTTTATCTGATTTCTGAAGACACCACCGAGCCGCAGGCCGCGCGCCGCGCGGAGTACCATGCTCGCTATCTCGATATCCAGATTGTGCTCCGCGGCAGCGAGGGGATGACCTTCAGCACCTTGCCGCCAGGAGAGCTGCAGACCGACTGGCTGGCGGAGAAAGACATCGCTTTTCTTGCCGAAGGCCAGCAGGAGAAAACGGTGATCCTCAACGAAGGGGACTTTGTGGTGTTTTATCCCGGCGAAGTGCATAAACCGCTGTGCGCCGTAGGCGCCCCGGCGAAGGTGCGCAAAGCGGTGGTGAAGATGCTGATGGTTTAGTTGACGAGCTTTTTTACCCAGAGCTAGCAATTGTCATATTGTGACAATTGCTATTCTTTGTTTTTCCTGGCTATTCCCGCTTTTTTACTTCTTATTCCCTCTCATTTGCTGCTTCAGCCAAACGCTCATACCGAGCGCATTGTGCAAATTTTGATGGCGATCTCATTAATACGTTATATAACGTATTAATGTTGTTTCCGCTAATTTGAACAATCAATAATGAGATCTGGAGTTCTTACTGTATGAATACTAAAGAAATAATTAATGCCGTTGCTAAAGAGATAGAAGACAAAGGCGGAATCCGCCAAGTGTTCCTTGTTGCCTGCGGCGGGTCATTAGTGGATATGTATCCGGCTAAGTACTTCCTGGATAGCGAGGCGACGAAGCTTCATGTCGGCATGTATACCGCCAATGAGTTTGTCTACGCGACGCCGAAAACGTTAGGGGAGAATTCGCTGGTTATCGTCTGTTCGCACGGGGGCAACACGCCGGAATCCGTCGCTGCGGCTAAGCTTGCTCAACAGCATCAAGCGCATACTATTACGCTGACTCACAACGCTCAGGCACAGTTGATCGAATACGCCAGTCACAACATTCTCTATGCCTGGGGTAACGATACCAATGTGGTCGATAATCCGATGGCGATTATCCTCAACCTGTGCGTTGATACGTTGCAGCAGGTGGAAGGTTTCAATAATTACGCTGATTTCCAACAGGGAATGACCCAAATTAATGGCGTCATTGCTCATGGCCGTCAGCAGGTTGCGGATCGCTGCCAGCGTTTTGCCCAAAAATATCAAGATGAAAAGCTCTTCTATATCCTCTCCAGCGGAGCTTCTTATGGCCATGCTTATGGTTTTGCTATCTGCTCACTAATGGAAATGCAATGGCTACATGCCGCACCTATTCACTCCGGTGAGTACTTCCACGGACCTTTTGAAGTTACGAATAAAGAGACGCCGTTTATTTTATTGATGAACGAAGGCCGTACACGGGCGATGGATGAGCGAGCTTTGGCCTTCCTCACCAAGTATGCAGAAAAAGTGGAAGTCGTTGATGCTAAAGAACTGGGCATCGGGGTTCTTCCTCCGTCAGTCGTGGAGTTTTTCAACCCGGTACTGTTTTACAGCATCATGTGTGAATATCGTTCTGCGCTTGCCGACATTCGCCAGCATCCATTGGATACCCGCCGCTATATGGGGCTGGTGGAATACTAAGGGGAATTATGATGAATGTGATTGGGATTGGCGATAACGTCGTCGATAAATATGTTCATACTCAGACTATGTATCCCGGTGGAAATGCGCTGAACTTTGCCGCTTATGCGGCCATGCTGGGGCACAATGCGGCCTATTTGGGGATTTTTGGTAATGATGCCGCTGCGGAATACGTTATGCAGGTGCTGGATAAAGTTGGCGTCAAGTGGCCACACTGTCTGCAGGTGGCAGGAGAGAACGGCTGCGCACAGCTGAAAATCGAAGAGGGAGAACGGATATTTCTTGGTTCGAACGCCGGGGGTATTCGCAAGACAACTTCGATGGATTTTATTTTTCAGCATGAGCAATACCTGCGTGAGTTTGATCTGATCCATAGCGGCTGTTATAGCTACATGGAGACGCACTTACCTCAGTTACGCGAGCTCAACATTCCTGTCTCTTTCGATTTTTCAGATGACTTTGTACTGGAGCAGGCGCTGCCGCTGTGCCGTTACGTCGACTTCGCCTTCTTCTCATGCGCCGACTACAGCCTGGCGCAAACACGTGAAATTGTGCAACAAGCGCAGGCCAGCGGAAGTCGCATTGTCTGCGCGACGCGTGGAGATGAAGGCGCGATTTTATTTGACGGGCAGGATTGGTATCAGCAGGCGCCCGATTACGTCACTCCCGTCGATACAATGGGTGCAGGTGATGCTTTTATTACCGCTTTCATTTGCCATTTTCTGGCCCAACCTACGGGTAACAAGCGCGAAGCGATTACCAAGAGCCTGCAAAAAGCAGCAGCTTTCTCGGCACAAATTTGCCTGAAAGAAGGGGCATTTGGCTACGGGACTCACTACTAACCTATAACGCCATCTCTCATTTTTCCGTACTGATTTCCGTCCGCTAGCCGGGCGGAAAGGGGGATTCCTGCGCTTTTTCCGTGAGGAAAGAATTATGCATAGTGATGCTGCTGATTTGATTTTACGTTCTGATGCTATTTTTACTGCTGCCAGAAATGAGCTATTTAGCGGATATGTAGTCATTAAAAACGGCGCTATCGCGGCGATGATAGCGAATGGGGAAGATATTCAAACCTGGAGAGGTGAAAGAACTCGCTTTATCGAACTTGGCGATCGCCTGATTTGTCCCGGATTTTGCGATAATCACACGTTTTTTACCGGCTATATGAGCATGCAGCGTGGCGTCGATCTCCATGCCGCCCGCGATAGTAATCATGCCCTTGAACTATTACAGGATGCAGAAAAACTTCTCCCTGAGGGGAAAAGCCTCTATGGCTGGGGCTGGTCTGCTGCCCGTTGGGGAGCGGTGCCTGATGCCAGACTATTGGATGACGCTTTCCCGCAGAGACCGGTTGTCGCCATTAACGATGACAAAAGCTATTGCTGGATGAACCGTGCCGCCGTGGAGCTTTATGGCTTTACCGCTGAAGAGTGCAGCGCGGAGGCGAGAATCGCATTATTGGATGAGATGCTGTCTGATACCGCACAGTTAAAAAAAGAAATGCGGGCATTTATGGCCCGACTTGCCGGGCAGGGAATCACGGCAATAAAAGACGTTTGTTTCAACGATGCGCCGCAGTTGATGAATGCCTGGGATGAACTGGAAAAAGAGGATGCGCTATTGCTGAGAGTAAGCATTGTTTCTCAGCCCGTATCTGCGCCTGTCGATCTTGCTTTCGGTGAACAGGCCCGACGCCGCTTTCATTCGCCATGGCTGCGGTTTCATGGCTTTAAATTTATGGTCGATGGCGTTATTGCCGATCATACCGGCGATATGATTTACCCCTATGCCGATCGTCCCGGCACGAACAATGAACGACCCGTTGATTATAATGCCCTGCGCCAGCAGGTTTTGTTGGCTGATGCTCGTGGATTCAACTGCTGTATGAATGCGGAGGGCGATGCCGCAATTCGCCGCTGTATTGATATTTTTGCCGAATGCCGTAAGCGTCACCCGCAGAGCGTGGTTAGACATTCTCTGAGCGATCTGGAATGTCCGCATCCAAACGATATTCCCAGAATGGCTGAGCTCGGCCTTTTTGCCGAAGTTTATGCACAAATTCTGCTCCTTAACCCCTGCGAAGCCGAAGCCTATATGCGCGAACGCTATGGGGAAGAGCGCGAAGCGCAATTCTACGATTATGCCGCACTATTTGGGGCTGGCGTGACGGTGACTATTGGCACCGATCTGCCCCTGTTTATTCCTTCTGTTCCTGACTCGATGTATGCCGCCTGCAGTCGTCAGTTCCCTGATGGTTCACCCGTGAATGGCTGGTACCGCGAACGCGGAATGACCCGACAACAGCTCTTAACGGCATGGACGCTGAATAGTGCTCGACACCACGGCATGGAAGAGATGACCGGTAGCCTTGAGCCGGGAAAACGCGCGGATATCGCGGTTTTTGACCGTAATTTGTTGAGCTGCCCGAATGATGAGTTACGGACTTCTACCGTTGTACTGACCCTGGTGGATGGCCGTATTACCCATGACCTTCTGTAACTCTAAAAATGCCGAAAGACGGCAAACATAATATAAACATCTTATCGAGGCGGATTATGCGTATTGCAAAAATAAAGTGGGCGATGCCACACTGCTACGCTCTGATTTTCTTCATTATTATATTAGTAGCGCTGCTGACATGGTGTATTCCCAGCGGCAGTTTTGATTATCACTCAGTGACCTTACCCGGCGGTGAAACTAAAACATTAGTGATCCCAGGGTCTTATCATCTGCTGGACAAAGTCAGCAGCGAGGGCGATTTACGTCAGGGTATTGCCGCCGTACTGGCCGCGCCGATGGAGGGGATTATCAAGGCCGCCGACGTAGTGGCGTTTGTGCTCATTGTTGGTGGCGCTTTTGGCATTATTTTACGTACTGGCGCAATTGAGCGGGGTCTGGTGGCGCTGGCTGAACGCCTGGCAGGTAAAGGAATTTTGGTTATCCCTATCGCAATGACCTTGTTTAGCCTGGGAGGCGCGACTTTTGGTATGAGCGAGGAGGTGATCCCCCTGTATGCGATCTTTATCTCCCTGATGTTCGCGCTGGGTTATGACTCAATGACTGCGATCCTGATTCTTTTTCTGGGAACCCAGATTGGCTACGTTGGCGCAATGACCAATCCGTTCTCTGTACTCATTGCCCAGGGCGTAGCGGGTATTCAGGGAAATCCGCAGCTTTGGCTACGTGCTATTGCATGGCTGGTCTTCACGCTACTGGCGATTGCTTACACCATGTGGTACGCGCACCGTGTTAAACGCACTCCGCAAAAGTCGCCGGTATATGAAAATGATTGTCGCAACCGCGAGCAGTTTTTGTCGATACAGGATACGTCGGTCCATTTTTCCATCGCCGATCGGGTAATTATCATCGCCTTTGTGCTGGCGCTGGCCGTCATCTCATGGGGGTTAATCACGCGTGGCTGGTACATGGTTGAGATCGGCTCTGTGTTCCTGGCTCTGGGGCTGTTTTCCGGGATCGTCGGGCGCATGGGCATTAGCGGGATGGCCGACAGCTTTGTCGAAGGGTGCAAAGAGTTTGTCTACGCCGCCGTAGTGATAGGTCTTGCGCGCGGTATTCTGGTGGTGGCGGAGAACGGACGAATTATCGATACGTTGCTATTTGGTTTGTCTGAAATGCTGGAAGGGTTGCCGCAGTATGCGTTTACCACTCTGATGCTATTAGGGCATAACGTCATCACCTTTTTTGTGCCCTCATCTTCGGGCGAGGCCGCGCTCACTATGCCCGTGCTGGCGCCGTTAGGCGATTTGGTTGGTATCAATAAAGAGGCGATGGTGATGGCTTATCAATTTGGCAATGGCCTGACGAACCTGGTCTCTCCTACCGGCGGTGTATTGCTGGCTGGGTTGTCTATTGCGCGCATTGGGTTTGGTCAGTGGTTAAAGGCCATTGCCCCGCTGTTTCCGGTGCTGTGGATAGTTAGCGCTGCTTTTGCTGCGATTTCGGCCTGGGTCTGAAGGATATGCGCGCCGTCGTAGTTTGATGTGCGCGCTTCGATTATAATCCTGCTTCGCATTAATGGCCGTGCTGGTACCTCTTTTATGTCGAATTTTGGACTGCAACAGAATACTTCCGTACCGTTATACAGGCAGCTTAAAGATAAAATCCTCAGCGATATTTCTTCCGGGAAACTCGCTGAAGGAGAGAAAATCCCCACCGAGATTGAGCTCAGCGAACTCTACAATATCAGCCGTATTACAGTGCGCAACGCAGTGAAAGAGCTGGTAGCCGAAGGCTATTTGGTAAAAAAGCAGGGGAAGGGGACTTTTGTCTGTCTGCCTAAAATTGAGCGTAAAGTTGTTCACTTACTTAGCTTTACTGCCGCATGCGATGCTAACCATCTACCAACCCATAGCGTAGTGACTCGTCGTGAGATTCTGCAGGACTATCGTAATGCGCGTCAGCTTCTTGAGCTTGAGAGCGATGATTCCGTGCTTTATATCCAACGCCTTAGGATCGCTGGCGATGCGCCGTTAATGTTAGAGAATAATTACTACTCTCTGAAACGATTAGGTTTTTTACAGCAGGAGGATCTTAGCGGGTCGCTGTATCAGCTATTGCGTGAAAAATACGCGATCGTGCCTACCTATGCGGGTGAAACGACAGTAGAAATGGTGCGTGCGGATTCTGACAGCGCACCGCTGCTGAAGCAACCGCCCGGCGAACCGTTATTCCTGATGAAAACGCTAATTCTGGATAGCCAGCATCAGCCTATTCATTATGGAGAACAGTATATCGTCGCCGAGCGTTACACGTTTAGTTTCTGATTTCAGCGTGAAAGCGTCGCCACCATCACCGCTTTGATGGTGTGCATCCGGTTTTCCGCCTGGTCGAAGACCACGCTCGCCGCCGACTCAAACACCTCGTCAGTCACCTCCATGCCGCCGTGCAGGCCGTAATCGGCAGCCATCTGTTTGCCCAGCGTGGTCTGATCGTCGTGGAACGCCGGCAGGCAGTGGAGGAACTTGACCTGCGGGTTGCCGGTGAGCGCCAGCATCGCGCTGTTAACCTGATAGTCGCGCAGCAGGGCGATACGTTCGGCCCATTTTTCCTTCGCCTCGCCCATTGAGACCCAGACGTCGGTATAGATAAAATCGGCGCCTTTCACCCCCGCGGCGATATCTTCCGTCAGGGTGATGTTGCCGCCCTGCTGTTTGGCCAGCGCGGTGCAGGTCTCCACCAGCGCGGCCTCCGGCCAGCAGGCCGATGGCGCCACCAGGCGCAGATCCAGACCGGTCAAGGCGGCGGCTTCCAGCATCGAATTGCCCATGTTGTTGCGCGCGTCGCCGGCGTAGACCAGCGTCATCTGGTTAAAGGCTTTGCCCGGCAGATGCTCTTTCATGGTCAGCAGGTCCGCCAGCAGCTGGGTGGGGTGGAACTCGTTGGTGAGGCCGTTCCACACCGGCACGCCGGCGTATTGCGCCAGGGTCTCTACCACTTCCTGGCCGTGGCCGCGGTACTGAATGCCGTCGTACATCCGTCCGAGCACGCGGGCGGTGTCCTTGATCGACTCTTTATGGCCAATCTGGCTGCCGCTGGGCCCCAGATAGGTCACGCGGGCGCCTTGATCGTATGCGGCAACTTCGAAAGAGCATCGTGTACGGGTTGAGTCTTTTTCGAAGATGAGCGCGATGTTTTTTCCTGCCAGTTTCTGGACTTCGATACCGTTTTTCTTATCGGCTTTCAGCTTTGCCGCCAGCTCGAGCAGGGCGGTGATTTCTGCAGGCGTAAAATCGAGTAACTTTAAAAAATGCTTCTGGTAAAACGCAGACATGGTTCCCTCACCTGGCATAGGCCACTAATTGAATTAAAATTCAATTTATATGTATGAATATTCATTTGCAAGTCTGTGATCGAAATCTTTCACTGAGAAGTGGAGGCAATGACGGCGGTATGTGACAATAGGGATAACTGCCGCACATTATGAGGAACGAGCCATGGCAAACCCGGAACACCTGGAAGAACAGCGTGAAGAGACGCGTCTGATTATCGAAGAGCTGCTGGAAGATGGCAGCGATCCGGACGCACTGTACACGATTGAGCATCACCTCTCTGCAGACGATTTCGAAACCCTGGAGAAAGTGGCGGTTGAAGCGTTCAAGCTGGGCTACGAAGTGACCGAGCCCGAAGAGCTGGAAGTGGAAGAGGGTGACATGGTCATCTGCTGCGATATTCTGAGCGAATGCGCGCTGAACGCAGACCTGATCGATGCCCAGGTGGAACAGCTGATGACGCTGGCAGAAAAATATGACGTCGAGTATGACGGTTGGGGCACCTATTATGAGGACCCGAACGGTGAAGACGGCGACGACGATGACGAAGAGTATGTCGATGAAGACGACGATGGTGTTCGCCACTAAGTCGCAAATGTCGTAGATGGATACGGCGGCGCCTGCCGCCGTATAGCAAGGAACTTTCATGGATTACCCGCAGATTCTTTCCCCGATTATCAACTTCCTGCACTGCCCGACGCCGCAGGCGTGGATTGACGAAGCCCGCAAGCCGGAAAACCTGCCGCTGCTGCTGACCGACCATATGGTGTGCGAGCTGAAAGCGGCGCAGAACGCCATGCTGCTGGTGCGTCGCTACGTCGCGGATAAAGCTGACGCCGACGAACTGTTGGCCTGCCTGAAGCCGTACGAAGACTTCACCTACCGCCGGGGGCCGGAGCCGGATTTTGTCGCCCTGCATAAACGGATCAACAAAAGCGCCATGCCGCAGACCGACGACCCGTGGGGCCGCCAGCTGCTGGACAGCATGATTTTATTGATTAAAGAGGAACTGCATCACTTCTGGCAGGTGCGGGAGATGATGCTGGCGCGCGATATCCCCTACGTCAAAATCACCGCCAGCAACTATGCCCGCGGCCTGCGGCGCGAAGTGCGCTCGCATGAGCCGGTGATGCTGATCGATAAGCTGATCTGCGGCGCCTATATCGAGGCCCGCTCTTGCGAACGCTTTGCCGCCCTGGCGCCGTGGCTGGACGACGATCTACAGAAGTTCTACCTGTCGCTGCTGCGCTCCGAGGCGCGTCACTATCAGGACTATCTGGATCTGGCGCAGAAGATTGCCGGAGAAGATATCAGCGAGCGGGTGCGCCAGCTCGGCGAGGCGGAAGCGGCGCTGATCCTCCGTCCCGAGGCCGAGTTCCGCTTTCACAGCGGTGTGCCGGTAGCGGCGTAACCCACGATATTCGGGCCCGGTAGTCACTAACACCGGCAGTTTCAGTAGCCATGGGGAGAGAGATAGCGTTGAGAGCTTCAGCTCGCAATGGTACGGGCCGTAGGTCGGGTAAGGTTAGCCGCCACCCGACAAAAAAACGGCACCGCGAGCACGGGTAAGGTGCCATTCGGGACATACCTGGCTCGCGCTACGCTTAACCGGGCTACCGAACTGTAGCCCCGGTAAGCGTAGCGCTACCGGGGACGCCTGCGATATCGAGGCGCTACAGCGTTTTCAGCATCCGTACTTCGCAGTCCACGTGGCCGGTGCAGCCCAGCGGTCCGTCAATGTGCTCGAAGCCGAGATGTTCATATAAGCCGATCGCCTCCGTCAGGAAGGCGGTGGTTTCCAGATAGCAGCGCTTAAACCCTTGTTCGCGGGCGTAGTCCAGCGCCAGCAGCGCCAGCTTCTTCGCCAGCCCCTGGCCGCGGGCGCTGGTCATAAAATACATTTTCTGCAGCTCGCAGATATCCGGCTCGCTGCAGGCGAGCGGCGCGACGCCGCCGCCGCCAACCACTTCCCCCTCTTGCTCCACCACCCAGTAGGCGGAGCCCGGCTGGCTGTACAGCTCATACAGTTCATCGAGATTCGGGTCGGCGACCGTATAGCCTTTATCGGCGGTCAGGCCATATTCAGCCGAGACCTGGCGGATGACCCTGGCGATGGCGGCATTGTCTGCCGCCGTAATGCGACGCAGCAACGTCGCCGCGGGGACGCTCGTATTCATACAATGACTCATTACCCAAAAAAGACGAATGATGATGTTAATAACATCGCGACAGGGGAAAGCGCAAGCGAGGATGTTTCATAAAAAACGCCCCTTGCCGGGTGGCAAGGGGCGGGAGGATCACAGCGCGGCGATCACCGCCTGCTGCTCAATCAGCTTCGCTTTCGCTTCCGCGTAGCCTTCCAGCTTCTCGCGCTCTTTAGCGATAACTGCTTCCGGCGCGCGGGCGACAAAGCCTTCGTTGGCCAGCTTGCTCTCGATGCGGCCAATTTCACCTTCGATTTTGGCCACTTCTTTCGCCAGACGCGCCAGCTCATCTTCTTTATTGATGAGGCCCGCCATCGGGATCAGCAGCTCGGCGCCGTCGACAATCTTGGTCACCGAGACCGGACCTTTATCATCGGCAGGCAGCACGGTAATGCTTTCCAGACGCGCCAGGTTCAGCAGGAAGCTGCGGTTGTCGTTCACACGACGCTCGGCCTCTTTGCTGCAGCCGCGCAGCAGCAGTTCCAGCGGTTTGCCCGGAGCGATGTTCATTTCCGCACGGATGTTACGCACGGCGACGATCGCCTGCTTCAGCCATTCGGTGTCGGCCAGCGCCGCGTCATCCACCTGAGAAGCATCGTACTGCGGGAACGGTTGCAGCATGATGGTGTCGGCGGTGATACCGCAGATCGCTTTCACGCGCTGCCAGATGGTCTCGGTAATGAACGGAATGATCGGATGCGCCAGGCGCAGCAGACCTTCCAGCACGGTGACCAGAGTATGGCGAGTCCCGCGCAGCTCCGCTTCGTTGCCACCGTTCATAACCGGCTTGGTCAGCTCCAGGTACCAGTCGCAGAACTGGTTCCAGGTGAACTCGTACAGGATGCCGGCGGCGATATCGAAGCGGAAGTTATCCAGCGCTTCGCGATACGCTTTCACGGTGTGGTTGAATTCCGCGATAATCCAGCGGTCGGCGAGGGAGAGCACCATTTCGCCGCCGTTGAAGCCGCAATCCTGATCTTCGGTGTTCATCAGCACGAAGCGGCTGGCGTTCCACAGCTTATTACAGAAGTTACGGTAACCTTCCAGACGCTTCATATCCCAGTTGATGTCGCGGCCGGTAGAGGCCAGCGCCGCCAGGGTGAAGCGCAGGGCGTCGGTGCCGTGCGGCTCGATGCCGTTCGGGAACTGTTTCTCGGTACGCTTGCGGATTTTATCCGCCAGCTGCGGCTGCATCATGTTGCCGGTACGTTTTTCCAGCAGCTCCGGCAGGGTGATACCGTCAACCATATCCAGCGGGTCAATGACGTTACCCTTGGATTTGGACATCTTCTGGCCTTCGTCATCGCGGATCAGACCGGTCATGTAGACGGTCTTAAACGGAACCTGCGGCTTGCCGTTTTCATCTTTGATGAAGTGCATGGTCATCATGATCATGCGGGCGATCCAGAAGAAGATGATGTCGAAGCCGGACACCATCACGCTGGTCGGGTGGAACTGACGCAGGGCATCGGTGTTTTCCGGCCAGCCGAGGGTGGAGAAGGTCCACAGCGCGGAGGAGAACCAGGTATCGAGAACGTCTTCATCCTGACGCAGGGCAACGTCGGCGCTCAGGTTGTTTTCCTGACGCACTTCGTCTTCGCTACGGCCTACGTAGACGTTGCCGTCGTTGTCATACCATGCCGGGATGCGGTGACCCCACCACAGCTGACGGGAGATACACCAGTCCTGAATATCGCGCATCCAGGAGAAGTACATGTTTTCGTACTGCTTCGGCACGAACTGAATGTCGCCGTTTTCAACGGCTTCGACTGCTGGCTTGGCCAACACGTCCGCGCGCACGTACCACTGGTCGGTCAGCATCGGCTCGATCACCACGCCGCCGCGATCGCCGTAAGGGACGGTCAGGTCGTGCGGTTTGATCTCTTCCAGCAGGCCGAGGGCGTCAACCGCCGCAACAACGGCTTTACGCGCCGCGAAGCGTTCCAGTTTCTGGAACTCCGCCGGGATCTCGCTGGAGTAGACGTCGGATTCATTGCCTTTGGTGTCGTAGACTTCCGCGCTTTCGCGGATGTCGCCGTCAAAGGTGAGGATGTTGATCATCGGCAGCTGGTGACGACGACCCACTTCGTAGTCGTTAAAGTCGTGCGCCGGGGTGATCTTCACGCAGCCGGTGCCTTTTTCCATGTCGGCGTGCTCGTCGCCCACGATCGGGATGCGGCGGTTAACCAGCGGCAGCACCACGAATTTGCCAATCAGATCTTTGTAGCGCGGATCTTCCGGGTTAACGGCCACGCCGGTATCGCCCAGCAGGGTTTCCGGACGGGTGGTGGCGACCACCAGGTAATCTTTACCGTCAGCGGTTTTCGCGCCATCGGCCAGCGGGTAGCGGATGTGCCACATGGAACCTTTCGATTCGCGGTTTTCCACTTCGAGGTCGGAAATGGCGGTGCGCAGTTTCGGGTCCCAGTTAACCAGGCGTTTGCCGCGGTAGATCAGGTCTTCTTTGTACAGGCGAACAAAGACTTCTTTCACGGCATTGGAAAGCCCCTCGTCCATGGTGAAGCGCTCGCGCTCCCAGTCCACGGAGTTGCCGAGACGGCGCATCTGACGGGTAATAGTGCCGCCGGATTCCGCTTTCCACTGCCAGATTTTGTCGATAAAGGCGTCGCGGCCGTAGTCGTGGCGGGTTTTCCCTTCTTCAGCGGCAATCTTACGCTCAACCACCATCTGGGTAGCGATACCTGCGTGGTCGGTACCGGCCTGCCACAGAGTGTTTTTGCCCTGCATGCGCTGGTAGCGAATCATGGTATCCATGATGGTTTGCTGGAAGGCATGACCCATATGCAAACTGCCGGTGACGTTCGGCGGCGGGATCATGATGCAGAAGCTCTCCTGGCTTTCATCACCATTCGGTTTGAAATAGCCCTGCTTTTCCCAGTGCTCGTAAAGCGGCTGTTCGATATCTTGTGGGTTGTATGTCTTTTCCATTATTTCCAGGTTGCCGTGTTCAGGTTGAAACCAGCCATGCGGTACGCCTTATAGCGTTCGCGCGCCAGTTGTTTCAGATTGTCTTCGTAAGGGACAAAGTCTATCACTTCTGTGAAAGCGGTGGCAAAATCTGCAAAGTTTAGCCGCAGGCTGATAAGAATATCCCGCGGGCTGCTGTTGCGCTTTTGCGGCCAGGCAATCTCTACCGGCGCGCCGCCTCTCGGGCCTTCGCCCGCCAGATTATGCGGCACAAAGCTCTCCGGCGGCCGCGACCACAGCGCCTCGTCGAGACGAATCGCCTGCTGTTCATCTTCGCAGGCGATCAGGACGCGCTTGCCGTTGCGCCAACGTTCTGCGGCAATGTCACACACCAGCTGCTCGACGGCGCTCAGGCCGTCGACGGTGGCGTCATTGTCCAGAAGATAGAACGTTGCGTTTTTCATATATGGGGCTTCTTGTTGTGGATTTAAATGCAAAGCCGGGCGGCGCTACGCTTACCCGGCCTACAGTGTGCTGCCGTTTGTAGGCCGGGTAAGGCATCGCCGCCACCCGGCATATCACATCACTCTTCGCCGTTAAAACCCGCACGATTGAGCAGGAACTGCGACAGCAGCGCCACCGGACGACCGGTCGCGCCTTTGGCCTTACCGGAACGCCAGGCAGTACCGGCGATGTCGAGGTGCGCCCAGTTGTACTTGCGGGTGAAGCGCGACAGGAAACAGCCGGCGGTGATCGCGCCGCCAGGACGGCCGCCAATGTTCGCCATATCGGCAAAATTGGACTCCAGCTGATCCTGGAACTCGTCGGCCAGCGGCAAACGCCATGCGCGGTCGCCCGCCAGTTCGGAGGCGCCGATCAGCTCATGGGCCAGCGGGTTATGGTTCGACATCAGGCCGGTGATGTGATGGCCGAGGGCAATCACGCAGGCCCCGGTCAGCGTCGCCACGTCGATAACCGCTTCCGGCTCGAAGCGCTCAACGTAGGTCAGAACGTCGCACAGCACCAGGCGGCCTTCGGCGTCGGTGTTCAGCACTTCCACCGTCTGGCCGGACATAGTGGTCAGGACGTCACCCGGACGATAGGCGCGGCCGCCAGGCATGTTTTCACAGCCCGCCAGCACGCCGATGACGTTTAGCGGCAGCTGCAGTTCGGCAACCATCCGCATCACGCCGTACACCGCCGCCGCGCCGCACATGTCGTACTTCATCTCGTCCATGCCTTCGGCAGGCTTGATGGAGATACCGCCGGAGTCGAAGGTCAGGCCTTTACCGACCAGCACGATAGGGCGCGCGTCCTCAGCCGGGTTACCTTTATATTCGATGACCGACATCAGCGACTCGTTCTGCGACCCATTGCCGACGGCGAGGTAGGCGTTCATCCCCAGCTCACGCATCTGCTGTTCGCCGATCACCCGGGTGATGACGTTTTTGCTGTAGGTATCGGCCAGCTGACGCGCCTGAGAGGCCAGATAGGCGGCGTTACAGATGTTCGGCGGCATATTGCCAAGATCTTTCGCCGCTTTGATGCCGGCGGCAATCGCCAGGCCATGCTGAATGGCGCGTTCGCCACTGGTCAGCTCGCGACGGGTCGGCACGTTAAAGACCATTTTACGCAGCGGGCGACGCGGCTCGCTTTTGTTGGTCTTCAGCTGGTCGAAGCTGTACAGCGTCTCTTTGGCGGTTTCAACCGCCTGGCGAACTTTCCAGTAGTTGTTACGGCCTTTGACGTGCAGCTCGGTCAGGAAGCAGACGGCTTCCATTGAGCCGGTATCATTCAGGGTATTGATGGTTTTCTGGATGACCTGCTTATACTGACGCTCATCCAGCTCGCGCTCTTTGCCGCAGCCAATCAGCAGAATGCGCTCAGACAGAATGTTTGGCACATGGTGCAGCAATAACGTCTGGCCAGGTTTGCCTTCCAGCTCGCCGCGACGCAGCAGGGCGCTGATGTAGCCGTCGCTGATTTTATCGAGTTGTTCGGCGATGGGGGAGAGGCGACGTGGTTCAAAGACGCCGACCACGATACAGGCGCTCCGCTGCTTCTCCGGGCTACCGCTTTTTACACTGAACTCCATGCACTATGCTCCTGAATCTTAAAGACAACAGTGGTGGCTACGGCTATACTCGTCGCCTTTCAAGTTGCAGATGCGCCGGCTGCGCCTGCTTACCCTGACGTGGCACATTGTGCGCGCCAGGGGCCACAGCCCTGCTGCCTTCTTACAACTCGAAATCCATTGAGTATATAATTGCAAGCTTTCGTAACTCATATCCGCTGTTGCGGTGACTTCGTGTTAATCTTAACGTTATTAAGGCCTGGGTTCGTCAGAAAAGATCCTGACATGCAGAACCGATGAGTCATTTAATCTTAGCGACGTTTTCGACGACCAAAGAGAATAAATGACGTTTAAGCCATGAAACAAGCAATTTTCCTGCACTAAAACGGGTTTTTACGGGCGTATTTATAGTGATAATCATAAGATATCTGGTTCGTGAGACGCTGAAAAGCCAGTTGGCGATCCTATTCATCCTGTTACTGATTTTCTTTTGTCAGAAATTAGTCAGGATCCTCGGCGCCGCGGTGGATGGCGATATCCCAACCAATCTGGTGCTCTCGCTGTTGGGGCTCGGCATCCCGGAGATGGCGCAGCTTATCCTGCCGTTAAGTCTGTTCCTTGGCCTGCTGATGACCCTCGGCAAGCTGTACACCGAAAGTGAAATTACGGTGATGCACGCCTGCGGCCTGAGCAAAGCCGTGCTGATCAAGGCGGCGATGATCCTCGCGCTGTTCACCGGCGCGGTGGCGGCGGTCAACGTGATGTGGGCGGGGCCGTGGTCGTCGCGCCATCAGGACGAAGTGCTGGCCGAAGCTAAAGCTAACCCCGGTATGGCGGCGCTGGCCCAGGGCCAGTTCCAGCAGGCCAGCGATGGTAACGCGGTGATGTTTATCGAAAGCGTCAACGGCAACCGCTTCCATGACGTCTTCCTTGCCCAGCTGCGTCCGAAAGGCAATGCGCGCCCCTCGGTGGTAGTGGCGGATTCCGGCGAGCTGTCGCAGCAGAAAGACGGCTCGCAGGTGGTGACCCTCAACAAGGGCACCCGCTTTGAAGGCACCGCGATGCTGCGCGACTTCCGCATTACCGACTTCAATAACTATCAGGCTATTATCGGCCACCAGGCGGTGAGCGCCGATCCGGACGACACCGAACAGATGGATATGCGCACCTTGTGGAAAACCCACACCGACCGCGCGCGCGCCGAACTGCACTGGCGCTTCACGCTGGTGGCGACCGTCTTCATCATGGCGCTGATGGTGGTGCCGCTCAGCGTGGTGAACCCGCGTCAGGGCCGCGTGCTGTCGATGCTGCCGGCGATGCTGCTTTACCTGGTGTTCTTCCTGCTGCAAACGTCGATTAAGTCGAACGGCGGCAAAGGCAAAATGGACCCGGCTATCTGGATGTGGGCGATTAACCTGCTCTATTTTGCGCTGGCGGTGCTGTTAAACCTGTGGGACACGGTGCCGATGCGCCGCTTCCGCGCCCGTTTTAATAAAGGAGCGGCCTGATGCAGGCGTTTGGCGTACTTGACCGTTATATCGGTAAGACGATTTTCAACACCATCATGATGACCCTGTTCATGCTGGTGTCGCTCTCCGGCATTATCAAGTTTGTCGATCAGCTGAAAAAGTCCGGGCAGGGCAGCTACGATGCGCTGGGCGCTGGTCTCTACACCATCCTCAGCGTGCCGAAGGACATCCAGATCTTCTTCCCGATGGCGGCGCTGCTTGGCGCGCTGCTGGGGCTGGGGATGCTGGCCCAGCGCAGCGAACTGGTGGTGATGCAGGCATCAGGTTTCACCCGGCTGCAGGTAGCGCTGGCGGTAATGAAAACCGCGATCCCGCTGGTGCTGCTGACCATGGCCATCGGCGAGTGGGTGGCGCCGCAGGGCGAACAGATGGCGCGCAACTACCGTGCCCAGCAGATGTACGGCGGCTCGCTGCTCTCAACCCAGCAGGGGCTGTGGGCGAAAGATGGCCACAACTTTGTCTATATCGAACGCGTAAAAGGCAACGATGAGCTGGGGGGCGTCAGCATCTATGCCTTCAACCCGGAGCGTCGTTTACAGTCGGTGCGCTATGCCGCTTCGGCAAAATTCGATAGCGAAAATAAAGTGTGGCGTCTGTCGCAGGTGGATGAATCCGACCTGACCGATCCAAAGCAGGTGACCGGGTCGCAGATGGTGAGCGGCACCTGGAAAACCAACCTGACGCCGGACAAACTGGGCGTGGTTGCCCTGGATCCGGATGCGCTGTCGATCAGCGGGCTGCACAACTATGTGAAATACCTGAAGTCCAGCGGCCAGGATCCGGGACGCTACCAGCTCAATATGTGGAGCAAAATCTTCCAGCCGCTGTCGGTGGCGGTGATGATGCTGATGGCGCTGTCGTTTATCTTTGGCCCGCTGCGTAGCGTGCCGATGGGCGTGCGGGTGGTGACGGGGATTAGCTTCGGCTTTATCTTCTATGTCCTCGACCAGATTTTCGGCCCGCTGACCCTGGTCTACGGCATACCGCCGATCATCGGCGCGCTGTTGCCGAGCGCCAGCTTCTTCCTGATAAGCCTCTGGCTGATGATGCGCAAGGCCTAGCGGGTAAGCCTGAAACGTAAGCCCCCTCAGCGATGAGGGGGCTTTTTTTTAGCGCTTGCGTCCGCCCAGCAGGCTGCCCAGCATGCCGCGGACGATCTGATTGGTGACCTGGCGAACCGCGCTTTTCGCTGCGGTCTGCACGATACCGTCGCGTTTACCGCCTCGCGGGCCGGTGCTGCCGAACAGGATATCTTTCAGGCCGCCAAGCAGCCCGTCGTCATCGCCGTTCTGCTGGCCCTTCGCCGGCGGAGCCGACTGCTGCCCGGTGGCGACCTGCACCCCTTGCTGCAGCATTTCGAAAGCCGACTCGCGGTCCACCTCCTCCTCATACTTACCGTACAGCGGCGAGTGGTTCAGCAGACCATTGCGCTCGTCATCGCTGACCGGCCCCATTCGCGAACAGGGGGCGATAACCATCGCCCGCTCGACCACCGACGGGCTGCCTTTCTCATCGAGGAAGGAGATCAGCGCCTCGCCGGTGCCCAGCTCCTGGATCGCCTGCTCGGTACTGAAGGCCGGGTTGGCGCGCATGGTCTGGGCGGCGGTTTTCACCGCCTTCTGGTCCTTCGGCGTAAAGGCGCGCAGGGCATGCTGCACGCGGTTGCCCAGCTGGCCGAGCACGGCGTCGGGAATATCCGCCGGGTTCTGCGAGACAAAGTAGACGCCGACGCCCTTGGAGCGGATAAGGCGGATCACCTGTTCAATTTTATCCAGCAGCACCTGCGGCGCGTCGTTGAACAGCAGATGCGCCTCATCGAAGAAGAACACCAGCTTCGGTTTATCGAGGTCGCCGGCTTCCGGCAGGCGCTCGTAGAGCTCGGAGAGCATCCACAGCAGGCTGGCGGCGTACAGCTTCGGCATCTGGTAGAGCTTTTCGGCGCTAAGGATATTGATCACCCCTTTACCGCTGGCATCGACGCGCATCCAGTCGGCAATATCCAGCATCGGCTCGCCGAAGAAGTGCTCGGCGCCCTGTTGCTCCAGGGTCAACAGCCCGCGCTGGATGGCGCCGATCGAGGCGCTGTTAATATTGCCGTACTGGTTCTGGAAAGACTTGGCGTTATCGCCGATAAACTGGGTGATGGCGCGGAGGTCTTTGAAGTCGAGCAGCAGCAGGCCGCGGTCGTCCGCGATGCGGAAAATAATGTTCAGTACGCCGCTCTGCACTTCGTTGAGATTGAGCAGGCGCGCCAGCAGCAGGGGGCCGAGATCGGAGACCGTCGCCCGCACCGGGTGGCCCTTCTCGCCAAAGATATCCCAGAGCACCACCGGGTTGGCGTGCGGCTCCCAGTCGCTGACGCCGATCTTCTCCAGCCGCGCCTGCAGTTTCTCTGAGCTCTGCCCCGCGGCGGCAATGCCGGTCAGGTCGCCCTTGACGTCGGCCATAAATACCGGCACGCCAATCTCCGAGAACGACTCAGCCAGCTTCTGCAGGGTGACGGTTTTACCGGTGCCGGTCGCACCGGTGATAAGCCCATGGCGGTTGGCCATCGCGGGCAGTAAATAGAGCGCGTTATCCAGCGTGCGCGCAATCAACAGGGGTGAGCTCATGGTCGATTCCTCCATTTATCCTGCGACGATTATAGGCAACCTCGTCGTCCGGCGTTGGGAAAATCGTCACGCGCCGCGCACGCTGTACCGTGAGGGTCTCAGGCGCAGTGGCGCTGGATGAGCGCGATGCTCTGCTCAATTTCGCGCTCGATATCCGCTTCGCTCCATTGCGCCAGCTCGGGGGCGAAGGGCTCAAAAGCGTACACCCCCTGATAGCCGCGGGCTTCCAGCGCTTTAACCTGCTCGCAGGTGCCGAGACGATCCTGCGGGGTTAGCATGATGCGCTCGGCATCGGTGAGCTGCTCGCGCGGACGGCTATCGTCAACTCCTGAAAGGTGCACCAGCCCGATATCCGCCACCTCTACCTGGCTGAACTCGTCCGCCGCCTGCGGGTAAAGATGGTGATGGAAGGTATCGATCAGCAGCTTAAACGGCACGCGGGCGTCGTGGATCAGCGTCTGCGCCTGGTGCGCAGAACGCAGCGAGCTTTGCGGGAAGCCCAGCGGCTCCACCAGGCCGTGGATACCATAGAAGGCGAACAGCGGCGCCAGGTCGCGTAGGGCGCCCAGGGTTTCGCTGGCCGGCACCTCGCTGCCGTCGTTGAGCGGACAGAGCACCAGCGATTTGGCGCTGATGGCCTGGGCCTCTTTCAGCAGCGATTCGGTCAACTGCCGCACCTCTTCGCTACGACGGTTAAAGGGGTAGACCGCGTTAATCGTCAGGATCTCGATGTGGTAGCGCGCCGCCAGCTCGCGCACCTGCTGATGGCTCAGATCGTCGGTCACTTTTCCACTGGGTAAATCGTTGCGCAGCTCGACCTTATTCAGGCCCAGACGGTTCACCAGACGGAAAAACGCTTCAATGCTGAGCGCTGGCGCGATTTTGCGGTTAATACAAAAACGTTGCATTGCGATGGCCATAGGACACTCCTGACGGAAGAGGGGGTAGGTTCGTTCAATTGGCTAACAGTCAAAACGTTTATTCCAAAATTAGCAAGAATGGAAATGATGAATGTTTGAGCTGTCTCGCAAAATATCACCGGCACCGACTACCGGCGCGACAGCGGCGGGAAGCCTGGCGTCGAGGGCAACGAGGCGCGATGCGGGAAGCGCACAGGCGACCGGTTAGCGCAAAATGCGACTGTTATCACCAAAATGAAATTTCATTTCACAACAATGTTGAAATATAAATTTCATTTTACTACGGTTATAGCACAGCAGAATCAGCGACGGGCCGGTGTGCGCTGGCCCCCTTCACTATGAGGCGAGAACATGACGATCACAGGAAACTTTATTGGCGGGAAAACCGTTATCAGCAGCAGCAACGAAACGATGCCGGTGTACGACCCGGCGACGGGCAAAGCGGTGCGCGAAGTCACGGTGTCAACCGCGCAGGAAGTCTCCGAGGCGATTCAGGTTGCTCGCGATGCGTTTGACAGTTGGTCCCGTACCACGCCGCTGCGCCGCGCCCGCGTGCTGTTCAACTTCAAAATGTTGCTGGAGCAGCACGTGGAAGAGCTGGCGGGGATCATCGTCAGCGAGCACGGTAAGGTGTGGTCGGATGCGCTGGGCGAGCTGACCCGCGGTATGGAAGTGGTCGAATTCGCCTGCGGGATCCCGCACCTGATTAAAGGCGAATACTCCTCTGACGTCGGCACCGGCGTCGACAGCTACTCGTTGATGCAGCCCCTGGGCGTGGTGGCAGGGATCACCCCGTTCAACTTCCCGGCGATGGTGCCGATGTGGATGTTCCCGCTGGCGCTGGCCTGCGGCAACAGTTTCGTCCTCAAGCCGCCCGCGCTGGCGCCGACGGCCGCTGTGCGTCTGGCAGAGCTGCTGAAAGAGGCTGGTCTGCCGGACGGCGTGTTTAACGTCGTGCACTGCAGCAATGAAGATGCTGAGCAGCTGTACACTGACCCGCGTATTGCGGCGGTGAGCTTCGTCGGCTCCTCCGGCGTGGCGGAGTATATCTATAAGACCGCCAGCGCCCACGGCAAGCGCGTGCAGGCCTTTGGCGCCGCAAAAAACCACGCGATTGTGATGCCGGATGCCGATCTCGACGCTACCGTTAACGCCATTATGGGCGGCGCTTTTGGCTCCGCAGGCGAGCGCTGCATGGCGCTGCCGGTGGTGGTGGCGGTGGGAGATGAAACCGCCGACAAACTGATCGCCCGCCTGAAGCCGCTGGTGGAAGCGCTGAAAGTAGGTCCGGGCTGCATGCGCGGCCAGGAAGAGAACGAGATGGGACCGGTGGTGTCTGATACCCATCAGAAAAAAGTGCTCGGCTATATTGATAAAGGCGAAAGCGAAGGGGCAAAACTGGTGGTCGATGGCCGCAAACTGCGCGTGCCGGGTTACGACGCGGGCTACTATGTCGGCGGCACCCTGTTCGATCACGTCACCCCGGAGATGACCATCTGGCGCGAAGAGATCTTTGGCCCGGTGCTGGGGATTGTGCGCGCGGCGGACTATGACAGCGCCCTTGAGCTGGTCAACAGCCATGAGTTTGGCAACGGCAGCGCCGTTTTCACCAGCAACGGCCACACCGCGCGTGAATTCGTCCACGACGTGCAGGCGGGGATGGTTGGGGTGAACGTGCCGGTCCCGGTGCCGATGGCGTTCCACAGCTTCGGCGGCTGGAAGCGCTCGGTGTTTGGCGCGTTGAACGTCCACGGGCCGGACGGCGTTCGCTTCTACACGCGTATGAAGACCGCCACCGTACGCTGGCCGGCAGGGCAGCAGACCGTATCTGAATTCAGCATGCCGACGTTAGGTTAATCGGCAAAGGAGAGCGCCATGTCGTTACTGGCTAAATCGCGAAAAGAGGGACAGATCCAGCATATTACGCCGCAAAGCGCCGGTTGGCGCTATATCGGCTTTGATGTCTGGATGTTGAAAAAAGGGCAGACCGTGACGCTGGAGAGCGGCGATCGCGAGCTGTGCCTGGTGCTGATCGCTGGGCTGGCGTCGGTGAAAACGCAACATGCCGATTTCCCGAATCTCGGTAAACGGATGTCGCCGTTTGAACGCACCCCGCCGTGGTCGGTCTACGTCCCGCCGCAGGATAAAGTCGAGGTGACTGCCGATTCCGATCTGGAGCTGGCGGTATGCAGCGCGCCGGGCAAAGGCAGCTTCCCGGCACGCCTCATTCGGCCGGAAGACGTCGGGGTAGAGCACCGTGGGAAAGGGCGCAACCAGCGTCGGGTGCATAATATTCTGCCGGACAGCGCCGAGGCGGACTGCCTGCTGGTAGTGGAAGTCTACACCGACGAGGGGGCCACCAGCTCGTGGCCGTCGCATAAGCATGATACCGCCCAGCCGGGCAAAGAGACGCAGCTGGAAGAAACCTACTATCACCGCTTCGATCCGCCGCAGGGCTTTGCCTTCCAGCGGGTCTACACCGACGACCGCAGCCTGGACGCCTGTATGGCGCCCTACAACCACGATGTGGTGATGGTGCCGCGCGGTTACCATCCGGTGGCAGCGATTGCAGGTTACGATAGCTACTATCTGAACGTGATGGCCGGGCCGGATCGGAAATGGTTGTTTACCTGGGAAGATGACCACGCCTGGATCAACACGCCGGAGTATCCGCGCCACGACTGACGCGCGGTGCAGAAGCGGATAAAGAAGGCCGGTTAGCGATGCTAACCGGCCTTCCTGTTTGAGGGCGACGGGTGTTTTTTCGCGAAACGCTCCGCGGAATCCCACTCCCGACCCGGCAAGCGCAGCGCCGCCGGGGAGGACACCTCCGGCGCCATACCCGCCTTTGTGCCGGATGGCGCTACGCTTATCCGGCCTACGGGAGGATCCCGTAAGCCCCTATACCCCAGGCCCGGCAAGCGCAGCGCCGCCGGGCGATGACCACAGGCACGGCGCTGCTTTTATGCCGGGCGGCGGCTCACGCCTTGCCCGGCATACGGTTCGTGCGACCTGCCGTTAATTTATTCACCATTGTTGCTGAAACTGCCGGTGTTGCGGCCTCAAAATCGCTGAGACGTTCCCGGAAGGCCGGGGCAGCCCGCATGGATGCGGGCTGAGGGCCGTGTTTTGCACGGACGCTGCCTCGGCCCGACCCGAAGCCTGCAGGGATAAGTCGAAGGCACTGCGCAGCGGCGATGTTGCTGGCCGGAGCCCGGGGGTACAGGGGGCGGCGGCGACTGGCCGCCCCCTGTGCGCTCCCTGCGCCATGACAGGCATAACGCAGAAGATTAACCGGGAGCGCAATGTGCGCTGAAATCACATGCGACAAACGCTTTTCCCAGATTAATAGAGTTGCATACCAATAACATTATATCCGGCACCCCGCAGGCGCATATACCCCAGGCCCGGCAAGCGCAGCGCCGCCGGGCAGGACACCTCCGGCGCCATACCTGCCTTTGTGCCGGATGGCGGCTTCGCCTTATCCGGCCTACGGCATCCTCCCGTAAGCTCCTATACCCCAGGCCCGGCAAGCGCAGCGCCGCCGGGCAGGACACCGCAGACACCATACCCGCCTTTGTGCCGGATGGCGCTACGCTTATCCGGCCTACGGGATCCTTCCGTAAGCCTATACTGCGCCGCCGAGTAACAAACGCCAGGCAGCCTATCTCACGCCTTCTGCTTGGCCTCGGACTCCTGGCTGCTGTTCAGCGCCAGCGAGACCGCCAGCGTCTGGGCCAGACACAGGGAAGCAACCTGCGAACGGAAGCCATCCACCTGCGCTTCACGCACCACAAAGCAGACATCGCTGAAGGCCGCCAGCGGGCTGACCTGGCTGTCGGTAATGGCGATCTGCCGCGCTTTGCGCTGCGCGCCCAGCTCCACCAGCTCGACCACTTCCCGGGCGTACGGCGAGAAGCTCACCGCCACTACCACGTCTTTCGGACCGACCAGGCTCAGCTGCTCGGTGAACATGCCGCCGAGGCCGTCGATCAGAAAGGCTTTGCGATCGAGGTGACGCAGCGCATAGGTCAGATAAGAGGCGACGCTAAACGACCGGCGCAGACCAATGACGTAGATATTTTCCGCCTCGCCCAGCAGGGCCACCGCGCGCTCCAGATCATCGCTGGAGGTCTGCATCGCCAGCTGCTGCAGCGCCTGGTTGTTCACCATCGTGAACATATTGAGGATTTCCGTTGGCGTTTCCGGCGGGCTGGACTCATCGCTGGTGGTCTGGCGGAAAAGACGGGCGCGCTCGGTATAGTTGGCGGTCTCTTCCATCAAATGTTGCTTGAACATCTGTTTCATTTCGTTAAAGCCGCTGAAGCCGAAGGCGTTGGCAAAACGAATCAACGTGGAAGGGGGAACATCCGCCTGTTGCGCAATGGAGGCCACGGTATCGAAAGCCACGCTATTGCTGTTATCAAGGATATAGCGGGCGACCTGTTTCAGGCGTTTGCTTAACGTATCGTAGCGACGCCTGATTTCATCCTGCAGGATGGTCAGCTGTGTTGGGTTATTGGCCATAAAGTGCGCTCTGAGAAAATGGAAGGAATATGGCTTCCAGTGTACCAAATGAAGCGAATTTTTCATTTATTGCGACGAAATACGCGATTCATTTCACGAAGAAACAGAAAAACGCCCGCTCCGCAAGGTGACGGAGACGGGCGTCGGGGGATCAGCGGCGGGCTTCGCGCCAGTAGCCAATAAGCGTCAGGTAGTTGCGTTTCACTTCCTCTATCAGGGCCTCATCGCTGAGCTCACCCTGCATCCAGCGCCGCGACGGCTGGCCAAAGATGGTGCGCCCGACGGCGAAACCTTTGATCATCGGGTGTGCGGCCGCCTCGGCGAAACCGGCGCGCAGTTTGTCGGAAGGCGCGTCAAGCCCGAGGATCAGGATCCCGCGGCTCCACGGATCTTCACGCTCGATAAGCGCGGTGATCTGCTGCCAGCTGGCGCTGGAGAGCGGCGGCAGCTTCCACCAGTCCGGCTTGATCCCCAGCTGATAGAAGTGTTCCAGCATGGTGTGGTAATGGCGCTCGTCTTTGTCCGGGCCATTTTCCGGCAGGATCACCTCCAGCAGCAGTTCATGGCCTGACTTGTTACAGGCCTGCCAGACCTCGAGCAGCAGGGCATCCTGCTCTGCACGCAGCGCCGCCGGGTCGTCCGGGTGATAGAAGACCAGGCATTTGACGACATGCTCCAGCGGCCAGTCGATCAGCTGCGAGCCGATGTTGCCATGCTCCAGACGCAGCGGTCGCGAGCTGGGCAGTTCGATAGGGCGGCCGATCCACCAGCCCTTGCCGGTAATGGCGTTGAGCGCACGCTGGCCGTAGGTGCCGTCGGCCAGAATGCCGCTGCGCTGATCGAGACCTGCCTCCTGCGCCGCCGCTTCGGCCGCGGCCAACAACAGCAGCTTGAGCTGCGGAATGCAGGCTTCGTCGCGCCCGGTCTCCCGCGCCAGATCGGCCAGCTGTTTACGATGGTCAAAGGCGAAAATGCACAGCTCCGGCCACTGCTGACGGCGGCTGGTGACCCGGTGCAGGTGGTTGAGGCGCTCGTCGACGTCCGGGCGCGGCACCGATTCGGCGCGCTGCAGGTAGTCGTCGAGTTCGACTTTGGTCGGCATCGCCGGCGCGCAGCCGTGGCGGGAGACCACCAGCGCCCCGCAGGCGTTGGCGTAACGGCAAGCCTGCTCCCAGCCTTCGTCGTTGAGCCAGCCGCGCAGCAGACCCGACATAAAGGCATCCCCGGCGCCCAGCACGTTGAGAACCTCCACGCGCACGCCCTGCTGTAGCGGCACCTGGTCCCAGCTGTCCGGGATGTCGCCTTCCAGCACCACGCAGCCCATCGGCCCGCGCTTGCAGACGAGAGTGGCTTTGGTGGCATTGCGCACATTTTTCAGCGCGGTCAGGGTATCGGTGCTGCCCCCGGCAATATGAAACTCTTCTTCGGTTCCAACCACCAAATTGAACAGATGCAGCACTTCCTGCAGCTGGCTGGTGACCGGTCCGGACTCAATGAAACGGGTTTCGCCATCGCCGAGCGAGGTGAGCCCCCACAGCACCGGACGGTAATCGATATCCAGCGCGGTACGCAGGCCGTGACGGCGGGCGTACTCCAGCGCCTTCAGCACCGCGGCGCGGGTGTTGGCGTGCGACAGGTGGGTGCCAGTCACCGCCAGCGCCCGGGAGGAGGCAATATACTCCTCGCTAATGTCGTCAGGAGTTAAGGCCATATCGGCGCAGTTATCGCGGTAGAAAATCAGGGGGAAGGTCTCCTGATCCTTAATCCCCAGCATCACCAGCGCGGTCAGGCGAGATTTGTCGGTAATCAGATACTCGGTATCCACCCCGGCGCGGTTGAGCGTTTCGCGCAGGAAACGGCCGTTGTGTTCATCGCCAACGCGCGCCAGCATGGCCGATTTCAGCCCCTGAATCGCGGTGCCAAAGGCCACGTTGCCGGAGGAGCCGCCCAGATATTTCGCGAAACTGGCAACGTCTTCTAGCCGCGAACCAATCTGCTGGGCATAGAGGTCGACGGCCACCCGACCTATACAGATGACGTCGAGCCGCTTTACTGCTGCATTCATAGCTAGGATTTCCTTTTTGGTGTCTGCTGCCTGGAAGGGTCGGGATCCCGACGTCGACTCCGTGAACAGCCTGAGGGTTATTGGTTACCCTTAGTTTGAGAAATAAATATTTCATTTGCAAACTCGTTCGAAATTAAAAAACCAAAAGTGTGAGGGATCTACCACTCTGCCGCACTGAGCCTCGCGCGAGCGCGGATCGCCCCCTCTGTCGACCCGGGGGAAAATGAAACGCCAAATGGCATCCATTTACCTATGATTTTTAAGGGGATATTGCCGTCTGGTGCGGCAAAAAAGGGCCCGAAAACGTGTCTGGAATGTAAGTGAAACGTATGAAATGGGTAGAGAGTTTGATCCTTCTCGCAAAATGAAATATTTCTTCTGTATTTGTATTTAATGAAAAAAATGTTTGCCTATAATCCACAGGTATTCCAGTGACGTGAACGACGGCCCCGGCGGCATCGGCGCGACGCCACACACAAATACTGAACAATAAGGATTGTGCATCATGGGCAAACTGAGACTGACAACGGCGCAGGCGCTGGTGAAGTTCCTCGATAACCAGTACCTGGAAGTGGATGGCGTAGAGCTGAAGTTCGTGAAAGGCATTTTCGCGATTTTCGGCCATGGCAACGTCCTGGGGCTGGGGCAGGCGCTGGAGCAGGACAGCGGCGATATGCGCGTCTATCAGGGGCGCAACGAGCAGGGGATGGCCCACGCGGCCACCGGTTTTGCCCGCCAGGCCCTGCGCCGGCAGATTATCGCCTGCACCTCCTCCATCGGTCCAGGGGCGGCCAACATGATCACCGCCGCCGGCACCGCCAGCGCCAACCGCATCCCACTGCTGCTGCTGCCGGGCGATGTCTTCGCCACCCGCCAGCCGGATCCGGTGCTCCAGCAGATTGAACAGAGCTACGATCTCAGCATCAGCACCAATGACGCCTTCCGCGCAGTCAGCAAATACTGGGACCGCATTACCCGCCCGGAACAGCTGATGAGCGCCTGCATCAACGCCATGCGCGTCCTGACCGACCCGGCGGAAACCGGCGCGGTGACGCTGTGCCTGCCGCAGGACGTGCAGGGCGAAGCCTGGGATTACCCGGAATCCTTCTTTGCGCGCCGCGTGCACCGTCTCGACCGCCGCCCGGCCAGCGCCGCGCAGCTGGCGGACGCCGTGGCGGCCATCAAAGCCAGCCGTAAACCGCTGATCGTCTGCGGCGGCGGGGTGAAATACTCCGGTGCGGGCGAAGCGCTGTCCCGTTTCGCCGAGCGCTACGGGATGCCCTTCGCCGAAACCCAGGCCGGGAAGGGGACGGTGGTCTCGTCTCACCCCCTGAACGTCGGCGGCGTCGGCGAAACGGGCTGCCTGGCGGCGAACCTGCTGGCGAAAGAGGCCGACCTGGTGATCGGCGTCGGCACCCGCTTCAGCGATTTTACCACCGCCTCGAAATGGATTTTCCAGCACCCGGAGGTGCGTTTCCTGAATATTAACGTCAGCAACTTCGACGCCTGGAAGCTGGACGGCATTGCCATGCTGGCGGACGCCCGGGAAGCGATGACCGCTCTCGACGCGGCGCTGGCGGACAGCGGCTGGCAGGCCGGCTGGGGCGCGCAGATCGAGAGCGTGCAGAGCCGTCAGTTAAAAGAGACCCAGCGCGTCTACCAGGCGGTGTGGCAGGAGAAATCCTTTGTGCCGGAGATCGACGATCACCTCGATCGCGAATCGGTGTATCGCGAGTTCCGCCAGATCACCGACTCCACCCTGACCCAGAGCAGCGTCCTTGGGGTACTGAATGAAACGCTGCCGGCCGAGGCGGTGATCGTCGCGGCGGCGGGCAGCCTGCCAGGCGATCTGCAGCGCGTCTGGCGCAACCGCGCGGAAAACACCTACCACGTGGAGTACGGCTACTCCTGCATGGGATACGAAGTCAACGCGGCGCTGGGCGTGAAGCTGGCGCAGCCGCAGAGCGAAGTCTACTCCCTGGTCGGCGATGGCTCGTTCATGATGCTGCACTCTGAGCTGGTCACCTCTCTGCAGGAGCGGGCGAAGATCAACGTCGTGCTGTTCGACAACATGGCCAATGGCTGCATCAACAACCTGCAGATGGAGCACGGGATGGACAGCTTCGGCACCGAGTTCCGCTACCGCCAGCCGGAAACCGGCCAGCTGCAGGGCGGCCTGGTGCCGGTGGACTTCGCCACCATCGCCGCCGGCTACGGCTGCAAAACCTGGCGCGTCACCACCCTGGACGAACTGCGCCACGCGCTGGACGCCGCCCGTCGCGAAACGGTCAGCACCCTGATTGATATTAAAGTGCTACCGAAGACCATGGTGCACAAATACGGCAGCTGGTGGAACGTTGGGGTCGCCCAGACGGCGCTCTCTGAGCGGATCCGCAAGGTGGCGCAAATGATTAATGAAAAGCGCGCCCAGGCGCGTGATTACTAAAACGAACCTCTACCCTGAATCCTACAGACTTACGGAGAAAACCATTATGTCGCTCAAATTAGGTGTCATCGGCGCTGGCGCTATCGGTAAAGAACACATCCGTCGCTGCACCCAGGTTCTGCAGGGCGCCACCGTTGTGGCGGTGTCTGATATCAATGCCGACAACGCCCGCGCGGCGGTCGCGCTGCCGGGCGTGCAGGCGGAAGTCTACGCCGACGGCCACGACGTGATTAACGCCAGCGATGTCGATGCCATCCTGGTCACCTCCTGGGACCCGACCCACGAAGAGTACACCCTGGCCGCCATCGCCGCCGGTAAGCCGGTATTCTGCGAAAAACCGCTGGCGATGACCGCGGAAGGCTGCCGCCGCATCGTCGATGCCGAAATGAAGGCCGGCCGTCGTCTGGTACAGGTTGGCTTTATGCGCCCGTACGACGAAGGCTATCTGGCGCTGAAAAAAGTGATCGACGATGGCGATATCGGCGCACCGCTGATGCTGCGCTGCGCCCACCGCAACCAGTCGGTCGGCGAGAACTACACCACCGATATGGCGATCACCAACACCCTGATCCACGAGCTGGACGTGCTGCGCTGGCTGCTGAACGATGACTACCGTTCCGTGCAGGTGCGCTTCCCGCGCTCCACCTCGCACACCCATGCGCGCCTGAAAGATCCGCAGATCGTCTCCTTTGAAACCAAAAAAGGCACCCTGATCGACGTCGAGGTGTTCGTGAACTGCCAGTACGGGTATGACATCCAGTGCGAAGTGGTCGGCGAAACCGGGATTGCCCGTCTGCCGGAGCCGTCGGCCGTCCAGATGCGCAAGTCCGCCAGCCTGTCGACCGCCATTCTCACCGACTGGAAAGACCGCTTTATCAAAGCCTACGACGTCGAGCTGCAGGCCTTTATCAACGACGTCAAAGCCGGCCAGCTGCACGGCCCGTCGGCCTGGGACGGCTACGCGGCGTCGGTGGCGGCGGACGCCTGCATTAAAGCGCAGGGAACCAGCGAGCCGGTTGAAGTGACGCTGCCTGAGTGCCCGGCATTCTACAAACGTTAAGCACGTTTTGCTGACGGAACTTCTTTGCACAGGTAACGACGATGAAAATTGCTTTTGATGTGGATGTCATTAAGGACCTCGGGATCACCCGCATGGTCCATCAGGTAGCGGAGTGGGGCTACAAGTACATTGAACAGTCGCCGCACCCGCAGATTAACCCGTTCTACAAGCACCCGCGCGCCAGCCGGGAGATCATGGCGGAGTACAAGCAGGCGCTGCGCGATACCGGCCTTGAGCTGTCGTCGTTTATCTGCGTCTACCGCTGGTCCGGCCCGGACGAACTGCGCCGTCAGGCGGCGGTGAAAAACTGGAAACGGCTGGTGGAAATTGCGGTGGAGATGGGCGTTCAGGTGATCAACACCGAGTTCTCCGGCGATCCGAATCAGCCTGAGATCTGCGATGAAATGTTCTATCGCTCAATGGAAGAGCTGTTGCCGATTTTTGAGCGGGAAGGCATCCGCGTGGAGATCCAGGCGCATCCCTGGGATTTCTGCGAAGAGAACAATGAAACCGTCGATATTGTGAAGTCGTTCCGCAGCGATAACGTGAAGTACGTCTACAGCGTGCCGCACACCTTTTTCTACGACAAAGGCGTCGGCGACGTGGCGAGCATGCTGCGCTATGCCGGGAGCGATCTCTCCCATGTCCTGATTGCGGATACCCGCAATCATACGAAACATTGCCGCTATATCGTTAACCCGCCGGGCGTGGATGCCGTGGTGCACCAGCACGTAGGCGTCGGGGAAGGGGATGTGGATTTCGACGCGCTATTCCGCACCCTGCGCGAAATGAAATTCGCCGAGCAGACCTTCAAGGTCGGCGGGGAGCCGATTGTCGCCACCTCGCTGTTTGGCTACCCGGAAAAAATGAAATACCAGGCAGTGGAAACCCGTGAACTTATTGAACGTGAATTGCTGCGCCGGTAAGGCGCAGCGGCAGGAGCCCTACTATGAACAAAGATAACGTCAAACTGGCTATCGCCCCAATCGGCTGGACTAACGATGATATGCCGGAGCTCGGCAGCGAAAACACCTTCCAGCAGATCGTCAGCGAAATGGCGCTGGCCGGCTTTACCGGTAGCGAAGTCGGCAGCAAATATCCGCGCGACCCGGCGGTTCTCAAGCCGATGCTGGATATTCGCGGCATTCAGATCTGCAACGCCTGGTTCAGCACCTTTTTCGCCAACGGCCAACGGGAAAAAACCATTGATGAATTCGTCAATCACATGAACTTCCTTCATGCGATGGGCGCGAAAGTGATTGGCTGCTCCGAGCAGAGCGGCAGCATCCAGGGGCTGGATAAACCGATCCTCGGCGATGCGAAGCCGTGCTTCAGCGAAGAGGAGTGGCAGCGGGTAGCGGAAGGCTATAACACCCTCGGCCGCCTGGCGGCGGAGAAGGGGATGCAGGTCTGTCTGCATCACCACATGGGCACCGGCATTCAGACCACCGCGGAAATCGACAAATTTATGTCGCTGGTGGACGAGCGCGTCTTCCTGCTGTTCGATACCGGCCACGCCTGGTATTCCGAAGGCGGCGAAGCGCCGATGCTGGCGATCCTCAAAAAGTATCTGCCGCGCATCAACCACGTCCATCTGAAGGACGTCCGCCCGCCGGTGATCGACCAGGTGCGCCGCGACGGCCTGTCGTTCCTCGACGGCGTGAAAAAAGGCACCTTCACCGTCCCGGGCGACGGGGTGATCGATTTCCGTCCGGTGTTCAAGCTGCTGGACGACTTTGGCTATAAAGGCTGGATGGTAGTGGAAGCCGAGCAGGATCCTGCTCTGGCCAATCCTTTCGAATACGCCGTCAAAGCGCGCAAATATATCCGCGAAACGGCAGGGATCTAATCGTTGTGACATTTTCAGGCCATACCGGGTATGGCCTGCTTTTTTTCCTTCCTCAACCGGACCCAGGGCTCAACCACGGCGCCGGACAGTTCCCTCTCCCGGGCCCAGGGCTTAACCACAGCGCCGGACAGTTCCCTCTCCCTCAGGGAGAGGGCCGGGGTGAGGATGACGATGACGGGTAAAGCGTCACTTCACTTCCGCCAGCGCGGTCTTATCCACATAAGGTTTCATCAGCGCGTCGGCTTCCTTCTGCGCCGCCTGCACCGCCGCTTCCGGCGTCACTTTGGCATCGTTAACCACCGCCGCCAGCTGGTTCTCCATCGCCTTACGCACCGCCACGGTCTCCCAGGTGGAGTACCACGGATGGGCGTACTTCAGCTGCTCAAGGGCGATCGCCGCCCGCGGATCCTGCTGCAGATAGGCCTTCATCTCCGGCGTATCGTATGACGCCTTGCGCGGCGAGAAATAGCCGGTGAAGCGGCTCCACGCGCCGTTCACCTCGGGGCTCACCAGATAGGTCAGGAACTGATACGCCGCTTTCTTCTGCGCGTCGTTGATGCCTTTAAAGCTCACCAGGCTGGCGCCGCCGATCGGCACCGCGCGCTGCTCTTTGGCCGGCAGCATCGCCACCCCAAGCTCAAAATCTTTGCTGTTCTCGCGCATAAAGCCCAGCGCGCCGGTGCTGAGCATCGCCATCCCGAGCTTGCCGGAGAAGAACGCGGCGCTGATCTGCTTCGAGTTCAGCACCCCGGACGGCATCACCTTGTCCTTGTAGATCAGATCCTGCCAGAAGCGCAGGGCGCCGATGGCGGTCGGCGAGTTGTAATAGACCTCGCCCGGATAGTCTTCGTTAAAGTATTTCCCGCCGTTGGCGCGCACCAGCGCCGAGAAGATCCAGCCGCCGTAGTCGTCGTTGGTCGACGGCAGCATGATCCCCCACTGGCCTGTGCTCTCGTCGGTCAGCTTTTTGGCATCGGCCAGCAGCGCGGCCCAGGTCTGCGGCGGCTGTTTGATCCCGGCCCGATCGAACATCGTCTTGTTGTAGTAGAGGATCGGCGTCGAGTTATGGAACGGGATCGCATAGGTGGTGCCCATCACCTGGGCGTTCTTATGCATCGCGGGCCAGAATTCCTTTTGCAGAAAATCGCCGGCCTTCTGATCGCCATATTTAAACAGCTCATCCATCGGCAGGATCTCATCCTTCAGCGCCAGATCGGTGGTGAAGTTAGCGGACATGATCACCAGCGCCGGCGGCTGGCCGGCCTTCTGCGCCGATTCGGCTTTGATCTTGGTGGTGTCGTAGTTGCCGGTGAAGATGCCGCGTACTTCGACATCCTGCTGCGAGTCGTTGAATTGCTTAATGACGCGGGTCATCTCCATGGTCAGCTTGCCGTCCACCGGCGCCGGGAACATGAAGTCTATTTTCTCTTTCGCCAGCGCCGCGCCGCTCAGGGCAAGACTGAGGCCAACCGCGACTACCGTAAAAGGTTTAAACATGATCTGTCTCCATCAGTAAATTATGCTGGGTCTCAGCATGAAAAAGATGCACATCGGCAGGCGAAAAGCCGATCGGTAGCGACTCGCCTTTCTCCGGCACCGTGCCGCGGTGGCGGCGGCTAAAGCGCAGGGTGCCGATCGGGGTGCTGACGTGGAGCAGGTAGTCGGCCCCCATCAGTTCTCGTTGCAGAACGGTGGCCGGCAGGCGCAGATGGCCCTCCTCCACGCGGTCGGTAATATGTTCCGGGCGAACGCCCAGCCAGACGCGGGTCTGCTCCCGGTGGCGCGGCGGCAACGGATGGCGCTGTTCTCCCAACAGTACTTCACCGTTGGCGCAGGGCAGCGACAGCAGGTTCATCGCCGGCGAACCGATAAACCCGGCGACGAACAGGTTGGCCGGGTTGGCGTACAGATACTCCGGGCGCCCGACCTGCTGCACGTGGCCGCCGTTCATCACCACGATGCGGTCGGCCATCGACATCGCCTCGGTCTGGTCGTGGGTCACATAGATGGTGCTGGTTTTCAGCTGCTGATGGAGGGCCATAATGCTGTCGCGCACTTCGCTGCGCAGACGGGCGTCGAGGTTGGAGAGCGGCTCGTCCATCAGGAAAAGCCGCGGATTGCGCACGATCGCCCGGGCCATCGCCACCCGCTGGCGCTGGCCGCCGGAGAGCTTCGCCGGTTTGCGGTCGAGCAGCGCCTCCAGCTGCAGCATCTGCGCCACGTTGTCCACCCGCGGCTGCCAGCTGCTTTTCTCTTCCTTGCGCACCTTCATGCCGAAGGTGATGTTGTCGCGCACCGACAGATGCGGAAACAGGGCATAGTTCTGGAAGATCATCGCGAAGTTTCGCTCGCGCGGCGTGGCGGCGGTGATGTTCTCATCATGCAGCCAGATTTGGCCTTCGCTAACCGGCTCCAGGCCGGCGAGCAGGCGCAGCAGGGTGCTTTTCCCGCAGCCCGACGGGCCGACCAGCACCACGAATTCGCCTTCGTGAATATCCAGCGACAGGGCGCTGAGCGCCGGCTTGCCGTCGAAACGTTTACTGATGTTTTGCAGACTGAGCATGGCGGTTAGCGCTCTTCCGTTGGGCAACTGATGTTTTCGTCGTACAGCCACGGCCCGGCGTAGTGGGCCAGCGAGTGCTGGTAGCTCACCCACTGCTCGCCGACCTGGCGGTGCATCAGGCATGAAGCCGGGGAGAGGTCGTAATAGGGCCGGGTGTCTTCGTGGCAGTACGGCACCTGATGGACGGTGCCGGGAATGGTGGAGATCAGCGCCTGGCGATACTGGGTCATGGTCAGGCTGTGGTTATGGCCGCAGAAGATGCGCGTCAGCGACGGGAAACGCTCCACCAGCGCCAGCAGACGGTGGCCGTTTTCGCAGGCGATCGGGTCCATCTGCGCATTGCCCAGCGGCAGAGGTGGGTGGTGCATAAAGATTGTCGCCGGTTTGTCGCCGCCCTCGAACAGCTGGGCTTCCAGCCAGCCGATGGTCTCGTCGGTCAGCCAGCCCTTCGAGGTGCCGGCGCGGCTGGAATCGATAAACAGCAGGCGGGTGGCGAAGTCATCCACCGCATAGCGCATATTTTGCGGATCGTTGCCCAGCTGCGGGCACAGCGGGTGAAGATGCTCGAGAAAATGGGCTTTGTCGTCGTGGTTGCCGGGGATCAGATACAGCGGATAGTTCAGGCTGCCGAGGATCTGGCGGGCCACCTGATACTCCTCCGGGCGGCCGCAGTTGACGATATCCCCGCTCACCACCACCGCGTCCGGGCGCTCGCGCAGCGCGTTAAGCTGGGAGACCACGTCGGCGTTGGCGGCATTGACGTCGATAAAGCCGTACAGCTTCTCGCCGCGGCTGCGGAAATGGGTATCGGAAATGTGCGCTAACAGCATGAATCACTCCTTATTTGATCCCGGAGAAGCCGAAGCTCCGCAGGAACTGTTTCTGAAAAAGGATGAACGCCAGCATCAGCGGCAGGCAGACCATCAGCGTCCCGGCGCCGATGGTGCCCCACTGGCCGCCGGATTCGGCGCCCATGGCGAAGGAGACCAGCCCGACGGTCAGCACCTGCTTATCGGGATCGTTGAGCATCATCAGCGGCCACAGGTACTCGTTCCAGTGGTAGGTAATGCTGACGGTGGCGAAGGCCAGCACCGACGGCCAGGACATCGGCAGCAGCACGCGGAACAGCACCTGCCACCAGCGGCAGCCCTCCATCAGCGCGGCCTCCTCCAGCTCTTTCGGAATGGCGAGGAACGCCTGACGCATCAGGAACACGCCGAACGCCGAGGTGAAGTAGGGCATCATCACCCCGGTGAGGGTGTTGAGCAGGCCGAAGGTTTTCAGGGTCAGCATGTTCGGCACCATCATCACCACCGGCATGATCATCAGCTGCACCAGGAACAGGAGAAACAGCGTCTGCTTGCCGCGAAACTCGTGGCAGGCGAAGACGTACCCGGCGGTGGTGATGGTCAACAGTTGCACGCAGAAGGTGCCGAAGGTGAAGATAAGGGTGTTGGCGTACAGGCTCAGCCAGTCGGCGCTGTTCCAGGCGTCGCGGAAGTTATCGAGGGTCAGCGGCAGGCGGGGCAGAAGCGACGCCATATCGTCGCCGAAGGTGGTAGCGCTGAACGAGGTCGCCAGCATCCAGATAAACGGGCTGACCCACAGCAGCGCCAGGCAGCACATTAATACTGTGAGCGTAAAGGGCGACGAGCGGCGCAGGCGCAGCCACAGCGGACGGGCGGCGGCGGGCGTGCGGACCAGCAGCGGCGAGATTTCAGCGCTCATAGTGGGCTCCTTTCTCCAGCAGTTTCAGGTTAATCAGCGAGAAGGCGAACAGCCCGGCCAGGGTGAGGAAGGTGGCGGCGGAGGCTTTACCGAGGTCGTGGGTATCCCAGGCGAGATTCTGGATGTAATAGAGCAGCACGGTGGTGGCGTTGTCCGGCCCGCCGCGGGTCATCACCGCCACGTGGTCGATCTGGGTGATGGAGTAGATCAGCGCGGTGGTGATCACAAAGCTCAGCGTCGGGCGCAGCAGCGGTAGCGTGACCTTAAAAAAGACCTGCGTGCGGGTAGCCCCCTCCATCAGCGCCGCTTCCCGCGTCGAGGACGGAATGCTCTGCAGCCCGGCGAGGAAAAACAGCATGTAGTAGCCGGCGAACTTCCACACGCCGATCAGCGCCAGGGCAAGCAGCGCGCTGTTGCTGCGCCCCAGCCAGTTGTTGTTCATCGGCCCGAACAGCTTCGCCAGATAGTGGTCGAGCAGGCCGAGGCCGGGCATAAAGATAAACAGCCACAGCGCGGCGGCGCTGACCATCGGGATAATCATCGGGAAGAAAAAGGCGGTGCGCAGCCAGCGGTTGACGCGATGGTTCTCGCTCAGGGCGACCGCCAGCAGCAGGGCGAGGGTCACCCCGGGCACCACCGTCAGCAGGATATAGAGCAGGTTATTGCCCAGCGACTGCCAGAAGACGTTATCGGCAAACAGGCGGGCGAAGTTATCCAGCCCGACGTACTGTGCGCCGTCGCTGGCCATGCGGGTATCAAACAGGCTGTCATACACCGAACGCCCCAGCGGGAACCAGGTAAACAGCAGTAAAAACAGCAGGGAAGGCGACAGGATCAGCCAGGGAAGCCAGGTCTTTCTCATGGTGACGCGCATCTCGTTCAGCCATTTATCGAAGCCCGGATTGTGGGAAGCAATGACTACAGAGGCATGGCGGGGAGATGACGGTTTGATGAAGCGACGGGGAAAACGCCGGGCGAGCGGGCCGCCCGGCGGGAGAGAAGGATCAGAAGTCGGCTTTCAGCACCGCGCGGTAGCGGGCTTTGCCTTCACGAACGTGCTTCAGCGCTTCGTTAATCTGCGACATCGGGAACAGCTCGGTGGTCGGAGCCACTTTGCTGCGCCCGGCAAACTTCATCAGCGTGCGCAGTTCGGACGGATTACCGGTCGCCGAGCCGGAGATGCTGCGGTCGCCGCCGATCAGGGTAAAGGCCGGCACCGGGAACGGCTTCATCACCGCGCCGACGGTGTGGAAGTTGCCGCCGTAAGCCAGGGCTTCGAAGTACGGCTGCCAGTCGAGGTCCACCGCCACGGTGTTGATGATCAGGTCGAACTGACCGGCCAGCGCTTTTAAGGCTTCAGGATCGCGGCTGTTGACCACGCGATCGGCGCCCATCGCCAGCACTTCCTGCTCTTTCGCCGGGTTGGAACTGAAGGCGGTCACTTCCGCGCCCATCGCCCGCAGCAGCTTAATGGCTATATGGCCGAGGCCGCCGATGCCGATCACCCCGACGCGGCTGGTGGCGGTAACGTGGTGGGTCAGCAGCGGTTTAAAGACGGTGATGCCGCCGCACAGCATCGGGCCGGCGGACGCCAGATCGATGCTCTCCGGCAGGGGGATCACCCACTGCCAGTCGGCGCGCAGCTTATTGGCGAAGCCGCCGCGATTGAGAATGGTCGGCACCGAGCCTTCCAGACAGTTGATCTGGTTGCCGCTGATGCAGGCGTCGCAATGGCCGCAGCTGCGCGCCGTCCAGCCGATGCCGACCTTCTGGCCAATCTTCAGCCCTTTATCCTGCGCCGCGCTGCCCAGCGCCGCCACCCGGCCAATCACCTCATGGCCGGCCACCAGCGGGTAGCTCGACATCCCCCATTCGTTGTCGATCATCGACAGGTCCGAATGGCAGATCCCGCAGTATTCCACTTCAACTTCAACATCTTCCGGCTGCAGCTCGCCGGCATCGTATTCCCACAGCGACAGATCGGCGCCCGCTTCTTTGGCGGCGTAGCTTTTAATGATGCTCATGTTCATTTCCTTGGGGTTGGCGTGATAACCCAGAAAGTGTAGAGCATGGTATTCCCCGGCGCTTGGCAATCGGAGGGGTCGCGAAGCGGGCGGACCAGCCGCCCGTTAAGGTCAGCGGCTGGCCAGCGGCCACTGATTAAGGCGGATGCCGCGCTGCGGGGCGTTCTCGGCAAAATCATCCAGCACCGCCCGCACGTCCGGGTCGAGATAGCCGACGCTGTCGTGCTCGACGATCACCACGCTCTTTTCCGGAATCTTCGCCAGCAGGGCCAGCAGATGCGGATTGTGCATAAAGGTCAGATTCTGCTGGATGCGCAGCACGTAGTGGTCATCGTAGCGCGCCAGCTGCAGCGAGTGGCGATGGCTGCGCCAGAGGCTGAACGCCATCTGGGTGGCAAGACCAATCCCGATCCCCGCCAGCATGCCGAAGGCGATAATCCCGCCGATGGTGGCGAGGAACGGAACGTACTGCGCCGCCCCCTGGCGGAACTGCTCGATGAACAGCCGCGGGGTCGCCAGCTTATAGCCGGTATACAGCAGCACGGCGGCGAGGCTGGCGAGCGGGATTAAGGTTAGCAGACCGCTAAACCACAGGCCGCAGATCAGCAGCAGCACGCCGTGGATAAAGATCGACAGTTTACTTTGCGCGCCATTGCTGACGTTCACCGAGCTGCGGACGATCACCGCGGTGATCGGCATCGCCCCCAGCACGCCGGAGAGCAGGTTGCCGACGCCCTGGGCGACCATTTCGCGGTTCGGCGAAGGCGGCGGATTTTGCGGGCGCAGCTTTTTCAGCGCCTCCTGGCTCAGCAGGGTTTCGAGGCTGGCGACCAGCGCCAGGGTTACCGCCACCACCCACACCGACGGATTGCGCCACGCGTTCCACACCGGAGATTCCAGCTCGCCCAGCAGGTCGCCGAGGCTGCCGAACGCCGGCAGGGTAATACGCGGCAGAGCGGCCAGCTGCTGCGGCGCAAAATGGGTCAGCAGCAGGGTGGTCACGCAGCCGAGCAGGACGGCGATCAGCGGCCCGGGGATCCAGCGCAGGCTCTTCACCCGGCGGATAAGCGGCGAGCCCCACAGCCAGAGCACGAGCAGGCCGCCCGCGGCGACGGCAAACGCAGTGACGGAGAAAGCGGCGTTGCCCTGAACCACTTCGGCAAGTCCGGTCTCTTCCGCCGTGCCGAGCGCGACGGGGATCTGCTGCATAATCAGCAGGATGCCGATCGCCGCCAGCATGCCTTTGATGACGCTGGCGGGAACCAGCGAGATAAAGCGCCCGGCCCGCAGAATGCCGAACAGCAGCTGCAGCACGCCGGCCAGTACCAGCGCCATCAGGAAGAGGGAGAAGGAACCCAGGGATTCAATAGCGGCGACGACGATGGTGACCAGTCCGGCGGCGGGGCCGCTGACGGCGAAGCGGGAGGGGCTGAGGGCGGTGACGACCAGGCCGCCGATGATGCCGGTCAGCAGGCCGACGAAGGGCGGTAAGCCGCTGGCCTGGGCGATGCCGAGGCACAGCGGCAGGGCGACAAGGAAGACGACGATGCCGGCGAGAGAGTCCTGACGAAACGTATTCATGGGGCGTGCTCCTGCGGTGAGAGGTGTTCGACGAGGGTGGTTAAGTGGCCGGAAGCCAGGTCGTAGACGCAGCCGTGCAGGCTGAGGGGCCGCCCGCTGGCGAGCACCGTTTGCACCGGCTCACTCTCCAGCAGACGGGCGAACTGGGCGCGAACGTTGGCTTCCACCAGGGCATCAAGGGCACGGCGAGAGGGCTCCGCGTCGGAACTGGCGCTGGCGCCGGGGGAGGCCTCAACACCACACCCATCGGCGATCTGCGCAATTTCGTGATGCAGGGTGCGGCGCAACTGGCCGATGCGGCGAGCCAGCGCCGAGGATTCCTGCGCCAGCGGCAGAGTGGGCAGGGAGAGCGCCGCCTGCACGCCGCCGCAGCCGTAGTGGCCGCAGAGCACCACCCGCTCCACCTCAAGGTAGTCGAGGGCATACTGCAGGACGCTCATGACGTTGTCGTCGGCGGGATCGAGCATGTTGGCGATATTGCGGTGGACAAAGAGCTCGCCGGGCTGGCTGCCGGTGAGCACCTCGGCGGGCACGCGGCTGTCGGAGCAGCCGATCCACAGCGAGTGGGGCCGCTGCCCGTCGACCCATTTTTCGAAATAGTCCGGATCATGCTGACACTTCTGCAGCGCCCAGCTGCGGTTGCGGGCCAGCAAAGGTTTTAACGTCGTCACAAGTATTCTCCTGAGTTAATTCATCGAGTGAATATGTCCATCAAGACTCGTACAGCGACTAGTAAAAATAGTGTTTACCGGAACCCTTCACGCCTGAGGAAAATCCTGGAATAAACGGCAAAAAGAAAACTTTTCATTAATGTAAAGTTATAAAAATATTGATGAAATTAATGTTTTGCCGCGGAGCGGATGAATAACAAAAAGGCATTGAATAAAACTTTCTGGAATATATGGGAATGGTGGTGGGTAGGGTTGGGGGGAATATTGGGGTATAGGCGAGGGGAATTTATCTGGGGAAAGATGGGTTGTGCTGGGGATGTGGTTGAGAGTGAGGTGAGAACAAGTTGAGATAAGTTTGAGTGGGGTTTGGGGTTACCGGGGGAGAAGGGGGGCTGGCAGGGGGAGCCGGGTTCTCGGGGGAGTGAGAGGAGGGGGGCTGGTGGCAGTCGCGCTGTGGAACGGTCGTAAAAGGTGACGCCGCGCAGGATAGCGCTGTTTTTTTCAACACTTAGCGCAATGACGACACGCTGTCGCTTGCATGACCGCCGCCGACAGGTATAATCCAGAACGTTTCCGCATCCCCTTCAGTGCCGAAGTGGCGAAATCGGTAGACGCAGTTGATTCAAAATCAACCGTAGAAATACGTGCCGGTTCGAGTCCGGCCTTCGGCACCATCGGAACATCAATAGACGTCAACGGACGTCTTTTTTTGTGCCTGAAATCCGCGCCATACAAGGCTTTCCGCGATCTTCCTTTCAACAGAAGTCAATCTGAGTCAACCCACATCAAGTTGCTTGTGAGTATAGAACCGAGTATATATGCTGGTTCGATAATGGTTATATACTCACTGCGGCACATGGAAGGAGAACTTTTATGGCTCTGACAGATATCAAAGTGCGTTCTGCGAAACCGCAGGAAAAGGAGTACACCCTTGTCGATGGGGATGGCATGTTTTTGCTGATTCACCCTAACGGCTCAAAATACTGGCGGTTCCGTTTTCGCTTTGGTGGTAAGCAGCACCTGATGGCGTTTGGTGTTTATCCTGAAACGTCATTAGCTGATGCTCGTCAAAAGAGGGAAGAGGCCAGAAAGCTTGTTGCTGCTGGAATCGATCCTCGCGAACACAAACGTGCTGTGAAAGAAGAACAGGCGAAAGAAAATATTACCTTTGAGTCAGTTGCCCGAGAGTGGCATGCCGCAAATAAAAAATGGTCAGAAGAACATAGCCGACGGGTGCTGAAGAGTCTGGAGGATAATTTGTTCCCAGCAATTGGGAAGCGGAGTATTGATAGTTTTAGCACGCGCGATCTCCTCGTTCCTATCAAGGTCGTTGAGGCTACAGGGCGTTTTGAAGTGGCTTCGCGTCTTCAGCAGCGTACCAATGCGATTATGCGTTATGCAGTGCAAAGCGGTTTGATCGATTACAATCCTGCTCAGGAGATGGCTGGGGCAGTTGCTTCAAGTAATCGTGTCCATCGACCAGCACTTGAACTGAAACGCTTACCTGAACTACTCCACCGAATTGATAGCTACACCGGGCGGCCTTTGACTCGTCTGGCTGTTGAGCTCACGTTATTAATCTTTATTCGTTCTAGTGAATTGCGCTTCGCCCGTTGGTCCGAGATCGATTTTGAAAGGGCAATGTGGACAATCCCGGCAGAACGAGAAGCTATCGATGGAGTGAAGCATTCTCAACGTGGTTCTAAAATGCGCACACCCCACTTAGTACCGCTGTCTCGTCAGGCATTGGCAATCCTTGAACAGGTTCACAAGCTTAGTGGTGAGCGCGATTTTGTTTTCATTGGCGATCATAACCCTCGTAAGCCCATGAGTGAAAACACGGTGAATAAGGCGCTGCGTGTTATGGGGTATGACACTAAGGTGGAGGTTTGTGGGCATGGCTTCAGGACTATGGCATGTAGCTCGCTGATTGAGTCAGGGCTATGGTCAAGGGATGCTGTAGAGCGGCAAATGAGCCATATGGAACGTAACTTAGTACGTGCGGCTTATATTCATAAAGCAGAGCATCTGGATGAACGCAAACTGATGCTGCAATGGTGGGCTGACTTTCTGGATGCTAATCGGGAGATGGGGGTTAGTCCGTTTGATTATGCCAGAATTGCGATAGAAAAATAACATCAATGCATCATTTTAATGATAGTTGCTTGGAAGAAAATAGACGCAACTATCATTAAGTTACCTAAGGTTAGTACAAAAATAGTACAGGCTGGTGAATATAAAATGACAAGATGTGATTTTTACTGTATTTTTAACCAGTATTTTGTGGGGGAAGGAAAAAAGAATGAAAGAGTATGAAGTCAAAATAAAGCTAACTGAGTATCTTTTGGCAAATATTAAAAAAAATATTATAGGTTCAGAGTTTAGATTTGATTTCGGAGCCAGAAGAGCTGACATAATAACAATATGTGATGGAATAGCAACAGCATTTGAAATAAAAACATCAGGTGATAATGTAACTCGGCTACCGCAGCAAATTTATGGATATAAAAAATATTTTGATTTTTGCTTTATCGTTTGTGAGCCAGGCAATATTGATAATGTTAGAAAGGTTATTTCAAAAGAGATTGGTTTAATTATGGTAGATGATATGCAAGTGACTTTAATAAGAAAATCTAAACAATTTAAGGCGCATGATAAGCTAATATTAGCAAGCACTTTGAATATTAAAGAAATTAGAAGTCTTGTTAAGATTGGAAAGTTATCAAAAATGGAACTATGTCAGAAAATTTCTGAAACCTTTAATCTAAAGAAAATCAGATCCATTTCAAGATATTCTTTAGAGAAAAGAATGAAGGCTCCATTTGAAACCTTCATAAATGAAAAAGGGGATAGTATAACTCGAGATGATTTAATGACTTTAAATAGAATGCCATCACATAGATTAACCTTTACTTCTTAATTTTACTCTTGTGTTCATGAAATGATTCATTCGTACAGATATCCAAAAGGAAGGGCTAATGCCAGAAGGCTCGTTGCCTTTTGCTTTTGCTATTTCTTTATCAGGCCAAATGTCCATTGCCGCATATCTTTTATCTTTTAAAATATATTCCGCACATTTTTGATAACTGCCTGCATTTCTTCTGTATCGTTTATAAAAAATAATGTTTTCCAACGATACATCTATTCTTGGAACAAATGTTCCACCTTTTATTTCGATTTGTTCAATATTAATAGAAGCGTAATCCCCATATAGAACATAAGGTTCTTGGAATTTTTCATATATATATTCCTCAAAAATAGGAATATCGCCTTCTTTGTCGCCATAGTCGGCTACCGTTTTAGGAAATGAAGTTCCTGCAATAATGGCATTGATGTTTTCATTCAATATTGGTTTTATTTTCGCCATATTTAACTGGAGGTTTGCTATAACTTCATCAATATTAGATTCAGTTATCTGCTCCGAATCCAATATGATGAAGAGCTTTTGGTTGACAGTCATGGTTGAAGTTATTATTTTTATGTATTCATCTATATTGTTAATATTTATTGGAAATCTTGCTGCTATAGAACGACCCTTCTTACTTTGTGATAGGATGAAACTTTCCATATTGTGGAGAGAATCATTATCATCAATATGAACCATAGGTATTATATTGAGTTCGTTATAGGTGTTGATAAAGTATTGCCATTCAAAATAGCCATTGTCCGGGGATAGGAGTTGCTCAAGTTGAGCATTCATGTAATTTTCATTTATGCAAATGTCGAGTATGAAAGGTCTGCCTTTTTGAATTTCTTTTAACTCTTTCATACGTCTATGTATGTCTCCATCTGGAGTGGTTTTTGTTTTTCTTGATTTGGTTAGTTCATAAATAGGTAATATTTTATCAAAAACATCATCTTTTAGATGAGTCATTGCTTTGAGCTCGGCGTCACGGGTTTTCATTATCGGGAAATAAGTAAAATTACTCATAAATTATGTCCTTGATATCCTAGTTGCTGAGCTCTTATCCTTACAGCCATAGCTGAAACACCGAAGTAATTGGCAATATCTGCTACAAGTGTAGATTTTTGTTTAATAAATACACTAAATGCTTCGGATGGCATTAATAATTCGGCAGCGAAACGATTCGCTTCTATTTCAATTATATTAGACTCTCCGTTCCTAAAGAAAACTTCATCTTTAAAGAAATCTAGTTGCTTGCTATGCATCAAATAATGTGCGATCTCATGAGCGATTGTAAATCTTTGTCGGTTTGGGTGATGTAAAGAATTTACAAGCATAATCCACTCTTGGCTTTTATTATCCTTGTATAAGCAGCCTGAGTCTTCACCTTTTAAAGGTTCCAGCCGCATTTTTATTCCTAGCAGAATAGTTAGTCGGGAAACATCTAAGGGATATAAGTCAATATTGTTTTTTTGTGCGAATTGTAAAAGCTGCTCTGGTGTTTTCATTGATGTATCAGTGGAAGAAGGTGCTTTCTTCTCTTGTGTTTTTTTTCTGATAAAAGCCATCATTATTTTCCTTCACTAATGATCAAATCATTACCAAGTTCATCATCACTTATAGTTTTATTTTCGGAGTTATTTGAAGGTGATTTTTTGTTAGATATATCGACTTGAGCTTGTAATAACTGATTTTGCTTCTGAAGATCTTCAATTGAGTTGCTCAAATATTCAATTGATTGCATTATATCTCCGATATCAAAATCGGCATCTTTTATTTTATCTTTAACTATTTTTTTTAATCTTTTGTTAAACTCGGCGCTACTAAGATGTATGGAAACTTCCGTAATTGTTTCTTTTCTGGCTTCTTCGCGGGCTACTGAATTAGTTGAGTTTCTGATGAGCACAAAAGATAATGCACAAAGAATGGCATTAATCGCTATCAAGACAGTGATTATAGTTTGGTAAAGCCCTGTTTGCATAGTCCAAAGGTTATCTAAGCTAAGAATTGTTCCGTTAGAAATTAACTCTAATAAGTGTTCACTTTGAGCGGAGTCTGGGTTTTTTAATGGGTTAGTGAGAAAGTATTTTGGAGCAAATCCAAAAAATTTAAGGTAACTTGGTCTAAATATAAGGAAAAAAATAAATATCCATACTGCGACAGTAAATAACGACGCACCAATAACAGAGAGTACTATAGAAGTCCTACTGTGGCCACATCTGATATCTATATTCCGTATCGACATTTTAGTTCCTGACTGTTTTTCTATAACCATTACCACAAATTTCAATAAAATGCAAGCCAAACATTAAGGGGTATGATGAATGTCAAATTCTACTGCTATATTTATCAATTATCTAAAATGTTATATGTATATTTAAATCATCTATGTTTATCAAGATGTAGCTATGAACAACGAGCACCTAATTATCTTCATCAAAAAAATAACTACATCACAGTCAGATTGCTATTCCTACCTCATGTTTTAAAATTGTTTTTTTTAGTTATATATTTTCAGGGGGTATCAGTAGTGTGGAATATGAAAGCTACTTCATTTTTATGCGAGGGTGAATACACAAATAAATCCGTAATTCTCAACATGCAGTTTCAAATTACATCTGCAGGTTATGATTGACTATGGCATGTTGCCTCATCTTTAATAACCTGCATCGATATTTTTTTCCAATTTTACTTATGCTTCTGGCAACATTTTTCGAGAGTGCTCTATCTCAAATCCATCCGGAACCGGCTTAAAGGGTTTACCAGGAGAACGATAGCTACTTTGAAATTGTCGTAAAGAATGTACGTCAATTTCGCCTATTACACAATAATCTGTAATACCACCTTTGACTCGCAATACATCACGCTTCCAGCTATCTTTGAAAGGGCCTCGGATGCGGCTATCGCCATACTGGCGGTCATTGCATTGGATGATGTAAGCATGGATATCTAGCGCAGCAGACTCGACCAAGGCATTGAAAGTTTCAGTATCCTGATTCCATTCTGGCACAAACAGCGCGTCAACGTTGCCACGCAGCGCTGCGCGATAACTAATATTGGTCAGCTCACTACAAATCAACAAGGAAAAACGAAAATCACCGTGTTGAATGATGGGAGGCGTTGTCCATTTCTTTTCTGGTTTCATTTCTAGCCCTGCTATTCGTTGTAATTCCTGCTCTTCATGCAGTGCTGGGCGTTGTTTGTCCTGACGGTAAATCATTAGTGAAGGAAAACCCAATCCATCATGAGACAAGGAAGCCCATACCTGATTGCGTACTCTTGCTTTACTGGCATGTAAATATTCAATGCCGGTGACAAGTGAAATCCCGCGACCTTGTAACTTACGGGCAATTCTAATAAACCAGTGCGCAGGGAGTGAGAGCTCCGGCAGAATTAAGTAACGACTGTTATGTGGTTGGGCTATCACACCATCAAGCAAGCGACATAAGCGAGCGTAACGGTTTGCATCCGGATCGGCTGAACGCATGACCGCCGCAGTCCAGCTTGACATGGACGTTTTCCAGCTAGATATGGCAACCCCATATTTTCCAGCAGATTGGCCGTCAGGGATTTGCAATATGCCTTGTTTATCGACACAAGGTGTTTTATTACCGAGTACAAAACCGCGAACAGCGAAAATAATAGCTCGCATTTCTTGCTGAGCTGAAGCTGTATAAGCCTCATTGTTTAGGATAAAGAGTTCCGGCAGGCTGAAAGGCCGGGTGGCAAATAGCAGTCCATGTGGAATGATTTTAAATTTGCACCATTTTGCTACAACCTGATTACCCAAAACGACAATATCAGGCAGTAATTCTGCTGCTTCCGCACAGTGGGCTACTGTTTTCGGAGCGGGTATGCCCCGTTGAGCAATCATCTCTTTTGGTAGACCAATAAAGCGGAATGGCATGTGCGCTAAGTCGAAAGAGAATAATCTCGCCTGCTGTTCTTGGTAGCCCTTTAATGAAAAATCACGACCCGAATATTGAATGTCTAGCCCACACCGGGCGTGCCAGTTTTTTAAATGGTCATTCCAGGTTTGCTTACCCACCTTGGAAATACGCGGAGGAAATGCCGCAACGATAGCTTCAAGCACACTGCTAAAAAGCTGAGCCCTCCATTTGCCAATAATCTCTGCTTCAAAAGGGAGGTGATCATCAGGACACGCCTTGATGGTAAGGAGGCAATTTTCTCGAACTTCATCGCAAATATTCTCGAGCGCTAAGATAAGTTTGCGCAGTTCGACAAAGTCCTCACAGGCCGTGGCCAGTCGGATCACTCGGGGTAGGTAGACTGATAAATCAAAGAATTGTGGCAGCACCACAACATGATCAATAAATGCCCGAAAAAATGCCTGGCGATGGCCTTTCCATGTGCCCGGTTGCAGGTCACGCTCATAGGCTTCAAAGTCGCGTAGTTTGATGGCAAAACCAGCCCTACGCATAGTCAGTGCATCTGCTTTACGCAAATTGTCAGCGACTTCGCCATTACTTTGAGTTGCAGCAAGCAAATCAGTTCCAACATTGTTCGAGGAATGCGGTAACCGAGGCATGGCTCGCCACTCGCTGGCTCGTTCATAAATCTGATGAGCAATAGCTTCCACTAAGGTTTTTCCGGAGTCACCCGCAAGGATAAACACTTTATTCTTCGCATTTGCAAAACGAATCTGGCTGTCATGCAGGTAGTTTGGTTGAAAACTGATCTGTTTGTTTTCCTCGCCCTTTACCCAGTCCAGTTTGCCGGAAGAACGGGCGAACAACCATTGCCATAGCTCTGCCATGGAACGGAAATTCGCACCATTTTCCATGACCAGAATGATGTCATCTACATACCGTCCGTAATATATAGGTGCGACTTGCTGCTCAATAACGCGATCCAGCTCGATCAGGGCTACGTTGGCAACAACAGCTGAAGCAGGGAGACCTACTGGTAACCCTTTCTTCAACGGAGTCTCAATTGCCCATGCTTTTAACGCATTAATGAATAATCGATTAAGCTTGCTTTGTTCAGCAGTGAGTTCCAACTCCAAAATATCTTTGACGAAGGTTGGATCAAGCATAAACCCGGGATTCAGTTCGTGATAGAAAGAACTAACATCAGCAGTGAGTGCCACGATTTTTTTGCTTTCACTTAGCGCGCTCCGCATGGCGTTAATGCCATTGTCACGCCAATCACGAAAAGGTCTGAGGTAAGGTTGAAAAGAACCAATTGAAAGTGCATTGATGTCTTTTCCATCTAGAGTACGGCGCAGGCGGTTACCGTAAGCACAGGTAGATAATTTGGCATCAAAAAGATGCCCGACTTTTAACATCCAAAGAGTCGAGAGAACATGAAAATCCAGACTGCATTGAGCCATTACTCGAAACTCGGCTTTGATTTTTTTTTGTTCGTTTTTATCAGCCATTGGGTTGCAAGCATATGCCCACTTTTCAGCAGGTGAGGAAAATATGAGACCGTTAGCTTGCGGTTCTCGCTGCTGTTCCCAGCAAGACATGTCTACAGATTTTGTGGCCAGAAACCAGTTGCCAGTGAACTCATTCTCTTCCACCCATGATTCGTCGTCACCTTGTATTTTTTCCTGCAGAACCGTCAGATTCGTATGTAGGGACTCTTCGTAAGACGCAATTGCTTCCAGCGAAACATGGGATGAATAGTACAGATCGACTTTTGCTTTTCGGTAGGCAAGGCCAAGCTCTTCAAGGCTAATAATCATGCCAATTCCTCTTTAAAAAATAACCACATTCTCAGCTTCTGAATGACCATTCGCCGGTCGGAAGCAGCCGCTTTAATTAACGAGAATGCAACTGTTCCAATAAAACGAATCATCCACTTATAGATACCTTTAGAAATAATGATTTCTTGTATATTTGGAAAGCGAAACTCCTTTGAAAATTACAATTCAGCGTTCCAGTTTCCGAAGTATCGTTTAAGTTTTTCAATAGTGTGTCGCCATTTTGGAGTTGTAGGTTTGCAGACCGTATTTTGATTACCGAAGAATCCGACCTCGTTCACCGCCTCTTGTTCACTGCGGGTTTCCAGCCATTTCACGGGGACAAAATACTCGGACTTATCGGGGTCATCTGCGTTCCGGTGATAGAGATCGCTGTACTTAAGCACATCCATCGCCCGCTTTTCGCCGTCGTCAGTGTTGATAGTGAAGCTGCTGGCAGGCTCAACCGCGCTCTGCACAATCCCTACGCCGACGTAACCTGTTGCCGGAATTTTCACCCAGACCCGGTCACCCGGCTGGAGCTGTTTTAATGTTTGGCTGTACCAGCTTCCGCCACCAGCACTGATAAAACCGTAGCGACGAGCCTCTTCCCAGACGCGGCTGTGTGGGTCGCCAAACGAGACGTAAAACTCACCGTTCCAGGGTTCCTTCACATTGGCACTTGTAGCGGTGGCCTGTGCAGCATTAGTTTGCGTTTCGCTCGGGTCGATAAGCCAGGCGCGGCTTAAGAACTGTTCATCACCAAGCTGGAATACTTTAAAGAATAGAACGTTAATCGAGATGCCGTTCTTGCTCAGATAATCGACGATACGCTCGGTGGACGGGTCCAGCTCCGCCGCCACGATAATGATTTGATGCGACTGGTTGAGCGACTCTTCTTCCAGCTCAGTATTAAAGCGCTGCTTAAATGCCTCCCCCAGATTTCCGCCACCCGAGAATTTTTCATAAATCTGCGACAGGCGATCGGCGGTTAAGTCATCCACCCAGGAGGCGTAATCCAGCGCCTGAGCAACCACTTCACGTGGTGTACGGTCACGCTTAAGCTCAATCAGGATCAGCGAGGCATCCGGCGCAATCGCCAGTAGGTCGATACGCCCTTTATCGAGCGTATTTTCCTGATGCCCGATAATCATCCATTGATCGGAGAGGATGGTGGGATCGTTTAAAATCATCTTCTCCAGCAGTTGCTCGCTGGCGAGTTTACTGATGGTTAGCGGTTGAGGATTCTCCCCTACCCGCCAGATAGCATGATGAACCGGCATCGTCTGTTCCTTAGTTTAATGCTGCGTCGGTAAGGGCATCCGCCAGGTGGAGCTGAGTTTGCTGGGCAGATTTGAGGCGGGATTTGAGATGATCACAAGTACCAAATAGGGCATTAACCCTTGACACTATTCTCTCCTGCTCATTCAACGGTGGTAATGATATAACGGGTTCGATAACATCTTCTCTTGAAATTCCAGGTATAGCTATACCTACACCTTTCCCTTGAAAATAGTCATACATGCTTGATAACAATAATTTAAAATAGTCACAATTTGCGCGAACTGTTCTAATAGCCATAAGTTGTCTACTGATGGCTATCTCTACGTTGACAACATTGAGCTTCCCTAAGCCCGCGCCCTTACAGGTAACAAGGATATCTTTAGGTTCAGCCACTGCTCTTTTTTCGATTGTGAATTTTGAATACGTTGGATTCAAATCACCGAATTCAGCCGGACCAGTAATATAGGGAATTGCTCCTTCGATTATATTTTCAGTGTACTCATTTGGTTTTAGATGCTGCCCAGATATTAAATGGATACAATGTCCTAAGCGACACCACTCCCACCCCTTTGGTAACTCAAACGGTTTTTCCTCATCATTAATTGGCGGCAATGGTTTTTGTTTTTTAATTTTTCCTTCTTTCACCAGTAGCGCTTTTTCCTGCTCTATACGTTTAAGCAGTTCAGAAGCCGGTTCGTCGTTAGGATCTTGCGGTACCAGTTTTCCCATCACTGCCAGTTGTAGAATGGTTTGCTTAAGCGCGTCGATACTCGCTTCGGTGGTAAACAGCGTGTCGAAATGCTGGCTGATTCGAGCCCAGTTTTCAGTAAGATCTTCGGCATGTTGGCTATCGACCAACGTCGCCAGTAGGGTTTCAACCAGTTGCTGGTGTGCCTCCAAACTAATTAAAGATTGTTGTTCAAGTTGATCACAGAGAGCCATTAGTTCATTAACTTTGGCGACGATACTGTGTTGTTCTGCGACTGGCGCACACGGTATTAACAAGCTCTCCCATTTGCTTCTATTTATTATTGGCGTTGCTGAACCTGTAGATGCTGTGACCATTGAACTAATAAAAAGTGTTGTTGAAATAGAGAAATATATATATTTACTATCCACTAACACTGGTTTTATAGAGTTAATTTGTTGATTAAATGCTACTCGCTCACTGACTACTGCTGATTTGCCAATAGAACCACCAATGCAAACAGTGAAAATATCCCCATTATTAGCCTCTGTGCTATTCAACATTCCATCTTCAGAAAGAAATTTATCTGCTTGAGTAATCTCACCACATTGAGTTATTTGCCCAGGACCAACAAAGGGAATATTTCCGTTAAAATGACTGGAGACTGATGTGCTTGGTGTTTTTCCAGTTGAGCACACACCAACATTACCCAGTCTTACCCACTCCCACCCCTCCGGCAATTCATACGGCTTCTCATCCTCACTAATCTCCGGCAGCGGCTTCTGCTTTTTAATTTTACCCTGCTTCACCAGCTCCGCTTTCTCGACAGCAATACGTTTCAATAACTCAGACGCCGGTTCATCATTCGGGTCCTGCGGCACCAGTTTGCCGCGCACCGCCAGCTCCAGAATCAGCTCGCGCAGTTTCTTAATGCCATAGAGGTCGATTTTGCCGTTACTGCCACGCCCGGCCGTGGAGCGAGTTTGCAGCGCAGAGGACCAGATATCGATATGGTCGGTGATCAGCTTCTCAACGGTCATCAGTTCGCCTCCTTGTTACCCGCCAGTGCGGCACCGAGAATATCGCGTAGCTGGTTACGAAGCTCGCTGATTTCTGCCTGCTGTTTCTGGTACTGCGCCAGCAGCTCATCCGGATCGTGGCTGATGGTTTCACCCTGGTACGGATTCTTGATATCAAGGTTGAAGTTGCGGGCGATGATGTCGTCGATGCTGATTTTCCACGCCTGATTGTTCTCTTCACGGCTGGCAAAACCATCAGCTTCGTTACCCCACCAGTCGATTTCCGCCTGGAACTCTTCAAATTTCATCGGTTTGGTTTTGCTGTAGTTCTTTACGCCGTCTGGGTACGGGTGCTCATAGAACCATACCTCTTTGGTTGGCTGACCTTTGGTGAAGAACAGAATATTGGTTTTGATGCCGGTGTACGGGTTAAACACGCCGTTCGGTAACCGCACAATGGTGTGCAGGTTGCACTCTTCGGTGAGCAGCTTTTTGATTTTGGTTTTTACACCTTCACCAAACAGCGTACCGTCTGGCAATACTACCGCCGCGCGGCCTTTGTCTGCCAGTACTTCGATAATCAGTTGCAGGAACAAGTCAGCGGTTTCGCGGGTCTGCATCTCTGCCGGGAAGTTTTTCTCAATGCCGTCTTCTTCGGTACCGCCAAACGGTGGGTTGGTGATAATCACGTCCAGTTGCTCATCCCAGGAAGCAAGCGGCTTGTTCAGCGTGTTGTCGTGACGGATTTGCACCGGCACTTCAATGCCGTGCAGCAGCATATTGGTGGTGCACAGCAGATGCGGAAGCTGCTTTTTCTCTACACCATAGATCTGCTTTTGCAGCGTTTTATGGTCTTCGGTGGTGTTAACGTAATGCTCTTTCACATGGTCGAAGGCGCAAGCGAGGAAGCCGCCGGTGCCGCACGCCGGATCCATAATCGACTCACCCAGCTTCGGGTCGATGCGGTTAACCATAAAGCGCGTCACGGCACGTGGGGTATAGAATTCGCCCGCATTTCCGGCACTTTGCAGATCGCGCAGGATCTGCTCGTAGATATCGCCAAACAGATGGCGTTCCTGGCTGCTGCTGAAGTCGATTTCGTTAAGTTTGTTAATCACCTGGCGTAGCAGCGTGCCGTTTTTCATGTAGTTGTAGGCATCGCTGAACGCCTGTTTGACCACAAAGCCACGCGGGTTCTTATCGATCGGCGCGGTGAGGTTTTTCAGCGTCGGGAACAGGTCGTCGTTCACAAACTCCAGCAACGCATCACCGGTAATGCCTTCGCTGTTTGCCGCCCAGCTACGCCATAAATAACGCTGTGGGATCGGGAACTGGTAGTCATCCTGCTCCAGTTCCAGCTCTTCTTCCTGGGTATCAAAAATCTTTAAAAACAGCAGCCATGAAAGCTGTCCCAGACGCTGGGCATCGCCGTCCACACCGGCGTCTTTACGCATAATATCCTGAAGGGATTTAATGACTGAGCTAATCGACATGTTTTCTTTCCATACTTAAAAAAGGATGCCACCGGTCGCAGACGCGGCCAGTGGCAATGTATTTATAGGTTATCAGGCTGAGCGCGGCGGTAACTGGTAGATTTCGTTCTCCAGTTCGTTGACGGCTTGCTCATACGCCTTCTTGTCGCCAAAGCGGGTTTTGATGATTTCTATTGGACGACCCAGCGTATCGAACGGCTTCAGTTTCAGCACCTGCACATCCTCAATTTCCTGAACGCCTTCGTCGGCATATTTGTCCAACAATGTGTTAAGTACCTGCTGTGCTGGCTCGGCGTATTTGGTGAAGTAATTGCGCTTACGCACATTGGCCACGCGTTCCTGCCGGGTTAACGGCGGCTGACCGTACACCACATGGCAGAGCAAATCAAACGGGTCGAGATCTTTACCCACCTCTTCGGCCAGCACGTCCCACAGAATCCCCAGTTGCTCCAGTTCTTCGATGATCACCTGTTTGCGTGGTGCATCCTGCCATTTGCGCACGAAGCTATCCAGTGAGGCGTATTCGCTATCTTTGAGCATCGTTTTGCGGGTGTAATCCTGGAAAGATTCAGTCACCAGTTTGCCATCAGAATCGTAATACTGAACGCGCTTAGCCAGCACTTTTACATCCACGCCATTCACATAGAATTTGCGGACTTTGTTTTCATCATCGTCATGGAACTCACCGTTGCCCGCTTGCTTGTCACGATTGACCTGATAGTCAGCGACGTCTTCTCGCGCTTCACTGGCGTCATTATCACCGCCATCAGCGTTATTTTCCGCATCCAGTTGTTCATTGAAGTCTGAATCTTTGTCAGAAATATCACCGGGTTTTACCACCAGCACCTTTTCTGGCAGGCCATCAAAGCGTGGGTCGGCAAACAGCTCGGTCGCTTTTTTGAAATCGAGAATAGTGAACCACAGCTTGCCGTGTTTTTCGTTGATGCGCGTGCCGCGCCCAATGATCTGTTTAAACTTGGTCATCGACTGAATGTTTAGATCTAATACCACCAGCTTGCAGGTCTGCGCATCAACGCCAGTGGTCATCAATTCTGACGTTGTCGCGATAACCGGGTAGGCTTTTTTAGGATTGATAAAGTTATCCAGTTGCGCCTTGCCGATATCATCGTCGCCGGTGATTTTCATCACGTACTTTTCGTTCTTCAACACCTGCTCGGGGTTGAGCACCACCAGCGCATGGCGCATTCGATCGGCGTGATCGATGTCGTTGCAGAAAACGATGGTTTTATCCATCGGGTTGGTACGTTTCAGGTAATCGGTGATGGTCTGTGCCACCAGCATGGTGCGCTCATCAATCACCAGCGTGCGATCAAAATCTTTCAGGTTGTAAATACGGTCCTCAATCTCTTCGCCGTATTTATCCAGTTGACCTTTGACGGGCCGCCAGCCCTGGACATCAACGTCGATATCAACGCGCACGACTTTGTAAGGTGCGAGGAAACCGTCTTCAATACCCTCTTTCAGCGAATAGGTGTAAACCGGCTCACCGAAGTAATCGATATTGGAGACGTCTTCCGTTTCTTTTGGCGTTGCCGTCAGACCGACCTGAGTGGCGCTGCCGAAATACTCCAGAATCTCTCGCCAGGCTGAATCTTCAGAAGCGCTGCCACGGTGGCATTCGTCAATGACAATCAGGTCGAAGAAATCAGGCGCCACCTGTTTATAGGCTTTCTGGTGTTCTTCTGGTCCGGTAATGGCCTGGTACAGCGCCAGATGCACCTCATAAGCCGGATCGATGGTGCGCCCGGTAACTTTAGTCATCGCATTACCGAACGGCTGAAAGTCGTTACGTTTAGTTTGATCCACCAGGATGTTGCGGTCCGCCAAGAATAGAATGCGTTTTCTGTTTTTAGCTTTCCACAGCCTCCAGATTATCTGGAACGCGGTATACGTTTTGCCCGTACCCGTGGCCATGACCAGCAGAATACGGTTCTTACCTGCCGATACGGCATCCACCGTTCGGTTAATCGCCTGCATCTGATAGTAACGAGGAGCTTTCCCGCTACCGTCGTCAAAATAGTCCTGACTGATAACGGGTAACTGCTCCTGAGTGAACCCTTTCCAGGCACAGTATTTTTGCCAGAGTTGTTCAGGTGTTGGGAAGTCACTGAGGGCAATTTCGGATTCGAGCTGCTGCGGATTGGTTTTATCGTGGAAGATAAATCCATCACCGTTGGAGGCAAATACAAAGGGAACATCGAGCAGGCTTGCGTAGTCCAGTCCCTGCTGCATCCCTTTACTGATGGCGTGCTTGTTAGCCTTGGCTTCGATAACTGCTAATGGCAAGTTAGGTTTGTGGTACAGCACGATATCGGCAGACTTAACTTTGATACGTGACGCCAGTTTGCCACGGACAACAATCTTGCCATCGCGAAGTTTCACTTCCTGCCGAATCTGCGACATCACATCCCAGCCCGCATCCTTAACCGCAGGAAGGATGAATTTAGTAATGATGTCTGTTTCAGTCAGGTGCGTTTTGTTCACGCCAGCCATAGCAGGGCACTCCACGAAATTGGGTTAGCTCTGATTTTACACAGAATAGTGCCTGACGTAATGACCTGAAACGAGGTTTTGGGTAGCTACTGGTAAGATAAGTTCTGGCAGAACAATTTCTGTTGCTTCCCTACCATAGATTTTTTCATTTTTTGTAATTCCTGAAATTCGCTTCAGAAACGAAATAAATGTTTCCCCGAGCCCGGGAGCAAGCTACATAAAGTTTATTACGCGACGAAGGTGGAAGTATCTGTAGATTCGATCTATTTAGAAGACGCCAGTGCGTAGCTCCCATCACAATGCATATGTCCTGAAAGTGATCCAGTCCTTTACTGGCTCCCCAATTTAGAGAGTAACAACCATAACGATGGTGCTCACTATAGAAAAGCTTAATGACGCTATCGTCTGAATGTAAGGTGGCCACACGCTCAGTATCGGTTACGATGTCAATAGATGTTTCACGAAAGTCATGTGCATCGATGCGGATATCCAGTCTCTCAGTAATAAATTCACATATTGTGCTTGAGCAACGCCACGTTCTACTAAGCGTCTCACGATCCACCACCAATCCAGCAGCAGTGAAGCGGGCTTCATATCGGGTAATATCGTCGTGAAGCGTGGAGTTAACATTGCCATCCCTGCTCGTATCATAGGTATGCTGATAAAAATCACCGGCAAAAAGGACTGATATTTCTGCCTCGCAAAGAGCCAATAAGAAATTAAAATCGTTTCCGGCAAAATCCTGCACTTCATCGACTAATAGTTCGTCGTAATATCGTTCAAGACGATCGCATATATCCGGCAGCATACCTCTAGCCATTAATAATTGAGCAAGCCGCCGATGATATATGCGGCCGCTATTATCCTGATAATGCAGTCGGTTAGTGCGTGGGATCCTCTGTGGCGGCTGGGAAAAACTCAGGCCACGAGAAGCCAAATGTTCCTGGAGAAAGGGGCGAAAACAGAAACCGTGAAGAAATTCAAACCAAGTCATTACACGGATTCCTTCAGGCATAAACCCAAACAAATTTATGATCTTGGATCGCAGATGCGTCTCGTTATTGATGGTATGCGTCAGAATTAGTGTACGACTGTTTACCTTGAGTCTGTCTATCAGTAGTGTGGTTTTACCTGAGCCAGCAACGGCAAAAATCACCCTCTTAGCCATGCCAGAGCCTCCTGAATGTAGTCAGGAACGCAGAGCTCTTCTCCATCATGTTGTAACAGCTTAAATGCAGCTTCTGCCTTATTGGCCAGCATATAGTCTTGCACTGTCAATGTTCGTCGGCCTTCCCCAAACAGCAGCTCACATAACGCCATATTGTCCTGATACAGACAGATTTCAAACGTTGATCGCTCATCGTTGTGATCGGCGAAAACATTGATGTGATCGCAGATAATATCAGCATAACGTTCGGAGCAATTCTGTTGGTAGTTGCCATCGTTGTCTCGTAAAGCAGCTACTCGATTCCCCAGTAAAAGTGCCAGTTCAAGATAACGGCGGAAACTAGTACCGCCAATAGCGATAATATGAACACCATCATCTTCAGGGACGGCATTGAAGAGCTGACGGTAAAAAGACTCGATTAGGATATATTCGGCATCACCTTCTACCAGTAATACTCGTCTTGCCAGAGCAAATTCAAGAACATTATTATCTGGTGCCTTCATAAAGAAAGCTGCCGTTTCATCTGAAAGCTCATTTAATAAAACGGGTCGGGATTCCCCAAAGAGGATTGCTTTACGCAGATCAAGACGGGATGAAATATGGCTGCTATGTGTTGCGATGAAAAGTTGTTTCTGTTGCTCAGCGGCAAGCTGATTAACCAGCTTTTTCATACTCACGTGACTAAGATGGTTTTCCGGCTCCTCAAGCAATAATGAATGAAGCTCACCCTGTTGCTGATGCCTTCGTAGGGCAAACTCCGTTTTGATAAAGCATTGCCGACCTTTACCTCTATTACGGATAGAGATCCCACCTTCAGTAATATCCAGGTTAGCTTCGAGTCCCGATTTAGCTCCCGAACGGATACCAAACTGATAATCTTCCAACGTGCTGTTAACAGCGGACAATTGCTGGTTACAGAAGAGGTTTTTCTGTTGACGATAACTGTTTTCAAGGCGGTACCGTTCCGCGACAGACACATTCACACCATAAGCTGTGCGAGTATAGTCCAGTGCAGCATGATCACTATCGATACGTGCGTTTTCAAGAAGCAGATGCCGCAGGTAGCGCCTGAAGCTCGCAAAATGGCTTCCAGAAAAAGTTGTGAATTTAACCGCGTAGTATTCGAAGGGGAAATTTGTCGGATCCTGCTGCAAAACTTGTCGAATGTCCTCGCCATATTCGTCAAGCATCGGTGCAATTCGCATTCTGAGGCCATCGGCATCTATGCCAGCCAGATTCTGTCGGCCATTGAGATCAGGATTGTTACCTTGATGAAGAAAGACGTCAGCGATAAGTACTGGTAGCAGATCGGCCCGACGTTCACCCGCCAGAAAATTCTCCACCGCAGATTGTGAAATAAGGGATTCAACGCCCAGAGTTTCAACACGATGTCTACTGTCACTCAAAACCAAATCAAGAGCCAGTAAGATGCTACTTTTACCCGATTCATTATCACCGATGAATATGTTTCGATCAGCATTGAAAAACAGGTCCAGGCGCGGAAACTTTTTAAAATTTTGCAGCATCAACCGAGTAATTACAGGCATGCTAAAGTCCCTATTTATGAGCGATCTAACATTATCTCCAACGAAGTGAAATTTTGTAAACTTCAATTATCAAGATAAAAACCTCACCGAAACATGATCTTACCAGTGATTTTCTTGTTTTTTTGAGAGCTGTATCCAAAATACATGGTCAGTTCAGGTTTAGAGGATGTTCTAGTGCTCCAGGCTTCGATGGTTAGTTGTTACTACGAACAGAAATTGACCATAGACTAAAACCCTGTAAGCAGGGTAAGCCGTCCTTTAAGACCAAGCAGACGGCATAGAGTGAATGGATTACTGGGTATACATCATTGTGATTGCCGCACAATGTGATGCGGCCTGAACAACGATCAGATTAAGGTACTGTTACTCCGGGGGCGTCCTGTCAATGGACGCTCGGGTACTTCGTTGCATCCGTACATTAGTAGCGCGTTTTTCTGTTCAATCTTGGTCATATATTCCAGTACGTCGCGCATGTTAGAAATGCTTCCCGAATCGCTATAACGGACCGGTATATTGATATCCGCCTCATAGTTCGGCTTATGCTCACAACGATAGTAACAGCCGTCATTTTCCGTGATTTCACGCCAGCATGCCCCGGCCTTCTCCATCCAGAAAAAGGGCTTCTGAGTCTTATTACCATCCAGCCAGAAAGCCACATGCGCATGGAACAGGTGATCCTCGGTCCATTCAATTACCCAAAAATAACCCACCACTACGGGCATACTCATCATTTCGTCCATCAGATGCCGGACATCAGACTCCATCTGCTGATGATCCGGATGGTGATATTTAAAAGTATTTTTTTGATAGAAAAGATCCTGCCGTATTACCCTCAGACAGGAATAGCGATTAACCATCGCGTTAATATGCATATCAAGGACAGATTTCAAAAACCAGTCCGGTGTCCAGTTGCGTTTTTTCATAGCGTTATCTCCTGATCGCCGATAGCAGGATTAGTTTTGAATTAATATGTGGGATAGTGTCGATGCCCTGAAGCGGGCATCGCGCTATTTCTGTTTGCGTAACACAGCATTGAAATGCCGAAGATAAATCCATAACAGGGAAAAACAACCGACTGTAGATGGATTACAGGCAGCAGATGGAACTGGCTGCGGACAGTAGTTGCTTACTTGATTACGAGCAGGGAGTGAGTCTTAATTATATTAATTAACCGAAATTAATATTCCCCCGGTTCGAACCTTTGCGAGGGGAAATAATACGGACGACAAGTCAGGTCCTAAAACCCTATTTATCCCTCTCGACTGTATATTCCTGTTCCACACTGAGGGCACTTTTTCCTGCCTCCATACGTCAAACCGCACATGGTGCATTGCCACCGGGTAGTCGTAATGACCGGCGGGAGTTGTGCCAGAAGGCGCTGTAGCTTCTCCACTGCTGAAGGCTTGCTATTGACGGGTGTCAGATAAGGGCACTGCAGCAGTGCTTCCGGCAGTCCCTGAATTATGTCATGTTCGAACCAGGGCGGCGATGTTCTGGTGGGGGGATGGAAAATCAACGGGCACCGGCAATGGTGGCATAACCATTCGTCATCAATCAAATTAAGCTGGCTGATTGCGACAATCTCACCTGTTTTACGTTGTGCAATATAGCATTTGGGTATCTGCATGATCCGGCTCTCACACTGGCCGGGTGACAAGGATGTAATCATCAGTGAGAGCCTTAAGGCCCCGGTATGTCCGTTGTTTTATTGCCAGCCATTGCTTCAGAGTGTCAGGAAGCGACAGATGCAGCTCATACCATTCCTTCATATCCTTGCCCGTTACCAGTTCACACCAGCACAGCAATGTCAGCGTCTGGCGTATGCCTGGCTGTACATGCAGCCGGAATAACATCTGTAACTGGTCCGCCAGACGGCTTTTCCCCAGCCGGTAACATTCGCTGAGCAGCACGCCGGGCAGAAGGGAATAATCGGTGTGTTTCGTCAGACCGGGGGCGGCAGAACAGGATTCTAGTTGGTCGGTGCGGGTGACCGGCAGCAGGCAATGTGGAATGACGACTTCTGTTTCACTACTCTCCGGCATCGGGCAGGCGGTTATCGCCAGCCTGTGCCACTGTGTGATGTGCTGCTGGCATGAACCGTGTAATAGACTGACGCGGGTAAAATCATCCAGCCAGACCTGGTAATGGTTGAGTAATGGCGAATTGTTCATTTCTGATATTCCTTAAATGAGTAACTGACATGCAGCCGTATGCCTCCGCAAGAAGCGGATACGAGATGACTGGTTTGGGTTAACGAACGGGAAAGGGTTTAGCGCTGAGGGCGGGATGCATCAATACGGGCCTGCAGCCAGGCTTCGACTTCGCTTTGCAACCAGCGGGAACTTCGTCCCAGTTTGATGGGTTTTGGAAATATGCCATCTTTGATGAGTTGGTAAATCCATTTATCACTGACACCCAGCAGGCGGGTGATAAAAGTCATATCGACGAACTGGTCTTCAGACAGGGAAGGTTTACTGGCCATAATTGGATTCTCCGGTAGTTGAATGGGTACCGGAGTCGGCTTATGAATGACTGCTGCCCGCTCCGGCATACGTACCGGTAGTCACGTAAAAAAAGGGGGGATGATCGCCCGCGGACTTTCCTAAGATGCTGTCAAATTTTGTATCTACAACATTGAGTTCTACATATCTAAATCTTGGCATCATGAAGAAACGCTCCCTAACATTTGCTCGGCTGATGAGAAACCAGCTTGCACAGACAGACTTTTCGTTTATTCATAAAGTTTTCTTTCTATGTAACTCATTGATATTTTATTTTTTACTGTTTTTCTACGCTACGTTTTTCCTACGGAATTCGTTTGTTTATTATGTGATTTAAGGTTGATTTTTTTCCATTCTATCTACTCTATGTCTTCTTTTTTAGTATATAAAAGTACTGAAAATCTATGTGATTGGAGATGATATGAACAAAAAAGAGTCAGATGAAGGAAGCCATGATTGGGAAAAAGCACGTGTTGCGAAAGAGCTGATTAGGCTTGAAAAGCAGGCTGCAGAAAAACGTGCGCGATTAAAAAATAAGCTAAAATGGTTAGGTAAAGAGCCTCGGGCATCCTTTTTTTATTTTTTTTTCCTCGCTCTTTATTTCGAAAAACTAAGAGGTCAGTTGGTAGTACCGAAAGCTGAACATGATATTAACCCTCTATCAGCAAAGGCTCTCGGTACAGAAAGGATTACCATGAAGATCAGTCATCCGCGAGATGACAGGCCTGTTATTGGGGGTATGACGACCAACACCGATTTAGATTCTCTTCAAAAATCTGAATCAAAGACCACGAAAGCAGATGAAAAAAACAGTTTGCTGCTGTCACATTCCAACAGGCGAGAATCCCCTGAGATGGACTTAGATGAGCTTCTAAGAAAATTTGATATTTCCACTGTAAAAAATAAACCCGCCAACGGCGTTTTTTTTCCTGGTTTTATGTCTGATTTTGCTGGAGTGGAAGATATCCTTGAATACATTACAGAGACATTATTAAACCCTAATATAGATGACCCCGTTGCTTTAATGAAAAAAATAAATAAAGCCTGGTCTGCTGTCTATGCTGATTTTCCTGAAGCGTTCTCGTGGATGGATGTTAAAAATGAAGAGCAATGTATTTGGGTATGGAATACGCTGAAGAGCAAAGGAGTTTCACCCCCACTAAATCCTCTTAACAATTATCAACGATGGTATTTTATCTGTGCGACTTTTGATTTATGGAATGGTTGGACGAATGAACAACTTGAAGAGCTTAAAAGCAAACGTAAAAAAGTAAATCAGCACTTTCTGAAGTTAATGGAGTCTCCTCAATCACCCCAAGGCCATAAGAAAATATTAATGACTGAGCTTGAGAAAGCCTGGGCCCAGCAGGTTAGAAGGATGCAGCCGAAAAAGGCTATTGACCTTGCAGCATTGCCAGCAAAATCAAAGAAAAAACTGGCTAAGTTATCGGGGGAGTATGGTGAGTCAGAAATGGAAATACTAGTGAGACTTATTGACAATGAATGTGTTAGAATCGTAAATAAAGATTTAAAATAATATTCTTGGCTGATTTTGGATTTAACCGGCTAAATGTCCATCAATCAATCCAGAAATTTTCAGATATATATCATCTCCTTGAGTATATCAAATTAACGGCAGGATCTCACAGTTCTGCCGTTTTTGTTTCTATTTTTTAAAGGAGCAGTAATGAAATATTCTGAAGGCTTCCAGCCAATACATAACTCACTTTCTGAGTTACCGCACTGGATATCGGATCGTATTCTGCAGCAGATAAAACAGCTAACCTGCTATGAACCGGTGATCGGCATTATGGGTAAAACCGGGGCGGGAAAGAGTAGTCTGTGCAATGCCCTGTTTGCCGGAGATATATCACCGGTCAGTGATGTGGTCGCCTGTACACGCGACCCCTTGCGATTTAGCCTGCAAGTAGGCGAGCGCGTTATGACCCTTGTTGATCTACCAGGCGTGGGGGAAAGTAGCTTACGCGATGCTGAATACACTGCACTGTATCACGAACAGCTTCCCCAACTGGACCTGGTGCTGTGGTTGGTTAAAGCCGATGATCGAGCGCTGGCGGTGGATGAACATTTTTACCGGGAGGTGATTGGTGAGGCATACCGACATAAGGTGCTGTTTGTTATTAGCCAGTCGGACAAGGTTGAACCCACCAGAGGTGGTGAAAAGCTGTCTACAGAGCAGAAACAAAATATCAGCCGCAAAATCTGTCTGTTGCATGAGCTGTTCCAACCTGTAAACCCTGTCTGTGTGGTGTCGGTACGTTTGCAGTGGGGGCTGCGGGTGATGGCTGAACGGATGATTCGTTGCCTGCCGCGTGAGGCCAGTAGCCCGGTAGCGGTACAGCTTAGTACGCCGCTTCGTACTGATGCCGTTAATAAAAAAGCGCGTGATGATTTTGGTGAAACGGTCGGCTCGGTACTGGACACAGTAAGTTCCCTGCCCCTGATACCGGCCCCGGTTCGGACAATTATCCAGGCTGTACGTGACACCGTGGTATCGGTCGCTCGTGCTGTCTGGTGTTTTTTCTTCTGAATACTTAACCCCTTAACTCGTTGTTTCCTTAGCCCTGCCGCGACTATGCGACGGGGCTTTTATGTCTTTCTTTTTCCATCATGAGGAGTCTCTTATGACCCGTCTGGCTTCGCGCTTTGGCGCAGCAAACCTTATTCGTCGTGACCGTCCGTTAACCCGTGAAGAACTGTTTCGCGTGGTGCCTAGTGTGTTCAGTGAGGATAAGCACGCGTCACGCAGCGCACGGTATACCTGGATACCAACCATTACCGTTCTTGAAAACCTGCAGCGCGAAGGCTTTCAGCCCTTCTTTGCCTGCCAGACCAGAGTGCGTGACCCAGGGCGTCGTGAGCATACAAAGCACATGCTGCGCTTGCGTCGGGAGGGGCAAATTACCGGCAAGCAAGTCCCCGAAATCATTTTGCTCAACTCTCATGACGGCACCAGCTCGTATCAGATGCTGCCGGGATTATTCCGTGCGGTATGCCAGAACGGGCTTGTCTGCGGTGAGTCGTTTGGCGAGGTGCGGGTGCCGCACAAAGGAGATGTGGTGAGTCAGGTGATTGAGGGAGCGTATGAAGTGCTGGGGATTTTTGACCGTGTGGAAGAGAAACGGGATGCCATGCAGTCGCTGATTTTGCCGCCACCTGCACAACGGGCTCTGGCACAGGCTGCACTGACGTACCGTTTCGGTGAGGACCACCAGCCGGTGACAGCACCTCAGATACTCTCCCCACGCCGCTGGCAGGATGAGAGCAATGATCTGTGGACCACATACCAGCGTATTCAGGAGAACCTGATTAAGGGCGGGATCAGTGGTCGGAGTGCAAAAGGCGGGCGAACGCATACCCGCGCCGTGCGTGGTATCGACGGAGATGTGAAGCTCAACCGGGCTCTCTGGGTGATGGCAGAAGCGATGTTGAGTGGATTTCAGTCCTGAGCTTGTTATCAGCATGTTAGTAAAGGACACACCCTGTCCGTTTTACCTCCATTTGATTGAGTGTTTTTTCATCGTATTTCACGGAGCACCGCGTCAGACCTGCTTCCGGTGGCAGATAAAAAATAGTTCATTCCGTGTCCATACCCTGTCCGCCCCCCTCTTTAGAATCATTTCATATTCAGTCAGTTAACTATTACGGAGATTTAAGATGACACAGGCAGAGCGCCGTCATGACCGGCTGGCTGTCAGGCTGTCACTGATAATCAGCCGCCTGGTTGCAGGTGAAACGCTGAACATGGCGCGGCTGGCTGCAGAGTTTGGAGTGTCAGTCCGTACCCTGCGACGGGATTTTCGCGAACGGCTGATGTACCTCGACCTTGAGTATCGACGGGGGCAATGTCGCCTGCGTAGCACCGGTGGGGGCGTACAGGGCGAGCTGGATGCGCTGACCTTTGCTCACCGGGCAGGACTGGCCGATATTTTTCCGGGGCTGGACCGGCGTCTGGCGGGCATGCTGCTCACTGCAGGAGGGATGCCGTGTCTGGTATGGCAGCCGCCACAGTCTGTGTCACCGGCCATCTCACTGGTGTTCTACCGTCTCGTCAGTGCAATAACCGCCTGCCAGCGGGTGCTGCTGCTGGCAGAGGGAGAGCGCTGTGACGGGCTGGCCCCGTACCGCCTGATATCACTCGACGGCTGCTGGTACCTCACCGGTGAACTGAACGGGCATATCACCGTGCACACTCTGGCGACCATCCATGCGGTGACAGTCCTGAACACCACTTTTACCCCGCGAAAACGTCTCAGCCAGTTAACCACACAGGCGGGCTTTATCCGGGCTCTTCCGCACTTCAGCTGTATTCGCGAAGTCCTGTCGCCTGGACCCTCTGAGGAGGAGCAGGGCAGCACAATGATTTAATTACCTCTGTTAAGAAGGAAAAACAATGACCTGGCATTACGAGAAAAATGGCATACGTCACGACAATGTGACCGAGGACGACATCACTGGCCTGATTGCGCGCGGTGAACTCACCGCTGCCACGCTGGTGTGGCGACAGGGCATGACGGATTGGCAACCGGTCTCCGCCACCCCACTGGCTTCAGCGCTGCTCCACAGCACTACACCACCAGCGCTGCCGGGGAACCGCATTCCGGGTGGAGTGGTATGGACGCTGGCATTTGCTCCTTTCATTGGTTATGCGCTCGAGCTGTGGACGGCCGGGCTGAACGGAATGTCTTTTGACGAGGCATATGAGGCTGTCTCGGGCGGGCAGTACTGGTTTATCACGCTGCTGCTCAATATCGCTCTGGGGTATCTCGATGAACGACGCCTGCGTAAGGCCGGAGTGGATACCACCACGTTCGGCAAACTGGCCTGGCTGGTGCCGTTCTATTTGTGGCGGCGGGCGAAAAACCTCGGTCAGAAACCGGCTTACTTCTGGGTATGGCTTGTGATGCTGGCCCTGACCGTATGGGCCTGAATCACCGCTACCTGATACTTTCTCTGTTAAGGACCAACGTAATGAAAACACTGATTAAAATACTGGGCATTACCGGCAGCCTTCTGCTTTGTGCAGGGGCTCAGGCCCAGCCCTATAACCGGACGCTACCTGCAGTCGTCAATGACAACAACGGGAATATTTTCTGGTGTGATGCGCATCGTCAGGTTACCGGAAAATGCGAAGCCATGTCTGTTGACCGTCAGGGCGGGATGGTCACGGTGCGCTCAGCACCTTTTAAAGACTGCGAAGGCGGCCTGTGGGGCTGGATAACTATCATGCGCAACGATGTGTCGAAGGGATTCACCATTACTCCGGATAAGAAATTCGGTCTCACCGTAAAAGATCTGTGCCGTCCGGGCACGGTAGTGACCTTTAAGCCCAACCAGAAGAAGCCGGAATATGACGACCTGGTGGCACTTTACCAGGGCAAAGAGCTGTTTCGCTACCGGCGCTTCTGATAACACCCGATATCAACCACTCTTATTTTGCCCAACTGCGGGCTGGATAAATTCAGGACGAAGACCATGCTGAAAATACTGACCTCTGCTGTACCCGCCCTCATTCTGTCACTTGCCGCATTCAGTGCCAGTGCTGCTCAGCTTCCGGCAAGCCTTATGGATAAAGACAATCCCGGTCAGGAATACTGGTGCCAGGGAAACGATATCAACACCTCCATGTGCTCACTGACAGGTGTCAGCGACGACCATAAATTTGCTCTGATTCACGACCTGCCGGGCCCGGCCTGTGAAGACTTAAGCTTCGGGGTTATTGATCTGGTGCGTCAGACCGGTGTCAACATTCCTTACGACGGTGGTGACTGTAAGGGGGATGTGCAGGCCGGTTTTGTGCGAGGCACGAAAGATAATGCCCTGTATGTGAAAATTGTCCGGGGCAGTAAAACCCTGCGGTTGTATAAGGTACAAACCGGTTACTGATAATCACCCCATACCTGAATACTCCCATAGCCCCTGACGCGTCTGCGTCAGGGGCTTTTGCTTTTAAGGTACACCGAATGCCTGAATCTCACATGCTGCCACCGGGACCTTTTACCCGACAGCAGGCCGAAGCGGTTACCCGCCGATATCAAAACATCGCTATTGAAGATGACCAGGGCACTCACTCCCGCCTGGTGGTTCGTGACTCTGAAGGTCGAATGGTCTGGTGGGCATGGTGCTTTGAACCTGATGCTGGCGAAGGACTTAATCGTTATATCCACAAGTCAGGCATCCTCAGAGCATCCTCCTCCTGACCACACCCATTCATCATCCCTGTATGTCCTTTATTTCCCATACGCCAGCCATCGTTGCTGGCGTTTTTATTGACGGAGAATATCCATGACGACACAAACTCAATGCGAATTGATGTCCGCTAATGAACCTCAATTTGACCTTACTGCAACACCAGTACCTGACGAGCAGCGTCTCGATTTCTGGCCGCTGTACTTTGGCGATATCCCGCAGTGGATATCGCTGGAACCCCGTATTTTCGCCTGGATGGAGCGCTTCTGTAATGAGTACAGCGGTGGTATCTGGTCCTTTTACACGCTCAGTAATGGCGGCGCGTTTATGGCCCCTGATGCTGACGGTGGTGATAAATGGCATCTGTTCAACAGCATGAACGGTAATGGTGTGGAAATGAGCGTGGAAGCCGCAGGTATCGCGGTCTGCCTGATTGAATACAGCCATCACGCCTGTCGCACCGAATGCGATGCCATGACGGAGCACTATTACCGCCTGCGGGATTACGCCCTGCAGCACCCTGAATCCAGCGCCATTCTGCGCATTATTGATTAAGGATACTTATGATGGAACAGTCACTTATCCCACTGACTCCGGCACTACCACTAACCGCACAACGCACGGTAAAACGCGCTTTAACGCTGCTTGACCGACACCTGCGCGAAACAGGCGTGGCATTCACTTCCACTCAGGCTGCCCGTGACTGGCTGAAACTGAAAATGGCGGGACTGGAGCGCGAAGAGTTTATGGTGCTGTATCTGAACCAGCAGAACCAGTTGATTGCCCATGAAACCCTGTTTGCCGGTTCCATTAGCAGCACCGAGGTACATCCCCGTGAGGTGGTCAAACGCGCCCTGTTTTTCAATGCAGCAGCAGTGATACTGGCGCATAACCACCCCTCCGGCGACACCTCGCCCAGCAAGGCAGATAAGACCATCACGCAGCGTCTGGTGCAGGCGCTTCAGCTCGTTGATATCCGTGTGCCTGACCACCTTATCGTCGGTGGTACGCAGATATTGTCGTTCGCTGAACACGGTCTGCTTTGAGGTATGACATGAGAATTATCAGTAAACGCCGGGCGATGACGATTTACCGTCAGCATCCGGCCTCCCGCATTTTTCGATACTGCACCGGCAGATACCAGTGGCATGGCAGCGTCTGTCATTACACCGGTCTGGCCGTTCCTGACATTCCCAGCGTGCTGGCGGTATACGCCGAACGCCGCCAGGACCGCAACGGACCTTATACCTGTCTGATGAGTATCACCCTGAACTGACAATAGTGGAGAACTGTAATGAGCAACATCACTTGGGGCCTGCAGCGGGATATCACGCCGTGCCTGGGATCACGTCTGGTGCAGGAGGGCAACCGGCTGCACTATCTGGCTGACCGAGCAAGTATCACCGGTAAGTTTAGTGATGCCGAAAGCCTGAAGTTGGATGTCGTATTTCCACATTTTATCAGTCAGATGGAATCGATGTTGACCACTGGTGAAATGAACCCTCGCCATGCCCACTGTGTCACCCTGTACCACAACGGTTTTACCTGCGAAGCCGATACTCTTGGTAGTTCCGGCTACGTATACATCGCTGTTTATCTCACCCAACGCTAACTAATTTCACGAGAGCAAGCATGAAAACTTTACCTGCAACAACTCCGCAGACGGCGAAGCTATGTCTGACGTCCGCGGATACCTGGCAAATGTTACTGACACGTCTGCTAGAACAGCATTATGGCCTGACACTGAACGACACGCCGTTCAGTGATGAAACTGTTATTAAGGAACATATTGATGCAGGGATCCCTCTGGCCGATGCAGTTAACTTTCTGGTGGATAAGTACGCACTGGTTCGTATCGATCGCAGAGGATTGAGTTGGCAGGAGCAATCATCCTATCTCCGGCTTGTCGATACTCAGCGAACCATTAAGGTTATTGAGTTGTGGCTATTTGGTGTAATGATGTAGTGGATGTCGGCACTCTTTATGATTTATAACGCTGAACTTTTTCCTTGCGTATTAGTTGTGGCATGCGTCTGCGGATATGGATAGACGCATGTCTTACTTATCTAGAAAATATCATGAAATCTTAATCAACAAAATGAATTGATTTGCTCTATCAATGTTAAATACATAGAGTAAAATATATGCTAGTGGATTGAACCAGAAAAAGGCGCTTATTTGTACATTATTTCTCCATTTGGGTTCTGTTAATGAAATGTATGCTTTCCTGAATAAGTTCAGTTAGTTCATCTAATGGAGAAGTAATGTTGAGGCTTGCTATAAAGGATAAATCGTACAGCAGCTTTTCCCAATAACTTGAACTAGATCATACCATCTAACTAAATGTTCTTTATAAGTAATGGTAGGATTGATAGGTAGCCTGAGCGAGGGGATCGTAGTGGATAAAGCTTTCTGTACTATTGATGAAAAAGAATGGATTGCAGATGCATTTTACGCATTGCCTCTTGCCGAGATCCAACTGAAGAGACGGAGTTTGCTTTGTACTGAATGTAAGGGGGATGCATGGTTCAGACGATCAAGTTACGGAAATGACTCACCGCATTTTTGCGCCCATCACCACGAAAACTGCTCACTGGGGACTTCATATGAGGCTGTAGGGGAGGGGGATGAAAATAAAGGATTGCCTGCATCAGATGCCGACAGCGGCATAGTACTAGATTTGGGATTAACGCAAGGCTATGACATTAATGTCAAAACAGCGGCAGATAACACTGAGACTACACCCCAGGGGCAAAAGTTCACGGGTGAAAAAACTGCTGATGGTGGGAGTTTAAAATATCCAGCTCATTTTACTTTAAAAAACCTACTTTATAAGTTAGTGCAGTCAAAAGGACTATGCTACGCCGATAAAAAGGTGGGGTTTAAAGATCAATCTTTTAACGATTTACCGGACCGTGGGGGAGAACTGTTTGTCGAGTTTATTAATGTTGCACCATGGATGGACGGTGCTCGTAGAATATTTTGGGGATTTATTAGTGATGTTGGACAAACAAGAGATGGCAAAATTTGGTTAAATGCAGGTAATATCAAGTCCGGGTTAAGTATTTGTATTAATAGTGAAATATCAAGTGAGTTTAAAGAGCAGTTTAAGGTTAAAAATAGTCTTGATGAATTAGATGGATGTCATGCACTAATTATTGGTACTTGTACATATGCTACAACAGGTAAACCAATACTGTGGTGTGGTGATCTTAGTTATATAGTGCTGAGAAGATATAAATTAGATCAAGATTTATAACATTAGCCTGTGTAGTAAATGCTAATGAAAAGTACGCTAATTTACGAACGTAGGAGATTCTAACCGGTAGGTTACTGACCGTTCCGTGTATTCGATACACTTTGAAGTAATACAGATAAGTATACAACTGAGTATACATAATCATTACTTTGGTGATTAATCAATTAAAATTCAGATGATTAGCTTTGAAATTCGAGTCCGGCCTTCGCACCATCGGAACATCAATAGACGTCGACGGACGTCTTTTTTGTGCCTGAAATCCGCGCTACGCAAGGCTTTTCGCGATTCTCCTTTCAACAGAAGTCAATCTGAGTCAACCTGTAAGCATCCCGGTAAACCGGACCATTCACATTTAGAGATCTTCCGGCATACTGAATATATCCTTGGAGGAGATCGCCATACGCAAAGCCCGATTCACCGAACACCAGATCATCGCCGTTCTGAAGTCCGTCGAAGCCGGACGCACCGTCAAAGATGTGTGCCGCGAAGCCGGGATTTCTGAGGCCTCGTACTACAACTGGAAAGCGAAGTTCGGCGGTATGGAAGCCTCTGATATCAAAAAGATGAAGGACCTCGAAGATGAAAACCGCCGGTTGAAACAGATGTTTGCGGACCTGAGCCTCGAGTGCCGCGCATTGAAAGACGTTATTGAAAAAAAGCTTTAAAACCAGCGATAAAGCGTGAGTTGGTCAGCTATCTGACCGCGCAGTTTGCCATGAGCTTACGTCAGGCATGCAGGATATTGTCGCTGAGCAGGACGGTATTTCGTTATCAGCCGGATACGCAACGTGATGAGCCAGTCATTATGGCGCTGACCGTGGCGGCTGAACGCTATCCGCGATACGGATATAAAAGGTTTTTTCAGGTCCTTCGCAGGCAGGGCAACGCCTGGAACCATAAGCGCGTTCACCGGATTTACTTCCTGCTGAAACTGAATTTTCGCCGTAAGGGAAAACAGCACCTGCCGGTGCGCAATCCGGCTCCGCTGGCAACGCCAGAGGCGATGAACCAGAGCTGGTCCATCGATTTTATGCACGATGCGCTGGTGTGCGGCAGACGTTTCAGAACCTTCAACGTGGTGGATGGTTATAACCGGGAAGCGCTGGCGATCGAAATTGACCTGAATATCCCGGCGCAGCGGGTTGTCAGAGTGCTGGGCAGGATCGTGGCAAACCGCGGATATCCGCTGAAGATGCGGATGGATAACGGTCCGGAGCTGGTCTTGCTGACGCTGGCACAATGGGCAGAAGAGCATGGTGTGATGCTGGAATTTCTCAGGCCCGGCAAGCCAACACAGAATGCCTTTATCGAATGATTCAACCGGACGTACCGGACAGAAATACTGGATTTTTATCTGTTCAGAACCCTGAACGAAGCACGTGAAATTACAGAGCGCTGGCTGGCTGAATATAACAGCGAGCGCCCCCATGAATCCCTGAAAAGCCTGACGCCGGAAGAATACCGGCTGATGGCTGAAACCCCGGAAATCTCAAAAAGTGCGTGGAACTAAAACGGGTGCGCTTACACCAACGCAGAACGGATTTTTTGAGAGTTTTAACGGACGCTTTCGCGATGAATGTCTGAATGAGCACTAGTTCAGAGATATCGGTCACGCCAGGAAAACCATTAATGTCTGGCGGCAGGATTATAACGAGTGTCGTCCACATTCAGCACTAAATTATCAGACGCCATCAGAATTTGCAGCACGATGGTGAAATGGGGAATTAAACAGTTAGAAAACAGATATTACTAACTTACGGTTATATCGAATCCTGGGGGCTGGTCAATTATGGTGAAAATCGTGAATGTCAGCTTATTTGTAGTCATATGAGTCATCCCGCTGGCATTCGTTTGCTAGATGACCCTATAAACTGTTATTGTCAGCCGATGAATCAAACAGAGTTTTTTATAATTTAAATGCTCTGTCCCGGGGTCCAGAGCGGTTCCAAAGGATAGGTATAATATTCATCATCAGCATGATTTTCATCCCAGATAAGTTTCCCTCTTTGTGTAATCCCTTTCACATGACGTGTATTTCTTTCTTCAAAGTAGCCACATGCTAAATGTCGAATCTGCGCATATCTAACTGCATTTATGCCGAGGTGATCCCATATCACTTTGTTTTTTATGGCGAAATTTATTCCTCCGGGATATTGTTTGCTGGGGTATGCTATAACATAAATGTCAGAATTTTTTTCAAAGATACAATTGGCAACATATGAAGTTATGTTGTAGTTATCGCTCATTAGAGAGTCAGAAAGGAATTTGTCAGTTATAAGTAATCGGGTTACTTCATCAGGATTGCAGGCATTGATCAATTTGTTAATTGATTGTGATTGATTACCCAGAAGCATTCCTCTTCCTGTAACTTGAGTATGTGAAAGTTCCCCGATCGGAAGAACTTTTATGCTATTATAGATACGAAAAGTAGCTATAGTATAATAATTAAAGCTATTATTATAATTTTTTAACTCGTTAAGTGCAGTGTTTTTACTGCTGGCTGTGTAGAGAATCTCATTTTCATCTGAATCAATTCTACCGTAGGATCTTATTTCTTTTGGGGGGCAAAGAATTTTACTGACGTGGTCAATAGGGGACGCATCATTTCCCATATACCTTGCTCTATAATATGAAGAGCCTTCTCCCCAATCAACATAGAGCAAAGGGTGGTGTTTGATCAATTTAGCTAAGAATTCTTTTTTCATAGCTATGTTGTATTGAGGGAAATTATTGATCCCAGTGACTAGCTCATCAACTGATAACGGTGGAAATTGTTCGATGATAGTCTTTAATGTCATTTTAATATACTCAAAAATATTTTTTAAATGTCCTAATTACAAAGGATACCGCTAATCCAACTATTACTGAACTTAGTACCACAAAATATTCAGGGGTAAGAAATTGCGGCAACACCAGCCCCGTCGCTGTCTAGCTGGATGAAATCATACGCCTTGCATGATGATAAACAAACCCGGACTCATGGCCTGCGCCGAATCGCCGTAAGTCGCGGCGTACCAGCCCGTCAATCAGCCCTATAACAATGGTCAGCACAAACTGTGGTAGCGCCTGCAATAAAATAGCCAGCGCAGCAGAAAGGTAAGGGTAACTTAATCGCAGACTGTAACGCGCAGCGGATTACCGTCGTGACAGCCTCCGTCCAGAACAACCCGCTTTGACCACTGAGAGAAGCAATCAGCGCCGCGCTCCCTTTCTGCAACGTATCGCTGACAATCGCGAGGTCTTCTACTAACCACATCGGTGCGCCAGCAGAGCTTTTCCACCACTGCCATGTCGCCAGCAATACCTGCTCACTGTGACTGGCGCAGGTGTTCCGCCAGAAAAACGCCTCGCCCAGCCACTCCAGCGTTATCGCCAGCATCCACGCGCCGAGGCAAAAACCGATCAGCACGCCGGGAAGTAATGCTATCCAGCCGAGCCGTCCGGGGCGACGCACGGGGCCTGGTGGCGCATGTTCGGGCATCAGTGCAGCGGCAGAGTAATGTAGCGGCAGAGGAACCGTGCCTCGTGTGCCTCATCCAGTCGTATCTGAAAAATGTCGTGTTCGCCTTGCGGCGATGTAGCTTCGCGCCATGCCTGAAAGCCCTGCAAATTCATCCGGGCGATAATCTGGTCGGGCGTTTCTCCCTGCGTCAGCGCTTCCACCGCCTGTTGCAGGGGAAGAGGCAGTGTTTGTGCAGGCCACATCACTTCAACGCTCACGAGCTGGCGGTGTGTCCGGGGTATCATCGGTCTGTTTCTCCGTGGTTTCGCTGTCGTTCAGCCATAAAATAGGGTCATTTTTCGCCGTTACAACTGTCTCCGGGCGGTCCCACCATATGGGCGTGCTGTCGTACTGTTTTTCCATATAGCGGGCTATGTGTGTGATGCTTTCCGGCATCAGCGGATCGTGTGCTGCGTCCGGTAATGGGATGCGTAGCTTCCAGAGCTGACCACCTTCCAGCAGAGCGAACGCCTGCCCTTTGGGAAGCTGTACCAGTGAGGCGGGTTCCAGTAACGGCACCTGTATGCTGCTCATCCGATCCTGGGTGTTGCTGGAAAAACTGATATTGCCCTGTGCGTCGGCGCTGTCGGCAACGCCGGAACTGATGCTGTTGCTGAGCACATCCACCTGCGGCAGTTGCTTCGTCAACAATTCGACGGTGGCAGATTCCCGCACCCGCATCATGATCCGACTGTTGAAGTTGCCGACGACCTGGTCCGCTTTGGCGCGGTCGCCGATGCGGGCTTCTATATCGGAGAGCGTCTGGGTGTAGGCCGTAACCTCTACACCTGCGCCGCCGCCTTTATTTATTAGCGGAATAAATTCATCGCCCATCAGTTCACTGAACTCATCGCAGTGCAGGTTGATGGCCGGGTTCTCTTCCGTCTGCGGCAGGCCATCCATCACGCCGTGCTTGTAGATATGTCCGGCGACGCTGACCAGATCGGCGAACATTGAATTGCCGACAGCGGCGGCAATTTCTGCGTCAGACAATGCATCCAGCCCGACATAAATAATCGCCCGCTGGCGAATGGCCTGCTGCCAGTTGAATACTGGGCGCGGGTCGTTAAGGTCGCCGTAGTCCGGGGCCAGCAGTTGGGAGATTTTTCTGGTGGTCAGTTTTTCCAGCAGTGGCAGCAGCGAGGCGACGATCTTATCGAAATAGGTTTTGTCATAGCGCACGGCAGTACGTAGACCGTCGAGGATCGTGTCGTGTAATCGGGTGGTTGAAAGGTACTGCTCCAGCGCGACGACGTAGCTGTCCCTTCCCTGAAGATTACGTGGCGTGTTTTTCTCAGTGATGCCAACGGCAATCCGTACCACGTTGCCCCATGCCTGGCGGTCCTGGCTGGGCAAAAAGACGCGGGCGTAGTCGATAAATAGTTCGTCGATGTTGATAACGTGGCGGGCGATACGGGCGTAGTCCGGGCGCTGGCCCAGTGCCACCAGGGCGCGGGTGATGATGTTGACGAAGCGCCAGTCGAACCTCCTTTACTCAAACTTTAGGGCAGAATCGTCTACCGGAGTGGTGGGGGCAGTCCAGGGTGGCCAAATTCAGTGTGCCACTACATATTGTCTAAAATGAGGGAGGAAGGAAAAGGCTGGATCTCGCCAGCCTTTGACAGTCATTTCACTTTCTTGAAGATGAGCAGGATCAAAGGGACGCAGACAGCGAAACCAATGATGGAGGCTAAAGCCGAATCAGAGTGATTTTGCGCTAGCTCCTTAACAAACCAGGTACATTGAGAAGGGGTAAATTCTCCGCCTTGACTCATTGTCTCTGTAAAGTTAAGAGCGAAGACCAGATCGAAATAAAGCACGATAGCGTAATACGCTGCACAGATCAGCGCGATACTCACCCATCTGATCCAGAACTTCTTATTCATCATCGTAAGTGCTTCCCAATGAACCGCCTACTGTACCGCCTGAGTAGGGGGATGTTGAGCCAGCAACAGCAGCGGAATCGGCAGCAGATTGTTGAATTTTTGCACTCCCTCCTATTGATTGAGGGCTTTTGTTCTCGGTGTTAGGGTACTGCTGTTTGAATGTATTAGTCATTTCGACAACGAGGATTGATGAGAAATCCGCACTCTTTGATTCAAGATATCTTTGCAGTGAAACCGGAATAGTAAAATCTTCTTCTATGTCGATTGGTAGCTGTGTTGTCGTGGATGTGTAACCGTGTTCGAATACCTTTGAGCCAGCAAACTTGAGCCCCTCGACTGAGTGAGTGGTACAGTTGCTACCAGTGACATCATACTTATCAATGGTTCGGCCTCTTCGCTTTGTACCATCTTGCATGTTTGGCGTTTGGATTGGTGTTACACCGCCATTCCAAAGGTTTTCGAAGAATTTACGGATTATTTTAGGATCTGCATCATCAATGCGGAAAGCGCGAGCTCCCATTTCATAAAGTTTGTATCGGTAATACTTACGCGCATCTTCATCTTGGAAAAAGTCTAAAATCCCATCCCCAGTGAAGGTACTTTTATCAGTGCGTCCATAGCGTCCATAGGTGTAGAGGAAGATATTGTTATTCTCATGCACTGAAACGAAAACATGACCTGCACTTGTCGTTTCAGTCCAGATATAAACGCCGTTCAGCAGCGGGTTATCTTCTGGCTTGCAGGTGTCAGTCACATTATCAGCTTGGGGATCATAAATCGGGCCGGGGAGAACGGGAAATTCGACGACTTGAGATTGGGCTGTGTCGGCTTTCGCTGCCCCTGTAGAAAATTCATAAGTGTCATCGATGGAAGGAATAAAACGTGATTTGCAGGGACAGGAACAACGGCTGTGCAGTGTTCCGGCTACTCTTTTACCATGTATTTCGTCACTATCAAGGCCGCCGCAGATACGATAATGCCCTGGATGTTTGCCGCAGGTTACTTTATGGCCTTCACATGCCATATCTTTATCGAAAAATTGATGGTCGGGGCATCCTTCAAGAATCCTGCCACCGCAAGCGGTCTTATCACCCCTAAATAAAAAATGACCAATAGCCATTCGTCCTTATCCTTATTTTTGCTTTTAATTCCATGTGGGAAGTGTAAGTTTTTGGTGTTGGCGAGTAAATGAGCAAATGTAATAAAATCAAAGTATGTTAATCAATGGGAGCAGGTCGCCAGCTATGGATAGTGTTTATCCGCACGGTCAGTTGCAGACGAGATTTCCACAATTGCCTGCATTCCAACAGAGCAAGAGCCTGTCTTTTGTGAAGCTGGATCAGGGCGGCGGTATCGCGGACCGGTAAATTACTAGTGGTTACCTGTTAGCCGGTGTTGCTGGTAAAGCTGGTGACGCTGGAACTTATCTAGCGAGTATGTTCTTTCACCTTTGGTGGTTGCTTAGAATATGGCACCGCTTGGCCTACACTCTGGAGAACACTGGACGGAACAGAAGGTCGTAAGTTGTTCCAGCAATGGCTGTTGCGGGCTAAGTGCCGACTAACAGATAGCTGTCATAATGGTCGGCTTCCGGCGTGAGAACGGAAGCTACAACCAATTCTTTGAAAATAAATAAAAGCAGGGCTAACGCCAATCGTTTCATTACATCCTTCCGCGAACTGCGGTGGGGGTGTTGTAAGTATCCCGGCAAAATGAACCATTCACTTTTAGAGATCTTCCGACATACTGATTATGTCCCCAGAGGAGATCGCTATGCGCAAGATCCGATTCACTGAACACCAGATCATCGCCGTATTGAAGTCCGTCGAAGCTGAACGTACCGTCAAGGATGTTTGCCGTGAGGCCGCTATTTCGGAAGCCAGCTATTACAACTGGAAGGCAAAGCATGGCGGGATGGAAGCGGTCGATATTAAAAAAATCAAAGATCTGGAAGACGAGAATCGGAGGCTTAAACAGATGTTTGCTGATCTCAGTCTTGAGTGCCGGGCACTGAAAGACGTCATCGAAAAAAGCTTTAAAACCAGCGATAAAGCGTGAACTCGTCAGCTATCTGACGACGCAATTTGCCATAAGTTTACGCCAGGCCTGCAGGACGTTATCGCTGAGCAGGACGGTGTATTTTTATCAGCCCGATACCCGGCGTGATGAACCCGTGATCCACGTGCTGACTGAACTGGCAGAACGCTATCCGCGCTACGGTTTTAAGAAGCTGTTCCAGCTGCTGCGCAGGCAGGGCAATACCTGGAACCATAAATGTGTTCACCGGATTTATTGCCTGCTGAAACTGAATTTTCGTCGCAAGGGAAAACAGCGGCTGCCAGTGCGTAATTCAGCACCCCTGGCGACACCGCAAGCGTTAAACCAGAGCTGGCCCATCGATTTTATGCACGACGCGTTGGTCTGCGGCAGACGCTTCCGGACCTTCAATGTGGTGGATGATTTTAACCGTGAAGCACTGGCGATAGAAATCAACCGGAATATCCCGGCTCAGCGAATCATCCGGGTGCTGGACAGGATCGTGGCAAACCGCGGCTATCCGCTGAAAATGCGGATGGACAACGGGCCAGAACTGGTCTCGCGGGCACTGGCACAATGGGCCGAAGAACATGGCGTGCAGCTCGAATTTATTAAACCGGGTAAACCTACACAAAATGCTTTTATCGAACGGTTCAACCGGACATACCGGACAGGAATTCTGGATTTTTACCTGTTCAGAACACTGAATGAAGCACGGGAAATTACCGAGCGCTGGCTGATAGAATATAACAACGAGCGGCCTCATGAGTCCCTGAACAACCTGACGCCGGAAGAGTACCGGCTGATGGCTGAAAAACCGGAACTCTCAAAAAGTGCGTGGAACTAAAACAGGTGTGCTTAAAGTGGTATCGACATTACTGTCGTAACGGATAAAAGCTTTAATACCCAAGACGTCAGTTATGAAAAGCGCAAAGCAAAACAGCAGCGCCTTAATGATGCAGTGGAAAAACTAAATGCGCTGGGCATTGTGACTATGTTGGTCAACCGTGTTCACAGTAAAATCGTGATTGGTGATGAAGGGCTGCTGTGCATAGGATCGTTCAACTGGTTTAGCGCTACGCGTGATGAGAAGTACAAACGATACGATACGTCGATGGTATACCGTGGCGAAAGCTTACAAGCGGAAATTAAAACGATTTATTCCAGCCTGGAACAGCGGAAGTTATAGGGGGCTTAAAGCTATGCAGGTATCGAATGTGTTGAATTAATTTAGCGCTACTCAAGGAGGTATAGCTTCAAGATACTATGCCTCCAAACCATGCGGTTGCATTTGGATGGCTTGTTTGGCGAGGGTGGTTTAAATCATCAGTTAAACTTATAAAAGGCCACTTTTTTGAATGGCCTTTAGTCTAAGGAGAATTTATGCCGTTGCCCTGTGGTTCCAGGAATCTTTGTAAATGATATTCCCATCGCAATGTTTCCAGGTGATGGCCTCATACCTTAACTGAATCGTCTCGCTGTGCGTACCTGTACCAGAATCAGGAAATAAGTTGGGGGTAATTCCGGTTACTTTTACATTCTCTAATATAATATTAAAATATTCGCTTTCAACACCTGCATCAAGGATCTGATACATCTTTATGGTTGCCGACTTTAATGTTTGGTTCTCACTCAGCGCTTTGTATAAAAGGGGCGTTGTTTTATCAAAATCTTTCTGTACCGTAATAGGCGTATGTACTCTGGTTCCTGTTAATCTCCCGGTGTTTCCATCCACAGGAATGGATAGGTGGTGCGTTACCGCTTTTAATTCAATAGCGCCAATACGCCCTGTAACGAGAGAACTACCAGTTATAGGGGAGCCGTTTGTATCGGTTAGCCAAAGATATGCTGGATTTGACATGATTATTCCTTATCTCTATTTATAAATGAAGGTAAACAAAACATTATAATGACCCATAAAAACAGACCAATAACCTTAACCGGCCACGGGTCAAGTAAGGCTATGCAAACAATAGCGCCAATAATTAATAGTGGGCCTGATAGTAAATTAAAAATACCGCTTAACACACCTATCTTTGTTCCCAGTAATCTATTCAATGCAATGGCGATGATATAAGCGCTGCCGATTATAATCGTCACTGCGATTATTTTATTCTGCCAGTTATTAAACTCAGTCAGGCAAATAAAGCATGTGGTAATAATATAGGTGCAGAGAACTATATCGACGAGTGGCGTGATGATTTTTTTCATATCACCCAGCCTTAGCATTCGTATTTAAATGATCTTCCACTCTTTTCATAATCTTGTCGAATACGGGGTTGCCCTCGGTGTACCCTGCATGGATGGCATCCACAAAAGGTTGTACCGCATCGGCAAATAAGAAATAAAGAAGAACATAATCGCGGGGTCTTAACAACGAGTATACCTCGGGCGCTTCATTCCTGAGTTTATCAGACGTCCTGATGGAACGCTCTGCCATTCCACCAAACAAGAGGATAGTACTTAAAAAGGCTATTGGATTTCCTTTCCCCTTAAATACTACATAAGTAAATGACGTTTTTTCTATAACGGCTTTAGCGATGTTCGATGCGATAATATTCGTAGAGATTCTACCCACGATAGAGGTAACTACACTTCTGTATATTCTATCTTGTTCTGATTCGGATATATATTTATTAAATAACTGAAAGATTAATTTAACTGCATTAACGATATTTTCATAGTTAAGAATGTCATGTCTTATCGCGGTCATCATACGGATTCTTTCTGTTTCACGTTCATATCTTGTATCCGTATCAAAGATACCGTAAATCAGATAACCATAATCTAAAGGAACAGATAACCCACCATTGATAAGCCCTGTAACTGTATCAGGAGAGATAATGATGTTATATAACTTCCGCGCTATCCCTTCTATGTCTGCCATATAGCTATCCTATGTTTAAATAAATGACTGAGGATCTACATCATTTTTGCAAGAAATAAGCGATGTTAATTTGCAAGAGAATAAAAAACTTGATAAGTGTTACCATAACCTAATTGTTACAAATTGTATTGCAAAATGATTTTGAACCATTGATTTAAATAAGGCGTAAAACATCATAGTATATCACTTTACGGTTGATTATTATGATGAATTATCTTGGTGTGAGATGTATTAATTTAATAAATAATAAAGCGCATATAAGTATTCGATAAGTGATTGGATACGCAAAAAATTTGGATGTTAAAATTATTGGTTTAAATGTATTTACTCTGACTTGTTCATGGCAGAAACGGGTTATGACTCATGAACAGGCGGTTTATGTGAACACATCGACAGCATCATGTTGTGCCGTCGATATCCTTCACGAGCAAACATTGACGGATTCACCAGAGTGATATCCGCTTCCGGCGTGAGAGCGGGGGCTACAGCCAATTCTTTGAAAATAAATAAAAGCAGGGCTAATACCAATCGTTTCATTACGTCCTGCCGCGAACTACGGCGGGGGAATAGCGATTGGTTTGCGTTATGGCGTGACGACCGCGGAATTGACGATGAGACGTGGGTAGAGGGTGTGAAACTTGGTAACTTCCGTTTGTATCCGGGTACGGTTTCCGAGGGTTGTATTACTATCGCCCATAATTCTGATTTTGCCATGATCCGGAATGCGCTTATGAATACATCACTGGTTCAGGTCCCCTGCATGCGTTCCCTTATGGCTCGTGGTTGGGTGGAGGTTGTTGCCAGTGGCTCTAACATCTCTTGCCCGTAAAATCAGTAAGATTATTTATTTTATATTGCTGTTTTTGGTTCTGGGACGTGCACTTCCAAGACCGGAAACCTATCTCGATTATGATATCGCAAGAGATATTTGCCACTTCTTATTCGGGATTGTGAATGCCGATACGATGTATGACACTTTCTTTTATATATCGCTGATAATAGTGATATTCCTTTCAGCTGTGCTTTACATTATGACATTGAAGTTAATTTCAACGATAAGGAGCAAATGAGATGCCAATCCCTCCGTATATGTGGCTTAAAGACGATGGTGGCGCAGACACGAAAAGATCTGTTGATGTTCAGGAGCGAGAAGGCAGCATCGAAACCCGCTTATCACCATCCCCCCTTACCCCCTGAACACCTCCCGCCGGTGCCATGCCACAAACCCCTCCTGGGGATAACATTCTTTCCCCTGCGGCAAGGTAATCGGCTTACCATCAAAATCCCAGAACAGCCTGCCAACGATGCCTCCGCCGTTCACCGCTGGCGAAACCTGGATGCGCATATCCTCATCCAGACCAATGGATCCTTTATCAAAAGCCTTATGGTGAATCGCGCAGAGCGCCAGGCCGTTAGGGATTTCGCAGGGGCCGCCGTGCTGCTTCCATTTGATATGGGCCGCTTCCAGGGCGACGGAGGTATTATCATGGCGCATATTGAAGCCGCAGATCGCGCACTCATAGTTATAAGCGCGCAGCACCTGCTGGCGAAAATGCGGGTCACGCTCTTTACGGATCTGCAGCAGATCAAACCCCATCTCTTCAGCCAGTTCTTCCTGAATACTCTCCGGAAAGTGCGCCTCGAGGATTTGATGGGCGAGGGTATTGATCAGCTTCTTATTTCTGTTGAGTAGCGCAAAATGCGGCTCATCAAAGCCGCCGGCGACGTGGCAGAGCTCAAGCTCTTTGCCGGGCGGCTGTCGGCTGCCCTGGGATGAACACTGTTCGCTGTTGTGCAGCTCCCAGAAGCCGTCGCCTTTCAGGCGCCAGAAGGGCATATCCGGCCGGTACTGGCGGCGCTGCGGACCAAAGCGTTCCAGCAGGCTATGCAGCTCATCGCGTATCTCTGAGGCGTAGTCGAACATCCGCGCATGGCCGCGCTGGTACTGCGAGAGGACGTACAGCAGCAATAGTGGTTTATGCGGCGCACGCTGTTCGCCTTTGCGCCAGATAGTGATGTTTTCGATCGCGTGTTGCAGGGTGGTGCTGGAGGGCATAGCGTTACATTGGCAGCTAAATAAATGCGATGATGCTCGCAAAATCCTTGCCGATCAACCCACCAGATGCGGCGGTTCTACGTGGATCGCGATTTAACTATCACTGCTAGTTATTTGTACGAAAAGCCCATAGCTTTCTATTTATACTCAAGCTTCGCGCCATCAGATAGCTATGTCTTATGAAAAAACTACCGGACCATTTATCCAGGGAATGCATCATCGCCGCCATTCGCGCTTACGATGCAGGCGTTGCGCATCAGTTTAAAAGCGCGCGTCTGTATGAGATCGAGTTTGAGGGGCGTCGGTATCCTTCAAAAGCCATCGTCGGGTTAGCGGCCACGCTTGCGACAGGCACGGAATTTACCCCGGCGGATTTCAGCGGAGGGATTAAATCCAAATGCGTGCGTCTGTTACTGGATCAAGGATTTACGATCGCGTCGCAGGGCGCTGGCGATGACGAGGTTGCGCTTTTCCCCGATGAGGGACAGACGACCATGGAGTACGTGGAAGGGGCGGCGATGCAGGTGGTGATCAATCGCTATGAGCGCGACCGTCAGGCTCGTCAGGCGGCGCTTCGCCTACACGGCTGCCGGTGTCAGGTATGCGGTCTGGATATGGCCAGCCGCTATGGCGAAATCGGCCAGGGTTTTATCCATATCCACCATCTCATCCCGCTGGCCGGGATAAAGCAGGACTACCGTCTGAACCCTGAAACCGATCTGATCCCGGTATGTCCCAATTGCCATGCAATGCTGCACCGGCGAGATCCGCCGTTTACTCCCGAAGAGCTGAAGGCCCGGCTGCGCCCCGCAGACTGACATCCGACAGCACTCGCTTTAATTACATCACACACAGCACAAACCCCACGCTACCTTACCGGTAGCGGGGGCTCACACTCTCTTACTTATCCCGCGTCTCGCCAGCCTCCCAGCTGTAGCTCCCATCGGCCGCTAACGCATCGCCCAGCTCCTGATACTCGAACTGATAAAACTCAGCCTGGGTGCCGTACCCGGCGTAGTCTACCGCCGCCAGGCCGACGAACGCCCCGGTAAAGAACCCGCCGTAGCTCTGCAATACATAGTCATCGGACAGTACCGCGGCATCCAGCTGGACCGGGATCTCGGTGAACGACACGCCATCGAAGCTGTATTCATAGCTGTAGGTCTGCTTGCGGACCTTGGTCCGGAACCAGACGTATTCCACGCCGTCCGGCACCTTGATGGCGTTATCTTTCAGGTACGACGTGTATTTTCCGCGGTTATTTTCGCCAACTTCGATGACCTTGCCGTTAATTTCATTCCAGGTCAGGAACACGAAGCTCCAGTGGCGGTCGTTATAGTAATTCGTTAATCCGGCCATCTGCTGATAGCTGAAGGGCTCGAATTTCACCTTCACCGCGGCGTCAAAATAGAAGGCCTGCCAGCGGCGGGCAATCAGCGACAGGTCATGCGTATTGGCTAACGAACCCTGGCCGATTAAGGTTAATTTGCCGTTGCCGGTGGTGCCCATTTTGGCCGTAAACGGCACCCGCAGGGTATTCCAGTTCGGGTCGAGTGCTGGCGAGGTAAAGTCATCCTGCTGGCTATTATCGCTGGCGCTTTCGGTGAAGATGGCGTCTTTCGGCCCTTCGACGAAGGTTTTCCCGCCGTGACCACCTACAATACGCGGCCAGCCTTCGTCGTCCCAGTACACTTTCTGGATCGCGGTTTCCCGGCCGAGGGTTGACCAGCCGCGCGGATCGTAGATGGATTCCCCCGGGCGATTCCACGGCCGGGCGCAGAGCGAGGCGTAATACCATTCGCCTTCCGGGGTGGAGACCAGCGCGCCATGGCCCTGTTTCTGGATGTAGCTGTCCGGGGTGTCGACGTTGGTTAAGAACACGTCGCCCGGCTCAGTTTCGAAGCTGTCGGCCTCGAGGGTTTTCGACCGCGCCACCACCTCCTGGTGGGTAAACACGGTGCCGCCCTGGGCGGCAAACAGATAGTAGTAGCCGTTCAGTTTATAGAGGTGCGGCCCCTCGACCAGCGCCACGGCGGTGCCGCGGTAGATGGTGCGCGCGGTTTCCGGCATTAACTTCAGCGTCTTGGTATCCAGCTCCGTTAAGGTAATGCCATCGAAGGGGTGATGGTACTCCCGGTGATCCCAGGTTTGCTGGACGATATATTTCCGGCCATCGTCGTCATGGAACAGCGAGGCGTCAAACCCGACGCCGTTCAGCTTGATCGGGTCGCTCCACGGGCCCCGAATATCCTTCGCGGTGGTCAGGTAGTTGGTCATGTCTTTAAAGGCGCCTTCGGTGACCTTCACATCGGTATACACCAACCAGAATTGCCCATCGGCCCAGGAGAGCGCCGGCGCCCAAATGCCGCCGGAGGAGGGGTTGCCCTTCATGTCCAGCAGGGTGGTGGTGGAGAGCGGCGAAGGCAGCAGGTTCCAGTTTTTCAGGTCTTTCGACTCATGTAAACGCACGCCCGGGAACCACTCAAACGTCGAGTTGGCGATATAGTACGTATCCTCGACGCGAATAATACTGGGGTCGGCATTAAAGCCGCGTAATATCGGGTTTTGAATAAGTGACATTTCATTACACCTTTTAAAATGGAAAGTTAAGGATCGGTCTGATTTATAATTTTTTTAACTACACGCGGATCTCATCCAGCTGACGGTTGATGTCGGTAACATGTTTATCGGAGATGGGATAAACCTGCATGATCACCATCGAAATAGCGGCCAGCGCGATTGGGATCCACACCGCGGTCATAATGATCCCATCGATGGCGCTGGCGCTCTGCACGGCGCCGCTTTCATTAAATCCATACACCGCCAGCAGCCACAGCGGGATAGCACCGCCGATGGTGAAGCCGATCTTGAAGAAGAGTCCCATAATGGCATTGATAATGGCGGCATTGCGTTTGCCCGATTTTAATTCGCCGTACGCGATAACTTCCGGTACCAGCGCCCACATAAAGCCGGTGGCGGAGGTTAAGCCCCACTGTTTAATAAAGGTGGCGATGTAGGCCAGCCACAGGGCGTCGTGCATCCCTTCGCGGGACCAGACGTAGGTCAGCAGTTCGCCGACGATGAACATGGCGAGGAACAGATGGAAGAAGCCTTTTTTACCAAAGATTTTTTTCAGTTTCGGCCAGAACACCGGGAAGGCGATGCCGGGAATAGACGCGACGAGGCCCACGGCGCCCATCCATTCGGAGTGGCCGACGACGAACTGGTTGAAGAAGCCGTTAACGGTGTTCATGAAGAACATGAAGGTAAAGGCCAGCATAAAGAACATGCCGAGAATAACCAGCGGACGGTTATGTCTGAGCTCGTGGAAAAGGTCGGTAGTTTTGACGTTGGCGGTCTGCTCGGCGGTCGCGACAACGCGTTCTTTGGTGCATTTGTAGCAGATAAACAGGGCCACCGCGCCGATGATCATATAGATGGCGTACACGCCGAACCAGGCGTAGTTCGCTGACGGATCGGTATAGTTGCCGAGATTCAGCTCAAGGCCGAAAAAGCCGGTGTCTTTCAGGCTGCGATCTTTCGGCGCCGCCATCTGTACAAACATCGGGAACAGGGTATAGACCAGCAGGTTGGCGCTGTTGGCCAGCATCATGCGGGTACTGGTCAGCTTATCGATCGATTCCGGGTCGCGGGTCAGCGAGGCATTCAGCGAGCCATAGGGAATATTGACTAAGGAATAAACCAGGTCCAGCGCCAGATAAATAATAAAGGCGAAAGCCACCGAACCTTTCACCCCAGGGATTGGCGCGAACAGTAATGCCGACAGGATCACCAGCGGCACGCCGGCTCGTAACAGCCAGGGGCGATATTTCCCTGCTTTTGAGGTTCGTTTATCCACGTAGGTTCCGACCATCGGATCCCAAAACACATTAATGATACGGACAAAAAGAAAAATAAAGCCTGCCGTTGCCGTGCTGATGGTATTTACCGTCAGCATATGCAAAGCCAGAAAACCCCCAATTGTGCCGAAAACCAGGTTTTGCGCAAAGTCGCCCATGCCATAACCAATTCGTTCACCACGGGTTAATTTATGATATTCATCATGCCGACTGTGCATTATGTTTTTACTCATTCTAAGCAGACTCCGGTTTGTTTTGTGTAGGTGAAACACTTTCTGACACAGTTGACCTGGAAGAATCTATTACGTTTTTAAATTACGTAATTATGTTTTTTTACTTCTGTGATCCTCGAAGCAAAGGCCTGTATCGCCTGCGTTGAATCGTTATCCGCCGCTAATTTTCGGGCAGACAGGCATTGTGACAAAACCGGCATTTTAATTTGGTATGGATACCTGAATTCCCCAGGAAGTGTACGCTATACGCGCGCGAAGCGAGATATTTAAAATAGTTTTATTTGCGAGATGGCTCACATTTGAGCATTTTCTCAATCGCCGAGTGAAATAACGTAATTGAGCAACCGACGATGAGAATACACGATGTGTCACAGTTGTTAATTTTCCTGTTTCTCAATTTCGGAGTTCATCATGCAAACCTATTTCGACCAGGTTGATCGCGTTCGCTTTGCCGGACCCATAACCGATAATCCGCTGGCGTTTCGCCACTATAATCCGGATGAAATCGTGCTGGGAAAACGCATGGCAGATCATCTGCGTTTTGCCGCCTGTTACTGGCATAATTTCTGCTGGAATGGCGCGGATATGTTTGGCGCCGGCTCGTTTGAGCGTCCCTGGCAGGCCGCGGGCGATGCGCTGGAAATGGCCAAACGCAAAGCGGACGTGGCGTTTGAATTTTTCTACAAGCTCAACGTGCCGTATTACTGCTTCCACGATGTCGACGTCTCGCCAGAAGGCGCGTCGCTGAAAGAATATCTGCACAATTTCGCCGTGATGACCGAAGTGCTGGCGGAGAAACAGCAGCAAACCGGCGTGAAACTGCTGTGGGGCACCGCCAACTGCTTTACCCACCCGCGCTACGGCGCCGGGGCGGCGACCAACCCCGATCCGGAGGTATTTGCCTGGGCGGCCACGCAGGTAGTGACCGCCATGAATGCCACCCACCAGCTCGGCGGCGAAAACTATGTGCTGTGGGGCGGCCGCGAAGGTTACGAGTCCCTGCTGAATACCGATCTGCGCCAGGAGCGCGAGCAGATTGGCCGCTTCCTGCAGATGGTGGTGGAGCACAAGCATAAGATTGGCTTTGGCGGCACGCTGCTTATCGAGCCGAAACCGCAGGAGCCCACTAAGCATCAGTACGATTACGATGTCGCGACGGTGTATGGTTTCCTGAAGCAGTTTGGTCTGGAAAATGAGATCAAGGTGAACATTGAAGCCAACCACGCCACTCTGGCGGGGCACTCTTTCCACCATGAAATCGCCAGCGCCATCGCGCTGGGCATTTTCGGCTCCGTTGATGCCAACCGCGGCGATGCGCAGCTCGGCTGGGATACCGATCAGTTCCCGAACAGTGTGGAAGAAAATACCCTGGTGATGTACGAGATCCTTAAAGCCGGGGGATTCACCACCGGCGGCCTGAACTTTGACGCCAAAGTTCGTCGGCAGAGCACCGACAAATACGACATGTTCTATGGCCATATTGGCGCCATGGACGTGATGGCGCTGTCCCTCAAGCTGGCCGCGCGCATGATTGAGGATGGCAAGCTCGATCAGGGTCTGGCAAAACGCTATGCCGGCTGGCAGGGCGAGCTGGGGCAGAAAATTATGAGCGGGCAGATGTCGCTGGATAATATTGCCCGATACGCTGAGCAGCATAATCTGAATCCGCAGCCTCAGAGCGGGCGTCAGGAATTACTCGAAAATCTCGTCAATACCTATATCTTTGGTTAATTTTTGCTGACATGCCCCCGCGGGGGCATGTATTGCGCCGTTTATCCGCTGCTGGGAAATAGCGTTTATTGGTTCGTGCTGTGTTTTTTTGTCAGTGGCGAAAGACCACCTGTTTAATATCAGCGAAGGAGGAAGGGTAACGATAATTGTGTAACGCCTCTGTGACCGTACAAAATAAAAAATAACTTGTTCTGATGATAGTGACATATTCTGTCAGCTCAGAATAGGCTGGTTATTGTCTGAATAAAATTAACCTATATTGAGAAACTCATGACAATGATAAAAAAGCTTCCATTAACCATGCCGGTTATCGCCGCGTTTTTTCCGCTTACCTCTGTAATGGCGCAAGAATTTACTCAGGAACAGATCGACGCCATCGTCGCCAAAGCCGTTGATAAAGCGCTGGCCGACC
>OKES01000019.1_pt1 | contig 83204 bp, 69 predicted proteins | sample 1611001 | NCBI WGS metagenome assembly OKES01 (sample SAMN04436703, study PRJEB24849) | human gut metagenome | biome: human gut; feature: NICU; material: stool | host: Homo sapiens | place: USA: Saint Louis, MO | collected 2010-08-11
CAAGGTGAATCAAGCCTTGTTTAAAAAAACGTCATAATAATTGCGGTGGCGCAAAACGTCGGTTACTTAACACCGGAAGTTGTGCTCTGACCTGCCTTACCCGCTCTGCAGAAACCTCGGCCATAATTAGTGCAGGCGTTTCCGCCGCAGCAGCAATGGTCACACCAAAAGGGTCGATGACCCGGCTTTGGCCGATATTCTTATTACCGCACTCTCCCGCCGCAATCAGGTAACACGTTGCATCTAACGCTCTTGCAGCCAAAAGCGTAGACCAGTGATGCTCTTTAAGCGATCCCCGTACCCAGGCTGCGGGTAATACGAGAATTTCCGCTCCCTGCAATGCGTGCGCCAGCGCCAGCTCAGGGAAGCGCAGATCATAACAGGTCATTAACCCTACTTTTAACCCGCCTACGTCCAGCAGCGGCGCTATGGCGTCCCCTGCATCCACATTTCGTGACTCCTGAATCGAAAAGGCGTCGTAGAGATGTAATTTAGCGTAATGGGCAACTACCTGACCTGCCCGTAGCGCCACCAGCATGTTAAACGCCCGTCCAGGCACAGAGGGAACATGAATTGTCAGGATTGTCGTCATCTCGTTTTGCGCGCTTTCTCGCAGCAAGCGCGTCAAAAACCCGCCTTCCAGCAATTGAGCTGATTTCACTGACAGGTCAGGGTCCAGATCGTCACGGGCCAGAAGCGCTTCCGGTAATACCAGTAACGATGCCCCCTCTCCCGCAGCCTGAGACATCAGTAAAACGCAGGTTTCTGCATTTTTTTCCCATGAAGGTCCCACGGCAAATTGCCCTGCTGCAACGAACATATTCCCTCCAGAAAACGTTGTTAGGCTCGCCAACCACGATTATTCAGCGTTACACTCATCCTATATACAATCAAATAGCAGGATTACGCAGTGTTACAACTCCTTTTAGCGGTTTTTATCGGTGGTGGTACAGGTAGTGTAGCAAGATGGATGTTGAGCATGAGGTTTAACCCGCTCCATCAGGCCATTCCATTCGGTACGCTGGCTGCAAACTTACTTGGCGCATTTATCATTGGTATGGGTCTGGCATGGTTTAATCGCATGACAAACATTGATCCAATGTGGAAGGTACTGATTACAACTGGCTTTTGCGGGGGACTAACAACATTTTCCACTTTCTCGGCTGAGGTGGTGTTTTTGCTACAGGAAGGACGCTTTGGTTGGGCTATGGTGAATGTGCTGGTGAATCTGCTGGGATCATTTGCGATGACCGCCCTGGCATTCTGGCTGGTCTCGGCCTCTCCCGCACACTGAGGTGAAAAAAAACCCGCAATTAAGCGGGTTTTGAATGCTTGCTGTCGTATGCTTACAGAGCGATTACGTTTGCAGCAGAAGGGCCTTTGGCACCGTTAGTGATTTCGAACTCTACACGCTGACCTTCAGCCAGAGTTTTAAAACCATTGGTCTGGATTGCAGAGAAGTGTACGAACACGTCTTTGCTGCCATCTTCCGGAGTAATGAAACCGAATCCTTTGGACTCATTAAACCACTTAACGTTACCTTTAATCTTAGACATCAAAATTACCTTTACATGAAAAATAGACACAAATGCTGTGTCGGGTATCAGTACAACAATTGTGGTGCACTTTGTCCAGTCGAACTTTATCAAAAAGTGATAAATGTCGCGTTATTTTTCAGTTAACGTTGATATCACACTGTTTTAAAAAGACTTTTTAATAATCCACCTGACAATACAGGTAGTCCATCAAAACTGGAAACGCATCCACGCAAAGTAGACGTTACCGTTGTTGTACGTTCCCGGAATGTAGGTCATCTGGAACGTTGCCGGACCATACCCTATCGATGCCAGCGGTAACAGCACGGGTACCGGAATGTAGTTCCAGTTATCACGCGCGGTAAAACCGGCGGTAAAACCGAGACCTGTATGGAAATTTTCATCGGCCAGCGGTCGCCAGGTTTTTTCCCAGCCATAACCACCAATGGGTTCCCATTTATTGTAGGAATCCTTAAAGGCCATTATATAAAGTCCGTGCCAGTTACCTTTATCATCCCAACGGGATTGACCAAATCCTGCCCCCCACGGGCGTTCATTGTAGCGATCCGTTTTTTCTTTATCGTAGGCAAAGCGTGCATGCCAGGTAATAGCCGGTATATACAAATCATAATGTTCCGGCTGCTGCCAGGTTTCACTGACGTTGTCTTTAAAAGTAGCGAACCAGCCTTTATCTTCAGCAGCGCCCTGGGGAATGAAAGCTAACTGAATAAAAAGAAATGAAAAAATGAGAAAATATCGTTTAGCGACAATCACAACTTAATTACCATCCTGGGATTTATTATTAATTGTAGCAAACCCAACCTTAATGTTAGCTTAACAAAAATGCGCAGCTAAAAAATCAGAATATTCCTCAGCATGTAATTTTTAAGATAATTAGCCCTTAATTTATTGAGCCATCTCATAGGAACTATTTTCTCTTTATTGCCAATAAATTGTTCTTTCCTCCGGGAAAAGTTAAATAATATTACAATAAATTAACAATTAAGAATCAATATCACCACAAAACACACACACCGTCGCTGCACTTCACAGTTTTTTATTGTGAGATTCTTTTTTTAACCACGATGCTGAAAAAACGGCTAAGCCATCGCTTGAATCCGTATTTTTATTGATTTTAATCAGCAAGAGTAATCGGTTTATTAGGCACATTCTGTCACCACTTTTTACTTTTTTTAGTTTTTTTACTTTCTGGGCAGCAATGCGACAGGGGAAACGATGTTGACATTTATTGAACTCCTTATTGGAGTTGTGGTTATTGTGGGTGTAGCGCGCTACATCATTAAAGGTTATTCCGCGACAGGCGTACTGTTTGTTGGCGGTCTGGTTTTGCTGATTATCAGTGCGCTGATGGGGCATAAAGTGTTGCCATCCAGCGCGGCATCGACGGGCTATACGGCAACAGACATTGTTGAATATATTAAAATTTTGCTGATGAGCCGTGGTGGCGATCTCGGCATGATGATCATGATGCTGTGTGGTTTTGCCGCCTATATGACCCATATTGGCGCGAACGATATGGTCGTTAAGCTGGCCTCCAAGCCCCTGCAATACATCAACTCTCCTTACCTGCTAATGATTGCCGCCTATTTTGTCGCCTGCCTGATGTCACTGGCGGTTTCTTCAGCAACCGGTCTGGGCGTTTTGCTGATGGCAACACTGTTCCCGGTCATGGTTAACGTTGGAATCAGCCGTGGCGCTGCAGCGGCTATTTGTGCCTCCCCTGCTGCAATTATTCTTTCACCAACATCCGGTGATGTGGTGCTGGCGGCAAAAGCTGCGGAAATGCCGCTGATCGATTTCGCCTTTAAAACCACGCTGCCAATTTCCATTGCCGCCATCATTGCTATGGCGATTGCCCACTTTTTCTGGCAGCGTTATCTGGATAAAAAAGAGAACATTTCTCATGAAATGTTAGATGTGGCTGAAATCACCACGACTGCCCCGTCATTTTACGCCATTCTGCCGTTTACCCCGATCGTTGGCGTCCTGATTTTTGATGGTAAATGGGGCCCGCAGCTGCACATCATTACGATTCTGGTTCTGTGCATGCTCATCGCGGCTATTCTGGAGTTCGTACGTGGGTTCAACACCCAAAAGGTTTTCTCTGGTCTGGAAGTCGCTTACCGTGGCATGGCGGATGCCTTTGCTAACGTGGTGATGTTGTTAGTCGCTGCGGGTGTTTTTGCCCAGGGTCTGAGCACAATCGGCTTTATTCAGAGTCTGATTTCTATCGCCACCTCGTTTGGTTCAGCGAGCATTATCTTGATGATGGTGCTGGTGATCCTGACTATGCTGGCGGCAATGACTACGGGTTCCGGTAACGCCCCGTTCTACGCCTTCGTTGAAATGATCCCTAAGCTGGCGCATTCTTCCGGCATTAACCCGGCTTACCTTGTTATCCCGATGCTGCAGGCGTCAAACCTTGGGCGCACCATCTCCCCGGTCTCCGGCGTGGTTGTCGCTGTCGCAGGTATGGCAAAGATTTCTCCGTTCGAAGTGGTGAAACGTACCTCGGTTCCGGTTCTGGTTGGACTGCTGGTGGTGATTATCGCAACTGAAGTGATGGTACCAGGTTCTTCTTCAGCCGTCGTTGGCGGCTGATACTCAGTGAAATGTAGGCCGGATTAGGCATCTACGCCGCATCCGGCATTTAAACCGCACCATTGCCGGATGTCGATGCTAAAGCATCTTATCCGGCCTACGTCAGAAATCAGCATTTAGCCGCCATGATAAATACGCTGCGGCCTACCAACCTTACCGTGAATAATCTCCGCAATAATCAAATGACGGCTGGCACAGTACTCCAGGTAGCGTCTGGAAGTCGTTCGGCTGATGGTAAGCGCCTGGGCGATCGTTTCCGCAGTATGGTGTACCGTCGGGTCGGCGAATAATTTCAACACTGCATTCAGTGTTAACGCATCAATCCCGGTCGGTAAATCCCCTTTCGGTTCGCCCCGCGCGTAGGCATTAAACATTTCATCAATCTGCTTTTGGCTGGCGCTGTCATTCCCCGCCAACATGCGTCGACGTTGTTGATAACGCGTCAGGGTCTGCCCCAGCCGCTCGTAGGCAATGGGTTTGACCAGGTAATCAAACGCACCGCTGCGCACGGCCTCGGAGACCGTTTCCATATCGCTGGCCGCCGTGGTAAACACTACGCCGCCCGGATAGCGCGCCTGGGTCAGCTCATGCAGCAACGTAATTCCCTTGCCGTCCGGCAAGTAGTTATCGAGCAGTATCAGACCGGGCTTAAAACGCTCAATCATCATCCTCGCCTGCTCAAGATTACCCGCCAGCCATATCTGGCTGAAACCGGGTATATGGCGGATATATTCAGCATGCATTTCCGCCAGTAGCGTTTCATCCTCAACGATCAACAGCGTTAATGGTTCCGTCATTATTTTTTTTCACTTTCGGAAGAAATAAAGAAAATAAGGTACCGCAAGGGGAGTTATCTTCGAGCGTAACCACCCCGTCACAGCGCCTCACATAACTTGCAATTAGATACAAACCGATGCCATGTTCACCTGGTTCATCGGTACGGGTGCTCACACCCTGTTCAAATATTTTCTCACGCAATGCTTCCGGCACACCGCATCCCTGATCGGCAACTTCGATGATCACGTCATCCCCTTCATCGCTCAAATAGAGCTCTACGACCTTGTTGCCTTGCAGGGTGCGTAAGCTCGCTTCAAATGCATTATCAAGCAGATTGCCAACAATTGCTGCAAACTCTGTGCTATCCAACCCCTCGGGGAGTTGATGCAGTTGGCTCCCCGGAACGATAGTCATGGTGAGGCCCAGTTCCCGCGCGCGCTGCACCTTGCCAAACAACAGACCGGCGACCTGACGATCGGCAAACGCGCCACGCAGGCCGTCAATCAGTTGCTGTTGCGCCTGGGATTCTCCCTGCACCATGGCCAGAACCTTGTCATATTCTTTCATTTGCAGCAGGCCATTGATGGTCGACATCCAGTTCAGGTGCTCATGACGCAGCGTTCTCAGGCTCTCTACATACTGTTTGATCTGCGTTAATTGCGCATTAAGGGTAGCAATTTCATCTTTACTACGAAAACTGATGATTGCCCCAAGCAGTTCGTCACCGGAGCGAATCGCTTCACGGTTGGCGATAACGCTCAGGCCATTAAAGTTTACCATCGCATCCTGTCGTTTTTCCGCAATCTGTTGGGTGAAAAAGTCCGCTGGCTGAACCACCTCACTCACCGGTTTTCCAAGCCACTTTCGGCCTGGTGAAGACAGCCCCAGCATTTTCCTCGCACTGCGGTTTATTGCGGTGATATATCCATCAGGATCCACGGCAATCAATCCTTCATATACCGAGCTGAACAACGCTTCCTGCTGACGTACTACCCGCGCAATTTGTTTCGGTTCCATACCCAACATCTGCCGACGAATATGGGCAGCGAAAAACCAGGAGAGCAGCATAAGTACCAACAACAGCAAGATAAACACACCGGCCATCGGGAGTAAGAAATCCGATCGCCAGCTATCGATTTTGCTGATCAGATAACCAATTGAGACTACGCCAATGATTTTGCCATCGTCATCAAAGATGGGCGTTTTAGCGCGCATTGCCATCCCGATGGACCCTTTACCGGTAATAAAGTAGCTTTCCCCTTTTTCCAGCGCACCGGGTTTGGTGAACTGCATCGGGTAGCCAATCTTTTCCGGGTTCGGATGATATAGACGAATGGAGTTGGTATCCCCGATAACCACATAGTCGAAGTCAGTTCCGCTCTGCAGTTTGTCGGCAATCGTCGCCAAACGCTTGTAATCACGATGTTTAACCGCCGTAATGATACTCTCGTTAGAGGCGATGATTTTGGCCTGGTTCATTGCCATATCGCGGACATGCGCGGCCAGATAATCTTCGAAGCTGGCGGTAAAGTATTGTGCCAGGGCGGCGATGATAAAAACAGAAACGACCAAAATAAGCAGAAAGATGCGTAAAGGAAACGCCAGGCTGCGGAAAAAAGGAAACCGTGTTTTATTTTTCTGCTCAGCCATATATCTTCCTCATCCACGTTGCCCGAAACTTATTTCTCATTGTAGTTGTAATAGAAATGTTTTATTTACACGTTACGGTATAAAACAAGATCGTTGCAGATTCCCCACTTTAAATCAATTAAACAAATTAAAACCACACGCTATCTCGAGGTTAAATTAATTAAAAAACTTAAAACCATAAAACACATTAAAACCTTCTAACTTATTGTGAAATAAATCAAAAATTACCTCCAAAATACCCCTTACGATGTATGCAGCAGGGAAAAAAAGAAATACTCCGTAATAAAAAACCATTCCCTTCAATTGCAAACAAAACGTTATCAGGTTGCTAAGCAGAGCAACAAAAACAGAAACCCAGTAACAAATATAGCATCGGGGCTCTATTCACTATGTTCGGTAATAATATATTCACGCAAGTTAAACGCTCAGAAAATAAAAAGATGGCGGCTATCACGCAATTTCTGAAAGAGAATGATTTGAGCGTTGACACCACCGTCGAAGTATTTATCACCGTCACCCGTGACGACCGCCTGATTGCCTGCGGCGGTATCGCTGGGAATATTATTAAATGTGTCGCCATCTGCGAATCCGTACGGGGCGAAGGCTTAGCGCTGACGCTGGCGACCGAGTTAATCAACCTCGCCTATGAGCGCCACTGTACGCACCTCTTCATCTATACCAAAACCGAGTACGAATCGCTGTTTAAACAGTGTGGCTTTTCTACGCTGACCAGCGTTCCCGGCATTATGGTGCTGATGGAAAACAGCACCACGCGTCTGAAACGTTACGCTGAATCTCTGGCAAAACAGCGTCGTGAAGGGAAAAAAATTGGTTGTATCGTCATGAACGCCAACCCCTTCACCAACGGACATCGTTTTCTGATCCAACAGGCGGCCGCACAATGTGACTGGCTGCATCTGTTTTTGGTCAAAGAAGATACCTCACGGTTTCCGTATGAAGACCGGCTGGATCTGGTGCTTAAAGGGACAAAAGATATTCCACGTTTAACCGTGCATCGCGGTTCGGAATACATCATTTCCCGCGCCACGTTCCCGTGCTACTTCATCAAAGAGCAGAGCGTTATTAACCACTGCTACACCGAAATAGACCTGAAAATCTTCCGCCAGTACCTGGCACCGGCTCTCGGCGTTACACATCGTTTCGTCGGTACCGAGCCGTATTGCACCGTCACCTCCCAGTACAACAACGATATGCGCTACTGGCTGGAGACCCCAACGCTTCCCGCCCCACCAATTGAACTGGTGGAAATTGAGCGGCTGTGCTTCCAGGAGATGCCGATTTCCGCCTCCTGGGTGCGCAAGCTGCTGGTTAAAAAAGATCTCACGGCTATCGCATCCCTGGTCCCTGACGCCACGCTGCACTATCTGCAAAGCATGGTTGAACGAGCCTCATCGGGTGCGGCAGTCCGCCAAAATACCCCCGCATTAGCAACAGGTGAAAAATGAAAATAAACCAGGCAGCCGTCGCAGGCACACTCGAGTCCGGTGATGTGATGATTCGCATCGCCCCACTCGATTCGCAGGATATTGACCTGCAGGTTAACAGTAGCGTCGAAAAACAGTTCGGTGATGCCATCCGGACCACCATCCTGGACGTTCTGTCCCGCTACAACGTACGCGGCGTGCAATTAAATGTTGATGATAAAGGCGCACTGGACTGCATTTTACGTGCGCGACTGGAAGCACTACTGGCCCGCGCTGGCGGTATTCCGGCACTGCCATGGGAGGATTGCCAGTGATTTCCGCATCTTTGCAACAACGTAAAACCCGTACTCGCCGCAGCATGTTGTTCGTACCGGGTGCCAATGCCGCCATGGTCAGCAACTCGTTCATCTACCCGGCAGATGCACTGATGTTCGACCTGGAAGACTCCGTCGCGTTGCGTGAAAAAGATACCGCTCGCCGCATGGTGTACCACGCGCTGCAACATCCGTTGTATCACGACGTTGAAACCATCGTGCGTGTAAACGCCCTCGACTCCGAATGGGGCATCAACGACCTTGAAGCCGTGGTACGCGGCGGTGCTGACATCGTACGTTTACCGAAGACCGATACCGCGCAGGATGTCATCGACATCGAAAGTGAAATTCTGCGCATCGAGAACGCCTGTGGCCGTGAACCCGGCAGCACCGGCCTGTTAGCCGCCATTGAGTCGCCGTTAGGCATTACCCGTGCGGTAGAAATTGCCCACGCTTCCGAGCGCCTGATCGGTATTGCTCTGGGTGCGGAAGATTATGTGCGTAACCTGCGCACTGAACGCTCGCCAGAGGGTACTGAACTGCTGTTTGCCCGCTGCTCTATTTTGCAGGCTGCACGTTCTGCCGGTATTCAGGCGTTCGACACCGTGTATTCCGATGCCAACAACGAAGCAGGTTTCCTGCACGAAGCCGCACACATCAAGCAGTTGGGTTTTGACGGCAAGTCGCTCATCAACCCGCGCCAGATCGAACTCCTGCATAACTTGTACGCCCCGACGCGCAAAGAGCTGGCTCACGCCCGTTTGGTCGTAGAAGCCGCTGAAGCCGCTGCCCGCGAAGGTCGTGGAGTGGTTTCCCTGAACGGCAAAATGGTCGACAGCCCGGTTATCGAGCGCGCCCTTCTGGTTATCTCCCGTGCAGAACTTTCCGGCATTCGCGAAGAATAAGGCAAAAAAATGACGCAGAAAATCGAACAGTCTCAACGCCAGGATCGCGTGGCGACCTGGAGCCGTCATGCAGAAAGTGAGCTTTCCGCTTATCAGAGCACCGCAAAAGTAGAACTACAGGCGCAAAAACCGCGCGACAAAAAGCTGTGCGCTAACCTGGAAGACGCCATTCGTCGTTCAGGTTTACAGGATGGCATGACCATCTCTTTCCACCACGCTTTTCGCGGTGGCGATCTGACCATTAATCTGGTGATGGATGCCATCGCCAGTATGGGCTTTAAAAATCTGACGCTGGCCTCCAGCTCTCTGAGCGATTGCCATGCTCCGCTGGTTGAGCACATCCGTCAGGGCGTGGTCAGCCGTATTTATACCTCCGGGTTGCGTGGCCCGCTGGCGGAAGAGATCTCCCGTGGCCTGCTGGCCGAACCGGTACAGATTCACTCCCACGGTGGACGTGTACACTTGGTACAAAGCGGCGAACTCAGCATTGATGTGGCGTTCCTCGGCGTACCGTCCTGCGACCAGTTTGGTAACGCCAACGGTTATACCGGTAAAGCATGCTGCGGCTCACTGGGCTATGCCCGCGTAGACGCCGAAAACGCGAAACAGGTTGTCCTGCTGACTGAACAACTGCTGACCTATCCACATAACCCGGCCAGCATTACACAGGATCAGGTAGATCTGATCGTGCAGATCGATCAGGTCGGCGATGCGGACAAAATCGGTGCTGATGCGACCCGCATGACCACTAACCCGCGTGAACTGTTAATCGCCCGTAGCGCGGCAGAGGTCATTGCTAACTCCGGCTACTTCAATGAAGGCTTCTCACTGCAGACAGGCACCGGCGGCGCTTCTTTGGCCGTGACGCGTTTCCTGGAAGACAAAATGCGCAGCCGCGATATCCGAGCTGACTTCGCGCTGGGCGGCATCACCGCCACCATCGTGGATCTGCATGAAAAAGGCCTGATTCGCAAACTGCTGGACGTGCAGAGCTTCGACCGTAACGCCGCGGAATCTCTGGCCCGCAATCCAAACCATATCGAAATCAGTGCAAACCAGTATGCCAACTGGGGTTCAAAAGGCGCATCCGTTGACCGTCTGGATGTGGTGGTACTGAGCGCATTAGAAGTAGACACCAACTTCAATGTGAACGTACTGACCGGTTCTGACGGCGTACTGCGAGGCGCATCCGGCGGACACTGCGATACGGCTGTGGCCGCAGCGCTTTCCATCATCGTCGCACCGCTGGTTCGCGGACGCATCCCGACGCTGGTTGATAACGTGCTGACCTGCGTAACCCCTGGCTCCAGCGTTGACATTCTGGTCACTGACCACGGTATCGCCGTCAACCCTGCACGTCCGGAACTGGCAGAACGACTGAAAGAAGCCGGTATGAAAGTGGTGTCCATTGGATGGCTGCGCGAACGTGCACAGCAACTCACCGGTCAGCCACGCGCTATCGAATTCACTGACCGCGTGATTGCCGTTGTGCGTTATCGCGACGGTTCAGTGATTGACGTTGTGCATCAGGTGAAGGAATAAGCCATGCACCTGCTCCCTGAACTCGCCACCCAACACGCGGTTTCGATTCCCGAGCTGCTCGCCAGCCGCGATGAGAGACAAGCAAGGCAACAGGACTGGCTGACACGTCACTCTGCGCCGCTGGTCTCGTTCACCGTGGTTGCACCGGGTCCGATTAAAGACAGCGCATTAACCCGTCGCATCTTTAATCACGGCGTAACCGCCTTGCTCGCACTGGCGGAACAATCTGCCTGGATTGTCAGGGAGCAAACAGCGCTGGTTTCTGCCAGCGGTCCAGAAGGTCTTTTGTCTATTGAGGCTCCGGCCCACGACCTCAAGCTCGCCACGATTGAACTTGAGCATTCACACCCGCTGGGACGGCTATGGGACATCGATGTCCTGACCCCTGAAGGGGAAATTCTGTCCCGGCGTCATTTCGCACTCCCTGCCCGCCGCTGTCTGCTGTGCGAGCAAAGTGCTGCCGACTGTGCGCGGGGTAAAACCCACGCACTTTCCGACTTACTCACTCAGATGGAGGCACTGCTGCATGATGCCGATTCCCGCAACATCAACCAATAATGCAGTCCTTCCTCTGGATCTGCCTGATGCTTACGCAACGCTCGCGTGGCGCGCCATGCTGACTGAAGTCAACCTGTCACCCAAACCCGGTCTGGTAGATCGTATTAACAACGGCGCGCATAAAGATATGGCGCTGGAAGATTTTCATCGCAGCGCCGAGGCTATTCAGGCCTGGCTGCCACGTTTTATTGAATATGGGGCGTTTAGCGCACAGCTGTCGCCTGAGGATGTATTGAAAGGACTGCGCCCGCTGGGCATGGCCTGCGAAGCTGATATGTTTCGCGCCACCGCTGGGGTGAATACCCACAAAGGCAGCATATTTTCTCTGGGCCTGCTGTGCGCCGCCATTGGCCGCCTGCACCAGCTCCAACTAACTGTTACCGCTGAAACCATTTGCTCTACGGCAGCAACATTTTGCCGTGGTCTGACCGAGCGCGAACTGCGCCAGAACAATCAACAACTCACGGCAGGCCAACGTCTTTATCAGCAACTGGGATTAACCGGCGCACGGGGCGAAGCCGAAGCGGGATACCCGCTAGTCATCCAGCATGCCCTGCCGCACTACCGCGCACTGCTGACTCAGGGCCGCGACCCTGAACTGGCGTTACTCGACACTTTATTGCTGCTGATGTCTATCAACGGCGACACCAACGTGGCTTCACGTGGCGGCGCAGAAGGTCTGCGTTGGCTACAGCAGCAGGCCACCGCCCTGATGCAGCAAGGGGGGATTCGTACCCCTGCCGATCTCGAATACCTACACCAGTTCGACCAACAGTGCATTGAACGCAACCTCAGTCCCGGAGGCTGCGCCGATCTGCTGATCGTCACCTGGTTCTTAGCTCAGATTTCACAAGTTCATCATTATCACAATTAAAGATCCTTTCCGGAGAATCACACACATGTCTTTAGCAAAAGATAAAATATGGAAGTTACTGGCCCCATTGGTCGTAATGGGCGTCATGTTTCTTATCCCCGTCCCTGATGGAATGCCTCCACAGGCCTGGCACTACTTTGCCGTGTTTGTGGCGATGATCGTCGGTATGATCCTCGAGCCAATTCCGGCAACAGCGATCAGCTTTATCGCCGTAACGATCTGCGTTATCGGCAGCAACTATCTGCTGTTTGATGCTTCAGAACTGGCCGACCCGGCATTTAAAGCGGGTAAGCAAGCGCTGAAATGGGGTCTGGCGGGCTTCTCCAGCACCACCGTGTGGTTGGTGTTTGGTGCGTTTATCTTCGCACTGGGTTATGAAGTCACCGGTCTGGGTCGTCGTATCGCGCTGTTCCTGGTGAAATTTATGGGTAAACGCACCCTGACGCTGGGCTATGCGATTGTTATCATCGACATTCTGCTGGCACCGTTTACACCGTCTAACACCGCGCGTACCGGTGGTACCGTATTCCCGGTTATCAAAAACCTGCCACCGCTGTTTAAATCATTCCCGAACGATCCTTCCGCGCGCCGTATCGGCGGATATCTGATGTGGATGATGGTAATCAGTACCAGCCTGAGCTCCTCTATGTTCGTGACCGGTGCTGCGCCAAACGTACTGGGTCTGGAATTCGTCAACAAAATTGCCGGTATTCAAATCAGCTGGCTGCAATGGTTCCTCAGCTTCCTGCCGGTTGGTATTATTTTGCTGATCGTTGCTCCGTGGTTGTCATACGTTCTGTACAAACCAGAAGTCACTCACAGTGCTGAAGTTGCCGCATGGGCCGGTGATGAACTGAAAGGCATGGGTAAACTGACCCGTAAAGAGATAACGCTGATCGGTCTGGTTCTGCTCAGCCTGGGCCTGTGGGTCTTCGGTGGTAAACTGATTGATGCAACCGCAGTGGGTTTGCTTGCTGTCTCCCTGATGCTGGCGCTGCATGTGGTACCGTGGAAAGACATTACCCGCTATAACAGCGCATGGAACACCCTGGTTAACCTCGCCACGCTGGTCGTTATGGCGAATGGTTTAACCCGTTCAGGCTTCATCGACTGGTTCGCCAACACCATGAGCACGCACCTGGAAGGCTTCTCGCCTAACGCGACCGTAATCGTGCTGGTGCTGGTGTTCTACTTTGCTCACTACCTGTTTGCCAGCCTTTCTGCACACACTGCCACCATGCTGCCGGTTATTCTGGCTGTCGGTAAAGGTATCCCGGGCGTGCCGATGGAACATCTGTGTATCCTGCTGGTACTGTCCATCGGTATCATGGGCTGTCTGACTCCATATGCAACAGGCCCTGGCGTTATCATCTACGGATGTGGTTATGTGAAGTCCAAAGACTACTGGCGTCTGGGTGCTATCTTCGGCGTTATCTACATCTCTATGCTTCTGCTGGTCGGCTGGCCGATTCTGGCAATGTGGAGCTAATCATTTCGGTTCACACCTGATGAAAATGATGCCAGTCAGCTAAACCTGACTGGCATTTTTTATGATTAAATAGATGATATTCAGAATTTATATAAGTATCCGAAATCATCATGACATCAACATGGCGTTATTCTTCGTTGCTGGCAGCACTCCTGCTGCCAGTTTCTGCAGCTCAGGCCGATGAACTTCAGGCAAAACAGTACGCTGATTTTGACAGCTACGTGTTGGCCCTCTCCTGGCAAACTGGATTTTGTCAGAGCCAACACGAGCGTAATCGTCAGGAGCCTGACGAATGTCGTTTACAAAAAGAGAGCGCAGACAAAGCGGATTTCCTGACCGTTCACGGTTTATGGCCCAGCCTGCCTAAATCCATTGCCGCCCGTGGAGTCGACAACCGCCGCTGGATGCGTTTTGGCTGCGCGACTCGCCCTATTCCCAACCTGCCTGAAGCACGTGCCAGCCGTAAATGCGCGGCCCCCGAAACCGGGCTGTCGCTGGAAAGCGCAGCAAAACTCAGCGCCGTAATGCCCGGCGCTGGAGGGAGATCCTGTCTGGAACGTTACGAGTATGCCAAACATGGCGCGTGTTTCGGTTTTGATCCCGACGCGTACTTTGGCACGATGGTACGGCTGAATAATGAGGTTAAGAACAGCGAGGTGGGCAAATTCCTGGCGGAAAACTACGGCAAAAATGTCAGCCGTAACGCATTTGACGCCGCAGTTGCCAAAAGCTGGGGCAAAGAGAACGTCAAAGCTGTGAAGCTAAGCTGCCACGGCAATCCGGCGTATCTCACTGAGATCCAGTTATCCCTGAAAGCCGACAACATCAACCAGACGTTATCTGCACAGTCATTCTTACCGCAACCGCATCCGGGTAGCTGCGGTAAACAGTTTATTATCGACAAAGTGGGATATTGAAACTTGCGACCGACGCTGCAAGCTGGCGTCGGTCCGTAAGCTCAGCGTTTTGCTCGTGCATCCGGGCGAACTAAATCAAAACGGTGTGTTTCACTGATCGAATAATACGCCGTTGGCCCACCTGCACGCAGTACCGGCTTCGCTTTCGCCGTCTGATAGATGCCGTCTTCCAGGAGCGTTTCATCAATGTGGATGCCCACCACTTCCCCCAATACCAGCCAGGTATCAACCGGTGAGCCATCAGCGGTAGTCAGTTGCAGGCTTTGCGATAAGCGACACTCAAAATTGACCGGGCTTTGCGCCACGCGCGGCACGTTGACTATCCGGCTATCTGCTTTACTAAGCCCGGCGGCAAAAAACTCGTCCTCACCGTGCGGCAAGCTGGCTGACGTTTCGTTCATCGCAGTGGCCAGCTCAAGAGTCGGCAGGTTCCAGACAAATTCACCGGTTTCGATAATATTCTGCACGCTGTCTTTCCAGCCGCTGCTAGCGAAACCGATAATCGGCGGATGATAGTTAAAACAGTTAAAGAAACTGTATGGTGCCAGATTGTGCCGACCATTGCCGTCACGCGACGCAATCCAGCCAATCGGGCGCGGTCCAATGATGGCATTTAGCGGGTCATGCGGTAAGCCGTGTCCCTGTGACGGTTGATAGAAATACATAGCGTTCCCTGTTGAAGTTAACGTCAGCGCAGCACAAATTATGCTTCGCTCATCCCCCTGGAAAAAGAAGATCAGCGTAGAACAATCTGCCAACGATTACGACTGAATAAAGTTGAGCAGGTCACCGTTGATCTGTTGTTTATGGGTGGTGCAAATGCCATGCGAGCCGCCGACATATACCTTCAACTGCGAATCAGGCAGTATTTCCGCCGCGACCTTTCCGCAGGTTTCAAACGGGACAATCTGATCGTCATCACCGTGGATCACCAGCGTCGGGATGGTCATCTTTTTGAGGTCCTCACGCAGATCTGTTTCCGAAAACGCGTGGATACAGTCGTACAACGCTTTGATGGAACCTTGTAAACCCTGTTCAACAAAACTTTCCCTGACGGCTTTCGACTCTTTTGTGCCAGGACGGTTGTAGCCATAGAATGCAGCGGTTAATTCATAGAAAAAGGCGGCGCGATCGTTCACAACCCCCTCACGGATGCCATCGAATACCTCTTTCGGCACGCCATTTGGATTAAAGTCAGTCTTGATCATGATGGGCGTCACCGCGCCAATTAACACCGCTTTTGCCACCCGCTGCGTCCCATGCCGGCCAATATAACGAGCCACTTCCCCACCGCCGGTAGAGTGTCCGACATGGACGGCATCTTTAAGATTGAGATGCGCGGTAAGTTCAGCCAGATCGTCAGCATACTGATCCATATTGTGACCATCCCAGGGTTGGGCCGAACGCCCATGGCCACGCCTGTCATGGGCGATCACACGAAATCCTTTCGACCCGAGGAACAACATCTGATCCTCAAACGCATCTGCCGTCAGCGGCCAACCATGACTGAAGACAATGGGCTGTCCACTTCCCCAGTCTTTAAAATGCAAATAGCTGCCGTCTTTCAAGGTAAGTTTGTCGTACTGGCTCATGAGATCTCCTGTCGCGGAACACTGAGTTGTTTGACGCGCCCGCAGCGAGCGCTTAAAAAGCATAATGCAAATTGGAGAACGATCACGTTTTTCGGCTAAAATCACACCATACGCGACAATATTGATGATTTGCCTGAATGTGAACTAAATCACTTCAAACATGGGGTAAGTCTCAGTATCATCATAAAAGCTAAACCCTTGCCGCCTGACGGTGAGGGTTTTCTTTTGGGATTATTTACCTGCGCACCCGCAGTATCGACGACATGGAGTAATAAATGTCCAGACCAACTATCATCATTAACGACCTCGATGCGGAACGCATTGACCGCCTGTTGGAGCAACCTGCGTTTGCTGGTTTACCGATTGCCGACGCCCTTAACGCCGAGCTGGATCGTGCCCAAATGTGTTCTCCAGAAACCATGCCGCACGATGTCGTGACCATGAACAGCCGCGTGAAATTCCGCAATCTGAGTGATGGCGAAGTCCGTGTGCGTACCCTGGTGTATCCGGCTACTATGACTGACAGCAGCACACAGCTTTCGGTAATGGCACCTGTCGGCGCTGCACTTTTGGGGCTGCGCGTTGGTGATACCATTCACTGGGAACTGCCAGGCGGGACCTCAACGCACCTCGAAGTTATTGAGCTTGAGTACCAGCCTGAAGCTGCAGGCGACTACCTGCGCTAACTCTGTCTTATCAAAGCCACTCGCTTTATCTTACAGGGGATGCATCCGCATCCTCTTTCCGGTTAGATCTCCCTGCTCCTCACTTTCTTTCCTGTTCGCAAAACATAAATCTGTGTCGTGACTGACAGAATCATTTTTAATACTATGCTGTTATGTGTTCATGTAATGACAAGGAGAATGTTTATGTACAACACAATCATAATGCCTGTTGATGTATTCGAAATGGAACTGAGCGACAAGGCTATTCGCCATGCAGAATTTCTGGCCCAGGATAAAGGGGTTATCCATCTGCTGCATGTGCTGCCAGGCTCAGCGAGCCTAAGTCTGCATCGCTTTGCCGCTGACGTTCGTCGTTTTGAAGAGCATCTGCAACACGAAGCGGAAACCCGTCTGCAAACGATGGTCGGTCACTTCAGCATCGATCCTTCCCGTATTAAGCAACACGTCCGCTTTGGCAGCGTCCGTGACGTGGTCAACGAGTTGGGTGAAGAGTTGAATGCAGATGTCGTTGTTATTGGGTCGCGTAACCCATCAATCAGCACCCATCTGCTCGGCTCAAACGCTTCCAGCGTTGTCCGTCACGCGACTTTGCCAGTGCTGGTTGTTCGTTAACTGCCACTGATTCGCTAAAGAAAACCCCTGCCAGGTTAACGCCTGACAGGGGTTTTTATTACCTCACGATCAATACAAATGACCGATATTCACGATGGTGCTGATCGTATCGCCAAAGAACGTCAGACGACTCAGGAATATGCCAACAAACAGCAGGACAAAAATCGCTTTTGCGCGACGCTCTCCCTGACGGCTTAGCACAAAGGCCACCGCCAGACAGACCAGACTCGCCAGATAAAGCGGCGACGTCAGCCAGGCATGCGCCGTCATCTGCATGATAGTGCCGCCGCTTAGCCAGATAATGGGCGCGGCGATCATGACCGCCATACACACAACAATCCCCTGGCGCAATGCGGCAACGGCAGGTGCAAGGTTAAGCAGTGGAATCGCCGCACACCCCATCACCCACACCGTGATAAAGAACAACAGCATTGTCAGACCGTTGGCTATCGCCACCATTGCCGGGGCAGCATAGGTCATCCCCTGCACCGCCACCAGCGCGATACCGAGAACAGAGGCCAGAACAGCTGGCACTTTGTGCCCTTTTGCCAAAAACGTCATCCCGACCGCCGCACCGTATAAGGTTGCGCCAAGAATTTCACGGCTCAGCCAGGCGTGCTGCAGGTTAATCAGGGCATCGTAGGCGCGATCCGGATGTGCAAGGTGCAGGATCGCTGCAACGGACGCCACCGCCAGAACCAGCCCACTTACCAGCCAGTACAGGCGTTTGCTTTCCAGTTTTCCTTGCAGCGTGCGTAGCGTCAGAATGAGCGTGATCCCAACCGACATCTGGCTCAATACGGTAAAAATAACCAGCGGAAGTTCATACTTTTCCATTACTTGCCCTCCGGCTGCTTCGGCTGACGCGCAAGGATAAAACGCGTGCCAGGATTAAGCTGCGGCATACGCGGGAATCCCGGCGGATACTGTACGGCATTGTCAGGTATAGGATCGGCATCCAGATCGATAAGCGTCAGCGCACCTACCGGACAGGCATTCACGCAAGCCGGTTGCATACCAACATCAAGACGCTCGTAGCACATGCTGCATTTTTCCGCTTTCTTCGTCTCCTCATTAAAACGCGGCGCACCGTATGGGCAGTTGCGGATACAGTTTTTGCATCCAATACAGCGCTCCGGGTTATGCACCACGACACCATCTTCACGCTTGGTGTAGGCCTCTACCGGACACGCCGCCAGACAGGCCGGGTTTTCGCAGTGGTTACAGGCCAGCGAATAGAACGCCCGCTCTTCATGCGGATAAATTTCTTTATCCAGCGGGTAGACATAGCGCCAGAAACGTTCAGGTTCCAACTGGTTAAAACTCTTACACGCCATTGCACAGCCACGGCAGCCGATGCATTTATCGCTATTAACTAAAAACGCGCGTCTCATGCCGCTGCTCCTTTACTGATCAAAATGATGTCCGCAAACTGACTGTGGATAGCCGCACCTGGCGCACCGGTTTTCATCAACCCCATATCGGCTGGGGTATCCGCCACCACGTTTTGAACGTTGTATTTCCGTTTCGGGAACCACGCCTCGTACATCACCAGGAAATCTTCCGGAACGTTAGCGGTTACCTTCGCACGCAGTTCTACTTCACCTACGGTGTTAAACACTTTCACCAGGTCGTTTTCGGCAATGCCTCTTTTTTCTGCGGAAATCGGATGCATATAGACAAACGGCTCCGGATAGAAGACCTGCATCCAGTCAAGGTTGATAAATTGGGAATGGATACCGAACTGCACATGCGGTGTAAACAGGTGGAATGGCAGCGTGCTTTTCGCCTCCGGTTTGTATTCCGGCAGCGCCGTATGGCCATTTTTCTCACACAGCTCAGATCTGAACTCAAACTTTCCTGAGGGGGTTTTAAATTTGCGGTCATACCAGGCCGCAGAACTCGGCAAAATGGCTTTTTTCGGGCCATCCAGTAAGTCATCCCAGGAGGAGATGCCAAACATTTTGGCCATTCCGTCATTGAATTCCTGGTCCAGCCAACGCTTATGATTGAACTCCTGCGGGAATGTGCAAGAACCCGGCTCCAGCTTGTTGATTGTGCGGGAAAGTAAAACGGCGATTTCCAGATCGCATTTTGCCTCGTACATTGGCTTAATTGCAGGCTGGTTGATTGAGAGCCAGTAGTGCCAATATGAGGCGTCTACGTTCCACTCTTCAAAGGCCGTGGTGACAGGCAAAACGATATCGGCATGCTGGACGGTCTCGTTAAAGAACTGATCGGCACAGACCACCATTTCCAGTTTTTCGAATGCTTTTTCCATCTTGCTGCGATCAAAATCCTGAGCAAACGGGTTCTTACAGGCAACCCAAAGCATTCGGACAGGCGGCTCGTTGGCTTCCAGAATTCCCTTGGCGGTCTGGTTGATATTCAATGAGCGATCGGAATACTGTGCGACTTCCCCCGCAGAACCAAACTCGCTGGTAGTTCCCGCTGCACCTGGCATACCGATGGAGCCTACCGGTGGCTTCTGCAGCATGGCATTGTAGTTAAAGCCCCAGGTATGCAGGTGGCCGTAGCGAGCGCCACCGCCTTCAATGCCAATATTGCCGGTCATTGCCACAAAGGCATCGATCGCCCGTACGTTAGCGCCGCCGTTAACATGACGCTGCATGCCGTAGCCAATCCACACGGTAGCAGGGTTAACCGCGGTAAATTCTTCCGCCAACTGGCGAATAACATCCGCCGACAGCCCGCAAATCTCAGACGCCCACTCTACGGTAACGCTGTTGCGCAGATAGGCTTCGAATTCCGGGTAACCATGGGAATAGTTGTTGACGAAATCCTGGTCCACCAGACCTTTATCCACCAAATGACGTGCCATACCCAGCGCCAGCGCACCATCAGAACCAGGACGAACGCGTAAATAGAGATCGGCTTTCGCAGCGGTCTGGGTTAACAGCGGATCGATAACGACCACTTTCGCCCCTTTCTCCCGCGCCTGGTAGATATACTTCATGGTGTGCATAGAGCACCAGGCCGGGTTAGCGCCCCAGATAATGATGTATTTTGCTTTCACAAAATCTTCCGGGTCGTTACACCACATATCACCCATATCGTAGTTCTGGGCATCGATACCGGCTGGCCAGCAAGGTGTTCCGGCAAAACGCGTGGTGTAACCCAGCGAAGACATCATCCCTTCAACCGCATAGTTCAATACCCCAAATTTGCCGGAATATTTGGTCATCGCCAGACCCAGCATTGAACCGTCTTTCTTTTTAATTTCCAGCATCTTGGTCGCAATGCGCTGCATTGCTTCGTCCCAGGAAATACGACGCCAGTTCCCACTGCCGCGAACATCCTGAACCATCGGATATTTAATGCGGTCCGGGCTGTATACCCTGCGTGGATAGCTCAGTCCCTTCACACACGGAGTTCCATGCGTAAACGTTGACTCAGGCGCCCCCTCCACAAAGGTGATGACGTCATCCTTCACCCAAGTTTTCAGGCTACAAGTGTCATAGCAGTTACGCGGACAGGCGTTACGATAGATTTTGTAGGTTTTGGGGTTAAATGGAATGGGCGGTTGCGCCAATGCACAGCGTGAAGTCAGCAATCCCCCTGGCAGGGCTGCGACCGTGCCAAGGGCAATCAACCCTTTCAAAAATGAACGTCTGTTCAGAACTCCCGGTTCATTACTCATATTGATACTCTCGTTTTTAATTCATCAAGCCAAGAAGACAATCTTCCAGCAACGTTTTTCAACGTGGCGGTTTGTGCATTTATATTTATTTTTTCTATATACTCGGGCACCCACACCGCGACATACTCAGAGGCATATCGAGTAAGGGTCACCTGGTATTCTGACGATGCTCTGGCATTAGCTGATAATAAAACCGCCAATTCCAATACACAGGAAATATGATCATCCGGAATATTATTCACGGCACTTATAGATAACCCTATATTTGCCATGAATTCCCGAATGCTAAGGGTTGATTTACCCATTACAAGGGCATCTTCTTCAAGATAAACCGAGGCAAACGGCGCGGCCTTTAGCTTCTGCGGTCCGACAAACAGCGCATTGAAGTCGTACTCCGCTTCCAACCACTCCTGCTCTGTTAGCGCCGAGGCATTTGTATCTAAAGCTGAATAAGCCGCTTTCAGCGTGCAACTATCGTGAGAGATAAAAAAATCACGTAACAATAACCCTGTCGATTCAAAGATCGTCAGGGTTTCATATACTTCACCCATGAATTAACCAACCATTTATTCACACAACAAATGAAAAAATAATGCAGGTTAATATAATAAAGATAACGCCCTCTCTTTCTTTGATGAAAATAATGATCAGGCTAATTAAGTGAATGTTTTATACGGTTTATTGTTTCAAGAATTGACAATGTGAGTATATGGAAATAAAAAACCGCCAGCGGATGACTGGCGGTTTTGGCATTGCAGGTGAGTCTTACTCTTTTTATGCTACTGTCGTGCGAATCAGATAATCAAACGAACTCAACGAGGCCTTCGCGCCTTCACCGGTCGCGATGATAATCTGCTTATACGGTACGGTGGTGCAGTCACCGGCAGCGAAAACACCTTTCACGCTGGTTTCGCACTTGGCATCGATGATGATTTCACCCATGCGATTACGTTCAACCGCGCCTTCCAGCCAGTTGGTGTTCGGCAGCAGACCAATCTGTACAAAGATACCGGCCAGTTCCACATTGTGAACATCCCCGCTCACGCGGTCACGATACTCCAGGCCAGTGACCTTGCTGCCATCGCCTTTCACTTCTGTCGTTTGCGCGTTCAGAATGATGTCGATATTTTTCAGGCTGCGAAGCTTATTCTGCAACACCTGGTCTGCCTTCATTTCAGGAGCAAACTCCAGCAGCGTCACATGTTCAACAATACCTGCCAGGTCGATAGCCGCTTCAACGCCGGAGTTACCGCCGCCAATTACCACAACACGCTTACCTTTAAACAGCGGACCATCACAGTGCGGGCAATAGGTTACACCTTTGGTGCGATACTGATCTTCACCCGGAACGTTCATGTTGCGCCATTTCGCGCCGGTGGCGATGATAATGCTACGTGCTTTCAGCACCGCGCCGGAGGCTGTTTCAATCTGATGCAAACCGCCTTCCTGCGCTGCCGGGATCAGTTTGCTTGCGCTCTGGCTGTCGATCACATCGACATCATAATCATCAACGTGTGCTTTCAGTGCACCTGCCAGTTTCTGACCTTCAGTTTTCGGTACTGAGATGTAGTTTTCAATATCAACGGTATCAAGAACCTGACCGCCAAAACGTTCGCCCATCAGACCGGTGCGAATGCCTTTACGTGCAGAGTACACCGCTGCCGCTGCCCCCGCAGGACCAGAACCGACAATCAACACGTCATAAGCATCGCGCTTATTCAGTTCTTCAGCCGCACGTTTTTCTGCGCCGGTATCCACTTTCGCCACGATCTCAGTCAGCGTCATACGACCCTGGCCGAACTCTTTGCCGTTCATAAACACCGCCGGAACGCCCATCACGTTACGATCGGTGATTTCGTTCTGGAATGTACCGCCGTCAATCGCCGTATGTTTGATACGTGGGTTCAGTACCGACATCAAGTTCAACGCCTGCACCACGTCCGGGCAGTTGTGGCAGGAGAGCGAATAATAGGTTTCAAATTCAAAATCACCGTCGAGATCGCGGATCTGCTCCAGCAACGCCTGCGCCTCTTTTGACGGGTGACCGCCGGTCCACAGCAGAGCCAGCACCAGAGAGGTAAACTCATGACCCAGCGGAGAACCGGCAAAACGCGGTCCCTGGTGAGAACCGGGATTGGTAATCAGGAACGATGGCTTACGCACCGCCAGAGTATTGTCTTCTTTAAAGGTGACTTTTTCTGACAGTTCAGCAATTTCAGTCAGCAGTTCCTTGATTTCTGCCGATTTAGCGCTGTCATCCAGCGTAGCAATCAGCTCAACAGGTTTGGTCAGTTTCTCAAGATAAGCCCTGAGCTGGGTTTTCATATTTGTGTCGAGCATTATTCTTCCCTCTCTGAAAACATCATCATGCAAGCCGATTTTGCGGGACTGCATTAATGCAACTTGCGTCATGGTGCTGGAATAAAACAGGCGCAGATTTGCGCCTGTGGAATGCCGGATGCACTACGTTTATCCGGCCTACAAATTATGCGACTTAAATCTTACCAACCAGGTCCAGAGATGGAGCTAAGGTTGCTTCACCTTCTTTCCATTTCGCCGGGCAAACTTCACCTGGGTGAGAAGCGACATACTGTGCAGCTTTAATTTTACGCAGCAGGTCAGATGCATCACGGCCGATACCTTCAGCAGTAACTTCGATTGCCTGGATGATACCCTGCGGGTCAACAACGAAGGTTGCGCGGTCAGCCAGACCTTCATCTTCACGCATGTTGTCGAAGTTACGGGTCAGGGCGCCAGTCGGGTCGCCGATCATCGCGTATTTGATTTTAGCGATGGTCTCAGAGCTGCTGTGCCATGCTTTGTGGGTGAAGTGGGTATCAGTAGATACGGAATACACATCTACGCCCAGTTTCTGCAGTTCTTCGTAATGGTCTGCAACGTCACCCAGTTCGGTCGGGCATACGAAAGTAAAGTCAGCCGGGTAGAAGAAGAAGACGCTCCAGCGACCTTCGGTATCTTTCTCGGTTACTTCGATGAACTCACCGTTTTTGAACGCCTGGTTTTTGAAAGGTTTAATTTTGGTATTAATCAAAGACATCTGTACTTCCTCCGTGTTTTCGTTGAGAGATAAGTTAACGAAAATCTCTTAGCAGGGCTAATGCGTTTCCTTTATCAAATCAATAAGCGTTAACTAACAACTTACTCAATCGAACCTAAAAGACAAAAGTAAAAAAGGCCCCCTATGCAGGGAGCCTCATTACCCGAGCTACCCGCAGGTAACGTCAGTGCCAGCAGGGCTGGCTATGTGTTGCGCTCTACATTACCTTAACAAAGGTCGTAACAGCGATTGGGATTACATCACCCAACTCAAGAAAGGGCAATCGATGGACCGTCGATCTTACCTATGGCTGCGATAGGTTTTGCAATTAAGCCCCCTTTCCTGCTGATTTTATAAGGAAAATCAATGTTTAAACGTACCTTACTTTTAACCCTGCTCCCTGCCGTGGTGCATGCCGAAGAACTGCCTGCTCCCGTTAAAGCTATTGAGAAACAGGGCATTACCATCCTGAAGCCTTTCGATGCACCGGGTGGAATGAAAGGCTATCTGGGAAAATACCAGGACATGGGGGTCACTATCTATGTCACGCCTGACGGTAAACATGCCATCTCCGGCTACATGTATAATGAAAAAGGCGAAAACCTCAGTAATTCGCTCATAGAAAAAGAGATCTATGCCCCTGCCGGACGTGAAATGTGGCAGCGAATGGAAAAAGCGTCGTGGATTCTGGACGGGAAAAAAGAGGCACCGGTTATTGTGTACGTGTTTGCCGATCCCTTCTGTCCCTATTGTAAACAGTTCTGGCAGCAGGCGCGTCCGTGGGTAGAATCCGGTAAAGTTCAGTTGCGTACATTATTGGTTGGCGTAATTAAACCTGAAAGTCCGGCCACCGCCGCTGCAATTCTGGCAACCAAAGATCCGGGCAAAACCTGGCATGACTATGAGGCATCCGGTGGGAAAATGAAGCTGGAAATCCCGGTTTCGGTCCCTGCGGAGCAAATGAAGTTACTGAATATCAACCAAAAGTTGATGGATGATTTGGGGGCCAACGTAACGCCGGCTATCTATTACATGAGTAAAGACGATACGTTACAACAGGAAGTAGGCTTACCGGATAAAGAAAAATTAAAAATTATCATGGGAAATAAATAAAAGTAACAAGATGAGTGATTGTTATCGTTCTCATATCAATCACTCATTTAAATTAACTTCCCTGCTGAAAATTACGCAACTTGTGCTATTTTAGCTAAAGTTAATTATTCATTAAGCACACAAACATAAATTTCAAGAATAACTACCCTTTAAACTATTCAACAATTGAATTTTTCAATACATTACCATCACAGGAAGGTACGCATGGCTAACCTCTATGACCTCAAAAAGTTCGATCTCAACCTGTTGATTATATTTGAATGCATATATCAACATTTGAGCATCAGCAAGGCTGCAGAAACGCTGTACATCACGCCATCAGCTGTAAGTCAGTCATTGCAACGACTGCGTACGCAGTTTAACGACCCGCTGTTTATTCGCTCAGGTAAAGGAATCACCCCAACGACGGCTGGAATTAACCTACATCAGCATCTTGAGAAAAATCTCAACAGTCTGGAGCAGACAATCAACATTATGCATAACTCCAGCCTGAAGAAAAAATTTATTATTTACTGCCCACAACTAACAACAACTATTAATATCGCGGAAGTTATTCATTTTCTCAGAGAAGACTCACATGTCGAAATTGAGCACCATGACATACTCATCACTGCTGAAAGTGCGGAAAACCTGTTGGCTTACAGAAAGGCAGATTTAGTCATTACTACCGCTCCAGTGAGTAATCGCTCGATCATATGCTCGCCATTTAAAACCATCGAAACAGTATTAGTCTGTAACAAAAACCATCCCAGAATTAATGGAAAAACCACGCTTGAAAAAATATTAAAAGAACAGTTTACGCAGCTTCTTTCTGAAGACCCAGGCATTAAAGAATACAGGCAACAAACCAAATTTTTTCTGGAAAATTGTGATGTTGGTTTCCGTAGCGACTCATTGATAACGCTTGCCAACATCATTTCAAATACAGATATCATTGGTTTACTACCAACAGCGATTTATGAGCAATATGCCGGCACATTTAATTTAAAAGAAATTAAAACCGAGTTCCCCTCACCTAAAATAAATTTATTTTTGATGTATAACAGAGCGTCACTCAATAATAATGGGTTTGACGATTTCATTAAAAAAATAAACAACAAGCACAACCTAAAAAACTAACAAGTAGACCTTTATCAATTCATTTTGAATTTGTATGAATAAATGCAATCCAAAATAATTGTGAATATATTAAAAAAGTTGCACCCAACAAAAATTAGCATATCTTATTGTCAGTATTTGTTATTATTTTGAATAATGATTCTGATATGAGTTCAATATGTCTATTTATAAAATCCCGCTTGGTCAAAACGTGCTGGAAGCCGCTCTGGAGCGCATAACCTGGACACTTGAAACCCTACCTCGTGTTTGTGTCTCCTTTTCCGGCGGGAAGGATTCAGGACTAATGCTACATCTGACAGCCATGCTTGCACGCCAACTGCATAAAAAAATAAATGTGTTGTTTATCGATTGGGAAGCACAATTCTCCTGCACTATCGACTATGTAGGAGCTCTACGTGAACATTATGCCGATGTCATCGAACGATTTTATTGGGTGGCATTACCGCTGACGACGCAGAATTCACTGTCACAATTTCAACCCGAATGGCAGTGTTGGGAGCCGGGTACGAAATGGGTTCGCCAGCCGCCCGCAGATGCCATAACCGATCCTGAATATTTCTCCTTCTATCAACCCGGCATGACCTTTGAACAATTTGTTCGTGAGTTCGCTGACTGGTTTTCGCAGAAACGACCGGCTGCCATGATGGTGGGCATCCGCGCCGATGAGTCATATAACCGCTTTGTTGCCATTGCCAACTCGCAAAAGCAGCGTTTTGCCGATGACAAGCCGTGGACGACTGCAGCACCTGGTGGACACACCTGGTATATTTACCCGCTGTATGACTGGAAAACAGCCGACATCTGGACGTGGTTTGCGAAGTCAAAATTGCCGTGTAACCCCCTGTATAATCTGATGTACCAGGCCGGGGTCCCGACACGATATATGCGCATTTGCGAACCCTTTGGCCCGGAACAGCGTCAGGGATTATGGCTATATCATGTCATTGAACCCGAGCGCTGGGCGGCTATGTGCGCCCGTGTCAGCGGTGTTAAAAGCGGGGGGATTTATGCCGGTCATGACAACCATTTTTACGGTCATCGGAAAATACTTAAACCAGAGCATTTAAGCTGGCAGGAATATGCCATGCTGCTATTGAACAGCATGCCGGAGACTACCGCAGAGCATTACCGCAATAAAATCGCCGTCTATTTGCAGTGGTATAAGAAAAAAGGCATGGATAATATCCCACAAAATCAGGAAGGCGATATTGGTTCGAAAGATATTCCTTCATGGCGACGTATCTGCAAAGTCCTGTTGAATAATGATTACTGGTGTCGGGCACTTTCATTCAGTCCAACGAAACCCAAAAACTACCAACGCTATAACGAACGTATGAAAACAAAACGCCAGGAATGGGGAATCTTATGCAACACCGACTAACTCACGAACTCCTCGGCTTTCTTTCTGGCCTGTCAGAAGAAGAACGAATTGAAGCCATCAATGAATTCAGGCGGGCGATACACAGCGTCAGTCCCTTTCGCGAGGAACCCGTAGATTGCGTACTTTGGGTTAAAAATGATCACATTTCACCCAATGACTACAACCCCAATAACGTTGCGCCACCGGAGAAAAAGCTGCTGCTGAAATCCCTTGAAGCAGACGGGTTTACACAGCCCATTGTGGTGGTTCACTCAACGGCAGAGGAATACGAAATTGTCGACGGTTTCCACCGCCACGAGTTAGGTAAAGCCAAAGCCTCACTGAGGCCCAGGCTTAAAGGATACCTGCCGGTTGCCTGTTTAGAACGAGAACGCCAAGAGCGTATGGCGGCGACCATTCGCCACAACCGCGCCCGTGGGCGTCATCAAATCCACGCCATGTCCGAGATTGTCCGCGAGCTATCGCAACTGGGATGGAGTGAAGAAAGAATTAGCAAGGATCTCGGCATGGACAACGACGAGGTGTTACGCCTGAAGCAAATCAACGGTCTGCAAGAGTTGTTCGCCGACCGTCGATTCTCCAAAGCCTGGACGGTGAAATAGCTACAGCGACACCAGACGTTCAGCTGCTGTTAACAGCGTCGATTCTTGCTTGGCAAAACAGAGACGAATCAGTTTATGCGGGAAAGGATCGGCGCAAAACACCGACAGCGGTATCGCCGCAACGCCCACTTCAGTGGTCAGCCACTGGCAAAATTCCACGTCGTTAAGCGTGGAAACGGCGCTGTAATCGACCAGCAGAAAATACGTGCCTTCACACGGCAGAATTTCCAGTCGGCTGTCACGCAGCGCGTTCACCAACACGTCGCGTTTTTTCTGATAAAACGCAGGCAGCTCGCGATAGTGTGCAGGATCTTCTCGTAGCATATCCGCCAGGGCCAACTGAGCCGGCGTGTTGACGGAAAACGTCAGATACTGGTGTACCTTGCGTAACTCAGCGCTAATGGCTGCTGGCGCAACGCAGTAGCCAATCTTCCAGCCGGTCATATGGTAGGTCTTACCAAACGATGAAACAGCAACAGCGCGTTCCCGCAGCTCTGAATGTGCCAGCACACTGGCATGCCCTTGCCTGGCGAAACAGATATGCTCATAAACTTCGTCGCTGATGACAAAGATCTCGCGTTCTTTAATTGCTTGCCACAGCGCGTCAAAATCGGCGTGATGCCACACGGTGGCAGAAGGATTATGTGGCGTGTTCAGGATAACCAATCGGGTACGGTCGCTGAGTAAGGCACTAAAAGCCTGCCAGTCGACGCGAAAAGACGGTGGTTGCAGCGCGATACGTTTAACCACCCCGCCGGATAATTCAACCGCAGGCGCATAGCTGTCGTAGCTCGGGTCAAAACAAATCACCTCATCACCTGGGCGCACCAGCGCAGTGATCGCGGCATACAGCGCTTCTGTGGCCCCCGCAGTGATGGTCACTTCACTATTCGCGTCGGGTTTGTAGCCGTACAGGTCTGCCGTTTTATCCGCGATGGCTTCGCGCAGCGGCTGCACGCCCGTCATCGGTGCATACTGGTTTGCACCGTGCGCGACGTGATACGCCAGACGCTCCTGCAAAAAGAGCGGACCGTCAAAATCAGGAAATCCCTGCGAGAGATTAATGGCCTGATGCTGCTGCGCCAGCGCACTCATTTGCGTGAAGATAGTAGTGCCCAGGTTAGGCAGTTTGCTTTGCGGAATCAGCGGGTTATTACTCATTATTGTTATCCCAGCGTGTGATGTTGTGGTTGAAGCCACTATAACACGATGCTAGTATTTGGCAATCAAGACGTTCAGACGTCTATATAAAAATAACCTGCCTGGACAGGACAGCCAAAGGACAACACAACATGAGTAATACAGAGATTCGCGTCGTCACCGGCCCGGCCAACTATTTTTCCCATCCCGGCAGCCTGTCGAGACTCAACGATTTTTTCACTACCGACCAACTTTCACGCGCCGTGTGGGTTTATGGTGAGCGCGCTATCGATGCGGCCCGCCCTTATCTGCCAGAGACATTTCATCTCGCCGAGGCTAAGCGCCTGCTGTTTACGGGACATTGCAGCGAAACCGATGTTGCTCAACTGGCAAAAGAGTCGGGAGATAATCGCAGCGTGGTGATTGGCGTGGGCGGAGGAACATTGCTCGACACCGCTAAAGCGTTGGCCCGTCGTCTGGATCTGCCGTTTGTCGGTATTCCTACGATTGCGGCGACCTGCGCCGCCTGGACGCCGCTTTCCGTCTGGTATAACGATGCAGGCCAGGCGCTGCATTTTGAAATTTTCCCTGATGCCAATTTCCTCGTTCTGGTCGAACCCGAGATCGTTCTCAATGCGCCAGAGGAATATCTACTGGCGGGGATCGGCGACACGCTGGCGAAGTGGTACGAGGCCGTCGTGCTTGCGCCTCAGCCAGAAAACCTGCCATTAACTGTTCGTCTGGGTATCGATGCCGCGCAGACGATCCGCGACGTCCTGCTGGAAAGCAGCGAGCAGGCGCTGACAGATAAACAACAAGGCTCGTTAAGCCGCACGTTTTGCGATGTAGTGGATGCGATTATTGCCGGAGGCGGCATGGTTGGTGGTCTGGGCGAGCGCTACACCCGCGTGGCGGCGGCGCATTCTGTTCACAATGGCCTGACCGTCCTCCCACAAACAGAGAAGTTTTTACATGGCACTAAAGTGGCGTACGGCATCCTGGTGCAGAGTGCGTTGTTGGGTCAAGATGCCGTGCTGGCGCAGTTAATTACCGCCTATCAGCGCTTCAACCTGCCCACCCGATTAGCTCAACTGGACGTGGACATCAATAATCGCGCAGAAATCGACAAAGTGATTACGCACACCCTGCGCCCGGTGGAGTCCATTCACGCCCTGCCGGTAACGTTAACGCCGGAGACACTGCGCGCAGCATTCGAAAAGGTAGAATCGTTTACGGTATGATTAGGGTATGGGATGCCTGATAGCGGCTTCGCCTTATCAGGCCTACGACGACTAATTATAACGGCAAATGCGATGTTGTAGGCCGGATAAGCGTCAGTGCCATCCGGCAAAAAATCAACAGCACTTCGCGCCGCCTTTCCCCCCATATCGCGCATCCTGGCGCTCGCGGAAAAATTCTTCGTAGGTCATTGGCGTTTGGTCCGGATGCGTGACGCGCATATGTTCAACATAGTTGTCGTAATCCGGCACACCTATCATTAATCGGGCGGTTTGACCTAAATACTTCCCGGCTTTGGAGAGTGTTTCAAACATAGTGATTCCCTGTCGTACAAACGCCCTCCCCATTCAGGAGAGGGCTCATTGGTTAAGAGAATATTAGTGCGCGCCTTTCGCCTGCGCCACGATCTCTTCGACATTCTCAGGCATCGGCTCGTACGGCGTCTCTTTCGAAGTTGGTTTGTCCTCTTTCAATGCTGCCAGCGCAGTTTTGATGGAGAACAGACCCAGCACCACAACGACTACCATGAAGAAGATGGTGAGACCCGCATCCAGGCGGTTGTTAAACACCAGCTGCGTCAGCTGCGACTGGGTGTACTGCGCCGGAATGTTACCGCTGTCGATCATCGCCTGGAATTTGTTGGCGATAGCCAGGAAGCCGATTTTTGCATCCGGGCTAAACGCTTTCTGCCAGCCAGCGGTCAGGGTACAAATCAGCAGCCAGGCGGTTGGGACCAGTGCCACCCACGCGTAGCGCTGGCGTTTCATCTTGAACAGCACCACAGCACAGAGCATCAACGCCATACCTGCCAGCATCTGGTTGGCGATACCAAACAGCGGCCACAGGGTATTAATACCACCCAGAGGATCCACCACACCCTGGTGTAAGAAGTAACCCCAGGCCAGCACGCACAGCGCCGTCGCAAGCAGGTTCGCTGGCAGCGAATCGGTACGTTTCAGGCCCGGTGACACCACGCCCAGCAAGTCCTGCAGCATAAAGCGCGCAGCGCGTGTACCGGCATCAACCGCCGTCAAAATAAACAAAGCTTCAAACAGAATGGCGAAGTGATACCAGAACGCCACATCCATCATGCCACCCAGTGCGCCATGCAGAATGTACGCCATCCCGACGGCCAGCGTCGGCGCACCACCTGCGCGGGAGATAATGGATTGCTCACCCACTTCATTGGCGATTTGGTGCAGAGTATCTGGCGTAATAGCAAAGCCCCAACTACTGACTACCTGTGCCGCAGAAGCCACTACATCAACCGTGCCCGCAGGAGCCAGCACCGCCATCGGGCTGTTCATCGCAAAGTACACGCCCGGATCGATGATGCACGCGGAAACCAGCGCCATAATGGCGACAAAGGATTCCATCAGCATTCCGCCGTAGCCGATAAAGCAAGCCTGCCCTTCATTCGCCAGCATCTTCGGCGTGGTTCCGGAGGAGATCAGCGCATGGAAGCCAGATACCGCACCGCATGCAATGGTGATAAACAGGAACGGGAACAGGTTACCGGTCCAGACCGGGCCAGTACCGTCAACAAACTTGGTCAGAGCTGGCATGGTCAGCGTCGGACGCATGATCAGAATCCCTACCGCCAGACCAACAATGGTGCCGATTTTCAGGAAGGTAGAGAGGTAATCACGCGGGGCCAGCAGCAGCCACACCGGCAGCACGGCGGCGACAAAACCGTAGCCCACCAGCATCCAGGTCAGCTGTACGCCGGTAAAGTCAAAGTACGGTGCCCAGGTCGGGCTTTCCGCTACCCAGCCGCCGGAAATAATGGCAAACACCAGGAATACCAGACCGATGACCGACACTTCACCAATGCGGCCCGGGCGCAGATAGCGCAGGTAAATCCCCATAAAAATCGCCAGCGGGATAGTGAACGCTACGGTGTAAGTTCCCCACGGGCTGTGGGTCAGCGCTTTCACGACAATCATCGCCAGTACCGCGAGGATAATCACCATGATCATAAAACAGGCTACCAGCGCAATAACACCCGCCGTTGGGCCCATCTCTTCTTTCACCAGTTCGCCAAGGGAACGACCATCGCGACGGGTAGAAACAAACAGCACCATGAAGTCCTGCACCGCCCCTGCCAGTACCACCCCGGCGAGCAGCCAGATCATACCCGGCAGATAGCCCATTTGCGCCGCCAGCACCGGTCCAACTAACGGACCCGCTCCGGCAATCGCTGCAAAATGGTGACCAAACAGTACTTTTTTATCGGTGGGTACATAATCCAGACCATCGTTATGACGCACGGCTGGCGTCATACGCGTCGGGTCCAGCGCCAGTACATTTTTCGCGATGTACAGGCCATAGAAACGGTAAGCGATAAGGTAGACACAGACTGACGCCACGACTATCCACAACGCGTTGATCTGTTCACCACGATTTAACGCAATATATCCCAGGGCAAATGCTCCGATAACGGAGAGCAATGTCCAGAGGAGGTATTTCCCTGATTTATTCATAGTTGTTGTCCGTTTGCGTGATCCAGAAAGATGTTACATTTTGTTTCTATAACATCTTTCCTGATTTTAACAACCTGACAACCACATAAACCTGAGACATAACTGACTATTTACATTGCATTGTTAACTGGATCACTTCATTTACCTGTTAACTCTGCAATTTCATTTTACTTTGCCGGGTAACCTCACCCCATCACCGCCGTGCCTAAACGGCAGGTGCAGCAGCGTCGTCCCTGCTCATCAAAGATGACGATTTCCCAGCTTTGATTTTGACGCCCAAGATGCAACGGCTGACAAACGCCGCGTACTTTCCCCTGCGATACCGCCCGATGATGCGTGGCGTTTAGTTCCGTCCCCACCACACACTGCCCGTCGCGCGTCATCAGATAACCCGCCATCGAACCCAACGTTTCCGCCAGGGCCGCCGACGCGCCGCCATGCAGCAGGCCAAACGGCTGATGCGTTCGGCTATCCACCGGCATTTCGGCTTCCAGCACATCATCACCCAGTCGTGTATAGACCATTCCCAGATGCGCCACCATCGTGTTCTGACTGGTGGCATTGAGTTCATCCAGCGTCAAATGACGTTTCCAGATCATCGTCATGCCCCCAGCGTGGAACCGCCGTCCACCACGATATCCTGTAATGTAATGTGGCTGGCCAGATCGGAAGCGAGGAATAAAATAGTGTTGGTGATCTCTTGCGGCCGGGCGATTTTCCCCAGCGGAATCCCAAGCTTAAACTGCTCGCCAAATCCACGAATGCGCTGTTGCTCCGCGTCATCGCTGACCCACAGCGTACGCTGCATGTCGGTATCGGTCGAACCCGGAGAAACCACGTTACAACGCACACCGCTGCCTGCCAGTTCAAGTCCGACGGTCAGCGCCAGGCTTTTCAACGCGGCCTTTGAGGCACCGTAAGCACTCATGCCGATACGCGGCGTGTGCGCCGCATCCGACGCGACGGTCACGATCGCCCCGCCCTGCTGGCGACGAAACTGCGCCATCGTCTGCTGAAACAGATTGAACGCCCCGCCAACGTTAACCGCAAACGTCTGCTGCCACTCCTCAGCGCTTAGCGCATCGGTGGCACCCATACGCAAAATACCTGCGGCATTGACCAACACATCCAAACGCTCGCGCGCTTTGAGGACGCGCTGGCACACCTCAGCTACCTGTCCGGCATTCGCCACATCCAGCACTTCGGTCGTAAACGGGTAGTTATCCTGAGGAAATTCGCGATCGAATCCAGTCACCTCAGCACCTGCATTCGCAAACGCCAGCGCCGTGGTGTAGCCAATCCCTTTTCCCGCCCCGGTTACCCAGACGGTTTTCCCGGCAAAATCAAATCCGGCCATTACTTCACCTCGCGGGAGAGCAGCGCCCACCATGCGTCAATGGTCGGTTTTTTCGCCAACATCACGAAATCAATGTCACCATGAACCTTACGCCAGCGCGCCGCCAGCGCCATCATGCGCACGGAATCCAGCCCATAGTCGATCAGGTTTTCGTCATCCATCGGCTCTTCGGACTCATCCAGCAGCGGTAGAATAATGCTGCGCAACGCATCTTTACTGACCGGAACCGGCGTCGGTAATAATTCCTGGGTCATAACCACACGCCCGGAACGTCCCGCCACGTATTTCAGCGACATCAAGTGTTCGTCACGGCTAAAATCCGCCAGCGCATCGGCAACCATAAACGGCTTGATGTCACGCATGAAAGCGTCCGTTGCGGTGGTCATACAGCCAATATGCGCATACACCCCGGTAATGATCAGTTGATTACGCCCGGTTTCCTTGAGCATCTGTTCCAGCGGGGAGCGATGGAATGCGCTATAACGCCATTTCACAAGAATGGTATCCGCTTCATCCGGCGCCAGCGCCTCAACAATCTTTTGTTGTTCCGGCGAACGCGTCAGGCCCGGTCCCCACATATCATTGAGCAGAGCGCGGTCTTCATCACTCTGCTCTTTCGGTTGAGCGGTGTAATAAACCGGAATATTATGCTCTTTGCAGTATTGGCGCAGAGCGGCGATGTTCGCGACGACCTGCTCCATCATCGGACAGTTATCGCCCCAAAAGCCGATAAAATAATCCTGCATGTCGTGGATCAGCAGCGCAGCGCGTTCAGGGTCAAATGCCCAGTCGACTTTGTTCACCGGAACATCAAGCGCCGTTGGTAGCGCATAAGCCTGCAGTTTAGGAATTGCCATTTCTATTTCTCCTTCAGGCCAGTGAACGTGATGCCAGCCACTGACGTAATTGTTTTTTATCTACCTTCCCCACTGGAGTCAGCGGTAATGACTCAACGCACTCAACACGATCGGGTAATTTGAATTCCGCCACACCCTGTTCGCGCAGAAAACGGCGCACCTGAACCGCGCGCAGCGGCTCTTTTACCACTAGCCAGGCACAGCTTTTCTCGCCCATCAGTTCGTCATCCATACTGACCAGCGCGGCATGGATAACCATTGGATGGCGCAGCAGCAGGTTTTCAATCTCTTCAGCAGCGATCTTCTCCCCGCCGCGGTTGATCTGATCCTTTTCGCGTCCCTGAACGGTGATGTAGCCATCCGGGTCGATAGCGATCAGATCGCCGGAACAGTAAAAGCCGTTGGCGTCAAAGGCGCTGGCATTATGCTCAGGGCTTTTGAAATAACCACGGAAGGTGTACGGACCACGTGTCATCAAGCGTCCGGTCTCTCCCTGGGCTAAGGGGTTGCCGTCAGCGTCTGCTACCCAGACTTCATCATCAGGACACATCGGGCGCCCCTGGGTATTGATGATGCGCTCAGGACTGTCGTCCAGACGGGTGTAGTTCACCAGCCCTTCCGCCATGCCGAAGACCTGCTGCAACTGGCAGCCAATCTCAGCCGGAATACGCGCCGCAAGCGTGGCGGAAAGTCTCGCTCCACCGACCTGTAGCAGTTTCAGCGAAGCCAGTTGCGCATTGCTGCCCCACTCCGCAATCGCCTGCAACCACAGGCTCACCGCAGGTGGCACCAGCGCCGTGACGTTAACCTGATGCTGTTCAATCAGCGGGAAACACAGGGTAGCGCTAGGGTCGGCCGCCAGCACGACGGTGCCGCCGGCCAGGAACACACCCAGCGCGCCTGGCGAACTCATGGCGTAGTTATGCGCCGCCGGGATTGCGCATAAATAACGCGTTTCCCCGGTGAAGCGGCAAATCTCATTGCTGCGACGCACGCTGTAGTAGTAATCGTTATGAGTGCGAGGAATCAGCTTTGGCGTCCCGGTCGTCCCGCCGGAAAGCTGGAAGTACGCCACCTCATCAGCGGGCGACGGTGTAGCCGTAAAATCAGTCGCAGGTTGGCTTATCGCCGTTTGCAGATTGTGTTCACCTTCGTCGTTGTGCAGTTGCACCACGCGCACTGAATTGTGTTCGGCCACAAAAGCGTTTAGAAAATCGTCCCCGCTAAACAGCGTATGCTGGCGATCGGCAATCAGCAGCGCCGGTTCAATCTGTTTGGCATAGGCATTGAGTTCGTTACGCTGATGGCTGAACAGGGCCAGCACCGGAGCTACGCCCAGCTTGAGTAACGCAAAGAAGGTGATATATAGCTCAGCCACATTGCCCAGTTGTACCAGCGCGGTTTCACCGGGTTTAATCCCTTGGCGACGCAAACTGCAGGCTAGATTGTCAGCGGCCTGATTCAGCTGGCGATAGCTCAGATGGCGTTCACCATCAATAACCGCCGTATGGTCGCTGTCGGCGTGACGGGTCAGAATGTCGGTCAGCGGCAAATCCTGCCAGTAACCTTTTTCACGATACCTGCGGGCAAACTCTTCCGGCCAGCGGGTGAATGGAATACTCATTATTGCTCCTTAAAACCAGTCCACAAGGCTCTTAATGCAGTCCAAAAACATTCAACATCGTGGAGAGCTTGGCCCCCGTTTCACGCCATTCCGCAACCGGGGAAGAGGCTGGAACAATTCCTGCTCCGGCAAAGAAACGCACCTGATTGCGCAACAGCTTCGCACAGCGGATCGTCACCACCCACTCACCGTTACCTTCGGCATCACACCAGCCGACAATACCGCCGAACAGTTCGCGATCGAACGGCTCCAGCTCGGCGATAAGTTTGCGCGCAACCTGATGTGGGAAGCCGCTCAGCGCAGGCGTCGGGTGCAGCAGGCACGCCAGCGTCAGGGCGTTTTCCTGCGCGTTGGCTTTACCTTCAAACGGCGTGCCGAGGTGCCAGAGCGTCGGCGTAGTAACCAGCTGCGGAGAAGAAGGCAGTTGCAGTTCACGGCTGCGATCGCGCAATATCGTTTTCATAGCTTGCGTCACCAGTTCGTGCTCATGGCGGTCCTTCTCAGATGCCAGCAGGCGGATCCCTGCTTCGCGATCCAGCACATCATCAGGCTGACGACGTGCAGAGCCCGCCAGCGGCAGAGAACTGAAACGCTCGCCTTCTTTGCGCAGAAGCAATTCCGGGCTGGCACCAATCAATACGCCGCCGTCTTCAATCGGCACATGGAAGTTGTAGCTCGCTGGATTTTGCGCCACCAGACGCTCCAGCAGCGCACCGCTGTCAATGTTGGCATCGGTGGTGATATCGATCAGGCGTGACAACACCACTTTGTCGACTTCCGGAGTAGACGTCAGCGCAGCCGCCCGGGCGACCATATCTTCAAAAAAGTCCTGTTCCGGGATCGATTTACGTTCCACGACGTTCAGCGACTGATGCGCGGTAAAGTAACGTGATGATTGCTGCTTCGCCGTACGAGAAAAGCTCTGCCACGATTGGGGAATAAACAGCGATGATGGCTGGCGGGTATCAAAGGGAATCGCCCCGACCATGACAGGATTCGCGATACCCTGTGATTTGGCATCAGCAAACAGTGCGTTCATTTTTTGTTGGAAAGGGCTGTCTGGCGAATCGCCATCAATTGCCGGTTCCGCATAGCGGGCGAAGCATCCTGACGTCGTAAAACTACGGTACGGCGACATAAAGAAAAAACTGTCGGGAGCGAGCGTCGGCATAGTCTGCGTTTTTTCCTCGGCCAGTGACGTATCCATATCATCCTCCAAAAATGATAAAGGCTCTAATAATGATTATCATTTATATTTTCGGTCGCTAACCTAAAAGTAAAGCGGCGGTATGTCAACTCTTGTGGTAGCACAATGTGCGACTTTGGCTTGCATCCTTGCTCGCTAACAATGAAAATGAGAAGCATTACTCATACTGATAACAGGAAGCTGATTCGTGAGTCTCCCCTATTTTTGCCGCACCGTGCTCTTACTGGCAGGTTTATCTCTTTCAGGAATTTCTTCAGGTCACGCCGCCGACTGGCCGCGTCAGGTTACTGACAGCCGCGGCACGCATACGCTGGAGCATAAACCGCAGCGAATTGTCTCCACCAGCGTGACCCTCACCGGTTCGCTGCTGGCGATTGATGCCCCGGTCATCGCCAGCGGTGCCACTACGCCGAACAATCGCATCGGCGATGCGCAGGGCTTTTTACGCCAGTGGAGCGAAGTGGCAAAAGAACGCAAACTGAGCCGCCTGTATATCGGCGAACCGAGCGCCGAGGCCGTCGCAGCTCAAATGCCGGATTTGATTCTGGTAAGCGCCACCGGGGGCGATTCTGCCCTCGCGCTGTACGATCAGCTGTCCACCATTGCGCCAACGCTCATCATTAATTACGACGATAAAAGCTGGCAGTCGCTGCTGACCCAGTTAGGTGAAATTACCGGTCAGGAGCAACAGGCTGCTGCGCGTATTGCCGAGTTTGATAAGCAACTACAGGCAGTTAAGCAACGTATTACCCTGCCACCACAGCCGGTCAGCGCGCTGGTATATACCGCCGCGGCGCACAGCGCCAACCTGTGGACGCCTGAGTCAGCGCAAGGCAAGCTGATGGAGCAGTTAGGGTTCACGCTGGCAACGCTGCCTGCCAACTTGCATACCAGCCAGAGTCAGGGCAAACGCCACGATATCATCCAGCTTGGCGGTGAGAACCTGGCGGCAGGCCTGAACGGCGAAGCGCTGTTCCTGTTTGCTGGCGACAGCAAAGATGCCGATGCTATTTACGCTAATCCGCTTCTGGCGCATCTGCCAGCCGTGCAAAATAAACGTGTTTACGCCCTGGGTACGGAAACCTTCCGTCTCGACTACTACAGCGCAATGCTGCTGCTGCAACGTCTGTCGGCTCTGTTTTAATTGCCAGCGCCGGATGCGGCTAACGCCTTATCCGGCCTACAATCCGTAGAGCACAACGCGATCAGACATTCACGGGGACTTGCCGGAATCGGCGCACTTCTCCCAACAACAGCAGCAGTAAAAGACCGACAATCACCAGCCCAAACCCACTCACGCTTGCCGAAGCAACCGGCGTCATCATCGCGCCCAGACCACCTAACAACGCCGCGCCAATCGCATCACCGGTGACGTTCTGTGCGGTCCACAAACCATTAATTCGCCCGAGCATCGCTTCCGGCGTCTGCGTCTGTAACAGGGTGTACTGCAACAAAGAGCTGACCGCACTCAACCAGCCGAACAGCGCCAGACAAACCACACCAAGCTGCCAAACGGGCATCAAGCCAAACAGACCGATAGCCAGAAATGAAGCCACGGTCGATGCCAGCATAATCAGTCCCGGACGAAGACTGTGCGCCAGTTGTCCGCTGGTCAATGCACCCACGGCTGCCCCCAGCGGAATAGCCGCATACAGCAGGCCAATTTGCGCACTCGACATGTGCCAGTTAATCGCCAACGCCGGATACAGCACGCGCACGGCGCTCGCCATGGTTAACAGACCACCGAGCAGTGCAATGCCGCCAATCAGTGGGCTGGCAAGCAGAAAGCGGAATGCTGCCAGCAGCGATTTCAGCGGATGCTCACGCGGCTGCGGCGGAGGCGGCAACGCGGGAAGACTCAGCAACGGTAGTAAGGTAATGAAGGTCCCCGCCGCCGCCAGTCCGTAGTTCCAGGCCACGCCGCCGGTCGCGAGCAACACCCCGCCAAGCATCGGCGAAATTACCGATCCCAGACGTACCGTCAGCATGGTAATCGCCCCGGCCTGCATCAGATTCTCCCGCCCGACCAGCGCTGGCGTCGCTGCCAGTAAAGCAGTCACGCCCAGCGAAGCAAAGAAACCGTCCCATAAGCCAAGCAGATAAATTGCCAGTAACGACGGTTCGGGAAGTAACGCATTCAAACACAGGCCAATAAAGCCAATGCCACAGGTACCACGCGCCAGCAGGATCACTTTTTTACGCTCATAGCGGTCGGCCAGCACACCGCCCACCATCAGGCCAATAAACATTGCACTGCCGGTCAGCGTCACCGACAAACCGACCTGCCAGGTCGACTGGGTCATCATCTGGATTTGAACCGGAACCGCGACGCCGAGTAGCCCCAGAGAGACAATGGAAATAAAACGGGCGAGGAAGACTGCACGAAATGCAGGGTGGGTCTTTAACAGGCTGAGATTGAGCAGCCATGATTGTCGATTCATTACAGAGCCTTACCAGGTACTTTTTCAATATCCATTCGATGGCTGCACATGCTAACATATCCAAATAAGATCGATAACGATAATTACTATCATTATCAGGGAAGTTGATATGTCATGCTCTGTTTCCGCGACACGCGCCTTCGCCGTGCCCGGACTATTGTTATTACTTGTTCTGACCACGGTATTAAGTCTGGTTATTGGCGCCAAGTCGCTACCTGCCTCCGTGGTGCTGGATGCGCTCACCGGCAGTTGTCAAAGCGCTGATTGCACCATCGTGCTTGACGCGCGACTCCCACGCACGCTGGCGGGGCTGCTCGCCGGTGGTGCGCTGGGCCTGGCTGGCGCATTAATGCAAACGCTCACGCGTAATCCTCTCGCCGATCCCGGCATTCTGGGTGTCAACTCCGGTGCCAGCTTCGCTATTGTGCTGGGCGCCGCGCTGTTCGGCTTTTCCTCTGCGCAAGAGCAACTGCTGATGGCCTTTTGCGGTGCGCTGGCTGCGTCACTGATCGTAGCTTTTACCGGTAGTCAGGGCGGTGGGCAGTTAAGCCCGGTACGTTTGACGCTGGCGGGCGTTGCCCTGGGCGCGGTGCTGGAAGGATTATCCACCGGCATCGCCCTGCTCAACCCGGACGTTTACGATCAGTTGCGTTTCTGGCAAGCTGGCTCACTGGATATCCGCAGCCTGCAAACGCTGAAGGTTGTATTGGTACCAGTACTGATTGCCGCGGCTGTCGCACTGTTCCTCAGTCGCGCCCTGAATAGCCTGAGCCTCGGGAGCGACACTGCTACTGCGCTTGGTAGTAAAGTCGCTCGCACACAGTTTATTGGCCTGCTGGTGATTACTGTACTGTGCGGCAGCGCGACCGCGATTGTCGGTCCTATCGCCTTTATCGGCCTGATGATACCTCACATGGCGCGCTGGCTAGTGGGGGCGGATCACCGCTGGTCACTGCCCGTCACCCTGTTGGCAACCCCTTCTCTGTTACTGATTGCCGATATCATCGGTCGCCTGATTGTTCCCGGCGAGCTGCGCGTGTCGGTGGTCAGCGCTTTCATCGGCGCGCCGGTGCTTATCTTTCTGGTACGCCGTAAATCGCGCGGGGGTGGCGCATGATGCACCTCTCCCGCCGCCTGATAATCAGCAGCCTGCTGCTGGTTGCAGGTTGTCTCGTCATTGGTTTATGGAGCCTGCGTAGCGGCGTTGTTACGCTGGAAACCCAGCAAATTATTGCCGCCCTGCTCGGCGATGCGCCGCGCAGTATTACCCTGGTGGTGACCGAATGGCGTTTGCCACGCGTGCTCATGGCGCTATTGATTGGCGCAGCGCTCGGCGTGAGCGGCGCAATATTCCAGTCGCTGATGCGTAACCCGCTGGGTAGCCCGGATGTGATGGGCTTTAATACCGGTGCCTGGAGCGGTGTGCTGGTGGCAATGGTGCTGTTCGGACAGCATCTTACCGCGATCGCGCTGGCGGCCATGCTCGGTGGGATCCTGACTTCTCTGGTGGTCTGGGCGCTCGCCTGGCGCAATGGGATCGACACCTTCCGGCTAATTATTATTGGTATCGGCATACGCGCCATGCTGGTGGCGTTCAACACCTGGCTACTGCTGAAAGCATCATTAGAAACCGCGCTAACGGCCGGACTGTGGAACGCTGGATCGCTCAATGGCCTGACCTGGGCCAAAACCTGGCCGTCTGCCCCGCTGATTATTATCATGCTGGTATGCGCCACATTGCTGGTACGCCGGATGCGCTTACTGGAAATGGGTGATGACAGCGCCTGTGCGCTTGGTGTCAGCGTTGAGCGCTCGCGTCTGATGATGATGCTGGTTGCGGTTGTACTGACCGCTGCCGCCACCGCGCTGGCGGGTCCTATCTCGTTTATTGCCCTTGTCGCGCCGCATATCGCACGACGTATAAGCGGCACATCGCGCTGGGGATTAACCCTGTCAGCGCTGTGCGGCGCGTTGCTGCTGCTGATGGCGGATTTATGCGCCCAACAGCTGTTTATGCCTTATCAGCTTCCGGTGGGCGTTGTCACCGTAAGCCTCGGCGGTATTTATCTTATCGTCTTGTTAATTCAGGAGTCCCGCAAAAAATGACCGAATCAGTAGCCCGTTTGCGTGGCGACCAGTTAACGCTGGGTTATGGCAAGTTTACCGTGGCGGAAAACCTCAATGTGTCGATTCCCGACGGTCACTTCACCGCGATTATCGGGCCAAATGGCTGCGGGAAATCGACATTGCTGCGCACGCTTAGTCGCCTGATGACGCCCGCGAACGGCAAGGTCTGGCTCGACGGCGAACATATTCAACACTATGCCAGCAAGGAAGTCGCCCGAAGAATAGGTTTGCTGGCGCAAAACGCCACCACGCCGGGAGATATTACGGTACAGGAGCTGGTTGCCCGCGGGCGCTATCCGCACCAGCCACTGTTTACCCGCTGGCGGCAAGAGGATGAAATTGCGGTCTCAAACGCCATGCAGGCGACGGGTATCACCCACCTGGCATCACAAAGTGTGGATACCCTTTCCGGCGGACAACGTCAACGCGCATGGATTGCGATGGTGCTGGCGCAGGAAACGTCGATTATGCTGCTTGATGAACCCACCACCTGGCTGGATATCAGTCATCAGATCGATCTGCTGGAACTGCTGAGTGAGTTAAACCGAGAAAAAGGCTACACGCTGGCCGCCGTTTTGCACGACCTGAATCAGGCCTGTCGCTATGCGACGCATCTGATTGCGCTGCGAGATGGAAAAATTATTGCCGAGGGTGCACCGAAGGAGATCGTCACCGCGCAGCTTATTGAAAAAATCTATGGACTGCGCTGTATGATTATCGACGATCCAGTTGCCGGAACGCCGTTAGTAGTGCCGCTTGGACGCAGCAAATAACACGCGTTATCGTAAGGCGGCTGGCTTGCCGCCATACGATAATTCATCACACCAGTTGCTGATCAATAAACGTCATTTTTTGCTTACGCGACACCATGGCATAGTTCAGCAGAACGCCACCACACGCCACCATTCCACCCAGTAATGCGGCCAGAATAACGATCATTGATTTAGCCGGGCCATCTTTTTTCACCGGCAGCGAAGGCGTAAGTTGATATTTAAACGGTGTGAATTTTACGTCGCTCACATTCATCGCTAACAGTTGCTCAACGTGATACTGCCGATTACGTAATTCACCGTTAATTTCAGCAACATCCGTTACTGATTTTTCTATTTCTAATTTACGTTCGATGCCGTCAGCACCCAGTGAAATAGAGAAATCGGGGTCATCTTTCACCGCCTGACCGTTACTGTAGACCGGCTTTTTAATCCCGGCGGCATTGGCAATCTCCAGCGAGTAGTTCAGTCGTTGGATATTTGCTTCCAGTTGATTCTTGAGTCTGACGCGATCCATCTCCAGCCTTTCTTTCTCGAAGCTGGTTTTGATGGATAGTTTATTGCGAATATCTTCCAGCGTTTCTTTCACTACAATATCAGAAATATACTGGATATATCCCTTCAGCACAGACTGGGCTTCTTCGGCTAGCGGCGCGGTAAAACTCAGCGTCCATGCGGTATACAGCGAAGTTTCGTTCTTCTTACCCAGGTTAGTATCAACCGCTTTCATTTTCTCACTAAGCCTGACAATTGCCTGATGCAACTCCATTTCGTCGATATCAGCGCCTTTCAATTGATCCATCACGTAAGGTGAAGAGCGCAGATACTCTTCTAACAATGAAGGCGACTGGAATTTTTTGATAAACAGGTTAAACACATCACCACGGCTAACGCTAATATCCATATCCAGCACGCGCAATTTGGTCAACATATTCTCGAGACTCTGCCACTGAACCGGTTCTGCGGGGGTCACGATTGCCTGACTGGTCCATTTTTGCGGAAGCAGGAAAGATACCAGAATACCCACACAAGCAAAGGCGAAAACGGTCGCTATAATTTTCGTTCTTGCTCGCCATAAGATTTCGATTAGGTTCACTAAATCGATTTCATTTGCGTTTGCCGCTGGCTGAGGATAGCCAGTAAATTCCGAAACGTTATCTTGCTTAATATTTAATGATGACATGTTGCGTGACCTGAAAACTTTCCTAAAAGAAAAACATTCCTGTGGGAGAAGTCTACCAGCTAGTCAGAATTATCCGAAACACTCTTTGCGCTTATCGCCCTACCAAAAATTATATTCGGAATTTATTCACCCCTTTCATCACCTTGCACCGCATAAAAATAACATCTCCACAACATATATTTTACATTGTGGAGCTGTTCGATCATCGCGATTGCAATATTCGTCTGGTTACACAGATTTATTAATCAGTGTATTTATTACAGGTCCTATCGCCTCAAACGCGGTGGGGGAAATAATATCAACATGCGCGCAGTCGTAGCGGTATACATCCAGGCTGGATATCCACGACGACCAACTGCGCTCAGGGCTCACACCCGGTGCTAACGTGCGCTCAGCAACGAACAGCGTGGCGTGACCTGCAAACGGCACGCTGTGCGCCGTGGTGAGCAGGCGAACCGCATCGGCGTAGTTGCCTTCGATAGCGTTAAATAAGGCCTCTGACGCATTCCCCTGCTGCGCCGCCAGAAAGGCTTCGCGTTCACGCTCGATCTCCGCCAGCACCGCTGGATCCAGCCCATTGGCCTCTTTTTCTTGCCAGTTTTGCGTCTCTGGCGGCCAGGTATCCAACAGCCCGAGGAATGCAACCGTCTCTCCTCTGGCATGTAAGCGCGCGGCGATCCCCTGTGCCAGCGTGCCGCCCAGCGAATAACCTAATAAATAGTAAGGTCCGTGAGGTTGTTGACTGAGCAGCGTTGCCAGGTGATGTTCGCATACCGAGTCGAGATTTTCCGCCGTTTGCATCGGGCCATCCGGTCGTGGCGACTGAATACCCATAATCGACCACTGAGGGCTGAGATAACGCGACAGCACGCTAAACTGCCAGGCAAAACCCGACGCCGGATGGAAGCAGAACAACGTTGGGCCGTAACTTTCACGCAGTGGCAATAGCGTCTCAAATCCCAGACGCTGCGACTGTTCATCATCATTGCTCTCCAGCAATGCGCTCAGTTGTTCCACGGTGGAAGCCACCATAATCTGCCCGGGCGTCACCTGACGCTCAAAAATGCGGCTCAACTGCGCTGCCAGCTTCATCGCCAGCAGCGAATGCCCACCAAGCGCAAAGAAATCAGCCTCTACATCATTCACCTCACAATCCAGCAAGGCCGCAAAAGACTGCGCGATGGTGGTCTCAGTCCCTGTTCGCGGTGCGCGCCCGGAAACACGCGACATCAACTGCGGCATCGGTAGCGCTTTACGATCCAGTTTGCCGTTCGCACTAAGCGGCAACTCCGCCAGTTGTAACAATACCGTCGGTACCATGTGCGCAGGCAGTTTTTCGCGCAGACGTTCCCGCAACACAGTCGTATCCAGCGGCAAACCCGATTGCGACACCAGATACCCCACCAGTTGGCGCGCATCGCCGCCTGTCGCCGCAGCCTGGTTGAATACGCAGGCATGGGCAACGGCATGCTCGACATCAGGCAACTGCTGCATCACCCGGTCAATCTCGCCGAGCTCAATGCGCTGTCCACGAATTTTAAGCTGGTCATCGCTGCGCCCGAGGTATTCCACCGCGCCATTTTCCAGCCAGCGCGCCACATCTCCGGTACGGTACATACGCTCATCGACGTTAAACGGATCGGCGATAAAGCGGCTCGCCGTCAGATCCGGACGCCCCAGATAGCCTTGCGCCAGTTGGATCCCCGTCAGATACAGGTCACCCGCTACGCCGAAAGGCACCGGGCGCATCATGGCATCCAGAATGCGTAAACCGGTATTCCATACCGGATAGCCAATCGGTACGCTGTTGCCGGTTACGGCAGCGAGATCTTCTCCCCAGGCCGGATACCAGCTCACATCGACCGCAGCTTCCGTTGGTCCGTACAAATTGTGCAGTGGCGCATGAGTCAACTGCTCCCACTCACGGCATAAATCGGCTGGCAAGGCTTCGCCGCTGCAAAATACCCGTTTCAGAGAAGCACAACTCTCCCGCGCGGTTTCCGGCGTCAGTGAAGCGACAAAAGCGGCCAACATAGAGGGGACAAAGTGCGTGGTCGTCACCCCATAACGGGCAAAGAACTGCTGCATCGCCAGCGGATCGCGGTGCGCTTCAGGTTCTGCCATGACCAGTTTTGCCCCGGCAATAAACGGCCAGAAAAACTCCCATACCGAGACGTCAAAACTGCATGGCGTTTTTTGCGCCACCACATCATCTGCGGTCAGCGGATAGTGATTTTGCATCCACAGCAGACGGTTAACGATGGCGGTTTGCCCAACCATCACCCCTTTTGGTCTACCGGTAGAACCGGAAGTAAAAATGATATAGGCCGTATGATTGGGTTGAGATAGCGCCAACGGAGCAGCATCTTCTGCTGGCAGCGGCGAGTCATAGCACAGACTTTCCAGCCCTGGGATATCGCTAAAACGCGCCAGTTGCCCTTCAGTCGCTATCAACAATTTTGGCTTCGCGTCTTCGAGCATCATCCGCAGGCGATCGTCCGGGTATCCGGTATCCAACGGCAGCCAGGCAGCTCCGGCTTCCACAATACCGTGCAGCGCCAGCGTCAGGAACACAGAACGCGGTAATGCCACAGCTACGCTGTCGCCAGGACGGACGCCGCGTTCGCGCAGAAGGCTCGCCAGCGCCACGACCTGCTGGCGCATTTCGCGATAGCTAAACTGATAACGGGCATCGGCCAGCGCCGGGGCATCCGGCGTTTTATCGGCCTGCTGTGTCACCAGTGCGCTAAGCGTAGTGAACGGGATCTCCACGGTCGTGTCGTTAATCTTCGCCAGCCGCTCATGTTCTGTAGGCAACAGCATCCCGGCGTCGCCGCAGCATAGCGACGGATTGTCAGCAAACTGCTCGATAAGCCCGATTAAACGCGAGGCATGCTGCGCCAGCGTTTCTGCATCGTAGCGCTGTTTATTGGCCAGGATTTCAATACTCAGCCCGCCGTTTTCATCCGGGAACAACGCCAGTTCAAGATCGTTCACCGGTCCTGTCGCCAGCGTATGAGTTTGCGCCTGAACGCCGGGAATATTCAGATGATAGTCGAATATTTTCACATTCAGCACCGGGCCAAACAGCGGCTCAGCACCGGCGGCACGCCCGCTGTCGCGAACGATTTGTTCGGCATCATAACGTTGATGCCGACGCATTTTCTTCAACTGCCCGGCCAGTCGTTGTGCAAGCGCAGGCAAGCTTTCTGCCGCATCCAGCCTCACACCAAATGGCAGAACGTTTAAAACCGGTCCAGTGGACGTCAACGCCGCCGAGCCCATGCGCCGCATAAAGATAAACCCGGCGGCATAATCCATTCGGCTGCATAAACGTCCCAGCCACAATGCCACCAGCGCGAGGGCCAGATCCGCACGCTGAACGTCAGGCATGCGTGCCGCAAGCCGGCGAAACGCTCCTTCAGGCGCGGTTAACTTCATACGAATAATATCCGCGCTGGCCGAGCGTCCCGGCAACGGATTGTTCGACAGCGAAGCAGGAGGTGGCAGTTGCTTTCGTTGCTCGCGCCAGAAGGCGCCGTCGCGTTGCCAGGCATCACTTTGACGGTACTGTTGATACTCTTCCACCACCTCGGCGAACGGCGTAAAAGGTGAGTCTGGCGTAGACTCGCCATCTAGCCATGCGCGATAGATTGCGGCTATCTGGCGGGTAATAGCCGGGAAGCTGAAGCCATCGACCAGCAAATGATGGTAACGCTGATACCAATACCAACGTTTATCTCCCACCTGTAAAAGCTGGTGAAAAACCAGCGGCTTATTGCCGTCAGCACGTATGTCCTGCTGCAGGTCTGCCTGCATCAACGCACGCGCCGCCTCATGTGGGTTGGATTTTTCGCGCAGATCGATGATTTCGGGTTGCGCAAAAGTGAGCGCAGGATCCACCCATTGCCAGACCTCGCCGTTATCTTCGCTAAACTGCATTCGCAAGGTATCGGCCTGCTCCAGGCCCGCCACAACCGCTTTCGCCAGCAACAACGCGTCCAGTTCGCCGGTTAATTCTACGTAGTGCGCCACGCTCCACGCCGAGGGCAATGTGGAGAGTTTTTCCGCCATCCAGATCCCCGGCTGAGCCGCCACTAACGGTAAACGCTGAGTCATGGAGCCTCCTGCACATCGACATAGTTCGCGGGCGTCAGCGTGGTCCAGTTTGCATCCAGCCATTGCTGGCAGGCTTCCTGGGATTGGGGCTCGCAAGCAATTTGCCAACCAGCAGGAAGTGAACACTGCTGCGGCCAAAGGCTAAACTGACGTTGGGGATTTTGCAGAATGTAAAACTGGCCCTGCGGATTATCGAAGGGGTTACTGAATTCCATACTCAACTCCTGTCGTGGAACGTCGTCCGGTTAAATCGTGTCGGTAAGCGGTTGCCAGAGCGTCATTAGCCCTTGCATCAGACCGCCGCGCCAGCAAAGCGCATCGTGTCCACCATCAACCTGACGCCAGAAAATAGACTGTGGTGCAGAAGGTAACTGGGCATATAACGCCTGATTAGCGCGATAAATAATAGGCTCGCGGATCCCCGCTTCCAGGACAATACGCAGTCCCTGAGCGCTGATGGTCCCGGTCTTCAGTTGCTCGACGATCGCTCCGTCCTGACCACCACCACGATGCGGCCACCAGTAAGAGCCCGACTGGCTAAGAACACAGCCAAAGCGCGCGGGCCAGTTCAGCCCGGCATACAGCGATGACAACCCGCCAAAACTTTGCCCGGCGACGACAGTACGCTGCGGATCGTCACTGAATGCGGTTGTCGTCTTCACCAGCGGCAACAGCTCCTCTTGTACCGCCAACCAAAAATCCGCGTTACACGGCAGTTCGCGGCTACGGTGAGCCGTGTCGATGGCATCAATCAGGAGATAAACGGCAGGAGGAAGGTGTCCACGATGCGTAAGTGAAGTTAGCGCAGGCCAGACCGGCATACTCTGTGCCCAAAACTGCCCATCCAGCAGGATAGCCAGCGGACGAGATTCCGCTTGGGCCACTCCGGTGGTAAGTACCCATACGCGACGCGTATTACCAAGCCTGGCGCTACGCCATTGCAGACACACTGCGGGTGAATCGGGGTTTTCAGGTCGATCCCATCCTGGTTGTACGGGTGCATCAGGCATTTCCAGCGCAGACACCGCGTGGCCACGACCGCCCTGCCAGCTCTGCGAATTAAGGGGGTCAGCAATAGCCTGCGGCAGTAATTGCCGCCAGCCTTCACGCAGCGCGGTTCGGTCAGGCGTTTCGCCCAGCGCCTGCGGCGCAAAAATATCGTTGCGCGCTGTTGGAATAAAACAGTAACTGCCACGCCAGTTGGCGCTGAGGGAAACACTCCAGCACCAAATATTCGTTCCATCAATGCGTCGCATCGACTGAGGGGTAGCATTTTGATGGTGGTCGGTGACGCCGGTGATATAAACCCAAACGTGATGAATGGCTGACTCTTTCTCCGTTCCCTGCGGGTCACGCCACCAGAAGGTTACCCGATAATTTCCGTTGTCTTCACGCTCCCACTCCGGGCCTTTTTTTGACTGCCACCACGCCTCGCTTCCCATCTTTAACGTCGTCACCGCCATAACCCCATGTTTATTGTGAAATTTTATGATTTAGCGTGAAATATATTGATAATATTATTGATAACTATTTGCATTTGCAATAGCGTATTGTCGCGCTGTGGGAAGCGCGCACAGTTTTTCACCACTTATAAACCGACCTGGCGCTGCGTACTTTTTCTGGAATGGATAGTTTACGCAGATGCGGGCGACATCAGACCAAATGCCGCACCGAGGCACATTGGTACTCGTGGCTAAAAGAACAGCAGGACATACAATGAACAACAAGATTCATTCACTGGCCTTATTGGTCAATTTAGGGATTTACGGGGTAGCCCTGCCAGCAATGGCAGAAGATCAAACCGATAGCGTAGCTGTCTCTCATGAAGACACCATCGTCGTTACCGCCGCCCAGCAGAACCTACAGGCGCCGGGCGTTTCAACCATTACCGCTGATGAAATTCGTAAGAACCCTCCCGCTCGCGATGTGTCGGAAATCATCCGTACCATGCCTGGCGTTAACCTGACCGGTAACTCAACCAGCGGTCAGCGCGGCAACAACCGCCAGATCGATATTCGCGGCATGGGGCCAGAAAACACCCTGATTTTGATCGACGGTAAACCGGTTACCAGCCGTAACTCCGTGCGCCAGGGCTGGCGCGGCGAGCGCGATACCCGCGGCGATACCGCATGGGTTGCTCCGGAAATGATTGAACGTATTGAAGTGCTGCGCGGTCCTGCCGCAGCACGCTATGGCAATGGCGCAGCTGGCGGTGTGGTGAATATCATCACCAAGAAAGGCGGCGATGAGTGGCATGGTTCCTGGAATACCTATTTCAACGCCCCGGAACACAAAGAAGAAGGTTCAACCAAGCGTACCAACTTTAGTCTGAATGGCCCGCTGGGCGGAGATTTCAGCTTCCGCCTGAACGGTAACCTCGACAAAACCCAGGCCGATGCCTGGGACATCAACGACGGTCACCAGTCAGCACGTACAGGGTCATATGCCGATACGATGCCTGCGGGTCGTGAAGGGGTAAAAAACAAAGATATCAACGGTCTGCTGCGTTGGGATTTTGCCCCAATGCAATCGCTGGAGTTTGAAGCCGGCTACAGCCGTCAGGGCAACCTGTATGCGGGTGACACTCAAAACACCAACAACGATAACAAAACTAACGGGCTGGTAAAAAAATACTACGGTAAAGAAACTAACCGTATGTACCGCCAGAACTATGCGCTGACGTGGAACGGCGGCTGGGACAACGGCATTACCACCAGCAACTGGGCGCAATACGAACACACCCGTAACTCCCGTTTGGGTGAAGGTCTGGCAGGTGGCCTTGAAGGGTTATTTAACAGTAATCAATTTACCGACACTGACCTGGCGGATGTCACCCTGCACAGCGAAATTAGCATTCCATTCGACCTGTTGGTGAACCAGAACCTGACGCTCGGTACCGAATGGAACCAGCAGCGTATGAAAGACATGAGTTCCAATACCCAGACCTTTATGGGCGGGAACATACCTGGTGCCAGCAGCACCGATCGTAGCCCGTATTCACAGGCTGAAATTTTCTCCCTGTTTGCAGAAAATAACATGGAGCTGACCGACAGCACCATGTTGACGCCGGGTCTGCGCTTCGACCACCACAGCGTCGTTGGTGACAACTGGAGCCCGTCCCTGAACCTGTCCCAAGGTCTGGGCGACGACTTTACGCTGAAGATGGGTATCGCACGGGCCTATAAAGCACCTAGCCTGTACCAGACTAACCCGAACTATATTCTGTACAGCAAAGGCCAGGGCTGCTATGCCACCGGTTCTGCGACGGGCATTGGTTGCTACATGATGGGCAATGATGACCTGAAGGCCGAAACCAGTATCAACAAAGAGATTGGTCTGGAGTTCAAACGTGACGGTTGGCTGGCCGGCGTAACCTGGTTCCGCAACGATTACCGTAACAAGATCGAAGCGGGGACTGTACCGCTAAGCAGAACGTCAATTACCCAGAGAAACCCGACTACGGGTAAAGAAACAACAACCTACACCGATATCTATCAGTGGGAAAACGTACCTAAAGCGGTGGTGGAAGGCCTGGAAGGGACGTTGAACGTACCGGTTAGCGAAACAGTTACCTGGACCAACAACATCACTTACATGCTGCAAAGTAAGAATAAAGAGACCGGCGAACGCTTGTCGATTATTCCTGAATACACTCTGAACTCAACGCTAAGCTGGCAGGCGCGTGAAGATTTGTCACTGCAATCCACCTTTACCTGGTACGGCAAACAACAGCCGAAGAAATATGATTACCAGGGTAAACCGGTGACCGGCAGTTCAGCCCAGGAAGTGAGCCCGTACAGCATCGTCGGCCTGAGCGCGACCTGGGATGTGACGAAAAACGTCAGCCTGACCGGCGGCGTGGATAACGTCTTCGACAAACGTCTGTGGCGTGAAGGTAATGCCCAAACAACCAGTGATATCAAAACTGGCGACTATATGGCGGGCGCTGGCGCGTACACCTATAACGAACCGGGCCGGACGTGGTTCATGAGCGTTAACACACACTTCTGATAACGCTTTCCCTCTCCTCGCTGCGGGGAGAGGGAAATCATAACTATGATGCACACAACGCACACACCACTCACTTTCGCAGAGCACACGCTGCACATTGTCGAGTTCGATCCCGACAGCTTCCATGAGCACGACCTGCTCTGGCTCCCCCACCATACTCAGCTTCAATCCTGTGGGCGTAAGCGTAAAGCTGAGCACTTAGCGGGGCGTATTGCCGCAGTACATGCATTACGTGAATACGGTATCAAAACTGTGCCTGGCATCGGCGGGCAGCGACAACCGCTGTGGCCACAAAAGTTGTTTGGCAGCATCAGCCACAGTACGTCAACTGCGCTGGCGGTGGTATCGACGCATCCCGTCGGACTGGATATAGAAGCTATTTTTACACCACAAACCGCAGTTGAGCTGACTGGCGGTATTATCGATAACCAGGAACATCAGGTTTTGCATCACGCCAGCCTCCCCTTTCCACTCGCCTTAACCCTGGCATTCAGCGCAAAAGAGAGTCTGTATAAGGCGTTTGCAGCACACTTGACGCACCTTCCGGGCTTCTCCAGCGCCAACGTTATCGCTCTCAACACGACGCAGATCACCTTGCAAATCACGCCGTCATTTTCGCAAAACCTCGCCGGGCAGAGCGTTAACATTAGCTGGTTTCAGCGTGAAGAAAACATCATTACCCTGTGTGCGATCTGTCCGTAAGGGAGGTTTTTCTAATCTTATTGATGCTTGCTCAGTGAAGGCGATTAGGTCTGGCTCTCTGTCCTAACGGATTATCCAGGGAATCGTCTTCGACAATCTTTTTTTTGCTCAAGACCTCTGCACTGCTCAAACTTTCACTGGTAGATTCTTTTTTCACCATCTGGCTCTTGATAGCTTTAATTTCAGTTTTTAGCTCTGTAATCTCATTCATAAATTTAAGGTTTGCTTCTTCCCACTCCCCCACCATTTTATGCCGGGCTTTATCGTAATCATCCTGGAGTAGCCGCTTAAGATCGTGAGTTTTTAACTGCACAACAATATTGGCAGCGCAAAAAATGAACACGCAAGCAGCGATAAACGTGAATATCAACACGGCAATATCGTTAACTGGCATACCGTTTTTATCCTTTTAAAAATGAGAGTTATCGCGTTACGCTCTATCTCAAAAGTTTCACCATGTAACACGTCACTCAGCGAGTAAATCGTACTCTTCCTTTATATTTCTTGCGCAACTTCCTGGCATGACATTGCGCAAAAAATATATCCAACATATGTCACGGAGCCCATAAATGCTAAGCCCTGCTCTTGCGTTTAGCGCCGGCTTCCGCATTAACATTTAAAGGCGACAAATCCAAAAATAGACTTAAATTTCCATTGATTACGTAGCGATGTTTTTCTTTATCAAATGTAACATAAAGTTTACAGACTTGTCTTCCTGAGCATGAATCTTGAGCGTCCAGCAAGAACCTACACTCAATATTGGAACTACAGGAATCTTGAGTATTCTCTGCTAGCAGAATACAGAAATTCATTCAGAACGAATAAAGAGAACCCCCTTTAGTCATTAGGGCTCTCGCTATTTTTTAGTCATATTTTATCTAAAATCTGGAAATTATTCGCGAATATATTTGTTAATCTAAATCCATGTTACTGAACCAGTAACATTATAACCATCATATTTGAACTGGAGATTAAAAATGATTACTAACATTATCTACGACGGCGATTTCAACCCCGGCCAACTCAATTCCTGGTCTTTTTCTGATAGCGCCGCTGGCGTGCAGAATGAATCTGAAACAGTAGAAAATTACTTTGCCCACATAAATGCCACTGAATCTGCGTGGCAGCAAATCGGTATGAGTACTGGGCAACAAGGTCTGTTGACGTTCAAATGCCGTGGACAAAACAGTGGCACTGTTTCTGTAATGATGCTGAATACCAATACAACTTACTGGCAACAAACATTCAATTCGGGAATGAGCTCCGATTGGACAACTGAGTCTTTTTCTTTCACCATCGATCCTTCCTGGACTGGTCCTCTCATGCTCCATTTCCAGGCTGCATATAATACGGACATGACCGATGCCGTTGATATTGACGATGTACGTCTGCTAGTCAACGAATAATAACCTCAATCGATTTAATCCAAGGCCAGGTTTCGCACCTGGCCTATCAGGAGAAATCATGCCTTCGAAATTAACATTCAGCGGGCTGCTATTAGCATTATTCTCAGAGCCCATAGATACCATTAAGATGTTTTTTATTATTACATTAGGAGAAATTGGTCGCTGGCTATATGGTGGCGGAAAATTAAGGGAAAGATGCGGAGACCTAATAATCTGCCTGTTACTTTTTTATCTGGTAAAACCTCACCTTGTCAGTTTACCCCCCTTGCATGGCGTAAAAATCTCATCAGGAGCTGTAGCAATTATAATATCGCTACTGGGTACACACGGTATTGGTAGGATTTTCTTCTTCGCTCTAAAGAAAAAAACAGGGATCGATCTGAATATGAAATAAAGCCCTCAGTAAAGAGGGCTTTCATTGCACATTAAAAACTAGAAAAATGTTAAAAGAACTTGTTTAGTTTTGTCAAACCCATCTTTATACAACAAGTTATCATTGTGATACATATACACCGAAGTATATTTAGCTGCAATAGATTTAGTACCTAAACCTTCACTTTTATAAATTAATGCGGTTTTTAGCGGCATAACGCACGCACCGTGACCTCGATATATTCTATGTAAGATAGTCGAAAAATCAAAGTTATGATAAATATAATTTATCGTTTTATATTTATCTTTCAATGCGGTTTCAATCCGTGTTTTGAAGTGGTTTGTATAGCCATCATTCCACACAAATATGTCAATAAAATCGGTAATATCCACCTTACCTTTTGACATTAGAATCGTAACCTCACCACCATGCCACATCACTTCTTTAAATGGGTGACAGAGCGTTAATGCTCTGAGCGATATAAAGAAAACATTTGGCGCATGAGCATGCTCATGAAGTAATCTCTCAGTAATAACAACTCTTTCAGACTTTATTTTAATCGTCGTGATTTCTCCCATTATGGAAGAGGATATGGCACGATACATAAGCTCAGGGACTGTGACATCAAAAAATATTTTTAGTATGCTATTACCTCCCTTATTATTTAACCTGTTATCAATTCTTGATTGAGCCTCATAGATTGGCATTAACTCCTTATGTAACGAAATAGCATATTCTGTAGGAACTAACTCATTATATTTCCTGATAAATAAGGTTTCTCCCAGCGTGCTTTCTAGATCTGCAAGCTTTTTGCATAGAGGTGTTCTTGTTAAATAAAGCTCATCTGCGGCCTTAGATATACACTTTTTTTCCATTGCAACCATAAAGTATTTAAGTTGTTTTGATATGAAAATAGACATCACAGACCTCCCCCACTCAAGAGTCTAAATACTAAACTAATAGAGTATTTTTAGGTTACTTGAAATGATCATTATTTGTTCGTTCAAAACCTAAAAAATAGACATTCTCTAATCAAACGTCTGATAAATTTTTTGTGAGGGATCGCCAAAAAAACATTGTAACGATTTTAACGTATTAACCTAACATTTTCGTCAATATTCTTTAAACAGCAGGTACACGATGAAAGAAAAATCATTTAGTGAACGAAGCATTCTGATGCTTAAAAATGTTCATACCGATCTATCAAAATTAGCCTTTACCGCTCTTGAATTATCCGTAGTCAACTTCGGTATAACTGAAGGTCTGCGCTCTGCTGAGCGACAGCAACAACTTTTTAATGAAGGAAAATCTAAAACTCTTAATAGCCGGCATTTGTCTGGTCATGCAATTGATGTTCTGGCATATCCCACATCTTCGGGATCGTGGGAATTCAAATATTACCAAGAAATTGCCGTTGCCTTTAAAAAAGCATCTTCAATATTAGACATTCCTATTGAGTGGGGTGGCGACTGGAAATCATTTTGTGACGGACCACACTTTCAATTACCGTGGCAGCAATACCCAGCAAATTAATCACTGCGCATATAAACGCAACAAAACGAGGTTAAGTATGAAAAATAATATTATCTATTTCCAGGACTATATTGAGACTAATACTGATGTTCAACTAACATCCGTTGATAACTACAGCCTGACTCACTTTGACAAGTCACCAAGATTAAACACCGATCAGTCTGTCATGGACCTTCCTGCTGGCTCATGGCTAAAATTTAACACCATTATTCCTGACGGGATGTTCGCCAACTGTATGTTATTTGCTTCTACACAAACATCTAATCAAAAAATTCAGATATTTAGAGATTCGCTCGAAAGTGAACCGCTCTGGACGCTAACGGCCAAAGCATCTGGAGTCGATAAATTTTTTACTGAATCAGTCAGTAATAACATTAACTGTGATACGACTGAACCCGCAGACATTTATATTTTATTCCCCGATGGTTTTACAGGATATCTGAACTGGTTTGTTTTTTCTCAATACTCAGGTACAGAGACCGAAGAAGCAAAGCTCCGCCGGATGAAATGGTTCGATGATTCCCGATTCGGGCATATGATGCACTGGGGCGCTTATTCTGTTCTCGGTGAAGGTGAGTGGGTAATGAACACCAATCAGATACCGAAAAGTGACTACATCACAGAAGCCTGTGCGCCCTTTAACCCTGATAAGTACAGCCCGGATGAATGGGCCTATATCATTCAAAGCACGGGTCAGAAATATCTCACTATCACGACTAAACATCATGACGGCTTTGCCATGTTCGATACCAACGTGACTGAATTTGCGCCTTATGATGTGGAGAACACAGCGGCAATTCACCAATCTGTTCTTCGACCACTGGCCACAGCTTGTCGCGAGCGAGGGATCATTTTTTGTTGTTATTACTCGTTACTAGATTGGGGCAATGTTAACGAGGTTGCTATTGAAGATGATGCTGCTGTTCCAACCACAATTAACCCTGCAGATGTCACTCGTTATCTTTCCGAAATGAAAGAACATCTTAAAGAGCTCATTGAAATTTTTGACCCCGCTTTAATTTGGTTTGATGGTGCATGGGCTGCATTTTTGAACAAAGATGTATCTACTAACATCAGAGATTTCTTACACCGTTTATCTCCCGACATTATTATAAACGATCGTATTGGTAATGGTGCTGGCGATTATTCCACACCTGAGCAGAGTATTCCCACAGATTCCCAGACTGGCCCATGGGAAGCTTGTATGACGATAAACAATTCGTGGGGATATAATACGAGTGACACCAACTGGAAAGATGCTCAGGTGCTTCTCAACGATCTCCTGGACTGCGCCAGTAAAGGTGGAAATCTGCTACTCAATACAGGTCCAGACGCAGAAGGGGTTATTCCGCAACCCTGTGTGGACAGATTGAGCGAAATAGGTAGATGGATGCAGACATGGGGTGAAGCCATTTATGAGACACGGGCAGGTACGCTTAATGTTTCCATGCAGCCAAGCGTTTTTTGTACTCTGAGTAAAACGAAGAAACTACAAAAGGAAAAGCTTTATGTAACAATAACAAACCTACCTGAAGATAAAAAACTCAGAGTTGGGCAACCCATTACTCTTCCATCAAAGGTTTACTGGCTCACCACGCCACAGACTCTCCTGGATTTCGAGATACTCAGTGGATGCATGCTTTTCACTCTTCCTGATTCTCTAAGCGATCCATTAGGTATGGTTCTGGTGATGGAGTTTGAAGAAATACCACAGCCCAAAATTTATCCTGATGTTGCAATTTTTAGTCATGCAGAAGCCAGCAACGTCTGGTACGGTGATAATGAAGATTATTCGCCACAAAATATGGTCGACAACGATCCTCAAACGCGATGGGCGGCCGATCAGGCAAATAATGTGACACTGACGCTAACTTTTGCTATGCCAACATCAATTGATCTTATTGGCTTTAATCAATACGAACAACGCATTGCTGATTTCAGTATTGATATCTATTCAGCCACTGAGTTGGTCACAACATTGAAAGGAAATAACCCCGCCAGGAACTACCTGGCCTCCCTGCCAATGTTAGTCAGTGCTGATAAGATCGTCCTGACAATCCATTCCTGTATTGATTCTACCAAACCAGCAAGCCTGTACACATTCTCAGCATTTAATTCAACATCATCACTGTTACCGGTTATTCAACCCGTTAATCTTGCCAAAGGAGCGGTGACTGCCGCAAGCGATGTCTGGTATGACGAAAGAACGGAATATAAAGCAGCCTTTGCTACAGATGGCAATCCAAATACGCGTTGGGCAGCCAATGACAATACAGAGCTGCCTGTGACTTTCACTATTACGTTTTTAAAAGATGAATTTTTTGATCGTATATCAGTGAAAGAATTTCTTAACGCCGACGAATTATCAAGGATTAAAAATTTTACCTTGCAAATTCTGGATGATACAGGCGTTGACTGGAAAAATGTTTATCAGAGCAATGATATCAGTAAGGGGATCGTGCTGCCCTACCTGACGCGCAGCAAAGCCATTCGGTTTGAGATTACAGAACTTGTCAGTAACAAGGGACCGTCATTTTATGAAGTTGGTGTATACCAGACAGCCAGAACGCCTGTCACGCTGACAGAGGAAGAACTGCTGGAGGCGGAAGCGCGGCTCTGCTTTGAATATTTCTGGAAGGAAGCCAATATCACCGATGGTTCTGCTGGCTACGGATTAATTTCTGATATGGCCAATTCTCGCCGGTCAACTATCGCGGGTTCCGGATTTGCATTCAGCGCCTTCGTTATTGCCGTAGAGCGCGGCTGGATCAGCAAGGCTGAAGCTGAAAATCGGCTCATTAAATCACTTCAGACGTTGAAAAATCCAGCGCTGCGCTATAAAGGTTTCTATTATCACTTTATCAATATGGACAGTCTGGATACGCTCGACTCTGAGGTTTCAACAGTCGATACCATGCTGGCATTGAATGGTATTTTGACAGCTGGACAATATTTTGGCGAGACAGTGGGCGCGCTCGCTCAGCAGATTTTTGATGATGTGGAATGGGATGCTGCTGTTGCACCGAATGGACACTTTACCATGGGATGGGATTCTAATCTGGTTCAACTCTCCGCAACCTGGGGAGGATATGCTGAGCAATTCTGCATGTATCCGATGGCAACAGGCTCCACAACCCACGCACCAACAAACGCAGCTGATATGTTCTATAAACTTGAACGCAAATATGGGCATTATGGTAACAGCGGAGACCTGATTTATGTCTGGGGTGGTCAGCTTTTTACATACCAGTTTTCACATGCCTGGCTTGATTTCCGTCGTTTATGGGACAAAAAAGGAGCTGACTGGTGGCAAAATAGCATTAATGCCAGCAAAGCAAACAGAGAGTTTTGTATCGCAAATCATGATGTTCTTCCTTCATTGGATGCCGACAACTGGGGCTTGACTGCTTGCAATGGGCCAAATGGATATGCCGCATATGGAGCACCACCGTCAGGTGATATCGGCGCGAATAACATGCATTTCACCGATGGCACAGTCACGCCAAGCGGCCCGATTGGCAGTTTACCCTTCATGCCTCAGGAAGTCCTGCAGGCAATGATGAAATGGTTTAATAATCCACAACTTTGGACTGGATATGGCTTCAGCGAAGCATTTAATTCGTCACTACCAGCATCATGGTACTGTAGCAACAATTCAGCTCTGATAAAGGGCCTGTCTCTTATTATGATCGAAAACTACCGTAGTGGCCTGATATGGGATACCTATATGAAGCACCCAGTAGTTGCGGCAGGAAATCAGCAAATTTTCGGCCAGCAGGAGCCGGAATTATTGGTTCAGGAAAGCAGTGATTCAATCATCTATACAGGTTCTGGTTGGTGGTTAGCTGATGGACGGCCAGACAGTTCTGATGGCAAGAGTCAGGTAACACAAAATAATGGCGACTATTTTGAATTTACCTTCAATGGTCGCAATGCCTCAGTATATTGCGAAAAAAATAGCGATCAGGGGGATATTGATTTCTATCTCGATGATGTTTTTGTCGGTACCACAAGCACCTGGAGTGAGTCTCTCGAATTTAGCGATATTATATACAGTGTTAATAATCTGTCACCTGACACCCACATATTAAAAGGTGTAAAGCGAAGCGGTAAATGGCTAACGGTAGATGCCATGAAAGTTTATGCCAGCAACAGTTTCGATGTTATTAAATCAACCTTCGATGCCACAACCAACTCACTTAATATACAGGTGAGTCAGGCTACAGACAGAACAAGCGCGATGAATATAAAATCATATACTATCAACCAACCAGCCAGCATCAGTAATATCGCACTAAGCTCCGATAAAAAAACTATCACTCTCACCCTGACCGGTATTAGTAGCAATATCGGATACGTTATTACGACACAAGGTGTAATGAATGAAATTGTAAGTGAAAAACTAAACAAGCGAAATATTAATATCATTGGCTAATCAATGTTCCGCCCTTTACAGGGCGGAACATTATGAAACTGAACATCTCTACCGAGAGTCCAATGTTAGAATACCGAGTAAAAGAGTTATACCTGCTGAAACGCCGCCAGCGATCGACGTTGCCGCCCGTTTTTATCAAAGTTGTCGACAGCCAGCCAGCGCTGTAACACGGCGTCACACCGGGGCCATTCGCCGTCAATCATCGATAACCAGTCGCTGTCGCGATTGCGACCCTTGCGCACAATCTTCTGGCGAAAGCGTCCTTCGAAGATAAACCCAAGGCGTTCCGCCGCCCGTCGAGAAGCAGTGTTCAGAGAATCGCATTTCCACTCCACGCGACGATAACCCAACGCAAACGCCTGGCGCAGCAACAGCCAGATGCTTTCGGTGCCAAGTACCGTATTTTTCATGCGCGGTGACCAGGTCACATGTCCAATTTCGACTGAACCGTGCTCGCGTTCGATCGCCATAAAGCACACCAGTCCGACGGCACGTCCGGAACGCTGTTCAATGACGGCATAGGGAACCAAAGAGGCATCCGTGGATTTCCCCTGGACCCAGCACGCTGCGGCCTCAACACTCGTGGGCCGGGAGCTTGCAAGCCAGGTCCAGTCGCGATCGTCCGGTGCCTGCGCGTAGGCATCAAACAGATCGGCAGCATGGCTGTCGGCATCCAGAGGAACCAGTCGACAATATTGCCCTGCAAGTTCTTCCCGCGGCAGTACGGCGGCCCCCTTCCAGTCCGGCACAATATCGCCGACGGTCTGCCCATAAAGATTTATTTCCGGCACGATTCAACCCCAGTTGCGAAGTAAAAAATAGTTATAACACCAGCTATTTCACCTTCAAAGCGTCACCAGGGAATATCTGACAACGAACAGAAAATCAGCCGCCCTTCTATACTGATTAAAAATCAACGCTGAAGAGAGTCTTATGCCACTTCCCGATTTTCATGTTTCTGACCCTTTCACGTTAGGCATTGAACTGGAAATGCAGGTGGTCAATCCTCCAGGCTACGACCTGAGCCAGGATTCTTCCCGGCTGATTGACGCCGTAAAGCCGCTGCTTACCGCCGGAGAAGTCAAGCACGATATCACGGAAAGTATGCTGGAGATGGCGACCGGAGTTTGTCGCAATATCGACCAGGCGAGTGCTGAATTATCCGCCATGCAGCAGATAATCACGCGGGTTGCTGCAGAGCAGCACCTCGCCATTTGTGGCGGGGGTACGCATCCATTTCAAAAATGGCAACGTCAGGAAGTCTGCGATGACGAACGCTATCGGCGTAACCTGGAAAATTTCGGTTATCTCATTCAGCAGGCGACGGTATTCGGTCAGCATGTGCATATCGGCTGCGCAAACGGCGATGATGCCATTTACCTGCTGCACGGCCTGTCGCGATTTGTTCCGCATTTTATTGCGCTCTCTGCCGCTTCACCTTATATGCAGACGTCCGACACGCGGTTTGCCTGCGCGCGACTGAATATATTCTCCGGATTTCCCGATAATGGCCCGATGCCATGGGTGAATAACTGGCAAGAATTCGAGGGGCTATTCCGTCGACTGGCTTACACCAGCATGATTGATAGTATTAAAGATTTACACTGGGATATCCGTCCCAGCCCGCACTTTGGCACGGTAGAGGTTCGGGTAATGGATACGCCACTGACCCTTGATCATGCGGTCAATATGGCAGGGCTTATTCAGGCTACCGCCCACTGGTTACTCACCAAACGGCCGTTCAAGCACCAGGAGCGTGATTACCTGTTGTATAAATTCAATCGTTTTCAGGCCTGTCGCTTTGGTATGGCGGGAATCATCACCGACGTCAATACCGGCGACGGTTGTCGCTTGTCAGATGACACATTGCGACTACTGGAGAATGTTGCGGTCTCTGCGGATAAAGTGGGCGCGGCCAGCGCGATTGAAGCTATACACCTGCAGGTTAAAAATGATCATGATGAAGCACAAAACATGCGTGACTTCGTCGCCGAAGGCGGGTCACTGAGTGGTCTGGTGAAAAAACATTGTGAGATTTGGACCGGGCTTTGAGCGTGGGAATTTGCGTTGCCCGCAGAGATCCCGGACAATGGCTTTTTAACTCGAGTTTAACAATACCATGAAACACCCGCTTGAATCACTGATGACCGCCGCCGGGATCCTGTTGCTGGCATTTTTGTCCTGTCTGCTGCTGCCCGCCCCCTCAGTTGGCCTGGTACTGGCGCAAAAATTCGTGGCCACCTTTCATTTGATGGATCTCAACCAGTTTTATACTTTGCTGTTTTGTCTATGGTTTTTACTGCTGGGGGTGATTGAGTATTTCGTTTTGCGCTTCATATGGCGGCGCTGGTTCTCGCTGGCGGATTAGGCCCGCGAGAACCCTTAGCTGTTAATGCGTTCGGCTATGATTTTCTTTGCGATAAGCGCCCGGCGGCTGGCTGAACGTACGGGTGAAAATACGCGTAAAGGTCTGCTGCGAATCGAATCCGTATTTCAAACAGATGTCGTACACTTTCTGGTCGGTATCGCGTAGATCGCGCGCGGCCAGTAGCAGCTTGCGTTCCCGAATGTAACGCCCGAGGCTTTCGCCTTTATACTGCATAAAAAGACGCTGCAGGTGCCATTTTGAATATCCCGCATGGCGTGCAATATCATCAATGCGCAATGGTTGATTCAAATTATCATCAATCCATTCAACAATCGTATCAATTACCTGAGCAGAAATCGTCATCATGCTCTCCCCTGTATTCATTGAGTCACCTGTTGCCACCAGGCCGTAAACAGTTGGTCCGGTGCGGACAGTATTACCGGTTCACCCAGCATTGGCGTCAGCAATCGGTAATCGTAACGACGGCTGGCAAGCGCCAGTCGTTTGTAAGGATCATCCCAGGTATGTTTCGCCAGAACGAAACGACCTGCATGCCCTGGTAGAACGGCTTTCGCATGCAGATCGACCGCAGCCTGTGCCGTCTCTTCCGGCATCATGTGAATAAACTTCCAGTCATGGTCATACTGGCCGTTCTCCATAATCGCCAAATCAACCGAGCCAAACTGCTCGCCGATGGCTTTAAAATGCGGTCCATAGCCGGAATCACCGCTGTAATAAACGTTCTGCTCCGGCGTTTCAAACATGAAACTCGCCCATAGCGTCTGATTGCGCTTGATGCCTCTCCCCGAAAAATGACGGGCTGGCAACGCATGAACGATCAGCGAATCCGTTACTCTGATGGATTGATTCCAGTCCATCTCGTCGATTATCTCGCCGCGCATTCCCCAATAACGTAGATGTGACCCTACGCCAAGCGGCGTAATCACCCGCTTAATTTTCGGCATTAACGCCTTGATCGTAGCGAGATCCAGATGGTCATAGTGATCGTGCGAGATAATGAGCAGATCGATCTCCGGCATCGTCTGTGCGGACCACGGATAATCACCGGCAAAGGCTTTGTTCAGGAATGAAAGCGGTGCGGCATAGTTGCTAAACACGGGATCGATCAGGATACGTTGACCCGCCAGCTGCAAATACCACGAAGAGTGACCCAGCCAGACAAGCGTGTCCTGCTCTGGAGATAACCCGGCGAGATCGGTCGCCACCAATGGCAACGGATGTGCTGGCCGCGCATTTTCGCGCTTAGCGACCAAAAACTCCCACCAGGCAGCCAGCATACTTTTGTTGCCGGTATAGCCCGGTGTTGGTACCTGGTTATGAAACTGTCCATCACGATAGTGCGGTGACTGTTCAACCTGACTCAGCTGTGCCCCTTTCGGTGCCTGACCAAACCCGGCATTGAGTAAAAACGGTAAACTTGCAGCTGCGCCAATGAGCATAATAACAACCACACAAACTGTGAGACGCTTCATATCCTGACCTTAAACACGCCCCCTTTCCGCTGGTTTGCGTGACTGACTCTTGATTATGAGTGAGTAAGCACTCATTATAGAAATCGAAAGTTCGCCGTCAAGATGATTTTCAATCTTTGACATTCACCGTTGCGGTGCTGCAAAGGCCGTGATTCAATCATGCTTTTTACAACTTAAGGGTAAAGTGTAGTGGCTCGTCCGAAGAGTGAAGACAAAAAATTGGCATTACTGGAAGCTGCAACCACAGCATTTGCACAATCAGGTATTGCGGCGTCTACCGCCGTAATCGCCCGCAATGCAGGTGTTGCGGAGGGAACGTTGTTTCGCTATTTCGCGACCAAAGATGATTTGATCAACGAGCTTTACCTCTTTTTAAAGCACGATCTCTGTCAGTCGATGATGGCAAATCTGGATCGCTCAGTGACCGATGCCAAAACCATGACTCACTATATCTGGAACAGCTACATTAGCTGGGGCCTGAACCATACCTGTGGGCATCGCACGATTCGCCAGTTAGCCGTTAGCGAGAAAATCAGCAAAGAAACAGAACAGCAGGCCGACGATATGTTCCCGGAACTGCGCGATCTTTGTCATCGCTCCGTGCGACCTGAGTTTATGTCTGACGAATATCGCGCATTCGGCGATGGCCTTTTTCTCTCTTTGGCGGAAACCACCATGGAGTTCGCAGCCCGCGACTCTGCCCGGGCCAAGGAATACATATCGATGGGATTTGAAGCGATGTGGCGCGCACTAACCCGCGAGGAACAATAATGGACGGCCAGACACTGCATACCTGTGCGAAACGCCTTGCGCTCGAACTGCCTTTTACCGAACACTGCTGGCCATTCGGCCCGGAATACGATGTATTCAAGGTTGGCGGAAAAATTTTTATGCTGGTCTCAGAGCTACGCGGACGCCCGCTGGTTAACCTGAAATCAGACCCGCAAAAATCACTGTTAAACCAGCAGATTTACCCCAGCATTGAACCCGGCTATCACATGAATAAAAAGCACTGGATCTCGGTCTATCCGGGCGACGACATTACCGAGTCATTACTGGCAGAGCTGGTGAATGATTCCTGGCACCGCGTCGTTGACGGCTTGCCGAAGCGGGATCAAAAACGCCTGCGTCCAGACTGATTTATCGTTAACCCCGATAAGTGTTTTTGCATTTTCCTGTCTTATCTTTTTCCTGCTAACCCTGTACCCTGCTGAAACAAAACGTACCCGCAGGGTATAAAAAACCACCAGGAGTAGTTATGGATATTGTTTCTGTCGCCTTAAAACGTTACTCCACTAAGGCATTCGATCCGACTAAAAAACTGACCGCTGAGCAGGCCGAAAAATTAAAAACGCTGCTGCAGTTTAGCCCATCCAGCACCAACTCTCAGCCATGGCATTTTATCGTTGCCAGTACTGATGAAGGTAAAGCGCGTGTGGCCAAATCCGCAGCCGGCGGCTTTGTGTTCAACGAACGTAAAATGCTGGATGCTTCCCACGTAGTAGTGTTCTGCGCCAAAACGGCGATGGACGACGCGTGGCTGGAGCGCGTGGTGGATCAGGAAGAGAGCGATGGCCGCTTCGCCACCCCTGAAGCTAAAGCTGCAAACCACAAAGGTCGTACCTTCTTTGCTGATATGCATCGCAAAGAACTGAAAGATGACAACCACTGGATGGCAAAACAGGTGTACCTGAACGTTGGTAACTTCCTGCTGGGCGTTGCAGCAATGGGTCTGGATGCAGTGCCGATCGAAGGCTTTGATGCGGCGGTGATGGATGTAGAGTTTGGTCTGAAAGAAAAAGGTTTCACCAGCGTAGTGGTGGTCCCGGTGGGTCATCACAGCGTAGAAGATTTCAACGCCGCGCTGCCGAAATCCCGCCTGCCGCTGGAAACAACGCTGACAGAAGTCTAATCCCCGCATTTGCATAAGCTCCACACAGCGGTCATCATAGACCGCTGTTTATTAAGGAGACGTTATGCAGGAATTGATATCTCAGGTAGAAGAACTCGGCATTGAAATAAATCACACCACTTCGCTGGTGATGATTTTTGGCATTATTTTTATCACCGCCATTATTGTTCACGTTATTTTGCACTGGGTGGTATTACGCGCATTTGAAAAACGCGCCAGCACCAGTTCCCGTCTGTGGTTGCAAATTATCACGCAGAACAAATTATTCCACCGCCTGGCGTTTACGCTGCAAGGTATCATCGTCAATATACAGGCCACACTCTGGCTACAAAAAGGCAGTGAAGCGGCCGATATATTAGTGACTTGCGCACAGCTGTGGATCATGATGTACGCCCTGCTGTCCCTGTTTTCTCTGCTGGACGTTATTCTTAACCTGTCACAAAAGCTCCCAGCCGCATCCCAATTACCCTTAAAAGGTATATTTCAGGGTATCAAACTGATCGCCGCCATCCTGGTCGGGATCCTGATGATTTCCCTGCTGATAGGTCAATCGCCGGCAATACTGATAAGCGGCCTGGGTGCCATGGCAGCCGTGCTAATGCTGGTATTTAAAGACCCGATACTCGGTCTGGTGGCCGGAATACAGCTCTCGGCCAACGACATGCTTAAGCTTGGCGACTGGCTGGAAATGCCGAAATACGGTGCAGACGGTGCTGTTATCGATATTGGTTTAACCACCGTCAAAGTGCGCAACTGGGATAACACCATCACCACGATCCCCACCTGGTCACTGGTATCAGACTCTTTTAAAAACTGGAGCGGAATGTCGGCTTCAGGCGGTCGGAGAATTAAACGCAGCATCAGCATTGATGCCACCAGCATCCATTTTCTTGATGAGGATGAGCGTCAGCGACTGCATAAAGCACACCTGCTGAAACCGTATTTGACCACGCGTCACCAGGAAATCGACGCGTGGAATCAGCAATTAGATGCGCCTGAATCGGTATTGAATCACCGCCAAATGACCAATATTGGCACCTTCCGCGCTTATCTGAACGAATATTTGCGTCATCACCCGCGTATTCGCAAAGATATGACGTTAATGGTGCGCCAGCTTGCGCCAGACGATCACGGATTACCAATCGAAATTTATGCTTTTACCAATACGGTGGTCTGGCTGGAATATGAAAGTATTCAGGCTGATATCTTCGACCATATCTTTGCCGTGGTCGAAGAGTTTGGCCTGCGCATTCATCAGTCGCCTACCGGAAACGATATTCGCGCACTGTCTGGCGCATTTCAGCGTTAATCTGCAGAATAGATAAATCACCGATCTCATCACCAGGATGAGATCGGTAGAAACTTAGCGGGACTTACGACGCAGCAGTTTGAAGGCCACAAACAAGAAAATGATCCACACTGGCAGCAGGATAGCTGACAGGCGCATCTCATCCATCGTACACATCAGCACCAGGATCATGCCAAGGAAAGCAATACACAGGTAGTTCCCTGCTGGATACAGCAGCGCTTTAAACTGTGTGTCACGTCCCTTGCGACGCATCGCCGCCCGGAATCGCAGATGTGCCAGGCAGATCATAATCCAGTTCAGCAGCAGCGTCGCGACCACCAGCGCCATCAGCAGGCTAAAGGCCTTTTGCGGCAGCACATAGTTGATCAGTACCACCAGCGACGTAATAGCACCGGAAAGGATCAGTGAATTCGCCGGTACGCCGCGACGGCTGACGCGGGTTAAGAACTTCGGCGCGTTCCCCTGAACCGAGAGACCAAATAGCATACGACTGTTAGAGTAGACGCCACTGTTATACACCGACAGCGAAGCCACCAGGATGACAAAGTTCAGCGCAGAAGCCACCACGTTGCTATCAAGATTATGGAAAATCATCACAAACGGGCTGCTGTTGGATTTCACTTCCACCCACGGGTATAGCGCCAACAGCACCACCAGAGAACCGATGTAAAACAGCAGAATACGGTACACCACCTGGTTTACCGCCTTTGGAATGCTTTTCTGCGGATCCTGCGCTTCCGCGGCGGTAATCCCGATAAGCTCCAGCCCGCCAAAGGAGAACATAATCACTGCCAGCGACAGAATTAATCCGTTCCAACCGGTAGCAAAAAAGCCGTTGTAACGCCACAGGTTATCGATGCTTGCATGTTCCCCGCCGTTACCGGAAAACAGCATCCACACACCAAAACCTATCATGCCGATAATGGCCAGCACTTTAATCAGTGCGAACCAGAATTCCGTTTCGCCATACAGACGTACGTTGACCAGATTGACGGCGTTGATGATCACGAAGAATGCCGCGGCCCAAATCCAGGTCGGGACATCGGGCAGCCAGTACTGCATGTAGATCCCGGCCGCTGTCAGTTCCGCCATACCGACCAGCACAAACATCACCCAGTAGTTCCAACCGGACAGAAAACCCGCGAACGGTCCCCAGTATTTATAGGCAAAGTGGGCAAAGGATCCGGAAACGGGTTCTTCCACTACCATTTCGCCCAGTTGACGCATAATCAAAAAAGCGATGATCCCGGCCACACCGTAACCCAGTAACACCGCAGGTCCCGCCATCTGAATAGCCGGGCCAATGCCCAAAAACAGGCCCGTACCAATTGCACCGCCCAGTGCAATTAACTGAATATGGCGGTTTTGCAACCCTCGTTGAAGCGTCGGCTCATTTGTTGACGCGGCATCAGACACGCTGGTGTCAGATGCAGTTGACGCGTTTTTCACGCCCTTCCCCTGTGTCGTTTTTATTGAAGGGGCTTCTTTTAACATTTCAACCTGGTTGTCGCAAGGCGCAATAAGGACCGGCCGTGCCTGTAGCATTGCGTTTGTTCATAATTACGGTGAATTATTCTGGACGAAAAGGCATGACAGGCCACAGAATGCGCTTTACTGTTTTTCTAACATTTTCAAACGGGTGAACCAGCTGTGTTTCAGCCACTCGTTTTTTAGCCAGGCCAGGCAACGACTGTCATGAATAAGATCATCAAACGACTGGAAATCGTCAAAAGCGCTATTGAACTGGAAGATGAGGAGATTATTTTCCAGCAGGTGGCGCATCTTAAAAATGAGCCGTTATCCGTCGTGCCAGGCACCATTGTGCAGGCGATCGAAGAACGACGCTTTAGTGATGCCCTGCGTGAAATCTCGGCCTGGCTGCAATCTCAACGGGCAGTCTCTACGTGGCAGGATCCAGCCATTGCCGCCAGTAAGCTGGAACTCAAAGCGCTCGAAACACAGCTGCGTGACCTGATCGATAAGCGCAACACGCGCATTCAAATCCTCGATGATTTCAACGATCTGTATCACCTCCGTCTTGGACCGCTGATGAGCCGCATTCTCGAACTGCGTAAACAGCTCGCCGCCAGCGCCCAGCGCAAACAGGAAGCGGAGCGAAAACGCCGGGAAAAAGACTATCAATCCTGCCAGCACTATATTTCCCAGGCTGTTGATCAACTGGCAAGGCTCAAGCAGCACTGGATGAACCAGAATTCAGATTCGCGCGAATCGGTGGAAACACGCCAACGTATTCAGCAACAAACGGAACTGATTACCGCCCTTCTGGCGGAGATTCGTGAGTTGGAAAACGACTTTTCTCGCCAGGACGACAGCGCAACCCGTCAGGCACAGGAAGAGGCCAGCCATGAATATGATGAATATCAGGAGCAGCAGCAGGATGCGCAGCATCGTTTTAGTCGTGACCAGCGGCTTTCCTCTGATGAACGTAATGAGCTAAAACGCCTGTGGCGTCAGGCCAGCCGTCTTTGCCACCCGGACGTGGTAGCCGATGATCTGAAAGAGAAAGCGCATCAGATGATGGTGCAGCTTAACCAGGCACGCCAAAATGCCGATCTTGCCGCCGTCCGGGCGCTACTGACTCAATTGCAAAGCGGCCTCGAACCGATGATGGCGAGTGACCGATTGAACGATTTGCAGCATTTACGCAGCAAAATACAACAGCTCAGAGAACACATTAACGCGCTGCTGAAAGAGATTACCGAACTGGAAGCGGAGAACGCCTGGCGGCTTGCCACCTCCGTGACAGATAAAGAGGCCTACTTCTCCGATCAACAACGGGCGCTTACGGAAATCCGCAATACGCTGGAACAACAGGTGCAACAGGTTGAGCAGGAGCTGTTGGCGGGCTAAGCGCTATCGCTAGCGCATTAAGACAAAATGACACCTGCAAGCCAGATTTCAACATTAGGCACAAAAAGACCAAAAAAGGATAAAGCACTAATAAATTGCTTTAACGTAGAAATATAATCTGGAATAATCCTATTTTTAGCCGATAGGTGTAAATTCGGCAATATTTCCCTCTTCTCCTGACCTTCCACCTCCTACGTCCTGGCCAGGATTAAGAATTCTCCTACCCTCAATTAATCCCATGAAGAAAAATGAGTATCTTATTGAAATTAAAGCCATTACATATAAATACCTTTTTTTAACCCTAGGAATACCCTGCCTTTATACAAACCTCCTTCTTATTATTATCCCGATCCATAAGCGAAATCTATCAATCATTTACTCAGAGCTGAAATAAACGATTTATCTTAAATTTTAACAAAGTGTAATATCCACTTTAAGGATAGTTAATGATTCTAATTAATACAGAGAATTTCTGTTTGATCTGGAATTAATAAGGATACGTTCACAGCACAGAACGTTATACGAGATTTAATTAACATTTCACGCGTCGCAAGAAACTCTTTTTTAACCTAAAAAAAGAGGCGACTGCTTGCACCAAAATTTCAAGGAGATCGTTATGTCAAAAGCTATTTTTTTGGGTGACTCAATTTACCCTTGGCTAGGCATGCGAGAAATCCTACGTGGCTCATCATTATTTATTGATATCACGTACTACTCCTCCCAGACACTTTCTGCTGTCAAAATGCTCCCTTATGAAACGGATTGCATCATCATTAATCCTGACAAATCAGATTTTTTAAAATATGCCAGGATTATCCGCAACATGGCTTTACGACCTATCACCAAAATTATTGTTTTGGCAGATGAAGCTACCTTTGCCATTTTTCAAACCGTTTGCGGGAAGAACATGCAATTTCTCGATCAAGACACCAGCCTTGATCAGCTATTACAGACCGTCACACGTATCACGCAAAACAAAAAACAACAAAGTATCAAAGAACTACACACAAAAATTACAGCTAACGAATTTAACGTAATGATGATGCTTGCCCGAGGATGGTCACTGACACAAATCGCCGGGGCATCACAAAAAAGTGAAAAAACCATCGGGGCGTACAAAAGCAATATTGCCAGAAAACTCGGCAAAAATAACACCCGGCTCAAGTACACCATTTCCCACTATAGCCAGCCGTAACTGACTTATTTAAGGACAATTATCACGGTTATTATTTAAAGAGGTTTTCTTTCGACTCGCTTTTTTAATTCCGCATCGCACGGAAGGGAACCCTATTTCCAAAATCCATTACCGGGTAGCACATCCGCGTGCCAACCATAGCCAACAACTCAACGTATTAACACATACATAACAGGAATGTAGACAAGGGTTATATATGAACAAAGTTTACAGCATTATTTGGAACGCGGCGCTCGGTATCTGGGTGGTCGTTTCTGAATTAACGAAAGGAAAGAAAAAAAGCAGCTCGCGTAAAACTGTCGCCGTACTGGCAGCTGGCGCATTAAGCGGTGCTTCATTGCTGGCTTCTGCAGCCCAGATTACCGCAACGGGTGAACACGATATTCATGAAGACTTCAAGACAGGTATTTCCGCTGGGGTTTATGAGGGTATCCACGACTACGGCTTCTTATATGAAGATAACACAACTGGTCAGGCACTGAATATCAGTGGTGCAATCCCAACATTTAGCCCGGGTCAAAGCGGCGTTGTTGAATCAACCACTATCCGGGAACTGCTGGAAAGCGGCAAAATCACCCTGCTGGCGACCAGCCCTGACCAGAGCGTAAAAACCATTACCAACTCTGAAGAACTGGCGGAATACCTGACTTACAACCAGTCGTCAACGCCTTCGCAGAGCACAGAATTTGATATCAACGATCCGGCGTTTCCCGGTGAAAAAACGACCATCAAAGTCTTTGATACCAATGAGTTAAATGGTTTTCTTACCGAAGCGCAAGTCGGCGATGCGGTATTAAACACCTTTGATGCTCAGAAATCAGAAATCTATAAGCAATTTGGTATCGCACTGGCGACAAATGGCTCCATTGCCAATCTGAATATTGGCAACGACACCCTCAATGTGCGTGACAAAGCCAATACCATTGAAATGCTGGCAAAAGATTCCTCGCTGCTGGAAGCACAAGGTACTGCAAGCCAGGTGAACTGGCAGTCAGATAACTATATAAAATTTAACGCAGCCCCGGTGATCCCTGAAAAAACGTTCACCGGTTCAGCGCAAACCTCCGTGTTTGGCGATGATGTGACGCTGATGACCTATGGCTATGACGAGGATGGTCAGGTCGTCAAAACCGGGGAGCGCACATTTACCATTACCAACACACAAGAACTGGCCGAATTCAATGACTGGCTGTTGGGCAAAAGCGACGACGCGGCACTCAACCCTGATGGTGAAAAAGTCAGCCAAATCCAGCTGTGGATAGATGCGGAGGAAGTCACAACCGTCACCGCAGCACAAACAAAGTACGCCGGGCTGATTGAAAATCTGCTCACCTCCGGTAAGCCAGCTGACATACTCAGCTGGGATTACGACGTCTGGACCGACGGTTTGTCACATACCAACAACGCGACCGCTGGCCGTGGTGAGTTACATGCCATCTACGCCAACGGCGCAGGCACCTCAGGCACCTTGAACAAAGACGCGATTATTGCCGTTGACGGCAGTATTAATGGCGTGATGAAAGCCATTAATGGTGGGGTTATCACTAACCTTGGTGAGCTGAACGCATTACGCACATCTACCGGGCAAAGCCTGGCGATTGGCATGCTGGCAAAAGACGCGACGGCAACCAACAACGGGATCATCAACTCCGGGCTGTTTATTGATAAAGACGGCAACCAAAACGTCAACAGCTATGGCGCATTTGGTATGCAGGGGCAAGGCGCCAGTCAAATCACCAACGAAGGCACCATCAACCAGGCGATCACCACCGATAACTTCGGTACCGCTTCTGCCGCCGATCCCTGGAGTAAGGACAAACCCGCTGGCGAGCTGACGCTGGCCATTGGTATGCAACTGTCTGACAATGCTCAAGGGGTCAACAACGGCGATATCAACGTCGTGGACGGGCGCAAAAACGGTGCATCCTACGGCAGCGGCATCGCCTATGGCGTAGAAGTCGCCGACAACGCCACCTTTACCAACAGCGCAGGTGCCTCTATTTATCTTGGCCGTAACGCAAGTGATCCGTCTAAAGATGTCACCATGGCAGGCGGTTCAAGTCTGAGCGCCGGGATCATGACCAAGAGCGCCAAAGAGGTGATTAACAACGGCCTTATCACGCTGGGAACCGGCGTACGTAACGCCGCGGGTATGCTGATTGGTAACGCGACCGGCAACGTCATCAATACCGGTAATATCGTGATCAATGGCGATTCCAGCGCGGGGAGTAGCAGGAACTACGGTATCACCGTGCGTGACAGCGGCGCGGAAAATAATCAGGAAATCCGCAACGACGGCAAGATTAACGTCAACGGCACCAACAACGTCGGCATCCACGTCAGCGCAACTAACAAAAATGCCGAAGCCACGACCAGCGCTTCAGGCTCTATCGTAGTTGATGGTGAAGGTAGTGTCGGTAACCGTAACTATGCCGTCTGGGCTGAAGGTGGCAAAGTTGGAAAGGCAGTGGTCAACGTCTATTCCAACATCACGCTAAACAAAGCCGGGAACATCGGCGTACACGTGCGTGATAACGCCGTCGCTAACGTCGACAGCCTGAGTAGCCCGGCATTCAACAGCACCGATCAGATTGGCTATTACCTGTATGGTCAAGGCGCGACCGCCAATATTGGTCAGGCGGTAATGAATGACAACGGGCAAGATCGCACCACCATTTTCCGTATTGCCAATGGTGCAATGCTGGCCGGTAACACCACCACTCCTGACGGTCAGGCCAGCTCTAACCTTGACCTGACCTTAAGCGGCGAACAGTCCGTTGGCGTATTAGCGACGGGCACAGGCAGTAGTGTGGATACCGGCGAAGCCACGTTCACCGTGCAGGGCACCGACTCCGCAGCGCTGCTGGTTGAAGGCGGCGCCACAGGTAACATCAGCGATAAAACCACCATCAATTTAACCGGTGAAAGAACCATTGCCGGGGTAGTGGACGGTCAGGCTCACCAGTTGAATGGCAACGCAGAAGGTAGCGCCACTCCGACCATCCTCACCTCAAACGCAAAAATCACTTCAGAAGCCAGCGGCAACAAGGTTATTGCCTATGTGGCAAGGAACCAGGGCAGCCTGATCCTCGATACCCAGGCAATTATCGATCTTGCCAGCACCGACAGCATTGGTGTTAACGTGCAACAAGGCGGGAGTTTAACCAATAACGCGACCGCTGCCTTACATGTGAGTAACGGCATTGGCGTACAAGCTTCGGGTTCGAACGCACAGATTAAAAAACTGGGTCAGATTCAAGTCGATGATGGAACCGCAGGAGTTCTGCTGACCAACGGCGCCAGCCTGAATATTACTGGTAATACTGGCGATGCCATCACCACCAATGGCACTGCTGACGGTATTCGCCTGGACACAGGGGCCGGTAAGCTGGCTGCCAAAGGGGTGATTATTAGTGCCAAAGGTACTGGCGCGGGCATTCAAAACGATGCCAACAATACCGATATCACACTCAATGATGTCACCATCAATGCCAACGACGGTCCGGGGATCCGTACCAGCGTCGCGTTAAACATGAAAGATGGCCTGAATAACATTCTGAACGTTAACGGTAAAGGTACCGGCTTCGCCTTTGAGCAGCGCAATGGTGACGCAGTGACAGGCAATCTGACCATCGGTAAAGGCTATACCGTTGAGGTGCATAACAGCGAAGGCAGCGGTATCCGCGCCAATACGGACGGTAAGGTCACCACCAATGCCGATATCAACGTCTACGACAGCGCAGGTGGTTCTGCAATCATCGCTAAAAATGTTAGCGCAATAGCCAATAGCGGAAAAATTATCTCTGCCAGCACCACCGCACCCGTTATTGATGCCAGCGGTGACAGCAATAAAAAAATCACCAATACTGGTACCCTTCAGGCTATCAACGATACGGCAGTGGCGATTCAATCTGGCAAGGGCAATGACACCATTGATATCAGCCAGGGTATCACCAGTGGCGTGATCAACACCGGTGAAGGCAAGGACACCTTTAACTGGCAAAGCGGAACCTTTGCCGGCGAGGTGAATTTCGCCGGAACCGGCGGCAACAATAAAGCCAACATCGGCAATGTGACGCTGGATAAAACGCGCCATATCACTACCGAAGCCGGCAGTGGCAACGCCCTCACCTTCACCAATACACACGGTAACAGTGCGAAAATTGGCAGTCTGAGCAGCGATAACCTGACCACCGGTACCAACATCGGCACGGGTTGGGACTCACTGACCATTAGCGGTTCAAGTGCAGATATGCGCATCGTCGATCGTCTGCAACTGGCAAGTAAAACCATTGCGGTTACCAATGGCGCAACGCTGCGTACCGGCGATCACGGCGAGTCCACCAGCACTGCCGCGACCATCGCTGACTACAATGTGACGACTCAGGGTGCAGGCAGCCGGGTCATCTTTGACACGCAGGGCGACACGACGGCTGCGCAGATCTATAACGGCGTCATCAGCGGTGATGGGAAGTTTGAACGCGCGGCAGGCGGCACCACTGTCTTTACCGCCAACAACACCTATACCGGCTCCACCACTATTGATCAAACCGGTACTCTGCAGTTGGGTGACGGCGGAAATACAGGCGGAGTCAACGCCGTGTCTGACATCATCGACAATGGCGTGCTGGCGATTAATCGGGCCGATGATGTGCTGCTTGGCGGCGTAATCTCCGGGATCGGTGCTTTACAGCAGATTGGTAACGGTATTACTCGCCTGACGGGCAATAACACCTATACCGGCGACACGACCGTCACCAGCGGTACGCTACTGGTGAAAGGTAATCAGAGTGCCGCGACGGGTGTGACCAACGTAAGCGGTACGGCGACGCTGGGGGGTAACGGGGTGATCGGCGGCGACGTGCTGATGAACGATGCCTCTACCCTCAGCGCCGGTGACGGCGGTGCGGGTACGTTATCCATTAACGGTAATCTACAGCTTGGCAGCAAAACGACCTCCGCTTTCGAACTGGGTCAAGCCTATACGCCAGGCGGCGCGCTAAACGATCTGATTAACGTCGCAGGCGATCTGCAACTGGACGGGACTCTGGACGTCACCACTTCACAGGGCGGTAACTTCGGACCGGGCGTGTACCGTATCTATAACTACGGTGGCACGCTGGATAACCAGACGCTGGAATTAGGCGCGATACCGAATAGCCAGGATAAGAGCAATATTTTTGTTCAGACCTCCATCGACAAACAGGTCAACCTGGTGAATGCCAACGGCGTTACCTTGCAGTTCTGGGACGGCGCAACCGTTAATCAGAGCCACGGCGCGTCCGGCATTGAAGGCGACAGCAAAATTGACGGTGGCGATGGCAAATGGATGGCAATCGGCAGTCAGGGTGATAACAACTGGACCACCGCAACCGGTGAAGGTAACGCCCCTTGGGCACAGAAGTCCTTCGCCGTCTTCACCACCAAAGGCGGTACCGTTACCGTGGATAACGCCGCGGGAGAAGTTAACTTCTCCGGAGCACAGTTTGATGCCGATGGCTATGTCGTTAAAGGCGATGCGCTTAACGCGTATGCCACCACGGAAAACGCGACCCACGCAGGCCAGACGCCGGGGACTGGCGAACTACTGGTGCGCGTTGGCGCTGGTGGCGCGGGGCAAAACTATACCGCGACCATTGAGTCCGTTATCCGCGAGGCCAGTACTGCTGACAAGCTGACACTGGTGAAAACCGACCTTGGCCGTCTGATCCTCAGCGGTGACAACGAGTATCGCGGCGGCACGCGCATTGATGGCGGCACGTTGCAGATCTCCTCCGACAGCAATCTCGGCCAGAGCGGAACTGACCTGGCCATCAATAACGGTTCAACGCTGCAACTGGGCGCGAACCTGACCAGCAATCGCACCATTGAGCTGGGAGCGAATGAGAATGCTGCGGTGTTTGACCTTAATTCGCACCACTTCACGCCAACCGGTGAGATTACCGGCGAGGGTAAACTGAAAGTCACCAGCAGCTCTAGTGATGCGGGCAGCACCTTGTCGCTCGACCGCGCAAACAGCTACAAAGGCGACACCGAAATTGCCGGTACCGGAAACGCCAACAATGTGACGGTCAACGTCAGCAAAACCGGAGCCTTTGGCAGTAATGAAAGCAGCACCGTGAACGTCAATAAGGGTGCGACGCTCAATGTCAGCGGGACAGATACCAGCCTGAAATCCCTGACTATGAACATCGCCGACAGCCTGTTAACGCTGGCGGATAACGTCACCGCCGCAAGCGCAATGCTGAACCTGACGGGCACGGCGAAAGCGGTGTTAACCAACAACGCCAGTGCGGGCAACGCGACGGTTAACGTGTCAAAAGACAGTACCCTGGCGCTGGAAGAAAATGCCAGCGGGGGCAATGCCACCGTGAATAACAGCGGACTGATGACCTTTGCTGACTATGCGATGGCAGAGAACACCGTCGTTAAAAACCTGGTGGGCGGTAAGGTCGATATCAGCGCAGTCGACAGCGCAACGTCTATCGGCTCGTTGTCCGGCGCGGGTAATGTCGAACTGGGCAATAAAGAACTGTCGCTGGGTAATCTGCATCTTGATGACACCATCAGCGGTATTATCAGCGGCAACGACGGCAGCCTGGTGAAAATCGGTGACGGTACGTTGACGCTGACCGGCGATAACACTTACACCGGCACCACGGACGTCAATGAAGGCGTGCTGCTGGTCAACGGTAATCAGTCTGCGGCTACCGGCCAGGTGACGGTGAAATCCGGGGCAACGCTCGGCGGTAACGGTATTATCGGCGGCGCGGTTGATGTGCTGGACGACGCGCATATTACCGCGGGTGCAGCTATCAACAGTGTGGGTAAACTGACTACCGGTTCTCTGACGCTCAGTGATAACGCCCAACTGGATTATCAGTTTGGTCAGGCTTATACCCCGGGCGGTGCCTTCAACGACTTGATTGACGTAAATGGCGATCTGACGCTCGACGGTAAGCTCAACATTGAAACCTCACCAGGCGGAAGCTTTGATGTGGGCGTTTACCGCGTCATCAACTACACCGGCACATTGACCAACAATGTGATGGATATTGCTAACGCACCGGAAGCAGCTGACAGCCTGTACGTGCAGACATCGGTGAAAAATCAGGTCAACCTGGTCAACCACGCCGGACTGACGCTGCGCTTCTGGGACGGCACCGGCGGTGAGAATGGCGAGCTGAAAAATAACGGCGTCATTAACGGCGGCGACGGTATCTGGCAATCCAGCCAGGGTAACGACAACTGGACTACCGATGAATCGACGCCAGAAGGCGCGTTGAACGCACCGTTTACCGATGCCGCATTCGCCGTCTTCCAGGGTGAAGCGGGCAACGTAACCGTCGATAACAGCAAAGGCGATGTCATCATCAGCGGCGCGCAGTTCGCCACCGATGGTTATCGTGTGGGCGGAGAAGCCATTACCACCGACACGGCAAACACCCTGATTCGTGTCGGCGATGGCACAGTAGACGGCGCCAGTTACACCGCCACTATCGACAGCGTTATCCGTGGTACCGGCGGCCTGAATAAAGGCGATCTCGGTACGCTGATTCTCACCGGCGACAATACTTACAGCGGTGGCACCACCATCACCTCAGGGACGCTGCAGGTGGCGGGTGATACCAACCTGGGTGCGGCAGATACGGGAATTACCTTTAATGGCGGTACGCTGAAGTATGGCGAAGCGTTTGATACTGCCCGTCAGGTGACGCTGGAATCCGGCGGCGGGACATTCGACACCAACGGTCATGACGTTTCTCTGCTGACGGAAGTCGAAGGTAACGGTCAACTGACCAAAACCGGTATAGGCTCCCTCACCCTGACGCTGGATAACACCTACACCGGTGGCACCACCATCGAACAAGGCGTTTTACAACTGGGTAACGGCGGTGATATTGGCAGCATTCAGGGGGATATCATTGATAACGGCGTACTCAACGTCAATCGTGGCGATACCCTGGCGCTGACCGGCAATATCAGTGGTAAAGGCCAGTTGCATCAGACCGGTAGCGGCATTACCGAGCTGCAAGGTGAAAACAGCTACAGCGGCGCTACGTTGATCGCCAACGGCGTGCTGCAAGCGGGTAATACCAACACCCTGAGTAGCGCATCACACCACTATGTAGTCGCAGACACCACGTTGAACACGCAGGGCTATAACCAGACGGTAGCGGGCCTGAGCAACGGTGGCGATGTCTCGCTCATCGGTCAGCAGACTGGCACAACCTTAACCGTCAAAGGGGATTACACCGGCGAAAAAGGGACTATCAACATGGCAGCTATCCAGAATAGTAGCGGAGCAGGCATTGCCGACCGTCTGATTATCGATGGCGGTAAAGCCAGCGGTAGCACATTGCTGGATATCGATGGTTCTGGTCTTGGCGCGCCGACCATTGGGGATGGTATCGAAGTGGTGACTGCGCTCAATGGCGCAACCACAACCGCGCAAACGTCGCGGGATGCCTTCCATCTTGCCGCCGATCGTATGGCTGCAGGTGCGTTTGAGTACCAACTACATGCGGGTAATGCTCAGGGCCAGGGTGAAAACTGGTATCTGAGAAGTGAATACCGTCCAGAAACCATGCTGTATTCTGGCCTCGCCAGCGTAGTACGTCAGGGTGATATTAGCCTGTTAGGTAACATGCACCAACGTATGGGGGACGAGGTTAAACCGGGCATTGATGAAGACAATCGCGCCTGGGCAAGAATGATTGGCTACTCCGGTAAAACCAAACTGGATGATGCTGCCGGTACGCAAACCAGCTCCCATACCATGGGTATCCAGGTCGGCGTTGATATGTATGCTAACGAAAGCTGGAAAGCCGGGATGTATACCAGCATCCTTGATATCGACAGCAATGTGAAAGGCACGAAGACAGGCAGCGATGGCAAAGGCGGTAACATCGACGACAACGCATTTTACGTCGGTGGCTATGCGACCTGGTTCTCGGGTGACGGTATGTATGTTGATAACGTCCTGCAGTACGGTAACCATAAATCCCGCCTGGCGGCGACCGGTAACAACAGCTCGTATACCGTCAGAGGCAACACGCTGACGGCGTCGACAGAGGTGGGTAAATCGTTCCGTTTAGGCGCCAGCGCATGGAGTCTGGAGCCTCAGGCTCAGTTGATCTACCAATACAGCGACTTTGATAACAGCACGCTGGATGGTGTGACCCCAACGAAAGTGAAAATGGATACCGCAGACTCCTTTACCGCGCGTCTGGGCGTGCGTCTGGTCGCTGACTATGACACCAACCATGGCAAATTCCAGCCGTACGGCAGGGTTAACGTCTGGCAGGGTCTGGGTTCAAAAGACAAAACGCACTTTAGCAATGCGGTAGCCACCACTACGCTGGAATCTTCACAGCAGTACTCCAGCACTGAAGTTGCAGCCGGCCTGTCATGGTCTATCGACAGAAACCTGCAGGTCTACGGTGAGCTGGGTACGCAATTCAGCAACGGCGGCAGTAAGTCGCAGGTCGAAGCGCCGGTCAATGCCTCTATCGGCTTTAAGAAATCGTTCTAAGCTGACATAAACTCGCCAGCCTCCTGTTCAGCAGGGGGCTTTTTTTTGCTTATAGTATTACAGGGGTGGCTGATGCGCGACGCGTATCAGGCCTACAGACTTACCAGCAACGTGGAACAATCAAGGGATTGGGAAACGTAAATACGGAAGGATTAACGATTATATTGCGCTAAGAGTGAAGGGATCTCTTGTGCCTGCACCGGGGGAGAAATGAAAAAGCCTTGAATTTTGTCACAACCAATCTGCATCAACCGGTCCAGTTGGGACTGGGTTTCCACCCCTTCGGCAAGAACTTCGATACCAAAATTATGCGCCAGTGAAATAATACCCTCAACAATCTTTGTCGATCGGGTGTCGGGTTCAATGCCAGTGACAAATTCTTTATCAATTTTTAAGGTATCAAAAGGATATTTCAACAGGTAATTAAGATTAGCATGACCGGTTCCAAAATCATCAAGCGCAAGCTTGACCCCTATCGCCTTTAATTCCGTCATATTTTTAGCCGCAATCTGACTGTCGTACAGCGGTGACGTTTCGGTGACCTCTATTTGGCATCGATGGACCGGCAATCCGGAGGTGGCAAGATTTTGTCTGACGCGTTGGGGTAACAGAGGATCGCAGAATTCAAGCGCGGAAATATTGACGGATAATACAATGGGGTCAGGCCAGGAAGTTGCAACATCCCACGGAGAGTGAGTAACCATATCTTCAATTGAAATAATATTGCCGCTATCTTCCAGTAACGTAATAAAAACATCGGGAGAGATCATACCCATCTGAGGACTATTCCAACGCATTAATGCTTCAAATCCGCTTATACACTGGGCATGTAAATTGAAAATAGGCTGATAAACCATATAAAGTTGACTGGTATTCAAAGCCTTTTCAAGCGCAGTTAGCACCTCATTGGAATTAAACATTCCCCTCTCCCTCTACAAATCATAACATTAAAAACCAGTCAAAATCACTCCCGAATTGTATCTACTATTAGGTGTATTACATCAGAATGATCTTGACCCTCCATCTCCGAACAGCTTTTGTATCTTAAGTTAACGATGTCCG
>OKES01000026.1_pt1 | contig 75031 bp, 59 predicted proteins | sample 1611001 | NCBI WGS metagenome assembly OKES01 (sample SAMN04436703, study PRJEB24849) | human gut metagenome | biome: human gut; feature: NICU; material: stool | host: Homo sapiens | place: USA: Saint Louis, MO | collected 2010-08-11
GTCGGGCTCATAACCCGAAGGTCGTCGGTTCAAATCCGGCCCCCGCAACCAACATAGTTTGTTAAGGCTATTAAATAAGACCTTAAAAAAAAACCGCAAAAGCGTTTCGCTTTATGCGGTTTTTTTGTGTCTGCCATCCGCACGTATCGGTCAATTGTACGGACAGTAGCGGCAAATTAATAGTAACTCATGTTAAAGGTGGCCGTCGCCTCGAAATCTCCGTCCTTCAACGTTTTTCCATCCTGCAACAGTCGCACTACAATGGGAATCTCCTGCCACAACAGGAAACCATTACTCGCTTCATAACTGCCTGTTCCTGTCCCCAAATCCCCCCCTGCTAACGGGGCATTCAAAATATATTGCTCACGCGAAACCTTGTTATAAATATTCACACCAAAACCACTGGCAGCATTATCACCCGTTAGCTTGTTGAGTAATAAATTGTTATTAGTGTCAATAGGGTTCCCATTGCTGAGCACTCGGAGTTCCGTATCAGAAACCATACTACAACCGTTATTTTTCAATGTGACATATTGGTTTATTGGCATATTGCTAAAAAAATCAAACGTACCAAAATCGACTTTCGACGTATCGATTGTCACATTACAGGTGGTAGGCGTAATCGGAATAACAGGTGAATGAAAATAAAACCCTTTCATGACACCATTAAAACCCAGCTTAAAATACGTAGTGTTGACCGCTGATATCTGGCTCGATTTGGATTTGCTCTTATCGCTATAGAGCCCCCCCACATACCATAATTCCGCCCGAAACTCCCACCTGGCTCCGTTAAGCTGCTCAGGCGTCGCGGTGAACATCCCCCCTTTTTTAAGATGCCCCGAAACGCTTCCGCTGCCGTCGCCATAGGTCACGGTGTACCAGAATCCATAACCAAATCCATCGGCGATGCCGCCTATCAGCAAACCACCATCAGGCATCGTTTCAGGCAGTGAACCCGAAGAAAAACCATCCCCCGATACGCTGATGGCGGTTCCCGTGGACGGATTACAGGTGGAAATGACCGGTCCGCCAACCAGTACCGAACTTTGGAATAACTGCTGCAAATTTGTGCTTGTCAGTGTGACCGCCGTTACGGGCGACGATGCCATAGTTTGATCAATATATGTTGTAGCCGGCGTGGTAAATGAACAACTGGCCAATGCCCTGCTAACGCCACATAAGCCCAGCAATAGCAGCGTGATAATTCCATTTTTTTTCAGCATAACATATCCTTTTTATTCATAAACCGCGTCCACCATAACGCGTGTTCCATACAATCCGCTTGCGATGCCACTTTCACCGTTGCCCACTTTCTGAAAACGCGTCGCGAAATGGAAGACTTGTTCACTATTCGTCGATATTTGATTAGCGAAGGTAATTTCGTCCAGCAGGACATTTCTTGCACTGGTGCCATCCGTATTAAAAATAACAATGCCAACATTGGTACTGTTTTGTAAGTAATCGCTGAATACGCCATCAATAATAGGTCCGGCGTCTGTAGTACGAAACATAAAACGCATTGTTCTGGGTATTGGCGTCGTTTCGCTGCCGCAGTTGGTGAGCGTAATATTAAACGGCGTATAAATATCACCTCCACTGTAATCAGTGGGCGTTAACGCGTTCAATGCGCCGCCGACAGCAAACAGGCTTACATTTGTATCAGGCAAGTTAATTACTGGATCGAAGCTAATATTACAGGCGAAAATTGTTGGCGTAGCGGTCACCGTAACCTCCATCGCTGGTGCTTCAATCCAGATTTCCGCCAAGGAAAATGTTGGGCAAAGCGGTAGCAGTAAATAGAGTAGCTGCTTATAATGGCGCATTATTCCTCCTTTTCTCATTTATATTGCACCATAATCTGAATCGGCAGTTCAAACGTTTTAGTCCGATAGTAATCGCCACTCACCAGATAAAGATCGTACATAGCCGAATACCCGGTCTCGCTACCTGTTAGCGTCATGTCTAGTGTTTCACCAAAGTTGATATAGGCATTATTAGCACGCGCCTTTATTCTGACTCCCATATAATGGTCGGCATCACATGCTGTATCTGGAGAACACTTGTTATTTACTTTGAACGTCACCTGCGCCTGAGCTTTAAACGCGCTATTACAGCCGGTAAAAAAGATCCCCAGTGGACGGCTATAGCGCTCATCTGTTTTGCTCGGATCGCCATAGCGGATCTGACCAAAATCAATGGACATAGATTGCCCGCCAAGATTACTTTCCCCCCCTAATGAAACATTGCATGAGGGGCTTTGCATACGCGCAGTAAACATCACTTGTACCTCTTTGCTGCTGCCGACGCACTTTGAAACATCAGCACTGATGCAGGCGGCAAAACTGACGGCGCTAAAGCAAAATGAACACAGGCCTAATACTACATGGCGAAAAATTCGATGATGGATCATGGCGTCACCTTCACGCTGGTTGAGGACATCCGGCAGCGCAGACCGGAGATAAGCGGCGTTTTACCGATCATGCTGGCATTGCCATCTAACTGATAGCTCACCTGGCAGCGGCTTTCTGCGCCGCTGCCCCAAATGACGGAGAGCGTACCGCTGTCATCCATGCCGCGCACAAAGGCAATCCCCGCCTGGCCTACGGTGCCGACCGAGCTGCCAGCACTATCCTGCACATCTGCCGCCAGCGGAATAAACCCGCCATCGTCGCGCATCAGTTCCAGCATAAACGCTTTACGGGCGTCGGTTTCGATATCCACACGCACCAGCGCCCCGCTGGTCGGCACCACGACACCGGTGGTATTACTAATCGCCACATCGTTTTCCATCGTGTCAATATTCAAACCGACGGTGTTTTCCCGGTAGGGACTCAGGCTGGTGACGACCATATTGCCAAAACCGTCTATCTGCCCATTGCCCATTGAGGCGGACGCGCCTTTCGCCCCGCTGGCGTGCACCAGCGCCATCGTCGAGTCTGGCGTTAAATAGCCGGAGGCCAGCGTCAGCCCGCCGCTATGCAGCACCACGCCACCGGTTGTACTTAGCGAGTACTGTTGATCGCCGTTAAGCCCCTGCGTCGCCGACAATGAGGTGGTGCTGTACGCGCCGTTGCGCGTCACCCAACTGCCTATCGTGGTGAGGTCTTCGCTGTCTTTGTTGCGGCTGCTCGTGGTGTTCAGGGAGTAGTTATACATATTGTCCCGCGAACTCCCTGTCGCCATCGCGCTGACGCTGTCGTTACCTTTAAAGTCGCTACTGCTGTTGACGCTCATACTGGAGAACGGACGATAGTCCACGCTGGAGCCTGACCCCAACGGAATAGAGAAACCGAGGTTGATGCTATCGTCTTCTTCGCCAAATTCGTCATAGCTGCGCTGGGCGGAAATGCTGTAACTCACGCTCCCCACAGAGTTGCTATAACCTACGGAATACTGCGAGGTATTGCCATCATCGCCCCAATAGCTACGCCATGTCCCGTTCAGATAAAACGAGCCATAACTTTCACCATTGATAGTCACATCCTGATAGACGTTGGCCTGTATCTCGTTGCGCGTACGTGTATAGGCATGATATGCCTCCTGCGTCGTGGTGTTTTTATCGGAAGCATAATTATTCAACGTATTTTTGAGCGATAGCGCATCGTTCATCGACATGTAGTTTTCAGAGGAAAAACGATAGCCGACCACGCTGAAGGTGGTCCCCGTCGCCGTGAAATTTTTACTGTAGTTAAGGCTGTAGCTCTGCCCTTTTAAAGTGCCAACGTCATCGGCGGTGGTTTGTGAGTGCGTCACGTCGAATGAAAACGCCCCAATGCTGGTGTTCATTGCTACGCCGAGCATTCCGGCGGTGTATAAGTTGTCTGCCATTTGCACACCGCCGTAGGCGGTAAACATATTGCTCAGGCCGTAAGAGGCGGTGGCGACTCCCGCCCACAGCGTTTCATCAACCGTGTCTTTATCCACCGTGCCGATACCGATATCCCAATCCACTTCACCAGGACGCAGTAAATGGGCAATAGAGGCATAGGGCATAGAAAATACGCGCGTACTGCCATCAGACTCCTCAACGGTAACATCCAGATCGCTGCCGTTTTGTGCGGCATAGTAGTCGCTGATGGCGAACGGCCCCGGCGGGACGGTGACCTGCGTGACAATACGACCTTCCTGGCGTACCGTCACTTTGGCATTGCTGTTCGCGACGCCGCGAATCACCGGCACATAGCTGTTAGCCGACGGATCCATCTGTGCATCGTTGTAAAGGTGCACACCGTCCAGCGAAACGGAATCCATCATGTTGGCGTTGGTGCGTACTTCCCCCGCTTCCAGTTTTGCGCGCAGCGGCACAATGTCGCGTGCAATAAAAAGATCGTAGCTGCTGTACTCTCCGCCGTTATCGCTATCCCAGTTGTATGCGCCATTTGAGCGTAAACGCCATGCGCCAAGGTTCAAACCCAACATCAACCCGGAGTAAAAGGTGTCCTGCGTGGTATTGTCGCTTTTGGAATGCCAGGCGTTGGCGTTATAGGAGAGCAGCGCCATCGGGATCCCGGAATCCCAACGCGAAGGAGGAATATAGCCGGCAGGATGACTGGCCAGATAGACCTGCGGGATGGTTACATTCAGCTCCTGCGTCAATGGGTCGTAGCGGCTGGAAGACTTCGGCAGGGTGGTGGCCAGATCATAACAGCCATCCTCATCCTCCTGATTTAGCGGCTCGGGATCCACACTGAGCTGTTCCAGCAGCGCATGGGTAAAACACGCCGACGCATAATCCGTATTGTTTTCGTGAAAAGTCAGCGGAGTTTTGAACATTTCCTTGCCATTAAGGAAAACTTTAACGTTGTATGTTCCGGCAAGAACAGGATTACCACGTGAAAAACGCTTCAGGTCAAGCTGGCTGCCCGCATCACCCATTAAAAAGGCGTCACTAAACTCCACCATTTCGGTGCTGGCGCTTTCATCGGGCGTACCTTCATCTGCCTGTGCGGATGTCAGCGAAAAAAAGCCAGTCAGAAACGTCGATAAATAAATAGATCGTGAAAATCGGCGCACCATCATTCCCTTTTAATTAATAATCCTGTTACTCTGCGGGTACTTTTTTATTTAACCGTTTTGACGACTTCCGCATCCGCGCCGTAATCATTCAACGCAACCCATGACACTTTATTAACGGAAGTCGTGGTTAATTGCGGTACGACAAAGCGTTCCTCACTAAAAGGGCTCAGCATTTTCGGTTTGTAGTCATATTTTTTCGCCCCTGCCCACACCGCGCCGCCAATCAGCGAGAGATAATAAGGCGAGTCGTTTTTCAGGACGATCGCCACGTTACCCGCGTCATTGACCAGCGACCACTTAACATTATTTAAACCATCAATAAAGCTGCCCTTCAATGAGGCCGGACGATAAAAGAATTTAATCCGCGAACGTAAAGCCAGATTAAGTTTGCTTTTCCCTTCCGCATTCTTATCTTTAGGTGGAATTTCCAGCACGTTAAACCAAAAAATACTCTCTTTATCCTGCGCTAACGCCTTACCGGTCCAGGTAATACGCACGCTCTGGCCTTTTTGTGGGTCAAGACGCGAGACAGGGGGAGTGACAATAAACGGTAGCTTCATTTTGGCCGGATCGCCGTTTTCATTACCGTCATCCAGCCAGGATTGGACCAATAAAGGCGACTTGCCCTCATTAACCATTTTTACCGTTACTTCTTTCGCCGATTCAGGGTAAATGACCCGCGTTCCCTGAATCACCACGCTGGCCAGTGATGAAGTTGTAGTGAGCGTCATCAAACACGCAATAAATAGCGAACATGAATACCTTTTCATATAAATCCCTTTGACAGAAACAATATTTTTACACTATGTAAATCTGATATATAAACCAACCAAATATATTTTAGATATTTTATTCAACATTAATAATTACGGTAGCATCGGCAGTAACAATGCCCGCACCGGGCGTACCGTAGGCGATATAACCAACGGAATAGGTTGACGCCCAGTTATAGCAACCTTCCTTATCGTCAGATAATCTATAACAACTCCCGGGTGTTACATATTCATAATCTTTTCGGCTACCCGCCTGGAAATTCACGACTGATCCCGGTGGTGTTGATTGATCCTGTACCTGGAAACCAACGTTTACCGCGCCTGATAAGGCGGTATTTTTTAACGCATAGGTTGCAGGGTCGGTCTCTCCGCTCGTCACCCAACGAATATTCGGATGATATTGCTCGGCCTGAGTGCACTCAGAACGTATAGCGAAACTCTTTTGATGCAGCGCGCCTGAAGTCGTCCCCTGAAGTTCCTTCAGGGAAGCCGTCTCTAACACAATAGTGGTGCTGCTCACGCCATCCACCTCGACCCATACTTTACATTGTGTGGATATAGGCGCGACGGAAAACGAAACAACAATTTCAGGCGTCTGTACCGTGTCGTAAAACGGCGCTGCGCCATAGGCACAGAAAGCCATCAGAGACAAAAGGAATGATAAATATTTCATTTTCTTCCCCGATTACTGAAATGTGGCAGTAAACATAATAGAAGCTTGCAGGTCACCGTAGTTCACGTTCACACCGTAAGGCACAACCCCCACCATAAAATTAAAATCAGCCCTTTTTACATCGCCATCCTGGACAAGGGTCTGCGTATTTTCCACCGTGCTAAAATCAATAATCATATTCTGATCGGTATCTTTAAAAACGAATCCAAACTGATTATTTCTATCTTCAGATTTTATTGCGAGGGTGGCGGCATCAACCTCCTGCGATGTACTTATTTTTCCGGTCACTGCTGACGCCTTATACCCGGACGGGCAGGAAACGCGGAAATAATAATCTCCCGCATTCGATACCCACGTAATATCGCCTATGGCTGGCAGAGTACCGACCACGAGCTCGCCGACATAAAGAGCACTGAATGGTCCTCCCGTGTAGAAATAAAGTTCTACCTTACAAGTTGACTCCGTCACCCGACCGGTAAATTCATATTCCAGCGTATCGGCAGCACGCGCTGAATTAACCCACGCCAGCCCAACCAACAGCAGAACAATTAATTTATTCACAGACGCTCCGTCAGGCATAGGTCAGGGTAAAGGTCGCCGCCGCATGTACATCGCCCTTTTCCGGCACACCATAAGGCATATAACCCACTTCAAACTTAAATGAGGCGCTGTTCTCATTGCTAAAAGCTAACGTGAACTGCTGCGTTGCACTGAAATCAACAACAGTATCGGTAATTTTATCTTTAATTTGTAGGCCGACATATTTTGCGCCAGTCGTATCGGTAATCGTATTTTTTAAATGAGCAGAAACATTGGAACCTTCGATCTCCCCGTCAGTGGTAAATTTGCCCGTCACTTCATGCCACCCGGAAGGCGTGGAACAACTGATATTAATGGTAAATTCCTTCGGCGAAACAGGAAAGCTTCGTGCATCAAGTAATGCCTGTGTGGTCACTTCCTCCAACGCTATCGAAGTACCGTCTCCCGGCGTTTGTACGGTACAGGTCGTTTTATAAATACTCCCCTGCACGATAAATATGGCACCGGTATTAGCCAAAGATATTTGCCCGCTTAGCAGGCCGAATATCATCAGGAGCAACAATAACGGTTTTCCTTTACGCATACGCCCTCCCTCCTGGATGAAAAAGCAGGGCTCAACGGCCCTGCCTGACATTATTTTGATATTACTGATACGTTGCGATAAACATGGCGTCAGCCGCCACCAGACCGCCGCTGACGGTGCCGGTTTTCAGGTAGCCAACGTTGTAGTTAAACATCATTGGCGCCGCAGTATCGATCACTTTCGCCTGGCGATCCGCGGTGGTAAACGTCTGGACTGCATTGCTGCTGTCTTTGTTTTGCACCTGGAAACCAACCCCTTGCGCACCCGCAGCAGAAACGTCGGTGTTATCCAGCGCAGAAGTGCTGGCATTAACCGCTGTTCCTTTTGCAGCCGCCAGATAGCCTGTTACAGTGGCATAGCTCGCACCGGTAATTTTGTCTTTGGAACCCTGGGCCGTACAGTCCAGAGAGACTGTGAAGTCTTTTTTCATTACCGAGTCAGTGGTGGCTGCCGAGACGGTCTTAACGTCAGTCGGATCCAGTTGGACTGAAGTTCCTCCCCCTAAAAGCGCTGCCGTACAGATGTTAGTCTGTACTTCACCGGCAAAGTGAATATCCGCAGAGTCCTGATCGCCCGCAAAAGCGCTTCCTGCAAATGCCATAGCAATGGCTGCAATAGTAAATTTTTTCATTTTTTTCCCTTGGTGATAAATATCCAATACCATAATTTATGGTGTCTGCATTCCTACCAGAGGTGATGCGATAAAATTATATCCCAAGTGAAGAGACACTATGTGCCAGAAAACATCATCAGATTTATTTTTAGGAAAACATCAATATGAAATAATTATCAGTTAATAAATAAAATAACACCGCAAAATAATTAAAAATAAACTTCAAACAGATGTATTAATTTTAAAATTATATAATCAACAAGATACTTTATGAATATATGTTATCGGTAATTTATCCGATAATAATAAATGAACCTGTAAATAGTCCTACTATAATATTTCGTCCTGGACAATCATTCGTTATATCGCATCAGAATGCCAGGACGTGTATTTATCCCCTTCTCGCCAGCGTCGCCCCATCGGCAAAATAGGCTTTAATCCCTGCCAGAATCGACTCTGCAACTTCCTGCTGGAAGGTCGCCGTTTTGAGTTTGCGCTCTTCCTCAACGTTACTGATAAACGCTGTTTCTACCAGAATGGACGGGATATCCGGCGCTTTTAGTACCGCAAACCCGGCCTGTTCAACCTGATTCTTATGCAGGTTGTTGATTTTACCAAGCTTATTCAATACCGCTTTACCAAACTTCAGGCTGTCGGCGATGGTCAGCGACTGCACCATGTCAAACATGGTGTGGTCGACGTAACGGTCACCGCTCTTACTGACGCCACCGATGAGATCCGAGGCGTTCTGGGTCTGCGCCAGATATTTCGCTGCGGTACTGGTCGCGCCTTTGGTCGAGAGCGCAAACACCGAAGAACCGCTGGGTTGTCGACTGGTAAAGGCATCAGCGTGAATAGAAACAAACAGGTCTGCACGCTGCTTCTGCGCTTTCGCCACGCGGACTTTAAGCGGAATGAAAATATCTTCATTTCGCGTCATAAAGACCTTCATGTTGCCCTCTTTCTCTATGAGAGCTCGCAGACGGCGGGCAATCTGCAGTACTACATCTTTTTCACGCGTCTTGTATTTCCCCACCGCACCGGAGTCTTCTCCGCCGTGGCCCGGATCCAGCATAATAACAATGGGGCGATCGCGTCCCGCTTTGCCCGGCTGTGGGCCACTCTGCGCAGGCGGTACCTGTTTATCCAGATCGCCCCTGTTGTAATCTTCCAGCAATGCCAGCAGCGGATCCTGAACATCCTGGGCATTTGCGGGATAGAGATCCATCACCAGACGTTCTTTAAAGCCCGCCACCGGCGCCAGGGCAAAAAGTTGCGGCTTCACATTCTGTTTCAGCTCGAACACCATCCGCACGGTCTTTGGATCAAACTGGCCAACGCGCGCCGACTTAATATACGGATCGTCAGGACGAATCTGCGCTCCCATGCCCTTGAGCACCGAATTCAAATTAACGTCTTCAATATCCACAACCACACGCTCAGGATTACTCAGGGCAAACTGTTTGTATTTCAGCAGACGGTTAGATTCTACCGTGACGCGGGTATAGCTGGACGCAGGCCAGATACGTACGGCAACGACCTGACTCGCGGCAGCCAGACCAACCTGGCTGACGCTTAAAAGCCACATAGCACCCGCACCTTTCAGTAAACGGCGGCGACTGATTGCTGAGTTGGATCCCGACATGCTTCTCCCGAGCAAAAGAAATCTTTTTAGAGGTAATACGTAAAACGTCCGAATTGACCGGAAACTTTAGCGAATGACGCATAATCTGTCATCTATAAAAGGGTAAACATTCTTTTTATATTCACGGCATTACTGATAAAAATCTTCAGCATGGGTAAAAATTACGCTTGCGCACAGAACCAAAACAGAATAAAAATACACAAATTACGAATAATCATGCAATGAGGGTGTGCCGTGGTGAAGGAGCGTAGAACCGAACTGGTACAGGGATTCCGCCATTCTGTTCCCTATATCAATACCCATCGGGGAAAAACGTTTGTCATTATGCTGGGCGGTGAAGCCATCGAGCATGAAAACTTTTCCAGTATCGTCAATGACATTGGTCTTCTTCATAGCCTCGGCATCCGCCTGGTCGTGGTCTATGGCGCTCGACCGCAGATTGATGCCAATCTTGCGGCGCATCATCATGAGCCGGTGTACCACAAAAACACGCGCGTCACCGATGCGAAAACGCTGGAGCTGGTCAAACAGGCTGCGGGGCTACTTCAGCTTGATATTACCGCCCGCCTGTCGATGAGCCTGAATAATACGCCATTGCAGGGTGCACACATCAATGTGGTCAGCGGTAATTTTATTATCTCCCAGCCGCTGGGCGTTGATGACGGCGTAGATTACTGCCATAGCGGGCGTATTCGTCGCATCGATGAAGATGCCATTCACCGCCAGTTAGATAGCGGCGCGATTGTGTTGATGGGCCCGGTCGCCGTTTCCGTCACTGGTGAGAGCTTTAATCTGACGTCAGAAGAGGTCGCCACGCAGCTGGCTATCAAACTGAAGGCAGAGAAAATGATCGGTTTTTGCTCGTCTCAGGGTGTCACCAACGATGATGGCGATATTATTTCCGAGTTGTTTCCTAACGAAGCTCAGGCTCGCGTTGAGTTGCAGGAAGAGAAAGGCGATTACAGCTCCGGTACGGTGCGTTTCCTGCGCGGAGCAGTGAAAGCCTGTCGCAGTGGCGTACGCCGCTGCCATCTGATCAGCTATCAGGAAGATGGCGCCTTGTTGCAAGAACTGTTCTCCCGCGACGGCATCGGTACGCAGATCGTGATGGAAAGCGCCGAGCAGATCCGTCGCGCTACCATCAACGATATCGGCGGGATTCTGGAGCTTATCCGCCCGCTGGAACAGCAAGGTATTCTGGTCCGCCGCTCGCGCGAGCAGTTGGAAATGGAGATCGACAAATTCACGATTATTCAGCGTGATAACCTGACTATCGCCTGTGCCGCTCTGTACCCTTTCCCGGAAGAGAGAATTGGCGAAATGGCGTGCGTAGCGGTACATCCGGACTACCGTAGCTCGTCGCGCGGGGAAGTGTTGCTGGAACGGATCGCCGCGCAGGCCCGGCAGATGGGGCTGAGCAAGCTGTTCGTGCTGACCACGCGCAGCATCCACTGGTTTCAGGAGCGAGGCTTCACGCCGGTAGATATCGACCTGCTGCCGGAAAGCAAAAAAGAGATGTACAACTATCAGCGGCGGTCAAAAGTGCTGATGGCGGATTTGGCATAGGAGTGGTTGCCGGATGCGGCATAAAGTTCGCTGGCACATCTTTGGTATGCAGATCGTAGGCCTGATCAGACGCGATAGCGTCGCCATCAGGCACACAGCCGGATGGCGCTGACGCTTGTCCGGCCTACATCATGCCATCATTAAACAACGCCGACAATCCGCTGCGGCGTTCGGTTCGGGTGGCAATGGCACCACTCAATATCCGCTCATCGGCATACAGCGACAAACGACGGCGCGCGCGGGTAACGGCGGTATAGACCAGTTCGCGAGTCACCACAGGTGAATGCTGGTTGGGTAAAATCAACGCCGCGTGGTCAAACTCAGATCCCTGCGATTTATGCACCGTCATTGCCCAGGTGGTTTCATGTTCAGGCAAGCGGCTGGGCTGAACCGATTTGATAGAACCGTCCGGCAGCGCAAACCACACCCTCAGACCCTGCCCACGATCCAGGGCAATGCCAATATCACCGTTAAATAATCCCAGCGAACTGTCATTGCGCGCAATCATCACTGGCCTTCCCTCATACCAGCGGCTATGCGTCGAACGGTGAATTTTGCGTTTTTGCGCCATCACCTGCTCAATGCGTTCATTCAAACCACCCACGCCAAACGGACCTTCCCGCAGGGCACACAATAGCTGATACTCATTGAAGGCCTGAATGACAGCATCCGGCTCGGCGCGCTCGCGCAGTAAATCCAGATAGTGACCATAACCCGCCAGCGCTTCCTCCAGCATCGCAGCGTAATCTTCGCTGCTGTGCAGAGCGCGTTTTTCGATGTCGCCAAATCCCTGCTGGAAGACCGTTTTTATCGCGGCTTTGTCACCACGATTAATCGCCGCAGCCAACTGACCGATTCCGGAATCGCTACCGAAACGGTAGCTCTTTTGCAGCAGGCACAAACTGTCGCGCAGAGCAGCCGCCTGAGTTCCCGAACCAGCCGGAATAGTGGTTTCAGTCAGGCGACTAAGCTGGCGGGCACGCTCTGGGGTAAAACCATCACCGACGAAAGCACAGATATCCCCCAGTACCGCCCCCGCTTCAACAGAAGCGAGCTGGTCGCGATCGCCCAGAAAAATCACCCGCCCGTGTGGCGGTAGCGCATCGATAAGGCGCGACATCATCGGCAAATCGATCATCGAGGCTTCATCCACTACCAGCACGTCAAGATGCAGCGGGTTTCCTGCATGATGCCGCAAGCGTTGGCTACCAGGCTGAGCGCCTAATAATCGATGCAGCGTACTGGCATCATCGGGAATGCGCTTCTTTTGCTCATCGGTCAGCGGCAGTTCACGCAACGCCGCGCCCAGCGAGGCGGTCAGACGTGCTGCTGCTTTTCCCGTGGGCGCCGCCAGGCGAATACGACAGCGTTCACCGTCCGCCATCTGAATCAACGCCGCCAGAAGCCTCGCCACCGTTGTTGTTTTTCCGGTCCCCGGTCCGCCGGAGATCACCGATATACGCCGGGTGAGCGCGACAGCAGCGGCCACTTTTTGCCAGTTAACGCCTTCAACGGGCGGAAACAGCGCTGCCAGCGTGTGGGTCAGCCGTTGTTCATCCACCTCAATGGCGTAGTTAACTTCACCGAAAAAGCGCGCCACCGCGCGTTCGTTATGCCACATCCGGTTCAGATACAAACGATCGCCGTACAGCACCAGCGGTGTGGGCTGCTCACCACGGCTTACCGCCCCGGAGGCCAGCAGGCATTCCGCCCAGTCTTCGGGCTCTCCCGCTTCAGCGAGCCAGGCGCTTAACAGAGGATGGGCGTCCTCACTTCGGGATAGACGCGAAAGCGGTAAGCAGACGTGCCCTTCTCCTGCTTCACGGCTGAGCAACGCCGCTGCCAGCGCAACGGCAGGGTTATCATTTCCGGCAACCGCCAGCGCGAACTGGGCATCCAGAGGGCGGAGCTGCTTTTGCTCAACGGCTTCCAGTAATCGTTTCTGGATTGTCATGACATCTCCTCCAGCGGCACACCGGCAAACAACTCGTCCATCAAAGCGATCAACTCTCCGTCAGGTCGGGTCGCATAAATTCCCTGCTGCGGATTTTCACGGTCAACGCCACGCAGGAAGAGATAGATAACTCCGCCAAAATGGCGTTCATAATCGTAATCAGCAATGCGATGGCGCAAGTAGCGATGCAGCGCCAGGGTATAAAGTTGATACTGCAGGTCGTAGCGATGCGCCTGCATGGCAGAGGTCATCGCCTGCTGCGTATAGGCGGAGCTGTCTTCACCCAGCCAGTTCGATTTGTAATCGAGCAGGTAATAGCGCCCCTGATGGCGGAATACCAGGTCAATAAAGCCTTTTAGCATGCCGCGCACCTGCATAAAGTCCAACGCAGGGCACCCCGCCGAGAGCGGATCGTACTGGCGAATCAACGCATCAAGTTGGTTGGCCATCAGCGGCTGCGAAATCGGCAGATAAAACTCCATCTCCACCTGTTTTTCTCGCGCGGAAAGCTGGCTCAAACTCACACCCGTCTCGTTGAGAGGCGCCTGCAAAATGGCGTCCAGCCATTCGGTCAAAACCGGCGTCCAGTGCGTGTCATAACCGCCCAACGCCAGTTGCTCCTCGACCCAATGCGGATCCACCGGTTGCGTAAAATCGAGATTTTCAAACAGGCTATGCAAGAACGTACCCGGCGAAGCGCCGCGCGGGAACTGATGCGGTGTGAGTCCTGATTCTTCAATAACCTCACCGACGCCTGCGGCATCGATATCCAGTCGAGGGATCAGATCCTGCGCAATACCATGTCCACGCTGTTGCAGACCGGAATAACTGGTCACGCGCCAGCTATCGCCGGGCGTACGCTGCAGTATTTTTGCACTCAGTTCACTGCTAACAGACTGCGCAACCTGCCAGGGTTCGCCGTCAGGCTGCGCGGGAATCTGGCAGGCAATATCGTCGCAGCACAGCGCTTCAATCGCGCCACGCAGACCCGCGGCATCCATCGGCTCGCCTTTTTGCAACAGGCGACCAAGGGCGCTCTGATGCACATCGGTATCCCCTTTTTTATCGCCCCGACGTCGTACCAACGGCGCAACGCCAAGGCTGCAGTGCCATACCGAACGGGTTAGCGCGACATACAGCAAACGCAGGTCTTCCGCCAGACGTTCCGCTTCTGCCAGCTCAACGCTCTCCTCGGCATCGCTGAGATCCAGCACCGCTTCAAAGGAGCTGCGATCGTGGTAGAAAGCCTGATCCTGGACGCGGAAATTGGTGATAAATGGCAGCCAGACCAGCGGATATTCCAGCCCTTTCGATTTATGGATGGTGACGATTTTAACCAAATGCTTGTCGCTTTCGAGCCTGAGCTGCTGACTGGACGCATTGCTGTCGGGTTCAAGAATATGCTGGGACAACCAGCGCACCAGCGCATGCTCGCTTTCCAGCTGCGAGCCCGCTTCCTGCAACAGTTCGCTGATATGTAAAATGTCGGTCAGTCGACGTTCACCCCCCGCCGTCGCCAGCAGGTTCTCCGCAATCTGGCGGGCAGCCATCAGCGCGCGCAGCATCGGCATCACGCCACGTTTATGCCAGATCTGACGATAACCATCGAACTCCTCGACCACCGCATCCCAGGCATTTTCGTCATTATTTAACGCTTCAAGATCCTGCGCATTCAGCCCCATCATTGAGGTCGCCAGCGCGCTACGCAGCGTGTTCTCACGCTCCGGCGTCATCACCGCCTGCAGCACCCACAGCAACTCCTGCGCTTCCAGCGTTTCAAATACGCTGTCACGGTTAGAGAGGTAGACGGAGGGAATGGCCAGTTGCGTCAGCGCATCGCGGACCAGCGCCGCCTCCTGGCGGCTACGTACCAGTACGCTGATGTCCGACGCGCGTACTGGGCTGGAGGCGTTGCCACTGACCAGTTGCGCAGCGCCAGAATGCCCAGCCTTAAGCCAGTCACGAATTTGCATGGCGCACACCTGCGCCATGTAATTCTGATAGTCGCCTACGCCACAGCTTTCCCCTTCCATCAGCCACATACTCATGGCTGGCTGCGTTTCACCGTGTAAAACAAACTGAAGCGACTGGTTTTTTTCTGCGAATTTTACCGGACTGAAGGGGATTTCGCGGAACATAAAGGCGTCGTCCATCTGGCTGAAAAGCGTATTCACGCTATTGACCATGCCAGGGGCCGAACGCCAGTTAGTATCGAGCGTATAGTGTGCGCTGACTTCGCTGCGCGCCTTCATATAGGTGAAGATATCCGCGCCGCGAAACGCGTAAATCGCCTGTTTTGGATCGCCAATCAGCAGGAGTGCGGTATCCAGCTGATGCTGCCAGATCCGACGAAAAATACGGTACTGCTGCGGATCGGTATCCTGGAATTCATCGATCATGGCAACCGGAAAACGGGTGCGAATAGCCGTCGCCAGCGCATCGCCGCTTTCACTGCGCAACGCTGCATCCAGACGGCTGAGCATATCGTCAAAACCCAGCTCGCCGCGGCGGCGTTTCTCCTCGGCAACCGCCGCGCGGATCTCCGCCAGCGCCCGGGTGATCACCAGATCGCGCAGGGTTAACGGTTCGCTAAGCAGTTCATCAATAGCGACGAAAAGCGGGTGCTGAGGAGTTATCCCGCCCGGTTTGGTTCGCTCTTCTAAAAAGCGCTGGGAGAATTTCTCCAACGCATCAGGCAACTGATAGCTTTGGGTTTCTTCCTGCGCCCATGCGCTGATCTTTTCGATCCACTTACCCTGGTTAGCGCGATTAAATTTACGCCGGTCGATCCCGGAAGCTTCCAGCAGACCATCCAGCTCATCAACAGAATCACGCCATTGCTGCTTGATCTGGTTAATGCATGCAAGAATTTGTTCATGCCGGGAGGCCAGCGTTTCGTCATCGGGCGGAGGAGCCTTGATAACCGGTGCTTCCCCTTGCAGATAGCGATCGATATCTCTCAGCAGCGCCTGCGGCCCTTTCCACGTTTCAAAAACCACCTGCGCAATGTCGCGGGGCAGCGGGTAGCAGTGCCGACGCCAGAAGTCCGCGCAGGCCTGATAGCGCAGCAGCGATTCATCTTCTATCAGCTGCTGTTCGAACAGCATGCCAGACTCAAAGGCGTTAAGGCTGAGCATACGCTGACAAAAACCGTGGATGGTAAACACCGCCGCTTCATCCATCTGTCTTTCAGCCAATAACAGCCTCTGAGCGGCCTGTTTTTTATCGACAATTTCATCTAACAAACGGGCATATAGCGGGTTGTCGGTGGTTTCACGCAGGCAGGCAATTCGCAGTTCATGAATGTTGCTACGAATTCGACCGCGCAACTCTTCGGTAGCCGCCTCAGTGAAGGTGACTACCAGCAGTTCTTCGACGGTCAGAGGACGAGGAAAGGCGGCAGAGCCGCCCAGTCCAAGCAGTAAACGTAAATACAGGGCGGCGATGGTAAAGGTTTTACCGGTGCCCGCAGAGGCTTCAATCAGACGCTCGCCCGTCAGGGGCAAACGCAGTGGATCAAGGGACTCAGCGGCATCATTCATTCTTATCACTCATCAGGGGTAAGGTTTGCTGCAACGCGCTGACGGTCTGCCACACTTTCCAGCCTTCCGGGTGCACATATTCTGCTTGCCCGTTCTGACTGCCGGAAACCTGTGACAATATCGCCATGCCTTGCGGCTCAACCACCGCCTGATGGAAGAAGTCGGCAAGTTTTTGCGGCGTCAGCAGTTTAATCTGAGCCACTATTTTATCACGTGAATCGAAGCGCATATTGCCGCGATCAAAATCTTTGCTTAACTGTGAGGCTTCTGCCCCCAGCGTTTGCGGCGCCTGCAGCATTTGCGCAATAATCGCCTGCTGAATTTGCGCGAACTCTTCAGGTTTCATCGCCCGCAGCTTCGCTTCCGCCGTCGGGAAGAACGCTTTATAACGCTCCCAGAGGTAAGACGGCTGCTTATCACTGCTTTGCAGCAGGAACCCCATTCCCCACTGACGGCCAACGCTCATCGGGAAAGCAAATACGGCGTAACCTAACTGTTCTTCAGTACGCAGTTGATTGTAGAACCACGGCTGAACAATCTGCCCCAACATGGCGCTGTAGGCTGAACTGGCGTATTCATCGTATCCGGTTGGCACAAATACCGCCGCCAATGCTGAATCCGTGCTGCTGCCTGCTTTTTCAAAGATGACGGACTGCTTCTTGTCCACCACCACATCTTTGTTGCGACACCACTGTGACCCGTTCGCACCAAGCTGTTTTTGGATATCCCGCGCCATGCTCGTTGTCTGAGCTTCGCTCATATTGCCAATGACCAGGAATTCAGGTCGCGCCCCGGTTTTTAAGGCGTCGCGGTAGGTCATCACCTCTTTCAGGGTGATGGAAGGCAGCAGCTGACGGCGCTCATCACGTGAAAAATAAGGCACCTGAGAAAGCATCTGCACCGGCATAATAGCCTGATCGTAGGCTTTACCCTTTTCTGCGGAATCCATCATCTGGGCATACCAGGATTTCGCCTGTTCCAGTTGTTCATCCGTTGAGGTATAGCTGAAATAGCCGCTCAGCAGCGCCTGAAAAAGCTGCGGCAAACGTTGGGTGTAGCCGTTGGCGTTAAGCATCAACCCATTGTTAGCGTTGGTAGAGAAACCAATTCCACCTACCGATGCCTGGTTACTTAACTGATCGAGCGCAATCCCCGCCAGGTAATCGTTAAGTGCGAATAAGACCTGGTTGCGGGCGCTGTCCATGGCTTTCGGGTTACGCAGGATCACGCTGACGTCAGCCTTCGGCTCGCTGGCAAAATACTGGCTCGGGGCATACACCACGCGTAAATCCGGCTCATCAACAATCAGCTCCGGATGAGCGTATTTTTTATCCGTCTTAATCAGCGTGAAATCATCCGGAATGTAGGGGTTCACCTCCGGTAACGACAGCGCAATGCCCTGTGCTTTTTGCTGCCAGTCGGCAAAGGTTTTGTCGCTGATTTTATCCACCTGGTAAGGCGCATCGACAAAATAAGCGGTTTTATTATGCGGCTCTTTCGCGCTGATATACCAGATACGTGCATTCTGCGGCGTCATCATTGCCAGACGTTGCTCAACAGCTTTCGCATCGTACTGGTCAGCAATATTCACCGCATCCAGCGTATGCTCGACGGGAACTCGGATCATGGTATCAGCCAGCCATTCCACGTAGTCCATATCACGGGTGATGGAGGGATAACGGAAATCGAGATCCAGCACATGCGCCAGCTCGTCAAAATAGCGTTTATCGACGCCTTTCTCGCGTAACAAATTGAGGTAGCTAAAGATTGCCGCGACAACTTCATCGCGATTCGCCAGCCCCTTGTCGGTTAACGTCGCGGAAATGGCTAACACGCCGCTGTTCCCGTTGACCACCGGATCGGAGTCTGCGCGAATACCTTCAACCAGACCCTGCTTTTGCAGCCAGTCAGACAATGTGCCCGGACTACGATTGCCAATCAGGTAGGTCACCAGCTCATCGGTTTTACTGCGGAACTGCGCGCTGTTGTTATCGATACGAAACTCGACGCGCAATACTTTACGCGGCATTGCCGGAACATAGTGGATGATGATGCCCTTTTGCGCATCAGTGACGACCGGTACGGTAATTTCAGGCTTTTCGATATTTCTGTTCGGCACGCGCCCAAAGGTGTCAGCCGCTATCCGCGCCAGCTCTGGCAGCGGTTTATTGCTATAAATCACCGCCTTCATCAGGTTCGCGGAGTAGTACTTTTCATGAAATTTTTGTAACGCCTGTACCACCGGGTTGCCCGGTTTGTCGCTTAATGTCTCTAGATTCCCGCCAGAGAAACGCGAGCCAGGGTGCGCCGGGTTGATAGTCTCAGCGCTCACCTGCGCCATACGCATCCCGTCTCGGGTACGCGCCAGCGTCAGCTCGGAGTTAACCGCGTTACGCTCACGGTCGGCATATTTTTTATCCAACAATGGATCGGCAATAGCATCCGCCAGGCGATCCACCGCCCCCACCAACGCGTCGTTTTCGACTTCAAGATAGAAGGCCGTACGATAAGGCGCAGTGCTGGCATTGTGGCTACCGCCGTGCATTTTCAGAAATTCAGCCAGGCTGTCCGGCTGCGGGTATTTTTTCGAGCCCATCAGGCACATGTGTTCGAGATAGTGTGCCAGCCCCTGATGATCGTCCGGATCTTCCAGCGAGCCCACGGGGACTACCAGTGCAGAAAGGGATTTCACGGCCTGAGGATCGGATACCAGCAGCACAACCATGCCGTTATCAAGGCGCACGGCCTGATACTGACGGGTATCTTTATCGCTTTTACGGATGGTTTCAGCTAAAGGCTGCCAACCGGTATCTGCCTGACTTACGGGAACCCAAAGGGCGACGAACAACAGTAATGCGCTGAACCAGGTGCTGCGGGGCATTCACAAACCTCATCATTAACGTATTCACCTGTTCACTACAAACCACGCATAAATACATGGTCTGAACAGGGCAAGACTATGTGCTGAACGAGCCAGCATCTTCTCTTTGTAAGAATCAGTCCGTGACAGAATGCGCATCATAGTGGAAGCTATCGAGTTGCGCAATTTTTATACAGCCATCATGACTGATTGAAGCGAAAAATCGGTAACAGGTAGCGTTGAGACTGTAAAACAATAGTCTCCAGCGTATCAGCATCCAGTTGACGCCAAAGACGCTGATACCAGATATCATCACCTTCGCCACGTACTATCATGTTGCCTTCATAGGCTTGCAGAAACTTACTGCGCGCTTTTTGCAACGTTGCATCGTCATCTAACATGGCATCATTTGCGGCGTCATAACAGGTTTTTATCCATGCACCGCCGCTTTCGGGCAATACCAGCAATGGTGACGACATGCCTTTCCGATACCCCTCAATGAGTTGCGACAGATACAGCAACGCCTGTTCTGCATCCAGCGGCGGAAAACGCCATTCCCCGTCTTTACGCAGGAATAATCGGCTCTCTCCCGTACCGCCACTCGCACAATAGACAAGATGTTCCAGCCAAAGTTGCACACCCTGCGCAATGCTGATCAAAGATGGGCGCCAGCGCAACAAACCGTCCTCTTGTACCTGCGGCAACCAACCGGTGATTTGTACGCCGTTACAGTTAAGATCGATTTCCATGCTCTGACAGGGCTGACGACAGGCGATAATACGCTCAGCCAGCGACTGCATCTCCTGACGCTGCGTATCCCACAGAATTTCGCCAAACGGCCCATAGGGTAGCGTGCCCGCCGCACGAAAACGACGAAACAGTCGTTCAGCGTCGTTCTCTTCAACCAGTGTATTAAGCAATTGCTGATTAAGCTGATAGCGGGTTAATCCTTCAAGGGTGAAAGGCTCCGTGTCCGGGATCTCACTCTCTTCAGAGCGGAAGTTGACCCTCAGACGCATCTGGAAAAAGGCGCGTACCGGATGTGCCCAAAATCGCTGCAGTGTTTCCAGCGTCAGTGTTTCAGGCATCTCAAAGGGAAGAGGCTGCACAAAATCCGTGTGCGCTTTTCCTGACAGGCTCGCCGCAGGTAGCCATTCCCGGGCATAGCTTTGCTGTTCGCCTGGTAGATAGTTTTGCGCATCAAAGGGCATCCGGGTATGCAAACGGGTAATGTGCGCTTTTACCCTTGTCTCGCTTTGATCGCAGGTCAACAATTCGTCACCCGGCAGATAATGGCTTTGCCCAATGTAGTCCATCAGTTCTTGCACCAGCACCGACGGAAAGCGCTCGCTGTTATCCTGGATCGAGCGGCCAATGTAGCTGATGTAGAGCGTCTGCTGTGCTGAAATCAATGCTTCGAGGAACAGATAGCGGTCATCATCACGACGGCTGCGATCGCCCCGCATCGGTTTTTGACTCATTAAATCAAAGCCCAGCGGCGCAAGCTGGCGTGGATAAACGCCATCGTTCATACCCAGCAGGCACACCACTTTGAACGGAATGGAGCGCATCGGCATCAGCGTACAAATGTTAACGGGACCCGCCAGGAAGCGCTGGCTGATGCGTTCCTGATCAAGGCGCTGGGCCAGCTCATCACGTAACAGAGAGAGCGGTATAGCATCGCCGTACTCGGCCCCTAAACCTTCAGTGATAATAGCCTGCCACTGCTGTTCAATCAGCGTCATCGCCGCTTCGGTATCCGCGTCCGGCAGGAAGAAATCATTAAGCATTTCCCGACAAACAGGTAGCCACTCTTCCAGCGGTCGTTCCTGCGCTAATCCTCTACGCCACAGATTAAGCTGCATCAGCAACGAGGCCAGATGTCCTACCAGCTCGGCAATCAAACCGCTGGACTCATCGTAAGGCAATACCGATTGCCACTCGCCCTGCGCGCTTTCCATCGCGTAGCCGAGCAGCATACGCGTTAAACCAAATTGCCAGGTATGCTGACCTGTAGGCGGAAGTTCCAGTTCACGCACGTTATCGTCGTCAATTCCCCAACGAATCCCGGATTCATTGACCCATAAGCGAAGATAGCGCAACCCTTCTTCATCAATGTTGAAACGCGCCGCCAGCACGGGGACATCCAGTAACGCCAGGACATCCTCTGAGACAAAACGGCTATCCGGTAGAGACAGCAGACTAATAAAAGCCTGTAAGACGGGATGGGACTGGCGTGCCCGACGGTCGGAAATCGCATAAGGTAAGTAACGCTCGGCTGGTGCACTGCCAAAGACCGACTGAATGAATGGGCTGTAGCTGTCGATGTCCGCCACCATCACGATAATATCGCGCGGCGTCAGCGTTGGGTCCGCTTCCAGCATGGCCAACAGCCGGTCATGCAGAATTTCCACCTCGCGCTGTGGGCTATGGCAGACATGGAAAGTCACGCTGGTATCGTTCAGATCAAGCCGGCGTTTATTGTCACTACGGGAATATTCTTCCAGCGTGACGCCCGCCACGGCATGGCTTTCGAGTTCCAGAATATCCGATTGAATATTATGCAAAAGGTTGTCAGGCGTAATGTCGACAAACGCATCCAGTTCCTGACTATTTTCCAGCTCCGAAAGCAAATAAATGTAATCACGCCCCAGCTTGCCCCACGAGGCCAGCATCGGGTTGCCCACATCCTGTTCCCCATCGCTGTTAAATAATCCTTCGGCTTTCTGGTTATCACGAAACAGCGGCAGGTGCCGTTCTTCAAAGCTGTGCCGACGCTGACGCGCCATCAGCTTCGCCAGCCAGGCAGGATCTTTAATATCTCCCCAGTAGTAGCGACAAGGGTTGGTAAACAGCAGATGAATATCGATGTGCTTACCCAGCGCTTGCAATGCCTGCAAATAAACCGGCGGCAGCGCCGAAATGCCGCAAATAAAGACGCGAGAAGGCAGTCCCTGCGGGCACTCGGACGCGTTTTCCAACGTCTGAATAAATCGTTGGTATAAATTGGCACGATGCCAACGCGGCTGGCCCAACTCCGCGGTGTATTCCACCAGCGCTTTCCACAACGGTGCCTGCCAGGCCTGAGACTCGCCGAGTCCCTCAACCAGTCGCCCCGCTTCCCACTGGGTCAACCAGTCAGGGCGGTAGACTAAATACTGGTCGAAAAGGTCAGCCGCGCGCGAGGAAAGCTGAAAAAGCTTACGTTTATCGGTGTCGTCCGTCAGATAGTGGCGCAGCAATGCAAAGTCATCGCCATCCAGTAATTGCGGCAACAGCGTCATCAACTTCCAGCTCATGCTCTGTTTGCTGAACGCGCTCTCTTTCGGGATATCCGGCAGCACGCGCACAAACATATCCCAGATAAAACTCGCGGGCAGCGGAAAATCGATATTGGCGGCAATACTAAACTTCTGTGCAAGAGTCATTTGTAACCACTGCGCCATACCGGTACTTTGAACCAGGATCATCTCAGGTTCAAAGGGGTCGTCCAGCCGCTCGCGCTCAACGATAAACTCCATTAACGCTTCCAGCACATCCAGACGGTTGGAGTGGTAGACCCTTAACATAGCGACTCCTGACTACTGACGATTCGGGCAATGCAGACGCGTCATCTGACCCTGCCTGCCGAGGGGTGAAGAAATTATGACGTTGATGCTGACACATCCCGCTCTCGTTGTCTGCATTCGGTTAACCTGCCAGTTCACAGGCGATGAAAACTGGTACAGCTGGCTTTGCTGCCAGGCGTGACGCCAGAGTTGTTGATACTGGTTTCTGATAATAAAGCTGTTCATTAGCACCCGCTGGTATCCTGACAACGCGGTCACAATCATGATCATCAGTACCATTGCCAGCATCACTTCCGGCAGACTAAAGCCACGCTGACTGTTCAGGGGATCTGGCATAACGTCTGCTCCTTAAGCGGACAAAAATCGCTCCAGCCATGCGACGAGAATTCTATGTTGCCATCAATAACCGCCCCCTGACGCCATAAAAATACTCCTTCATAGTGGGCGATTAGCAGCACGAAATTATTGGTAAGCAGGCGCAGGCAAACCGCGGCATTCTGCGTGGGATCGCGCCGACACTGTACGGCGGGTTGTAAGCTCCAGGGTTGTATACGCCCCCATTCCATCGCGGATTGCACTACCGCCTGACGCTGCAGCGCCTGACTTTGTGTGACCACACGCGCAGCAAAACTAGCCTCCTGTCTGCTAACGCCTTGCAGCAGCAGACTACCGAGCGCCAGCAGCAACAGGACCATTGCCAGAGAGGATACGCCTCGCTCACGGTTCACAGGTTGAATCCCGTAACGCTGTAGACCGCTTCAACAACTTTTTGTGGTTCGTCATTGCTCACTCCACGCAAACGCAGCGTAAGAAGCGGTGAATATCCGCTAAAATTCAGCCGTTCAACCTGGAATGCCTGAATCTGGATGGTAGTCTGATCGGTCATTTTCTCCCATCCTTTTCCAGTGCAGCCGGTGGCTCCACGCAGGGTTTCCAATACCTTATCCTGTAAACGAAACCCGATAGCATCAGCCTCTTTCGCGGAACTGCTCTCCCAAACGCCGTTGCCGTTGGCATCCCAGCGTGCAATGACACAGTCCCCCTTAGCCGATATCACCAGTCCCTCTCCGACACAGTTTCCCCGGCAATATCCCGCCCGTTGAAGATGCTTCGCCACGGTGTAGGCCCGCTGCCATATTTCATCTTCCAGCGCTAACTGGCGCGTGTTACGCAGAATCTCTCGCTGTAGCGCCGGTAAAAATCGTGCTGAACTAAGTAATAAAATACTGCTAATCGCCATGGCAATGAGCACCTCCAGCAGTGAAAATCCCCGTTCGTTTACTGACATAATTTGGCCTCATCGCGCTCACAAAGCCTGATTCGCCCCCAGCCAGACACCACCACGCGCCATTCCCCTGCCGCATTTTTCAGGCGTATATGTCCGGCCCATGCCGTATTGCGCAGTCCAAAAAAAGCCAGTGAAGGCGTGATATCAGCCATTTCGACATCAGCCCAGAGTGGCGCAAATATCAACGGTGAAACAGGCTGACATGAAGCTTGTGATGTCGCTGAGCTTGCCAGACACCATGTCCCCCCTTCGCGGAGCACGTTGATGACGTGATCACGATTGCGCCAGTTAGCATCTTCACGCAGTTGCAGCAGGTAGTCCCGCACCTGGCAGGCGGTCTGCCACAGCTGCTGTTGCTGCTGCCAGCGCTGCCAACCATACAGCCCAGATGCACCAAGCACCGCGACGATCAGCATCGCAATCAGGGTTTCGAGAAGCGTGTAACCTTGTTGTTTTTTCATGTCGCCAGTATGGCGTGAGGAAAATGAATAACGAGCGGGAAATTCGGTTTCTACGGCGAGCTACGGGAAATATTTGTCGCGTTGCAGACCGTTGCACTATTTCAGGAATGTTCGCCGAGGAACGTGATTTTAGACAAAAAAAACCGACGCTCACGGGCGTCGGTTGTGTCAGCATGAAGCTGGTTAGATAGCCACCGGCGCTTTAATACCCGGGTGCGGATCGTAGCCTTCAATTTCGAAGTCTTCGAAGCGATAGTCAAAGATAGATTCAGGCTTACGTTTGATAACCAGTTTCGGCAACGCGCGAGGTTCACGGCTAAGCTGCAGATGCGTTTGATCCATATGATTGCTGTACAGGTGCGTGTCGCCACCGGTCCAGACAAAATCACCCACTTCCAGATCACACTGCTGCGCCATCATGTGTACCAGCAAAGCGTAGCTGGCAATGTTAAACGGCAGGCCGAGGAACACATCGCACGAACGCTGATACAGCTGACAGGAGAGCTTGCCATCCGCGACGTAAAACTGGAAGAACGCATGGCACGGTGCCAGCGCCATTTTATCCAGCTCGCCGACGTTCCATGCAGAAACGATAATGCGGCGAGAGTCCGGGTCATTTTTAAGCTGGTTTAACACGGTGGTGATCTGGTCAATATGGCGACCATCTGGCGTAGGCCACGCGCGCCACTGTTTACCATAAACCGGGCCTAAATTACCGTTTTCATCCGCCCATTCGTCCCAGATTGAGACGTTGTTTTCATGCAGGTAGGCAACGTTAGTGTCGCCCTGCAAAAACCACAGCAGCTCATGAATGATCGAGCGTAAATGGCAGCGTTTCGTCGTAACCAGCGGGAACCCTTCCTGCAGATTAAAACGCATCTGATGACCAAAAATGGAAAGCGTTCCGGTTCCGGTACGGTCGTTTTTCTGTGTGCCTTCATCCAGCACTTTTTGCATCAGTTCTAAATACTGTTTCATGGTTCCTCAGGAAACGTGTTGCTGTGGGCTGCGGCGGTACGCCCAAACCATCATAATAATGCCTGCGACAATCATCGGGATAGAGAGGATCTGCCCCATGCTGATGTACTGTACCCAGGTGCCAGTAAACTGCGCATCCGGCTGGCGGAAGAATTCAACGATAATACGAAACGCACCATAACCAATCAGGAACAGACCGGATACCGAGCCCATTGGACGCGGCTTACGAATGTACAGGTTGAGAATGATAAACAGCACAACACCCTCGAGCGCCATCTCATAAAGCTGTGAGGCGTGGCGCGGCAGCGAGCCGTAGGTATCAAAAATAGACTGCCATTGCGGGTTAGATTGCAGCAGTAAAATATCTTCGGTACGGGAGCCCGGGAACAGCATGGCGTACTTGAAGTTCGGGTCAACGCGTCCCCACAGCTCACCATTGATAAAGTTACCCAGACGCCCAGCACCCAGACCAAACGGAATCAGCGGGGCAATGAAATCAGAAACCTGGAAGAACGAACGTTTGGTGCGTTTGGCGAAGATAATCATCACCAGGATCACACCGATAAGCCCACCGTGGAAGGACATACCGCCGTCCCAGACGCGGAACAGATACAGGGGATTATCGAGGAATAACTCGAAGTTATAGAACAGTACGTAACCAATACGCCCACCGAGGAAAACCCCGAGGAAGCCCGCATACAGTAAGTTTTCTACTTCATTTTTGGTCCAGCCACTGCCCGGGCGATTCGCGCGGCGCGTCGCCAGCCACATCGCAAAAATAAACCCCACCAAATACATTAAGCCGTACCAGTGAAGCGCGACGGGTCCGATTGAGAAAATGACCGGATCGAAATCCGGAAAATGCAGATAGCTACTGGTCATCTGTCACCACAAGTTCTTGTTATTTCGCTGAAGTCAGACAGCAATTGATAAGCGCGCCTGCATAATGCAGGCGCTCCAAAGGTGCGAATGATAGCACAAGGGGTTAGAAGCGGATGCCGGGAAGATGTAAAAGATCTGTATAAGTAATCTTTACCCCGTAATGCCTGATGACGCTACGCTTATCAGGCCTACAATCCCCCGCGAATCAACCCCCCCATGCCGCGGCGCTCCATAAAGGCCGCTACCTGATGGCGTACCTCTGCTGCCATCTGCGCTTCCAGGCTGCGCTGCGCCAGCGTTTGCGCCTCATCAAAATCGATATGACGCAGCAGATATTTAACGCGAGCGACAGAACGACCGTTCATCGACAAATGACGGAAACCCAGGCCGATCAGAATAGCCACGCACATCGGGTCGCCCGCCATTTCACCGCACAGGCGTAAATCGATACCGCTTCTTTCGGCTTCCTGCGCAATCATCGCCAGCGCACGTAACATCCCCGGATGCAGACTGTCATAAATGCTGGCTACCCGTGTGTTGTTACGATCGACGGCCAGTATGTACTGGGTAAGATCGTTGGTTCCGACCGAGATAAAGTCAATCCGGTTTGTCAGATGCGGTAGCATGAACACCATCGACGGAACTTCCAGCATGATGCCAATGCGCGGTTTCGGGATCTCGTAACCGATCATCTCCTCCACTTCGCGTCCGGCGCGTTCAATCAAACGTCGCGCTTCGTCCACTTCATCAATGCTGGTTACCATCGGCAGCAAAATGCTGAGGTTGCCGGTTGCCGCATTGGCACGCAGCATGGCGCGAACCTGGATCAAAAAGATCTCTGGTTGATCGAGCGTTATGCGGATCCCTCGCCAGCCAAGGCACGGGTTCTCTTCACTGATCGGCATGTAGGGCAGCTGTTTATCGGCACCGACATCCAGCGTACGTAGGGTCACCGGCTTGTCGTTAAACATTTGCAGCATGCCCTGATACTGCGCAACCTGTTCTTCTTCCGAAGGAAAACCGCTTTGCAGCATGAACGGGATTTCGGTGCGATACAGGCCAATACCGTCGATCCTGCTACCCAGCTTTTCTTCATGTTCCGGGCTGAGACCCGCATTGAGCATCACCTTCACGCGCTCGCCGCTTTTCAACTGTGCTGGCTGGTTGACGTCGTCTTCCGCCAGGCGGCTCAGCTCAATTTCTTCACTGATAAGACGCTGGTATTCCTGAATCAATACCGGTTCCGGATCGACCAGCAGTTCACCGCGATAACCGTCCACCACCAGCGTGCGGCGATGCAGCACCGACGGCTGGATATCGGCCCCCATAACGGTAGGGATACCCAGCGCACGAACCATAATTGCCGCATGAGAGTTGGCTGCACCGTCCCGGACAACCACGCCGACTAACCGGTCCTGAGGAAGCTCCGCCAGCGTGGTCGCCGAAAGTTCATCCGCCACCAGCACGAAGCGTTCCGGCCAGGCATTCGGCCCCTGGATAGAGTCGTCAAGGTGGAACAGCAGACGCTGGCCGAGCGCGCGTAAATCTCCGGCCCGCTCTTTGAGGTAGTTATCGCTAAGCGCGGCAAATTGTTCGGCAAACTTTTCGATGATCGTTTTAACCGCCCACTCGGCCACCGAACCGTTATCCACTTCCGCAAACAGCTCGCGGCGCAGACGGGTATCGGAAAGCAAGTGCGAGTAAAGATCAAAGATCGCCGCCGTTTCTTTCTGCGCCCCAGCGGTAAAACGCTTGCTATAGCGGCGGAATTCGTTCGCCGCCTCTTCCAACGCACCGGTCAGTCGCTCGCGCTCAAGCACCGGATCCAGCGTTGAAGCCTGATAGACCTGCTCCATCAGCGGTAGCGTCGCATCCTGCCAGCCTTCAGCTATTGCCACGCCGGGGGCGGCAGGCAATGCACGGATGCGCGTTTGCCGGTATTGACCGAACAGCGCGTTTAGCTGCGACTGCGAAAGTATGGCCGCCATTTGCGTGGCGAGCGTGACGAGGAAAGACTCTTCACTTTCATCGTACTGACGCAGTTCACGCTGCTGCACCACCAGTACACCTAAAAGCTGGCGACGCTGAATGATCGGTACGCCTAAGAATGCACGAAAACGCTCTTCTTTTACCGAAGGAATGTATTTAAAGCTGGGATGTTTTTGCGCATCGGCGAGGTTGATAGGTTCCGCCAGCCTGCCAACCAGGCCAACGATACCTTCATCAAACGCGAGTGCGACAGTGCGACCACGTGGTTTTTTCAGTCCCCGGGTCGCCATGAGGTAATAACAACGTCGATCGTGATCGGCCAGATAAACCGAACAGACCTCTGTATCCATCGCAAGACAGATGTCGGTAACCAGTATATTCAGCGCTTCATTCAGACGCGGAGCACTGGCCACCTTTTCGACTATTTCGCGCAGGCGGGTGAGCATAATTTGCGTAGCTTAACCTCTTTTACGTCTGTACGCAGGTGTGCTTTGCGGCTTAGGAGTGCTCTCCTGAAGCGCCATGACAACACTTGCGAATTCTTTCATCACCCTGCGATAGACATCGCGTTTAAATGACACCACCTGTCGAACCGGATACCAGTAACTCACCCAGCGCCAGCCGTCGAACTCAGGTGTACTGCTGGTTTGCATATTGATTTCAGCATCGCTGCTGACCAATTGCAGAAGAAACCATTTTTGTTTCTGGCCGATACAAACCGGCTTCGTGTCCCAACGCACCAAACGTTTCGGTAACTTGTAACGCAACCAGTTACGAGTAGAAGCAAGGATCCGTACATCTTTACGACTGAGACCCACTTCTTCAAAGAGTTCCCGGTACATCGCCTGCTCTGCTGTCTCTCCTGCGTTGATCCCACCTTGTGGAAATTGCCAGGAGTGCTGACCAAATCGCCGGGCCCACATGACCTGCCCCTGGCGGTTACAAATTACTATCCCTACATTCGGGCGGTAGCCATCGTCATCAATCACCGGACTACCTCAACATAAACCTTATATACAAACGATTGTTTCACACTCCTGAGGGGCGGTAAACCACTCTGTTAAGGGTGCGATATTCTAATAACAATTGAATAACTCACAGTTAAAGGCCGAGTTATAAACAGAAGAAGGGCAAGCAAGGCGATTTTATTCACCTTTTCTGTGGATATAGTTGTGAAGAAGTACGGAATTACTATGGGAAAACCCAGAACAGTCCGAATAAGACATTTGTCACATATAAAAAATAGTCTTATATATTCATAAAGTTAAAACTGATCCACGCAGATAAACACACAGAAACGTGATGTACGTCACGCATACGATCTTCACGCTGATGAAAGATCGACCAGCGTTGGTTTTATCCACAGATTATGCCAATAAGTTAGGCACAATTTGTGTGAAAATTCGATTTTCGTCGCACGTCAAGGCTGTAAATTGAAACAGTAGTGGGGGTTTTTCACAGTTATCCCATCTTTCTGTGGATAACATGGTGTAAGATCCTGTTCATTGTCAGTGACCAGAATTGGAAAACCCGCTTCGCTGTTGCGCAACTCTGCGAACGTGAATCTAAAAACCAATATAAATCATATAATTGAATAAAGCATGTGGAAAAAGATAAACTCTGTCCACACGGTATAAAATCATTGCTCATTTTTTCACCTAAGGGTTAACCCGATGCCAGAACTCCGTCCGTTGCTTTCTCCCCCTGAATCTGAAGCCCAGTTGCTGAGCCAGGCACAACAGCTTTCGGGCTACGCGTTGGGAGAATTAGCGGCAATGGCGGGAATCGTTACGCCGAAGGATCTTAAGCGCGATAAAGGCTGGATTGGCGTGCTACTGGAAATCTGGCTCGGTGCCAGCGCGGGCAGTAAACCAGAGCAGGATTTTGCGGCGCTGGGCGTGGAGCTGAAAACGATCCCTGTGGACAGTCTTGGCAGACCGCTGGAAACCACCTTTGTGTGCGTGGCACCGTTAACCGGCAATACCGGCGTCACCTGGGAAACCAGCCATGTACGGCACAAACTCAAACGCGTTCTGTGGATCCCGGTAGAAGGCGAACGCAGCATTCCGCTGGCTGAGCGCCGCGTCGGCTCTCCCCTGCTGTGGAGCCCGAATGAAGAAGAGGACCGGCAATTGCGTCTGGACTGGGAAGAATTAATGGACATGATTGTGTTAGGTCATGTCGAACACATCACCGCTCGCCATGGGGAAGTACTGCAACTGCGTCCTAAAGCCGCCAACGCCCGCGCACTTACCGAGGCCATTGGCGCCCACGGCGAACCCATCCTGACCCTGCCCCGCGGTTTTTACCTGAAAAAGAACTTCACCCGCGCATTGCTTGAGCGGCATTTCTTATTCCAGGCGCAATAGCCTCCTCCGGCCTTTCACCCGCCGCGTTACGGGCCTATAATTACCGCTTCTTTTTTTTGGCAGGACTTTGTTCGATGTTATTTGCATGGATAACCGATCCTAACGCCTGGCTTGCGCTCGGTACGCTGACGCTGCTGGAGATCGTTCTTGGGATCGACAATATTATTTTCCTTTCTCTGGTTGTAGCCAAACTCCCGACAGCGCAACGCAATCATGCCCGACGTATTGGGCTGGCGGCGGCGATGATCATGCGTCTGGCACTGCTGGCTTCTATCGCCTGGGTAACGCGACTGACAAACCCGCTATTCGAGTTGTTTGGCGAGGCGATATCAGCACGCGACCTGATCCTTCTGCTGGGGGGATTGTTCCTGATCTGGAAAGCCAGCAAGGAGATCCACGAATCCATTGAAGGTGAGGAAGAGGGGCTGAAAACCCGCGTATCTTCTTTCCTGGGCGCAATTGTGCAGATCATGTTGTTAGACATTATCTTCAGCCTGGATTCCGTAATTACTGCGGTTGGCCTGTCTGACCATCTGTTTATTATGATGGCGGCGGTGGTGATTGCCGTAGGTGTGATGATGTTTGCTGCTCGCCCAATTGGTGAGTTTGTCGATCGCCACCCTTCGGTAAAAATGCTGGCGCTCTCGTTTCTGATTCTGGTCGGTTTTACGCTGATTCTGGAAAGTTTCGACGTCCACGTTCCGAAAGGATATATCTATTTCGCCATGTTCTTCTCTATCGCGGTAGAGACCCTGAACCTGTGGCGTAATAAAAAAAATCCGCTCTGATGAAATCCATCGCTCCCCGCAAGGGGAGCGAATGCCCGCCACACCTACCTCTTCTCACAGTTTAAGATTTTACTGCTTTCACCCTGCACAACTTCGCGTTATTACTAAACTATTGTCAGACGCAGGCCATGTGAGGATAAGCAGATGAAAAAATGGGCAGTTTTGATTTCCGCCGTAGGACTGGCTTTTGCCGTTTCCGGATGCAGCAGCGATTATGTAATGGCGACAAAAGATGGTCGAATGATCCTGACCGATGGAAAACCAGAAATTGACGATGATACCGGTCTGGTGAGCTATCACGACCAGCAGGGCAATGCGATGCAGATTAACCGCGATGATGTGTCCCAAATCATTGAACGCTGATGGTTGAGGTCAGCAGCGCGCTGGCCTTAACAATTTTACTTCCCTTTTTCGCTTCCCTCAGCCATTTTTATAATCCTTATGTCGTGATTATAAAAAGGAAACGGCTATGCAATATCACCGTATACCCCACAGCTCGCTGGAAGTCAGTACACTGGGGCTGGGCACAATGACGTTTGGTGAACAAAACAGCGAAGCCGACGCACATGCACAGCTCGATTATGCCGTAGCACAGGGCATTAATTTGATCGACGTTGCCGAGATGTATCCGGTACCGCCGCGTCCTGAAACCCAGGGTCTCACCGAAACCTACGTAGGTAACTGGCTCGCCAAACACGGCAGCCGAGAAAAGCTGATCGTCGCTTCTAAAGTCAGTGGACCATCACGCAACAACGACAGCGGCATCCGCCCGAATCAGGCGCTGGATCGTAAAAATATCCGTGAAGCGCTGCACGACAGCCTGAAAAGACTGCAAACCGATTACCTGGATCTGTATCAGGTTCACTGGCCGCAGCGCCCGACCAACTGCTTTGGTAAGTTAGGCTACAGCTGGACAGACTCCGCGCCGGTCGTTTCCCTGCTGGATACGCTGGACGCGCTGGCCGAGTTTCAGCGCGCCGGGAAAATTCGTTACATCGGCGTTTCTAATGAAACCGCGTTTGGCGTGATGCGCTATCTGCACCTGGCGGACAAACACGATCTGCCACGCATCGCCACCATCCAGAACCCATACAGCCTGCTGAACCGCAGCTTTGAGGTTGGACTGGCAGAAGTGAGCCAGTATGAAGGCGTTGAGCTGCTGGCCTACTCTTGCCTGGGCTTCGGTACATTAACCGGGAAATACCTGAACGGCGCGAAACCTGCCGGTGCACGCAATACGCTGTTTAGCCGTTTCACGCGCTACAGCGGCGAGCAGACGCAGAAAGCCGTTGCGGCCTATGTGGATATCGCGAAACGCCATAATCTGGATCCTGCGCAAATGGCGCTGGCATTCGTGCGTCGTCAGCCGTTTGTCGCCAGCACTTTGCTGGGCGCCACGACCATGGAACAACTAAAAACCAACGTTGAAAGTCTGCATCTGGAGTTGAGCGAGGAAGTGCTGGCAGAGATTGAAGCGGTGCATCAGGTGTATACCTATCCTGCACCTTAACAGTTAGCGCCTGATGGCGCTGCGCTTATCAGGCCTACAGACAGCGTTCCCTGTAGGCCTAGTTGCAACAGCATATAACAGACTAATGGCGGCGCTGCCAAATCCACAGCGCCGCAATCGCCAGCGCAAACAGCGCACCGAACCCAATACCAATCGCTACCGCCGGAATCCCCACCAGCACCGCCAGTGAGTAAATACCCAACATCAACAGCATCGCGCTGTTTTCACCCAGGTTTTGCACCGCAATCGCATTACCTGCGCCGACGCTTTTCTTACCCCGCTCCTGCAGTAACGCATTCAGCGGCACCACAAAGAACCCACCACACACGCCGATAAGCAGCAGCAACGCGTAGGCCGGAAGCAGCGCATGTTGCAGAGAGAAAATCAGCACCACGATGCCAATCAGGATCCCTGCAGGCATACAGCGCGACACGGTTTCCAGCGTCACCAGCTTCGCTGCCGCACCCGCACCGACCACAATCCCGATCGCTACCATGGCATTGAGGTAGGTCGGCGTGGCGTTATCGGTGATGCCGAGCGCCACCGGGACCCACAGCACCAGCAGAAAACGCAGCGTAACGCCCGCCCCCCAGAAAAGGCTGGTTCCCACCAACGAGAAGCGTGTTTCACCGTTGCGCCACAGCGAAGAGGCGGCGCAGAAGAAACTGCGCGTCATTTTCCCCAGATGCCAGGACTGGCCAGGGCGAGCCGCGGCCAGTTTCGGGATATACAGGTTAGCCACCACTGCGCCAGCATAGGCCAGCGCACAGGCAGAAAGCGCGGCAATCACGTGCCAGTCGGCCAGAACGCCGCCGGCGACAGATCCGAGCAGAATCGCGGCAATGGTGGAAGCTTCCATCAGGCCGTTGGCTTTCACCAGTTTATCGCCGGTAGTCAGTTCACCGAGAATGCCATACTTGGCCGGTGAATATGCCGCCGCGCCGATCCCCACCAGCGTATACCCGATAAACGGATTAATGCCGAAGCAAATACTCGCCGCACCCAGCAGTTTCAGAGCGTTCGCAAACATCATCACTCTGCCTTTGGCAAAGCTATCCGCCACCTGTCCAACAAACGGCGCAAACAGAATGTAAGCGCCCACAAACACCATTTGCAGGATAGGCTGACTCCAGTCCGGATAAAATTGCTCCTTCAGCAACGCCAGCGTAGCAAACAGCAACGCGTTATCGCCAAACGCCGACAGAAACTGCGCGGCGATAACGGACATCATCCCTTTGGACCAGATTGACGTGTTAGTGTGCACTGACTCACTCATGTTGTTTTTCCGGCTCATCGACCCAGCTTTTCAGCGTAACAAAATCCGGCTTACCGCTGCCGAGTAATGGGAGTTGCTTCTGGTGGCGAATATCACGCGGTACAGCAAGTTCAGGTACGCCGTGCGCCCGCGCATACTGCTGTAGTTTTTCACGCGTGAGTTCGCTATCGGTGGTAAACAGCACCAGCGCCTCACCTTTGCTGGCATCACTCTTGATCGCCGTGGCGTGCATTTTGTCTGCTGATACCGCCAACGCCAGTTGCTCAACCATTTCCAGCGACACCATCTCTCCGGCAATTTTAGCAAAACGCTTGGCGCGCCCCTGAATCTGTACAAAGCCGTTTTCATCAAAGCGCACGATGTCTCCGGTGTCATACCAGCCGCGCTCAATCTCACCTTGCGCATTCTCTGCCGTCGGCACTTCCAGCACCCCAGGTTTTTCGACGCGCAAATAGCCGCTCATAATATTAGGGCCTTTCAGCTGTAAACGCCCACCGTCCTCAATTCCCGGAACGGCCAACAGTCGAGCATCCATACCAGGCAAGATACGCCCTACCGTTCCCGATTTTGCCGCCATCGGTACGTTAATCGACACAACCGGCGCACATTCCGTCACCCCATAGCCCTCAAGGACGCGCAGGCCAAATTTCTCCTGCCACAGTTGCTTTGTGCTGTCCTGCAGTTTTTCCGCTCCCGCAACCACATAGCGCAGGCGATGGAAATCGTATGGATGCGCGAAACGCGCGTAGTTGCCGAGGAACGTTGACGTACCAAACAACACGGTGCAGTTCCGGTCGTATACCAGCTCTGGCACAATGCGGTAATGCAGCGGGCTGGGATAAAGAAACACTTCTGCGCCAGTCAGTAGCGGCGTGAATAATCCCACCGTCAGGCCAAAGGAGTGGAACAGCGGCAGCGCCGACATAAAGCGGTCATCGGCGGTGAAATCGGCAATCGTTTTAATCTGCTCAACGTTCGCCAGAATGCTTTTATGACTGTGAACCACGCCTTTCGGATGGCCTTCTGAACCGGAGGTAAAGAGGATCACCGCAGCGTCTTCAGGCTGCTGCTTCACCTGCGCCAGATGCGGTGCCAGCAAATGTGAGAAAATCCACAGCTTATCGCCAAAGGTCACATCAGCTTTCAAGTCTTCCAGATAAACCCAACGCACCTGGGTAAGCTGTTCCGGTAAATGCCAGAGTTTGCCTTTATCGAGAAACTGTCGGGATGTGAAGATCGTTTTAATTTCAGACGCAGTTATGGCGCTGGTTAATCCTTTCACACCCGCGGTGTAGTTCATCATGGCCGGAATGCGTCGACGCGCAATGGCGCCAAAAATGACCGCCGCGCTGATTCCCGCATTTGGCAGCATCAGGCCGATTTTTTCACCTTCGACGCTGTATTTTTCCAGAATACGCGCGACAAACAGCGTTTTCGTCAGCAGTTTACGGTAGCTGTCCGGAGTGAAATTAATATCTTCAATGCAGTTTTTGCCTGCGCCAAAACGGTATTTCGCCGCCAGCAGCGACTCGTAGAGCGTCTCACGCGGACGAACCGCCATGCGTGCTTCCATCATAATTTGATGCAGCATCTCTCCGGCGATTTTACGGCGATCGCGAGCTCGCGGTGCTTCCGGCATCGGCAGTTGTGTCGGCGGTAGGATGTGTAAGCGGATGCGCGGGAAGAATCGCTGTTTAACCAAACCTTTCAGGCGGCTAAAGCGGGAAAGCTCTGCGCCCTCAATGCGCACAGGTACGACCGTCGCTCCCGACTTAGCGGCGACAAACCCGGCACCGTCATAGATTTTCATTAACGAGCCGGTGGTCGAAATACGCCCTTCCGGAAAGATAACCACCGGGCGGCCCTGTTCGACCAGACGAACCAGATGTTTAATCGACATCGGTTTGGTTGGATCTAACGGTACGAAATCAATCAGCGGGGTTAGCCAGCGCATATACCATTGCTGGCTGATCGAGGTGTAAACAGCGAAGACGGGACGAATCGGTAAAAAGAGCGCCAACAGGATGCCGTCTATAAATGAGACATGGTTGGGAGTGATTAGAACGCGTTCTCCCTGTAGCGCGCTGACATCGCCCGTGACGCGAACGCGGAAAAGCACGCGAAACAGATTACGAAAAAAGCCAAATAGCATCTCAACTCCCTGTGCCATTAATTATATAAACATCAATGGTGGGAGAGTATACGAGTTGGGGAATAGGCGCGACAGGTAACTGTTAAATACAATCCGAAAAAAAACCTGCGCATCCGCGCAGGTTGGTGCAAGAGACAGGTACGAAGTGCGTACCGAATAATCTCACCAATCAATACCTCTGGGATCTTGATTGTGGTCGTCAGCAGCCAGATACGCCAGTGCGAAAACGCAAAGGAATGAACCCAAATGCAACGAGTTGTGTAAATTATCGGTTACTGTTACAGATAAGCTGAAGGTAAAAAAAAACCTGCGCATCTGCGCAGGCTGGTGTAATTCTAGTGATCAACCCGAAAGTTGATTTCACCTATCAATACCTCTGGGATCTCAACTCTAGCAATCTGCTCAGTTCCCTCACCAGCGAACAATCGCAACAGCACATCGCAAAGTGTAAGCAAAAATTAGCATTTTCTATTTTCTGTCTTACTTCGCTCGTGTGCGCTCACATTTGCGACGTTCTGACGGGCAATCTGCTTGAACAGCCAGCCATTTTCCGTAACACTGACGGAATGTAAGCGTTTACCCACAACAGGTACTATCATGGCGACCATAAAGGATGTAGCCCGACTAGCAGGTGTATCAGTCGCCACCGTTTCTCGAGTGATTAATGATTCCCCTAAAGCCAGCGAAGCATCGCGCCTGGCTGTAACGAGTGCAATGGAATCACTCAGCTACCACCCCAACGCCAATGCGCGTGCGCTGGCACAACAATCCACAGAGACCATCGGTCTGGTAGTTGGTGATGTGTCCGATCCATTCTTTGGGGCAATGGTTAAAGCTGTCGAGCAGGTGGCCTATAACACCGGTAATTTTTTGCTGATTGGCAACGGCTACCATAACGAACAGAAGGAACGACAGGCGATTGAACAGCTCATTCGCCACCGCTGCGCAGCCCTTGTTGTCCACGCAAAAATCATCCCGGATGCTGAGCTGGCATCACTAATGAAGCAAATCCCTGGCATGGTATTAATTAACCGAATTCTGCCAGGATTCGAACAACGCTGCGTTGCCCTTGATGACCGTTTCGGCGCATGGCTCGCGACCCGCCACCTCATTCAACAGGGCCATACGCGCATTGGCTATCTGTGCTCCAATCACACAATCTCAGATGCGGAAGATCGTCTGCAAGGCTATTACGACGCGCTGGCAGAGAGCAATATACCGGTCAGCGATCGCCTGGTAACGTTTGGTGAACCGGATGAAAGCGGCGGTGAACAGGCGATGACCGAGTTACTTGGTCGTGGCAAAAACTTCACTGCGGTAGCCTGCTACAACGACTCAATGGCGGCTGGTGCCATGGGCGTATTAAATGATAACGGCATTGATGTACCGGGAGAAATCTCGCTGATTGGTTTTGATGATGTGCTGGTTTCTCGCTACGTGCGCCCGCGTCTGACCACGGTACGCTATCCGATCGTGACGATGGCAACCCAGGCTGCCGAACTGGCGCTCGCGCTGGCGGAGAAGCGCCCCGTGCCTGAAATTACCCACGTTTTTAACCCAACTCTGGTGCGTCGCCATTCCGTTTCGACGCTGACAGAGCCGGGGAATTCATCGTCAAACGATTAACCAGGATAGCGTTATGACTACGATGTTGGACGTTTCACGACGCGCAGGCGTCTCAAAAGCGACCGTTTCGCGCGTACTGAATGGCACGGGTCAGGTAAAAGAGAGCACGCGCCAGAAAGTGTTTAAGGCCATGCAGGCACTTGATTATCGGCCTAATTTTTTAGCACGATCTTTGGCAAACCGCACCAGCAACAGCATTGGTCTGGTGGTTTCTACATTTGATGGATTCTACTTTGGCCGGCTGCTGCAACAGGCTTCACGCCAGACGGAATCTCACGGCAAGCAGTTGATCGTCACCGACGGACACGACACACCAGAGCGTGAGCAGGAAGCCGTGCAAATGCTGGCGGACAGGCAGTGCGACGCCATTATTCTCTATACCCGCTATATGAGTGAAAAAGAGATAATGTCGCTGATGAACAGCATCGCTATGCCCTTGCTGGTCATCAACCGTGATGTAAGCCAGGCCCGCGATCGCGCGATTTTCTTTGAACAGGAAGACGCGGCCTATCAGGCGGTCAATTATCTTATCTCCCAGGGCCATAGCGATATTGCTTGTATCACTGTGCCAGGCCATACCCCGACCGGTAAATCCCGCCTGATGGGGTATCGTAAAGCGCTGGAAAAAAACGGTATTCCCTGGGATCCCGACAAGGTCAAATACGGCGACTCCACGATGACACGAGGCTATGAAGCCTGTCGTGAACTGCTGGAGGAAGGGGTGAAATTCAGCGCACTGTTCGCCTGTAACGATGACATGGCATTGGGCGCATCAAAAGCGTTACATCAGGCCGGGCTGAGGATCCCAACGGACGTCTCACTGTTTGGTTTTGATGATGCACCCAGCGCCAAATGGCTGGAGCCGGGGCTGTCTACCGTTTATCTGCCGATTGATACCATGATAACCACGGCAATCGACCAGGCTATCCGGCTGGCCAACGGCGAGAGCGTCGAGCCAATCCCACCGTTTACCGGCAAACTGGTACTACGTGACTCAGTAACGCTCGGGCCGTATTTTAAGTAATTAAATGCCGGATGGCGGCACAAGTGCCTTATCCGGCCAACAGCGCCCACAGTTAATTTCGTAGGCCGGATAAACGTAGCGCCATCCGGCATTTCACCACGCTGTAATCAGATTAATTCCAGCGCTAACAGCTCATCAATGGTCTGGCGACGGCGAATCAGCCGCGCCACGCCGTTATCGAACAAAACCTCCGGCAGCAGAGGACGGCTATTGTAGTTTGACGACATAGACGCGCCGTACGCCCCGGTATCATGCAAGACCAGATAATCACCCGGCACCACCGCAGGCAACAGACGGGTTTCCACATTTCCGCCCTCCTGCTGGGTAAACACGTCGCCAGATTCGCACAGCGGCCCGGCCACCACGGTTTCCCGTTGCGGGGCGTGTTCCAGAGACCGACCATCCCCAGCCAGCGCGGAGATATGGTGATAGCTGCCGTACATCGCCGGGCGCATCAGATCGTTGAAGCCCGCATCGATCAGCACAAAGTGACGGCTACCCATCTCTTTTACGCTGCGTACCTGTGCTACCAGCACGCCGGCTTCCGCGACCAGAAAACGACCCGGCTCAATCTCAAGCGCGACCGGATGCCCCAGGTATTTAGCAATCTGCTCACGTGCAGCGTTCCACAATCCAAAGTAGTGATCGGTATCGATCGCCTCTTCACCTTCGCGATACGGGATTGATAAACCGCCGCCCGCAGAGATCGCCTCCAGATCCTGATCAAATTCAATCACCTGACGCACCATCGCACCGCACACCTGCTCCAGATGCGCGTAGTCCACACCGGAGCCAATATGCATATGAATCCCCACCAGCTTCAGCTTGTAGCGCTGAATCACCTCCAGCGCCGCGGGAAGATCGCTATACCAGATCCCGTGCTTGCTGTTTTCGCCGCCGGTATTGGTTTTCTGACTGTGTCCATGCCCAAAGCCAGGGTTTACGCGTAGCCACACGCGATGGCCCGGCGAGACCTGACCCAGTTGTTCCAGCATATCCACTGAACCGGCATTTACCGGAATGCTCAATTCATGCACCCGGGCGAGCGTCGCGTCATCGATCATATCGGCGGTAAAGACTATCTCATCTTTTCCTGGCTCAAAGCCCGCAGCCAGCGCACGTTCAATTTCGCCCAGCGAGACGGAATCCACCTTCACGCCCTGCTCGCGCATCAGGCGCAGAATATGAATATTCGAGCATGCCTTCTGGGCAAAACGCACCACGTCAAACTGGCTCAGTTTGGCAATCTGCGCGCGGATAATCTGCGCATCATAGACCCACACCGGGCAGCCGAATTCGGCAGGCAGGCGCAGCAGGTTGTCGGCGGTCAGGTCAGTGTCTGTGTTGTTGAGTGGGCGTGGCATGGTGTGCTCCGGTATTGGCTTTTTTATGATTACGCCACAGCCCGAAAAGAATAAAAAATATCGTTTTATCGTGAGTCTATGCAAAAATGATATGGATTGGTTCATTCGAGGATTGCCCATGCCCGCCGTTAACCTGCGACACATCGAAATTTTTCACGCCATCATGACGGCAGGCAATCTGACGGAAGCCGCGCGCATGCTACATACCTCGCAGCCCACCGTCAGTCGGGAACTGGCCCGATTCGAGAAAGTACTGGGATTAACGCTGTTTGAACGCACGCGTGGCCGGCTGCACCCAACCGTGCAAGGGTTACGTCTGTTTGAAGAGGTGCAACGTTCGTGGTATGGCCTGGACAGAATTGTGAGCGCCGCCGAAAGCCTGCGCGAGTTTCGCCAGGGCGAATTGTCGATTGTTTGCCTGCCGGTATTCTCACAGTCCTTTTTACCACCACTGCTGCAGCCATTCCTCGCACGCTATCCGCAGGTCAATATTCAGATAGTGCCGCAGGAGTCACCGCTGCTGGAAGAGTGGCTGTCGGCGCAGCGCCACGATCTGGGGTTAACGGAAACGCTGCATACGCCAGCCGGAACAAAACGCACCGAATTGCTGGCGCTGGATGAAGTGTGTGTGCTGCCCCAGGGGCATCCGCTGACTAAGAAAGCGGTGTTAACGCCGCAGGATTTTCAGGGGGAAAACTACATCAGCCTGTCACGGACCGACAGTTACCGTCAGCTACTGGATAGCCTGTTTAATGAGCACCAGGTGAAGCGCCGTATGGTGATTGAAACCCATAGCGCCGCTTCAATTTGTGCAATGGTGCGGGCAGGCGTGGGGATCTCGGTGGTAAACCCACTGACCGCGCTGGATTACGCCAGTAGCGGGGTCGTCATCCGCCGCTTCAGTATTTCGGTACCCTTTACGGTCAGCCTGATTCACCCACTTCATCGCCCCGCCTCGGCGCTGGTTGATGCTTTTACGGCGCATCTTCAGGACCATCTACCAAGTCTTATTGACCCGCTGGAGGCTATTTTGCATCCACAACCGAAAGCATAAATGCCACCGCATCTTGCGCATGGATTGCCGCGGTGTCGAAAACCGGTAGTGGGCTTCGCTCGGTGGGAACCAGCAGACCAATCTCGGTACAGCCAAATATCACCCCTTGCGCCCCCTGTTTCGCTAACTGGTTAATGACGCTCAGGTAATAGTCGCGGGAGGACTCGCTGAATTCACCGAGACACAGCTCATCGAAAATAATTTGGTTTATTTTCTGACGGTCATCAGCGTCAGGAATCAGCGTGCTAATGCCAAATTCAGTCTGTAAACGCCCGCGATAAAAATCCTGCTCCATGGTGTAACGCGTGCCCAGTAGCGCCACATTGCGCATCTGCTGCTTTTGTATCGCCCGACCCGTCGCATCGGCAATATGCAGGAATGGCACATCACAGGCGGCTTCAATCGCCTCAGCAACCTTGTGCATGGTGTTGGTACACAGCACAATCCCTTCCGCACCCGCCTGCTGTAACCCCAGCGCCGCCTGCGCCAGAATATCGCCTGCTTTATCCCACTCACCGCGACTCTGGCACAACTCAATCTCATGAAAATCCACGCTGTGCAGCAGGATCTGCGCTGAATGCAGGCCGCCCAGGCGCTGTTTTACCCCTTCATTAATGAGTCGATAATAAGGAATGGTAGATTCCCAGCTCATACCGCCTAACAGACCGATCGTTTTCATCATTTCCCCTGACTCGTTGTTGTCTCTCCAGTGAACCAAAGATGTGATCAACTTTCCACATATGTTGGCGTGCATTTCTTTTTTTAATTTTCTGATATAGGTTTAATGAAACATTGTTTTAATTAATTACAGGAAGGCCGGATGTTTATTTTTCATAAAGAGACCACACTTGACGATCTGGGCAATGGCGTTACCCGGCGCATTCTTGCTCACGACGGTAACATGATGGCGGTTGAGGTGAACTTCGAGCAAGGCGCGATAGGCCCGATGCACAATCATCCGCACGAGCAGCTGACTTACGTGTTGTCCGGTGAGTTTGAATTTACCATCGGCGAAGAAAAGCATGTCGTTAGGGCGGGCGATACCCTGTATAAACAACCCAACATTATGCATGGCTGCGTCTGTTTAAAACCGGGAACGCTGCTGGATACCTTTACGCCCATACGCGAAGATTTTCTACACGGGTAAAGCGCTAAATAAAAAAGCCGGGTATCGCTTACCCGGCTTACATGAGACGTCATCCGACACTCCGTCTCAACATTTACACCCCAATATCTCTTAACTTCTCACCTGCCATCAGCTTACGTTCGATATGCTCAAGCGTGACGTTTTTGGTTTCTGGAATCAGCCAGAACGTAATACCGATAAACACGACGTTCAGCGCAGTATATAGCCAGAACGTACCGGCGGCGCCAATGCTATCGAGCAGCGTCAGGAACGTTGCACCAATGATCATGTTCGACACCCAGTTGGTGGTGGTGGAGCAGGTAATACCAAAATCACGGCATTTCAGCGGCTGAATTTCCGAACACAGGATCCACACCACCGGCGCGGCGCTCATCGCATAGCCTGCAATACACATCATCGTCATGCCAACTGACAGCCAGGATAGTCCACTGGAAGCCGTGCCGTTATCAAACTGCATCAGGCAATATCCGAGCACCAGCGTCCCGATGGCCATTACGCTGAAACCAATTTTCAACGCCGGTTTACGTCCTGCTTTGTCGACCGTGAAGACGGCAATAAAGGTAGCGAACATAAACGTTAAGCCAACCACCAGCGTGGCAATCATCTGCTGCTCTGTGGTGGTAAAACCCGCCATTTTGAAAATGCGCGGCGCGTAATACATGATGATGTTCATCCCGGTGAACTGCTGCATCGCCTGCAGTAACATCCCAAGAAAAACTGCGCGGCGCACGTTACGGTTAATTTTAAACAGCGCCCAACCACCCTGCTTCAGCTTCAAGCTTTCACGGATTTCGTTCAGCTCATCGCGGGCCTTTTCTGACGTATCGCGCAGCATGCGCAATACTTCTTCTGCTTCAATGTGGCGACCTTTTTCCGCCAGCCAGCGCGGGCTGTTGGGCAGGAACACAACCAGAATAATCAGCAATACAGCCGGAAGAGCCAGCACGCCCAGCATAGCGCGCCAGTTACCGCTGTAGCTGAACGCGGTATCAGACAAAAAGGCCAGAACGATGCCCAACGTCACCATCAGCTGATACATACTGATCATCTTGCCACGCACGTTTTCGCTGGCCATTTCAGAGAGATAGAGCGGTGCGGTGTAAGAGGCGATCCCCACCGCAACGCCCAGTACCACGCGGGCAAAAATGAGCATTTCTACGCTGGAGGCAAACGCCGAGCCCAGAGATCCGACGACGAAAAGGATCGCCCCCGCCATCAGACTGTATTTACGTCCCAGGCGGAATGACAGCCAACCGTTAAACAGCGCACCAATTGCCGCGCCCAGCATCATGCTGCTGACCACCCACTCCTGCAGGCGGCTGGTCAACACAAAGTGATCGGTGATGAAAGGCAACGCCCCGGCAATCACGCCAATATCCAGGCCGAATAACAACCCTGCGACAGCCGCAGAGATAGAAACAAACATATTCATACGTCGCGTATCGCGCACTGGGCGCGGCGCTAAAGCAGCATCATTATTTATTGAGACCATTTTTTCCTGCCAGATACAGAGTAACCATGCCATTGAAAGTAAGGGATCCCTTGCAGGAAGCGTCAGGCGGGAAACGGCAAAAACATGGATTAAATAGCTACACCACATCGTTATGTGATGGATATTCCAATTTTAAAATTTACCGACAATCACTCAATTAAATTTAATTTATTGATATTAAAGAATATTAAAAACAATAAATTGATACGCATGAAATTTAATATGGAATAATTTATAACCACAATATGGATTTTAATGATTCAAAAGTAAAAAAAACCCTGCCATTTAGCAAGGTTTGTTGGCTCTGGAAAGCAATTAACGCGCCAGCCAGCCGCCGTCTACCGCAACGGTATAGCCGTTGATATAGTCAGATGCGCTGGACGCCAGGAACACGACAGGCCCCATCAGGTCGCTCGGCAGACCCCAACGCCCCGCCGGAATACGATCGAGGATTTCTGCGCTACGCTGCTCATCAGCACGCAGCTGTTGAGTGTTATTCGTCGCCATGTAACCCGGTGCAATCGCGTTGACGTTGATGTTATGTTTTGCCCACTCGTTCGCCATCAGACGGGTAACACCCATTACACCGCTTTTAGACGCGGTGTAAGACGGCACGCGGATCCCGCCCTGGAAGGAAAGCATAGAGGCGATGTTGATAATTTTACCGCCGTTACCCTGGGCGATAAAGTGCTTCGCCGCGGCCTGAGACATAAAGAACACGCTCTTAATGTTCAGGTTCATCACGTCATCCCAGTCTTTTTCGCTGAAGTCGATCGCATCGTCACGACGGATAAGACCCGCGTTGTTGACCAGAATATCGATATGGCCGAATTCTGCCACTGCGCGCTCCAGCAGCGCCGGAATACCGTCGATTTGACGCAGATCGGCGGTCAGGCTTAAAAAACGGCGGCCCAGTGCGGTCACACGTTCGATGGTTTCTGTCGGTTCAACAATGTTGATACCGACGATATGGCAGCCCGCTTCCGCCAGGCCCAGCGCCATACCCTGACCCAGACCGGTGTCACAACCGGTCACAACGGCGACTTTACCTTCAAGAGAGAATGCATTCAAAATCATTGTAAATCCTTAATTTTTATAATGCCCGCCGCAGCAGGCACGGCTGTCGCCCGCAACTAGCGCAGATCTTTTACTGCAACATGGTCCATATCATCAAAGACCTGGTTTTCGCCTACCATGCCCCAAATGAACGTATACGCTTTTGTGCCGACACCGGAGTGAATAGACCAGCTTGGAGAAATCACCGCCTGCTCGTTGTGCATCACAATATGACGCGTTTCCTGAGGCTGCCCCATCATGTGGAATACGCAGGTATCTTCTTCCATATTGAAGTAGAAATAGACTTCCATACGACGTTCATGGGTATGACACGGCATGGTGTTCCACAGGTTACCCGGTGCCAGTTCAGTCAGACCCATGCTCAACTGGCAGGTTTCCAGAACATCCGGCACAAAGTATTTGTTGATGGTACGACGGTTACTGGTGAGGTTATCGCCCAGCGTCACTGGCGCAACGTCTGCAGGCGTGACTTTCTTAGTTGGGTAAGTCGTGTGGGCCGGCGCGCAGTTGTAGTAAAACTTCGCCGGTTTTGTCGTATCAATACTGGCGAATACCACCTCTTTTGCCCCTTTTCCGACGTACAGCGCGTCGCGATGACCAATTTCATAGCACTGACCGTCAACGGTAATCGTGCCCGGGCCGCCGATATTGATCACACCCAGCTCACGACGTTCGAGGAAATAGGTTACGCCCAGCTGTTTGCCGACTTCGCCACCCACAGAGACGGTTTTGGCCACTGGCATAATGCCGCCAACAATGATGCGGTCGATGTGGCTGTAGACCATGGTGTATTCATCTGCGACAAACACTTCTTCGACCAAAAACTCATTACGCAGCCCCTGAGTGTCCAGGGTTTTCGCATGCGCACTATGGATGCTTTGTCTTACGTCCACATTTACCTCCAGTGATAAATTGACCGTGAATGCTTAAACGAATAGCAAAACGCTGTTCCGTTTTATCTTATGCACTCATGATATTCCTCCCTGAATGTGTTTTCAATTATAAATAAAACGATGTTTCACTTTTTTCGCATCTTATTATCAAAAGTGTAAGTGCGATCACGCTAGCGCGTATGAATAGCGAAATGGACTTTAATAAAATGATTGAATAACAATACGATAAATTTATTTATTCATTAGGGGCGGGGATAAAAAATGGAAAATTCAGCCGAGATGATCAGTCGAAAAGACACCTTTTCTAACAAAGTGCGCAGTTAATCACATGAAATGAAACAATGTTTTGATAAGTTAACTTTGTTTAGAGTGTATGTTTCTGTAACTGGCCTTGCCCTCCTGCTGGAGGGCTTTTTTACAGGTGCAGGGAAACTCTTAGAAAGGCGTTTAAGACGGTAAATGTAAGATCGTTAATCTCGTTCGATAGCGAGCGCCACCCCCTGACCACCACCGATACACAGCGTTGCCAGGCCCTTATGCGCCCGACGCTTCACCATTTCATGCACCAGCGAAACCAGAATTCGGCAGCCAGATGCGCCAATCGGGTGACCGAGCGCAATGGCTCCGCCGTTAACATTCACCCGCCGTTCATCCCACTCCAGCATTTTCCCAACGGATAATGCCTGCGCGGCGAAGGCCTCATTAGCTTCGATAAGATCAACATCAGCCAGTTGCCAGCCCACACGCTCAAGGCAGCGGCGCGTCGCATACACTGGCGCAATCCCCATGAGCGCAGGGTCGACCCCGACGCTGGCAAAGGCGCGAATACGGGCCAGTACAGGTAAGTTCAACTCTTGCGCCTTGGCCTCGCTCATCATCATCACCGCAGCGGCGCCGTCATTGATGGATGACGCGTTACCTGCCGTTACCGAACCGAGCCTGTCAAAGGTAGGATCCAGACGCGCCAGCCCTTCGGCGCTGGCATCGGTACGCGGCTGCTCGTCGGTATCCACCACCAATGATTGCCCATTACGCTGTGTTACCACCGGCACGATTTCATCTTTAAAGCGTCCAGCATCAATTGCCATCCGCGCTTTGTGCTGCGAGTGCAGCGCGTAGGCATCCTGCAATTCGCGGCTAATGCCGTATTCTCGCGCCAGGTTTTCCGCGGTAACGCCCATGTGATAATCATTGAAGGCATCCCACAGACCGTCATGTACCAGGCTGTCGACCAGTTGGCTGTTCCCCAGCTGTGCGCCGGTGCGGCTATCGGTAAGGACATGCGGGGCACGGCTCATATTCTCTTGCCCGCCCGCAATCACAATGTCGGCTTCGCCGCACTGGATAGCCTGGGTCGCCAGATGCAGCGCTTTCAGGCCCGAACCGCAGACATCGTTAATGGTGATGGCGGAAACGGTATTGGGTAGCCCACCATTGATGGCAGACTGACGCGCCGGATTCTGCCCGGCACCTGCGGTAAGCACCTGACCGAGGATCACTTCATCCACAGCATGAACGTCCACGCCTGTGCGTTCCAGTAAAGCCCTGACCACCATGCTGCCTAATTCAACGGCAGAATGGCGCGCCAGCGTCCCCTGGAAGCAACCAATCGGTGTCCTTAACGCCCCGACTATCACAACCTCTTTCATCACCACCTCAGCGCAAAATAACACCGCAATAGTAGATGATTGTTAAAAAGAGTTATCAAGGTTGTTTAAAAACGGTGATTTTTATCACAAAGGAAATTCGTATCATTTATTGGTCATCTGAACGCCACTCTGCTGTAAATGGTCGCGCAGCCAACTTCCCGCCACGCCAGGCGGTGATTTCTTATTCCACAACAGATCGATAGAGATAGCCTTTGGCCAGCCGGGCAGCTTTAATTGAACCAATGGTTTTTCTGCCGCAAACTCCTCCACCAGCGCACACGGGAGCGCGCACCAGCCGAATCCCTGAACAGCCATACTTAGCAATAACAGGTAGTTAGGAGCCGACCAGACGGGACCGCGCGCCACGTTAGTCCCGCTTTCCAGATAGGTATTCAGACGCAGCTCGCGCCAGGTATGCAGCTGTTCCCACTGCAGTTTTTCTTGAGCCGCCAAAGGATGCGATACCGCCACGTATAATCCCATCCAGGTTTGCATCGGCAGACGCGTAACGCCCATGTCGGTCGGGTAATCCTCCCGCGCTTCGATCAACCCCACCTGAGCACGTCCTTTTTGCAGCAGATCGATCACGTCCTCGTCTTCGCCAATCAGACATTCAAACTCAGTATGGGGAAACTTGCGATCAAACTGCACCATCAACTCTTCCAGCACATCCGGATGCAGCGTGTCTGACAACACGAAGGTCAGACGCGCTTCCGTTTCACCCGACAGCGAGATCGCCGCTTCATCCAGTCGTTCGCTGGCCGTCAGAATCGCCTGCACATAACCCAGCACCCGCTTACCTTCTTCGGTCAGCGTTGGCTGGCGTGATGAACGGTCAAACAGCGCAAAACCAAGGTCGGCTTCCAGATGCGCAATGGCCGTACTGATGGTGGACTGGCTTTTGCGCAGCCGCCGGGCCGCCGCAGAAAATGAACCGCAGGAAACGGTCTCCACAAATGCCGTTAACGCTTCAGGAGAGTAACGCATGAACTATCTACTTTATCGATGGGTACTATCTTTTAGATATCACATTAAACGATAAAATTGCCACCATTCCGTTATCCGGGCATCAAAGAAGGTTTTAGGTTATGCAACACGATACAGTCCAACGCCGCTCGTTAGTAGAGCGTATTTTTCATGCCGTCTGCTTTGAAGGCATTGCCACCGCTGTTCTCGCACCAACCACCGCATGGTTGATGCAGCGCTCGGTGCTGGAAATGGGCGGACTGACCATTCTTCTCGCCACTACAGCGATGATCTGGAATATCATTTATAACGCCCTGTTTGACCGTCTGTGGCCGTCGCACCTGGTAAAACGTACGGCAAAAGTGCGAGCATTTCACGCCTTAGGTTTTGAGAGTGGTTTTATTGTGATTGGGGTGAGCATCGTGGCGTATGTGCTGAACGTCAGCCTGTTTCAGGCATTCACGCTGGAAATAGGTTTCTTCCTGTTCTTCCTGCCGTATACCATGTTCTATAACTGGGCTTATGACACGTTACGCGAGCGTGTTATGAAGCGTCGCCAGCAGCGCGTTACTGCCTGATAATTAAAATAATAGTCGGAATTTTCTCGGTTCCGGCTATTCATCCATTCACCAGCCCGCTTGTTCACACCTCCCCCAGCCCCTGCCATTTGTGGTAAATTGCGCTTCTTTTTGTTTATTTTATAGTTGATACGTTCAAATAATGTCGAAATTTTGGTCAAAAGAAGAGACTCTCTGGAGCTTCGCACTATATGGGACTGCCGTCGGCGCAGGAACCCTCTTCCTCCCCATACAGCTGGGTTCTGCAGGCGCGGTGGTATTGTTTATCACCGCTCTCGTCGCCTGGCCTTTAACCTACTGGCCGCACAAGGCGCTGTGCCAGTTTATCCTGTCTTCAAAAACGTCGGCTGGTGAGGGGATCACTGGCGCGGTTACACACTACTACGGCAAGAAGATTGGCAGCCTGATCACCACCCTCTATTTTATTGCCTTCTTTGTGGTGGTATTGATCTACGCCGTGGCGATAACCAACTCACTCACCGAACAGCTGGCAAAACATATCGAGATAGATCTTCGCGTGCGTATGCTGGTCAGTCTGGGCGTGGTACTGGTGCTGAATTTAATTTTTCTGATGGGTCGACAAGCCACCATCCGGGTGATGGGCTTTCTGGTGTTCCCGCTCATCGCGTATTTTTTATTCCTTTCGCTCTACCTGACCGGAAGCTGGCAGCCAACGTTACTCACCGGCCAGATGTCTGTCGATCAGCACACGCTTCATCAGGTTTGGATATCTATTCCCGTGATGGTTTTCGCTTTTAGCCATACGCCAATTATCTCCACGTTTGCCATTGATCGACGTGAGAAATATGGCGAGCAGGCCATGGGTAAATGCAAAAAAATCATGAAGGTAGCCTACGTCATCATCTGCCTGAGCGTGCTGTTTTTCGTTTTCAGCTGTTTGCTTTCGATTCCGACAAACTATATCGAGGATGCAAAAAATGAAGGCGTGACCATTCTGTCAGCACTATCGATGATGCCTAACGCACCGGCATGGCTGTCGATTTCCGGGATCATCGTTGCCGTCGTAGCGATGTCAAAATCGTTCCTTGGCACCTACTTTGGCGTGATTGAAGGGGCAACGGAGGTAGTAAAAACATCGTTGCATCAGGTGGGTGTGAAGAAAAGCCGGGCCTTTAACCGCGCCCTGTCCATCATGCTGGTCTCGGCTATCACGTTTATCATCTGCTGCATCAATCCTAATGCTATTTCAATGATTTACGCGATTAGTGGGCCGCTGATTGCCATGATTTTGTTTATCATGCCGACATTGTCTACCTATCTGATCCCAGCGCTGAAGCCGTACCGTTCAGTGGGTAACCTGATCACCCTGATTGTCGGTCTGCTGTGCGTATCTGTGATGTTTTTTGGCTAAATGACGTTATCAACGGCTCATTCATCAGTGTGTGGATGAGCCGTTAAACTGGCTTATTTGATGTACGAATCCAGTACTTTCAGAATCACATCCAAATCTTCTTCGCGCTTAATTTCATCGCCCTGATGCACAATGTGCTCGGTCAGATGACCTTTAATCACTTCGCGCATTAATCCATTTACCGCCCCGCGGATCGCCGCTATTTGCTGCAATACCGCCGCGCATTCATGCGGTTCATCCAGCATGGTTTTCAACGCCGCTACCTGCCCCTGAATTTTGCTGGTTCGGGCTTTCAGCTTTTGTTTGTCGCGGATCGTATGTGACATAACTTTACCTTTTTAACGTCTGGCTGAAGGGACAATACCATCGACATTCTACTGGGGGGTAGTATTTGATACTGGGGGGGAGTAGAATCAGACGAAATTAAACAACTAAGAATCATTCTCATGGGTGAGTTTTCTACGCTTCTTCAGCAAGGCAACGCCTGGTTTTTCATTCCCAGCGCGATTCTATTAGGTGTGTTGCACGGTCTGGAACCAGGGCATTCCAAGACGATGATGGCGGCCTTTATTATTGCTATTAAGGGGACCATCAAACAGGCGGTGATGCTGGGGCTGGCAGCAACGCTGTCGCATACCGCCGTAGTATGGCTGATTGCGCTCGGTGGGATGTATATCAGCAAAGCGTTTACCGCCCAGGCCGTTGAGCCCTGGCTGCAATTTGTCTCGGCAATAATTATTCTCGGGACCGCATTCTGGATGTTCTGGCGAACCTGGCAGGGAGAGCAGAACTGGCTGGCCCAGACGCATCACGACCACGATCACGGGCATCACCACCACCATGATCATGACGACCATCACCATCATCATGACCACGACCACGATCATAACCATGCCGCGTTAGCAGGGCTGAGCGAGGGTTCGAAAGAGTATCAGGATGCCCACGAACGGGCGCATGCCACCGATATTCAGCGCCGCTTTGCGGGCAAAGAGGTCACCAACGGCCAAATATTACTGTTCGGTCTGACTGGCGGGCTGATCCCGTGCCCAGCTGCCATTACGGTGCTACTGATATGCATCCAGCTCAAAGCCTTCACGCTGGGCGCCACCATGGTGCTGTGCTTCAGCCTCGGGCTGGCGCTGACACTGGTAACGGTGGGCGTGGGTGCGGCAATCAGCGTGCAGCAGGCGGCCAAGCGTTGGAGCGGATTTAACACGCTGGCACGCAAAGCGCCCTATTTTTCCAGCGTGCTCATTGCAATGGTCGGCTTATATATGGGGATTCACGGCTATATGGGGATCGTCGGTTAATATATGAGAGCGCAGCAGCGATAGCCGCTGCGCGGAAAACCAAACTAGCTTGCGACATTCCCCCACACCAGTTGCCCTTTATGGAAGGTCGCAGTGCGTGGGGAGATTCGCGCGACCGCTTCCGCTGAGCATGAGGCATCTACCAGCACAAAGCTGGCTTCATCCTGCGCTTTCGGCCAGACGCGCTCACCTTTATCGTTAAGCGGCAGCACATCACCGGTAGCGAGGAACAGCGCCCGCGACAGGTTGAGTTCATTCGGGCGAATATAGAGCTGCGCGTACAGATTCGCCTTCTCCAGCATGTCTCCCAGGCCGTACGGCGACCAGTGGTCAATCACGCTGTCGGTCCCGGTAATCACTTCCACGCCTTTGTCGCGCAGCTGTTTTAGCGGCATGTGCATCGTGCCAATCGGCACCGTCGAGGCAATGGTAATCTGCTGCGCCGCCATGCGGGTTGCGAGTTCATCCACCTGCTGTTCGTTCAGCGTAGACAGCGCAAACGCGTGGCTGATGGTCAGTTTGCCCTTTAACTGAGGCGTTTTCTCCACCGTTTCTACCATGTAATTCACCGCCGCCACGCCCGCCGGACTGGTTTCATGCAGATGGATATCCACGCCTTTGTTGTAATCGAGCGCAATCTGGAACATGGTATCGAGTGATTTTTCCATCGCCCCATCCACGCTGGTTGGGTCCAGACCGCCGACATAATGCGCTCCCGCCTGCATCGCTTCACGCATTAGCGGTTCAGATTTTGATAACAGCAGGCCATGCTGTGGAAATGCCACAATTTCACAGGCAAAACCCGGCTGGCGACGCGCCAGCACCGCCTGCAGGTTCTCCAGGTTTTTCAGTCCGGAAACCGGTTCTATGTTGCAGTGGCTGCGGGCAATCGAGGTACCTTTTGATTGCAGCAGATCGATCAGCTTTTCCGCGCGCTCCTGGGTGTAAGGCTGGAGTTCAGGCAGCAGCTTTTGTTCCAGGCGGATCATATCCTGAATGGTGGTGCCCGCCGGACGGTTCAGCGAACGCCAGGGACCGCCGTAAAAGGTTTTATCCAGATGGATATGCATGTCGCGCATGGCGGGCAGCATCAGCTTTCCACCCGCATCGTAGTGCGGCAGCATCGCATCCGGATGCTGCTTATTCTCGCGCAGCGCAACTATTTTCCCGTCCTGGATTTCAACGGTTTGCAGCGCGGTACGGGTGTGCACCACCACTGAGTTTTCGTAATCAAACCCCGCTTCCAGCAGGACGTTATCCAGGTAATAGTGCTTATCGTTAATCGTCATTGTGCTCTTCGACCCGCAGGTGTTCCCGACAGGATTAGCAGCATACGCGACCGGGGCGACTGCGCCAAACAGCGCGGCAGCAGTGACCATTTTTCCGCTCTGGCTTAAAAATTCACGGCGGCTGTTACTTTCCTTCATTCGCATCTCCTCTCAGGAATGGACAATATGGGTGCCCGTTTCGCCGCGCAGTGCGGCGGGCAGGCATTCCGGCGTGGTGATGATCACTCGTTTACCGCCACGCTCCAGAAACGCCAGGCTGGCAACAATCTTGGGTAACATGCTGCCCGGCGGGAAATGTCCCTCCTGCATGTAACGGGTCATCGTGGCGACATCCACCGTATCCAGCGCCTGCTGGTTAGGTTTGCCAAAATGAATACAGACCTGCTCGACGCCGGTGGTGATCACCAGAATGTCGGCACGGATTTCCTGTGCCAGCAACGCCGTGGAGAGATCTTTATCAATCACCGCATCCACGCTCTGGTAATCCCCCTGATCGCTACGCACCACCGGGATGCCACCACCACCCGCACCAATCACTACAAACCCCTGCTGGGTCAGCGTTTTGATCGCCTCTGCTTCAACAATACGTTTTGGTTCAGGGGAAGCCACAACCCGGCGGTAGCCACGCCCCGAATCCTCAACAAAGCGCCAGCCTGGATTGACCCGCAGCAACTCATCGCGCTGCGCTGCATTAAAGAACGCCCCGATAGGCTTGGTCGGGTTAGCAAAACCGGGATCGTTTTTGTCGACCTCCACCTGCGTGACCACCGTGACCGCCTTCTGCTCGCCGCGTCGTGCCAGACGGTTGTTCAGCGCCTGTTGGATCAAATAGCCGATGCCCCCCTGCGTATCGGCGACGCAGTTTGCCAGCGGGGTAAGCGGCAACCCTTCACGCTCGTGCGCGATTTCCGCACGTCGGAGATCCAGCCCCACCTGCGGCCCGTTACCGTGCGTCAGCACAATGTTGTAGTCCGATGCCAACATCTCCAGCACCGTATCCGCCACCGCCTTCACCGCTTCAGCTTGGTGCTCAATCGACTGGCTGGCGTTATCTTTGATAATGCTGTTGCCGCCAATGGCAACGACCACAAGTTCTTTCATAGTGTTATCTTCCGCTTACAGGCGATTCAGGTCGTTTTCGTCGGTTCCTGCTCAGGCGCAGTCACCGCTTCACGGCTATCAAGAACATGCTTGAGGACAAACATGCCGCTCATCATCAGGTAGGCCACAACAAACATCATCGAGCTGCCCTCAGCAAAACCAACTGCCGGGGAGTGGATCACGCCAAACAGCGATAACAGTGCCCCAAAGGCTGCGGCAATCGCCCCGCGCAGCGGCTTATTCATAATGGCGAAGATAGCGACGCAGCCCCACAGCATGCTGGCCAGCGGCGCGCCGCTTCCCAGATGCACCAGTCCGTCGTAATAGACACCTTTGCTGTGCAATAAGTCGCTACCCAGTTTCCCCGCGGATGTTCCGGCGGCGCCCATCACGCTGTTAACGATGGTCAATGCCCAGTTAGCGATCCACGGGAACAGGCAGATGAAGATAACGGGAACCTCGACTTTGGGCGTTTCTCGCACCACCTGGTTGGCGGTCACCACGCCGATAAACACCAGAATCGGCACTATCGCAGTCATCGGAATAATGGCGAGCATAAACGCGCCCAGGCCAAACAGCGGTACCAGGAACATGGTGATGCCTGAAGCGAGGGTATAGCCGATACTGGCGCCCATCGCTTTCCAGCCCGCATGCCCAACATACACGGTCACCGGGAACGGGTTGCCCAGCATGCAGCCGAGCATGGAGGCAAAGCCGTTCGCCATCATCACCTTACGGGTGTTGTACTCATCCCCCGCCGCGTGCGCACTTTCAATGTTCTCAAGGTCGAAAATGTAGTTCGCCAGACCCAGAGGAACCGCAGAAGCCAGATACGGCAGTGCATGCGGCAAACCTTGCAAGAAGCTGTCGACATGAATTTCCGGCGGGTTGAAGCCAAAGGAAGACATCGACGCTTTAATGGCTTCCGGGCTTTGTAAACCGGAGATCCACGCCAGGGCCGTACCGGCAATCAGCAGCAGCAAGCCGGTAGGAATGCGGGCAAAAATCGGCTTCTTACCGAACCAGTTAATGAAGATCAGCAACAGGACGATGAAAGAGACGGTCGGCGCTTCGAATGCCTGCAGCATCGGGTTCATCGCCAGCAGCAACAGTCCCAGGCCGGACAGACAAGAAAGCAGTACCGTACGTGGAATCATCTTGCGGATGGTCTCGCCCAGGAAGGAGCCGCCGACCAGGATCAACGCTTCGACAAAGCACCACACCAGGGCTATCTGGATAGCAAAGTTGGCATCTTTGGTTTGCTGATAAACCGGCATCAGTACCAGGAAGGTTACGGTAAAGATTGACGGTGCGCTCGGTCCGGACGGCAGCGCCGTCACGTCTTTACGCCCGGTGTGCTTTGCCATCTGCAGGCCAAACCAGGCGTAGCAGACGCTGGCCACCAGCACCGCCAGACCAAAGGCAGGCGCAATGCGACCATAGACAATTTCAGTAGGGATCCCGACGACAAAAATGAGCAGCCCCATCATTGTCAGCAGGTTAGTCAGGTTGTTGGTCATCAGCCCAAAGTAAGCTGCCCAGTCACCACGTTTCCATTCTAGTTTTATGCTGTTCATGGAATATCCTTAACAGGTTAAGCATCGTTTGCGATCGCGGAGATCGCCCAGCCCTGCAGGTAAGCAACGTTTTTCGCTTCGCTACTGTGGGGCTAACCGCGTTAGCCCCGATTGTTGTTATTGGCAGTAGCGGTCGCGCCAGTTGAGGATCGCCTTTTCAAAACAGGCGAACGGCGGGTGGACTATTCCGGCGCCGATCATGCCGATCCCCGCGTCTTTGTGCGCAATGGCGGTGTTAATCACCGGCAGAATGCCGGTGCTGCCCACGCGCGTAATATCGATAGCAGTCGGTACGCCCATAAAACCCAGCAGTGGAATGGTGACGTTGGGGTTTTCGCCGAGAGTGATTTCACGCATCTGGCGAGAGAAATCAACGGCCTCTTCGACCGTACCACCCACCAGTGCCACGATGGCCGGTGCCGTCGCCATGGCGAAACCGCCAATGCCGTAGGTTTCGGTGATCGCGCTATCGCCAATATCACGTCCGGAATCTTCCGGCTTGTAGCCTGCAAACATCGGGCCAATCACCTGCTGCGCCGGACCGGTAAACCACTGACCCGGTAAGCCGCTGATGCGCAGACCGAACTCAACGCCGTTTCGCGCCATCGTCGTCACCACGGTGCTGTATTCAATGCCGTGGGCGGCGTCCATTGCGGCTTTACACATCGCCATCCAGGTCGGTCCGGAGAAGTAATCGCTGCTGAGGACGAACTCGAACACCTCACGCTGCTGCTCAACGGGATAGCCGGTCTGAATAATCCACGGCGTCAGCGCCTGAATCAGCAGCGCCGTCCCGGCGTTATTGCGGTTATGACACTCATCGCCCATGTGCAGCGCCTGCGCCAGCATCAGGCGCAAGTCTATTTCTCCCGCCAGCTTCATGGCGTCGCGCAGCATCGGTCCCAGCACATCACGCATCCAGTTCAGACGATCAATAACGCTCTGATCGTTCGCGCCCATACGCAGGATCTTCGCCATCTGCTCGCTCATATTGGTATATGCGCGGTTGCCGTAGGTTTTGTTCTCAACGATGTGCATAAACATCGACGCTGACGTCACACCCGCCATCGAGCCAACGCAGTCATGCTCGTGACATGGTGAGAAGATAATTTCACCCGAGGAGGCCAGTTCGGCAGCTTCATCCAGATCTTTCGCCAGTCCTTCAAACACCAGCGCCCCGGTTACCGCGCCCTTCATTGCACCGCACATTTTTTCCCAGCGGATTGGCGGCCCGGCGTGCAGGATGGTGTTGCGGGTCATCCCCGGCACGACATTGATTGCCTGGTCATAGCCAATCAGCACCGGATGCGACTGGATAATACGTTCCAGCGCCTGCTGGTTAGCGGCAGCGATTTTGTCTGCCAGCGGCGAATCGGCAATCTCGTCCAGTGCAGCAACCACCTGCATGTTGCCCTGGCCCGGCGGCGTCCAGTCGAGCTGGGTCACGGGAACGTTCTGCTTTTTCAGGTCATCGCTGAACATCGCGATACCGACATTAATCACATTCAGCGGCTGGTTAAACAGTGTCTGGCTCATCAGGCTTCCTCCCCTTTACAGATAAATTCACGCGCCAGCAATCCGGTGTTGGTGCTACTGCTCGCCCAGATAACGCCCGCATCAGTCAGCATCTGACATTGTTTTTCCAGCGACGGCGTATCAAGATCGGTTCCCAGCACATAGCCGAGAATCTCAAGCGGACGACCGTCTGCGGCGGCGATCGCTTTGGCTTCAACGATCGCGTCGAGCATCACGCCAACCGGATCTTCATGCGATCCAAAACCAAGGACGAAGTCCATCACGATCACGCCGACTTCAGGATCGCGCGCTTCCTGCAACAGACGACTAATGCGGTTGGTGGGATCGATCATCGGGTGCGGTTTACCGTTGGTAAAATCGTCATCACCGAAATCGAGGAAGGTATGCGCCACGCTGCGGTTGAGATCTTGCAGGCGGAACGCCGGATCCGGATGAATGTTGCTGTAAACTTCGGCATGTTTTTCCATGGCAGCAAACATCGCCTCATCGCACAACGTGCCACCGCAGAACAAGCCACGGATGTACTTTTGTTGCGGGGTCAGACGGGCGCGAACCTCTTCAATCAGCGGCCAGTTGAGCGGATGCAGATCCAGGCTCTCTTTTTTCACGCCGGTCAGCAGTACCGCTTTCAACGCCGCCTCTTTAGTACCGCGGGCAAACTGTAGGCCTTTTTCATCCGCAGGCGCGGCTTCACGTCCGAGGAAACACACCACCACGGGCTTATGACAGGCGCGTGCACGTTCCAGCACCTTGCGCGCCACCGCTGGCGCAGGAGGTTTGGAGATAAGCGCGATGATCTCAGTTTGCGGATCGGCCTCCAGCATGCCAATCGCGTCAAGCATCATCAGGCCGCCAATCTTCTCACTCAGATCGCGTCCACCGGTGCCAATCAGTTGAGAAATTCCGCCGCCAAACTCGTGAATGCGTACGCTCAGCTCCTGGCTACCGGTACCGGACGCACCAATAATTCCGATGTTGCCGCGACGCACTGCGTTGCCAAAACACAGCGCCGCGCCGTTAATGATGGCGGTTCCGCAGTCTGGCCCCATCATCAACAGTCCTTTTTCGTGCGCCAGTTGCTTAAGCGTCAGCTCGTCTTCAAGAGAGACGTTGTCAGAGAACAACATCACGTTGAGGTTATTTTGCAGCGCCTGACGCGCTTCACGCGCGGCAAACAGGCCATTGACCGAGATCACCGCCAGGTTGCTGTCGGAAACGTGCTTCTTCGCGCTGGCGAGCGTGGCATAGCGCGCTTCGTGCTGGCCACCCTGCTCTTTATGCGTAAACAGATCGTCAATCGCCACCAGCGTTTGCGCGTTTGCTTCGTCGCTCGCGCCTTTAATGACAATCATCAGATCGCCACTCTTCGCCTCTTCCAGCTCAGGCGTGAGCAGGCCGAGATTCTTCAGCACGCCCTTATTCATTTCTGTCGCCATAGCCACAAACGCCTGCTCAACACCATCGAGCTTATTTGCGCGCGTGGAGATAGACATCAGTGAGACAGAATCAAAATACGTGTTCTTTTTAACAACTATCCTGATCGACATAATTCCCTCCAGACCTGTGGCTCAGGGCGCAGGCATCCGCCATGCCATACAGCATGTCGCAGCCAGAACTTGAGCCAATATTTTTAATGTCAGTAATATATTGCGTAGAAACGGGTTTTTGCTCAGTAATAAATTGGTTCAGCAGCCGTCCAACGCTTTCCCGATAACGCTGATGAAAAGCTTCCTCTAACGTTATTTTGCTGAGTAGCGTCGTATTATTTCCGGCACATTGTAAAGCTGCTAAAAAATCTTCACGATATTTCCTCAGCGGATGCCCGGGAATAAATAGAATAGTGCTTAGGCCCACTAAATAATCATCCGATGAGGGCGTCAGACCAATCCCTAGACCAATTAAATGGCTGACCGCTGTAGAGATATTTTCTCCTGTACGCAACGCCGTCAGTAATGTTTGTCGGCGGTTGTGTAATTGACGGGTGATTTCCTGAAAAAACGGATTGTCACCCTGATACAGAAATAATGTGTCGTCGCTTCTTAGCTGTTGGCGGATAACCTCTTCCCAATGCTGCCAGCCGACTGCGGCAAGACTTGCTGCATCAGATGTCCACCGTGGTATTCGCCACAGCAGGCAACCGGCGGTTTCTATCCATTTATCATTGCCAACAACTATTCCCGACCCGCTAAAATTGACCAGCTCACCGGGGTGAAACAGGTCTTCACAATGCGTCAGCGCCAGCCGACAGCTGTTAGGTGCGTTATCACAATCTTCACTCAGTAACGTCAGCAGCCGCTGCTGTTCAGGTATCAACAGGTTTACCGCGTGGGAAAAAACCTGTTCAACCCGTCCCGTTCCCCGGAACGTGAGAAACGCGCTGTCTGCGGTTAGCGCCCGTACGCATCGCCGTGATGGCGTAGCGATAATGGCGCTCCTGTGTCAGGCTCCGGCCGCAATCAGCAGCTCGGCAATTTCGTGGTACCCTTTCTCTCGCGCCAGTTCCAGCGGGGTTTTACCGTATTTATCCGTCATGTGCGGATTTGCGCCATGGTCGAGCAGCAGCTTAACGATCTCCTGCTGCTTCGCGCCACCGTCATTAAGTACGATGGCTTCCAGGAGCGGCGTCCAGCCAACAAAATTAGTATGGTTGACATTGATATCGGTACGCAGCAGCAGCTCACGCACGATCTCGACATGGCCTTTTTCGCTGGCTGGCGTAATACCGACACCGCCAAAACGGCTCAGACAATTAAGGTCGGGGTTAGCCGGTAATACCGTACGCAACAGCGTTAAATCATTCGTCAGGCAGCTAATCAGAAAGGGGTTAAAACAAGTTTGATCTTGTTTATTAATATCGGCACCCTCAGCAATCAATAAAGAAACACAGTCATAATGTTTATTCAGGCTGGCAATAATAATGGCAGTACGCCCCTGGCGGTTAGTGGCATTAATATCCACATTTTTTGCCAGACAGGATTTTAATCCATCGGCATTGCCCTGTTCTGCCGCCAGCAGAAATTCAGTAATGAGTTCTTTCTCTGACATAATCGCTCTCCTGCAGTTTTTTAGACTTTTTAAATATCCGATAACCTGAGAATAGCAACAGAGTGCAGAGAATAACATCCGCTTAAATTTCATTCATCGTAAGCGCATCGATTATTGAATCAATTTTAACAATGAGAACAAAACGTGCTGTAGTGCAATCTTTCCCTTATGGCTGGGGCCCTTTTAGCCACTAATCAGTAGTCCGGTGAATCAGGCGGTATGCTGCACGGATAGCGGCCTGCAATTAAAATACAGAAGTGTGATTGCCTTCAAATCAAATGTAAAACTAGTGTTAAATTTTGTTCAAAACTGATTGCTCTGTATAAGGATTACAAATACATTCAACAATCATCGTGTTGCGGATGCGCATTGTCGCCGGAGGGGAGAAAGATGAATTCAATATTTACCGAGGAAAACCTACTGGCGTTTACGATGGCTGCCCGCTACAGCAGCTTTAGCAAGGCGGCTGAAGAGCTTGGCTTAACCACATCGGCAATTAGTTACACCATTAAGCGCATGGAAATGGGTCTCGACGTGGTGCTGTTTACCCGCAGTACTCGCAGTATTGAACTGACCGAGTCCGGGCGCTACCTGTTTCGCAAGGCGACCGACCTGCTCAACGATTTCCACGCCATCAAGCGCAGTATTGATACCATCGCTCAGGGCATTGAAGCCCGGGTACGCATCTGCATTAACCAGCTGTTGTATACCCCTCAACATACAGCGCGGCTGCTGCAGGTACTCAAGAAACAGTTTCCAACCTGCCAGATAACCGTCACCACCGAGGTGTATAACGGCGTCTGGGATTCGATCATCAACAACCTGGCTAATATCGCCATTGGCGCACCCGATACGTTACTGGATGGCGGCGGAATTGATTACACCGAGATCGGCGCGATCCGTTGGTCGTTTGCGATTGCCCCGGATCATCCCCTCGCCTTTATGCCGGAACCCATTTCTGAGAGCCAGTTACGCCTGTACCCGAACATCATGGTGGAAGACACCGCACACACCATCAACAAGAAGGTCGGCTGGCTGTTACACGGACAGGAGTCGATTCTGGTTCCCGATTTTAATACCAAGTGCCAGTGCCAGATCCTGGGTGAAGGCATCGGTTTTCTGCCGGACTACATGGTGCGCGAGGCGATGGAAAAGTCGTTGCTGGTGACGCGGCAGATCCACAACCCGCGTCAGGATTCACGAATGCTGTTGGCAACCCAGCATTCGGCAACTGGTCGTGTTACTCAGTGGATTAAAAAAGAGTTTGGGCCACAAGGGATACTGACGGGGATTTATCAGGATCTGCTGCATCGGGAGTGATGAACCGGATGGCTGTTATACCTTCCGGTACACATAAGATGATCAGGCGCGGATATCGTCGTACTCGCGGGTTTTATCAAATTCATGTTTGGCAAACGGGCACAGCGGAATAACTTTGCGGTTTTCAGCGCGCATCTTCTCTACCACTTTCGCCACCAGCTGTTTGCCGACGCCCTGACCTTTCAGGCTGGGGTCGACATCGGTATGTTCAATGATGCTCAGATGCTCGCCCGTCGGCACAAATACTATCTCGGCAACCTGGTTGCCCTCAGCATCATTGACATAAAACTTGTTGTGGCCTGCAAGAATTTCCATGGTCCCCTCACTCATTTCTGGCGATATTTCAGCGCACCGCTCGGACAGGTATCGATGACCTTGATGACCGTCTCGACATCCACTTCATCCGGAATGATCCACGGTTTACGTTTCAGGTTAAACAGTTTCGCGCTTCCCCGCACGCAATTGCCCGAATGCTGACATATCGCCGTGTTGAAATAGACGTCAATCTTCTCGCCGGTATAGGCCCGGTAACCTGCATCCAGTAGTTCCTTATCCACGACATTGCCTCACATTTTTTTATTGTCTGGGTCTAATCATAGACCTATGCGAGGCTGAAGGAAGCTGCTGAAAGCAGAAATATCACTCGGGCCTTTTCTGCAACAACGGCTGCTGCTCTGGTGGCAAATACTCCAGCATCGCAGGCGTTGGCGGCGGGAGGCGGTTATCGGCAATATCCCTATCCACATCGATATGACTGATTTCGCCATTCTCATGATGGTGGACCGTCAGCACCCTCGCCTTGTTCAGTTCCGTAACCAGCTCCCGGGTAATACGCAAACTTTCTGCCAGCTCATGGTCTTCCAGCCCGGGTCTGCGACTGCGGCGTTCCACCCGAAAACGAAACTGGTTGTACTTAGCCCAGCCAATCAGCACCAGGCCGTTGACCAGGGCGACAAGGATATAAAACGTGACCGTATCCAGCGTGGTGAAAAAGGGTCGCACCCCCATATACGGTGAATGCGCCAGGGCCGTGATCAATCCTTTATAGATCAGGTATAAGAAACCAACCCAGGCGATGAGCGTCAACAACACATCGATAATGCGAGGCAGCAGACGCCGCTCCGTAAAGATCAGTGGCTGATTCACGATTCGATCCTCCCAATTCCACGGTCAGGACTCACCCAACGCGCTCTGCCGCGTTTGCGTTTAAGCATCACTTTCGGGAACGCGACCAGCGTGGTGAACAGGCTTAGCATCCAGTACACCACCGGGAACCAGATAATCCAGAACAACGAGGCGCCAATGCCTTTTTCATAACGTCGTTCAATCATCAGGCTCACCGCAAACTGCAGCAAGCACACCACGCCGAGGATAAGTCCGGTAAAGGCTGGCGGGAACAGATGCTGCACATACAGCGAGTCCGGCATCGGGATCATCAGCCCTAACAGGAACAGCACGATACTGATCGCATAGGCAAACGACCAGGCGGTAGAAAAACAAAACTCAAGAAACAGCGGCCACATGCGACGGAACTCCCACGACCACAGACGACGCATGTTAACGATAAACACCTCTGCACCACCCTGCGCCCAGCGCAAACGCTGCTTCCACAACCCTTTTAACGTTTCAGGCATCAGGATCCAACACAGTGCGCGCGGCTCAAAGAATACCGACCAGTGGCGCAATTGCAGCTTCCAACTGATATCGATATCTTCAGTGATCATGTCCGGGCTCCAGTAACCGACCTCGGCCAGCGCGCGACGACGAAACGCCGCAACTACGCCTGAAACGGTAAAGATCTGCCCATAGACTCGCTGAGTACGCTTAATTAAACCGATAATGGAAGAGAACTCACCGACCTGCACACGGCCGATTAACGTAGAGCGGGTTCGAATACGCGGGTTCCCCGTCACTGCGCCAACACGCGGGAACTGGATCAGCGGAGCCACAATATAGGCAACGGCATCACGATCCAGTAACGCATCGCCATCAATGCACACCAGGTAATCGCTGCGCGCCGCGGCCGCACCAGTCTTGAGCGCCAGCGCTTTGCCCTGGTTTTCAGCCAGATGAATCACCCGCAGGCTGGGGTATTCCACTGCCAGTTGTTCCAGCACGTCGTGAGTGTCATCCGTTGAACCATCGTTGATGGCAATCACTTCGATATTCTTATATCGCTGTGCCAGTGCGGCCTCAATGGTTTCACGCGCGTTGATCCCTTCGTTAAAACAGGGGATCAGAATAGAAACCAGTGGATTCCCCGGCAGGGTCGGTGGTGGCGTGTCATCTCCCCATTTCCAGTGACGTTCACGGTAAAACCAGAAATAGACTCCGCCGCTTATCCACAAAGCAGACATGAACAAAGGCCAGAAGAAGACGAAGTTCAACATCACTTCACCTGTAAAGATGACAGCCACGCCAAACGGCAGGCTGAACATCAGGCAAAGTATCAGGAAAGCAATAATGCGATCGGTCATTTTTGCGGATACCAGTATGAGGAGAACGTCGAGCGAATCTCTGACATCTCAGGTTTGTCGCTGATGAAATCATCCGGGTAATAGCCGTAGTTACCTGCACCGCTTAATTTCAGCTGGCGCATCCATTCGGCTATTTGTTTTCCGCTGATTTCAGCCTGATCCCCGGATTTACGCCAGTCTCGTGCCTGCAGTTCAAACACGGTTTTATCCAGCGCCCCAGGGTTTTGTGCAACGGCATTCACCAGTCGGTCAAGCCATGCGTTGGCATCATTGGCCGGGATCTGTTCCATGAATGGCATCGCCATCGGCGCCGTCCAGTCATAGGTATTGAGGAAATCATTCAGGTTTTGTGCAAACCAGGCTTCACTTTCAGGCTCCAGTACCGGCATGGCGTAAATATTGCGCGCAGTTTGCACCTGTGGACCGCGAATATTACGCACAGACTGGGTCAGCTGTTTGGTGAAGTCGATCAGCATCTTACTTTTCAGGCGCGTCCAGCGCTCGAACGCCTGAGGATTATTACGTATTTGCTCGATACTGCCCGGAAGCCCTGCGGCACGGTAGGCGGCTAACGCATCCGGTGACGCATCTTCAAAGTCCGTCAGGAAAGCATCGTCATGAAACAAAATACCTTTGAAACTGGCGTGCTTCGCCAGGTCTTCATAGATTTCAGTGATGCGCTGACGCGCTTCGCTGCTCCAGGGTGAAAGGCGGACATAGTTCTCGTGATTGATAGCAGTACGTCCCGTTTTCGGATCCCATGCGGTTACGCGTGGAATAGACGCGTCGAGATCGAACGCCAGAACCGGCATCCAGGCATATACCGTCACCCCTGCCCGCGTTTGTAATTGCCAGGAGATATAGTTAAAGAGATCGGCACGCATCGGCAGCCAGCGGTTGGGGAAATAGACCTCACGAATATTCCCGTCGCCTTGCGGATCGGCATACGCCTGCAGGAAGACATGAGAAATACGCATGTCATAAACGCGCTGGATCAGCTTATCGATATTTCGCTTCTGCTGAGCAGGGTCCTTGTCATACACGTAATCCAGATCGACATGCATCACGCGCATTGTCTGTGGCTCACGGACCTGAGCGACCTGACTGGCAAAGCGCTTAAGGGATGGGTTATCAGAGATCAGCACGCGCGGAATATCATCGAGAAACGCGGCATTCGCCAACCCTTCATTAAGCGTAAAGGCCATCTTATAGCCATGCTCTTTGGCCAGGTTTAACGTCGTGCCGTTGGCTGCGCCGTACGGCCATACCCACGCGCGCGGCGATTTCCCTGTCACCGATTTTATCTTGTTAGTGATCAGAGAAATATCCGTGTTTATACGTCGCGTGTACTGTTCGTCCGTTTCGTAAGTGCCGGTTTTCTTATCATACAGGCGGTTCGCTACAGCTGGCTCTTTACTCCCCTGTGGATTGGCCTCAGCGCCAAAGTGCGAGTTCCAGGTGTGCGCACCGACTTCCACCAACGGCGATTTCCCCATTTCTTCGACCATTTTCCAGGTCGCGAATTTATCTCGCGCTGTCATTAAGCCGCCAAAATCGACTTTTTTGTTGGCTGGCGCATCAACCCAACTGCCTACTGGCGCCCAGAGCGCAGGCCAGTTGTAGGCTTTCAGCAATGGCCAGACGCGGGTATAAAAACTGCTATACCCGTCATCAAAGGTGAGTAATACCGCTTTTTCCGGCAGTACAATTTTACCGTCATGGGCATCCAGAATTTGCTGCACGCTGATCGGCTGATAGCCATTATCACGCAGCCAGGCCATTTGGTCGCTCAACGCGCTGGTACGCACGGAGAGGTAACGCTGGTCGGCAGCACCATCTTCAACATCGTGATAACCCAGTACCAGGAAACTATTTTTCGGCCACTGATGATCCGCCGTCAGCGGTGTTCTCTCCCCAGGAGGAACATAGCGAGGCGTTGTATTGTGCGCGCTGCTGCACGCGGTAATCATCAACCAGCCAGCGATTAATGCGCTAAGCCACAGGCATCTTTTCAGCATGAACAATCCTTAAAACCTGACATTTAAATCGAAAGCGAGGGAGATATTCCGCTCACGTTTACCGTCATAGGGGCGTTTATCCCAAATCAGCATCACCCCGCCATCTACGACGTTGTTCCATTTAAGCCGTTGTCCGTATCCTACCTGGACGATAGCGCCTGCATCTTCACCTTGCTGCCAGTAGCCACCTACGCCTGCCAGACCTTGCTGCGTCCAGACGGTATCATAGTGGCGGTAAAGAACCTGCTCTGCGCTCAGGCCAGGGACAACCGAAAAATCACTCTTCGGGTTGTAATACGGCACATTCTCTTTGGTGTTGGTGCTCCCGCCAATGCCCGGCGTAAAGTCCAGCGTGAAGCGAGGCGTGGTCCAGATGCGCTCTTTTCCGCTGAGTCCGTATTCGATGCGATCGTTACCGTCTGAGAAATGTGATGCAGCAAACGACAGTTGATATTCACGTCGTTCGTTTTGATACCAGCGAACGAACATATCGCCGCCGTTGGCATACACACCGCTACGCAGCGCGCGCAATGGCGTATTACGCGACAAGCGCTCGGCCGAACCGCCTACGCGCCAGTTGTCATTAAAGTCATGCCAGCCGGATAGACGCCCACCAATCTTCTGACCATCGCCATAATTTCGGCCAGACACTTCCATTTCCGCCCAGTAATCACGGGAAGTCCATTCTGCACCCGCCGCCAGATCGCGGCTGATGCCCTTCCCTTCCTCAAATTCACCGGTAGCGAAGTTGAATCCAGTAAACAGTCGCCAGTTGTCATTAATCGGCGGACTGTAAATAGCCGTGTTGATGTTGAAGTCATTCTTACCGCTGACCGGGCTATCGGACGAGATCCCCTGCGTGCCGCTAATGCGCACTTCCGACATTTTGTGGACATCACGAATACGCGCGAGGCGCAGCGTCGCTTCATCATCCGGGCTACGGGCAATAACGTCATCCGTCAGTTCATCGACCTGCTTCCATTCCTGGAGATCCAGCGCAACGTAAGCCTGCTGACGCTCCAGCTCCAGGTTGCTTGGCTCAATCACTTCCGCCAGCTTAAGCTCTTTCTCCGCCGCATGCGGCAATCCACGCGCTTCAAGCACAGAGGCATAGGAAATGCGCAGTCCCTGGTTACCGGAGCCTGTTCGTGCCAGATGCTCTGCGAGCTTTTCTGCCTCTGGCAGTTCATTGGCAGCGATATGATATTGCGTCAGCAGCGACTGTCCGAGCAGCCAGTTATCGTTAGGCTGCGGCGTTGGCGAGCCATAGATACGCCGCAGATACGGACTTTCTTTGATCAAATCATCGACTTGTTTTTTGGCAGCATCGAAGTTTTCATTATCAATGTGTGCATAGAACAGATCTTGTTGATCCTCTGGACTGAGCGGCGTCACCGGAATAGGCCCATTCGGGTAGTAGATGCTCGCCAACATCGCTTCGGTTTTTTCCGGCTGACGCTCGCTTAACCATGCTGATGCCACCCAACGTTTTGCGTAGTTTGGTACTTCGCCGCTTGCGGAAAGGGACTCATATTCCTCGATCACTTCGGCAGTACGTTTACGCACCAATAGGGCACCCATACGGTCTATTCTCGCCCGGCGGACATCATTCTGCGCAGACGGCTCATCTTTCCAGGCCGCCAACAACTGGTCATAACGGGCCAGCGCTTTATCTGCTACGATAAAACGTTCTTCTTCATTACGTGCGGACGTATAAGAGGATCGGACCATTTCAGCCGCCGCATCAAGCTCAAGGCGACGCTTCACCGGATCTGCCGTGGGTACGACTTCCGCCATATTTAAGGCTGGTCCGGAAACACGGTTCGCTGACAGCGCAGACAGCAGCGTGGATTTTGCATTTTTGTTGCCAGGATCGACGTCATCCGCCTGGCTGGCAACCAACAGCGCGTCCCAGTTTTTCCCCTGAGAGTGATAGACATAGGCAAGTAGCGCATCGGAATCAGCCCCCGGATGCGCCTGAGCCCATTTATTCGCTTCGGTAAGGGCTTGCTGATTGTAGCGCGCATCTGCCAGCGTCATTATCCAGCCGGTGCGTACATCCACGTTATCAGGTTCTTCCTGTAAAACGCGTTCCCACACCGCCAATGAATCATTCCAGTTTTTCTGGTTACGATACGCACGCGCTGCGGCGACTTTTCCCCGTGCAGGCACATCCATCTGACCACGATACCGCTGCCAGATTTCAATTGTTGTTTTATCGTTGTTCTCAACCCAACTAGAAACTTGCAGCCAGTCGGCAACCTGGTTTGGCGTTAGCGCGCTTTTCTTTCCCTGATCCTCAAGGTAGCGCAATAGCGGCGCACTATTCCCCCCCCGCGCTTCAATAACCAAAGCATCATAATCAGATACCGCAGCAGAGATTTGCATAGGGAAAAGAATGCTGGCCGTAAATAAACAGCTTACGGACTTAAAACGTTTAATGAAGTTGGCATGTCGACGCATACTGAACATATCTGCCCTTATATCTTACATCAGAGTAAAAATAAGCGTTTTCAATAAGTTAAGGTCAATCCCTGACGATTGCCGACCATGTAAGATGCACTGCCGCTTATTTCGTAATAGGGTTATAAAGCAATTAATTCTTTCGTCTTATTGACTACCCGCACCGCGTCCTCTAATCGTTGAGCAGGAGGCATAAACTCGGGAATTTTATCACTCCATGTAGTTCATGGCTACGTAATAAGAAAAGTCTTAGTCAAAAAAGTATTTTAGACTAAATAATCCTAATACTCTTGGGATTGAATTCTGGATTTAAACAAAGTTTGCCCGGTGACATAATGTGACGATGCTTACTATTGCTGGTTAGCATAGCTACACCGCGCAACTGTTTGCATGGTAACTATTTTGAGAGATGAATAGAGAAAAATCTGATAATAGGCTCTCTGCAAACAACAAAATATAACTTAATTTTTAGGGCTCAAACAGGGCCAATGAAATGAAAATAAGAGTACAGGCGCAAGAAGAATTAGATACAGAAACAACACATTGAAATCAAATAACTTTCTTCATCATTTTTCGAAACCTACCATAATTGGTATTTGGATACACGCTCGAAGACGTGCACGAATAATTGTGTATTACTCTGCGCGTTAATGTATTTACCAACCTTGCGTATTATTGACAACATCAACCACAATCAATTATTTCCCCTTACAATATGAAAGCCTATTAGCATTGCAAGCAACTGTTCGAAGCATAATTTTTTGCACTTACCTTCCCCTCAGTCTTTCAGGTAATCTGGGCAAAGACGCCAATGGGAGCCGGTCAATGAAAATCGTTAACGCAGAAGAAAAGCACATCCCCGCCATACGCGATATTTATGCACATCATGTTCTTCACGGTACCGGCAGCTTTGAAACCGACCCGCCGGATGCTCACCAGATGTTTGCTCGTCTGGAAAAAATCCGCAGCCTCGGGCTGCCGTGGGTCGTCGCGCTACAGGAAGGTAAGGTCATCGGGTATTGCTACCTCACCCGCTATCGCGAGCGTTATGCCTACCGCTATACCCTTGAGGATTCGATTTATATTGCTCCAACGGCTCAGCGTCAGGGTGTAGGAAAAGCTTTACTGCGTCATGTGATCGGCTGGGCTGAAGCACAGGGCTATCGGCAACTGATTGCCATCGTCGGCGACAGCAATAATCAGGGATCGTTAAAAGTCCATCAGCAGGCCGGATTTACGGAAATCGGCACACTGAAAAACATCGGCTTCAAACATGGACTATGGCTCGACACGGTATTGCTACAACGTAATCTGGGTGAAGGTAACAGCACACTGCCACCGGATTTCGGTGTCGCTATTTAACATTTATAAAGAATAACTACAGGAGAGAGTTTTGGAGCGGGCGAAGGGAATCGAACCCTCGTATAGAGCTTGGGAAGCTCTCGTTCTACCATTGAACTACGCCCGCATTGAAGTGCGTAAGGGATTATAAACCTTACGCTCTTCTTGGCAAGGGACTAACCGACTGACTGGCGATTAATTCACCGTCAGCATTTTGGCTTACTCCCCTGCGGCGGTAAATAACGCAGTGGATCGATAGCCGTTGCCCGGTAGCGGATTTGGAAATGCAGGCGCACCGTCGTCGCATCCGAGCTGCCCATCGTCGCTATCTTCTGCCCGGCCTTCACGTTTTGACCGTTGTTCACCAGCATGGTGTCATTATGCGCATACGCAGTGATGTAGTCCTCACTGTGCTTAATCATGATGAGATTACCGTAGCCCCGCAGCTGATTACCGACATAAACCACCTTCCCTGCTCCGGCCGCATAAATCGGCGTACCGCGCGCAGCCGAGATATCGATGCCCTTATTGCCGCCGTCCGCCGTAGAATAAGGCAGGATCACCTTACCGCTGGCAGGCCACTGCCAGCAACGTTGCCCTACTGGTGGCCAGGACGACTGCGGCACAGAAGAAGATGGTCTGACTGCCGCCGTTTTGGTTGAGGATTTCTTGGTTGTTTTGCCAGATCCAGAACTGGTTTTCGCGCCGCCGCTGACCTTCAGCTTTTGCCCCACTTCAATGGTATAGGGCGGTGAAATATTATTCAGGCGAGCGATCTCTTTCACACTGGTACCGGTGGCGCGCGAAATACGGTATAGCGTATCTCCCCGCTTCACGGTATACACGGAGCCGGAATAACTTCCTGTATCAGACGACTTGCTCCCGGAACAGCCCGCTAACAGCAGACCGACACACAGCAGCATCACGATACCCAGGCCATTTTTCTTCAGGCGTCCTGCACTCAAAACAATACCTCGCAACATTTTCAGACGCTTTATCATAGCAGCCAGAAACCGGATGCCAAATCATATCGCGCAACGAACCGGCGGCTCTGGCATTTCACACCCTCTGTTAATCACTCTGACTTAATTAAGCATATAATGTGAGTGCTTAAGATTGATGGTGGACGCTATGCGACAGGAACATGTCATTTTATTGAATGAGCAGGACCAACCCTGCGGAACGCTGGAAAAGTATGCGGCGCATACCGCCACAACACCCCTGCACTCCGCTTTCTCGTGCTGGATATTTAACGAGCAGGGCCAACTGCTGGTCACCCGCCGCTCGCTGCACAAAAAAGCCTGGCCAGGTGTCTGGACCAACTCTGTCTGCGGTCACCCGCAGTTGGGTGAAACCAACGAAGCCGCTATTGTCCGCCGGGCTCGCTTCGAACTGGGTGCAGACATCGACTTGCTCAACCCCGTATACGCTGACTTTCGTTATCGCGCCACGGACCCGAGTGGAATAGTTGAAAACGAAGTATGTCCGGTTTATGCCGCACATATCGTCAGTGAGCTACAGCTAAACCCAGATGAAGTGATGGATTGCCAGTGGAGCAATCTTGAGGATGTCTTAAGCGGGATTGACGCGACGCCGTGGGCTTTCAGTCCGTGGATGGTAATGCAGGTTGCAAACAAAGAAGCGCGTGCGCTGTTGCAGAATTACTGCCAACAATTTATTGCCTGATGGCGCTACGTTTATCTGGCCTACATTACGAATCGTAGGCCGGATAAGGCGTCAGCCGCCATCCGGCATTTCACATCTTACTTAACCGGGCGCATCGCCGGGAACAGGATCACGTCACGGATGGTGTGGCTGTTGGTGAACAGCATAACCATACGGTCGATACCAATGCCCAGACCCGCAGTCGGCGGCAGACCGTGTTCCAGAGCGGTAACGTAGTCTTCGTCGTAGAACATCGCTTCGTCATCACCCGCATCTTTGGCGTTAACCTGATCCTGGAAACGCTGCGCCTGATCTTCGGCATCGTTCAGCTCGCTGAAGCCGTTACCGATCTCACGTCCGCCGATGAAGAATTCGAAGCGATCGGTGATTTCCGGGTTTTCGTCATTACGACGCGCCAGCGGAGAAACTTCTGCCGGATACTCGGTAATGAAGGTTGGTTGAATCAGGTGCGCTTCTGCAACTTCTTCAAAGATCTCGGTCACAATACGGCCCAGACCCCAGCTCTTCTCAACTTTGATGCCGATAGATTCAGCAATCGCTTTTGCAGAGTCGAAGTTATCCAGATCGGCCATGTTGGTTTCCGGACGGTATTTCTGAATCGCTTCGCGCATGGTCAGTTTTTCAAACGGCTTACCGAAGTCGAAGACTTCTTCACCGTAAGGCACTTCAGTCGTTCCCAGAACGTTCTGCGCCAACGTACGGAACAGAGATTCAGTCAGTTCGATGAGATCTTTGTAGTCCGCATAAGCCATGTAGAGTTCCATCATGGTGAACTCTGGGTTATGGCGAACAGAGATGCCTTCGTTACGGAAGTTACGGTTAATTTCGAATACGCGTTCGAAGCCGCCAACCACCAGACGCTTGAGGTAAAGTTCCGGCGCGATACGCAGGTACATGTCCAGATCCAGCGCGTTATGATGGGTGATGAACGGACGCGCGGAAGCGCCGCCCGGGATCACCTGCATCATCGGGGTTTCTACTTCCATAAAGCCGCGGGCAACCATGAACTGACGGATGCCAGCCATAATCTGTGAACGCACTTTAAAGGTATTGCGGGATTCATCGTTAGAGATGAGATCCAGGTAACGTTGACGATAGCGTGCTTCCTGATCCTGCAGACCGTGGAATTTGTCCGGCAGCGGGCGCAGCGCTTTGGTCAGCAGACGCAGTTCGGTGCAGTGGATAGACAGCTCACCGGTCTTGGTCTTGAACAACTTACCTTTCGCGCCGAGGATATCGCCCAGATCCCATTTTTTGAACTGCTCGTTGTAGACGCCTTCCGGCAGGTCATCGCGAGCAACGTACAGCTGAATACGGCCGCCAACGTCCTGCAGCGTAACGAATGATGCTTTACCCATAATACGACGGGTCATCATACGGCCAGCAACGGATACCTCAATGTTCAGCGCTTCCAGCTCTTCGTTTTCTTTCGCGTCGAAGTCAGCATGCAGTTGGTCTGAGGTATGATCGCGACGGAAATCGTTCGGGAACGGGATCCCCTGCTCACGCAGGCTCGCCAGCTTCTCACGGCGCGTTTTCAGTTCATTGTTAAGGTCGGCTACCGCGTCAGCGCCCTGTACGTGTTGTTCAGACATGTTGGTTCCTCATAACCCTGCTTTCAAACTTGCTTCGATAAATTGATCCAGGCTGCCATCCAGCACCGCCTGCGTGTTACGGGTTTCAACCCCGGTACGCAGATCTTTGATGCGGGAGTCATCAAGGACATAAGAACGAATCTGGCTACCCCAGCCGATATCTGACTTGGTGTCTTCCATCGCCTGTTTCTCGGCATTCTTCTTCTGCATTTCCAGTTCATAAAGCTTCGCTTTCATCTGCTTCATGGCCTGGTCTTTGTTCTTGTGCTGGGAACGGTCGTTCTGACACTGCGTCACAATCCCGGTCGGGATGTGGGTAATACGCACCGCAGATTCCGTACGGTTAACGTGCTGACCGCCTGCACCGGAGGCACGGTAAACGTCGATACGCAGGTCCGCCGGGTTGATATCGATATCAATATCATCGTCAACTTCCGGATAAACAAACGCCGAACTGAACGACGTATGGCGACGTCCGCCGGAGTCGAACGGACTCTTACGTACCAGACGGTGTACGCCGGTTTCAGTACGCAGCCAACCGTACGCATATTCACCAGCAATTCTGATGGTCACGGATTTAATACCCGCTACTTCACCTTCAGACTCTTCAATGATTTCAGTCTTAAAGCCGCGCGCTTCAGCCCAACGCAGATACATGCGCATCAGCATGCTTGCCCAGTCCTGCGCTTCCGTACCGCCAGAACCTGCCTGAATATCGAGATAGCAATCCGCGCTGTCATATTCACCGGAGAACATACGACGAAATTCCAGCTGGGCCAGCTTATCTTCCAGCGTATCGAGTTCTGCTACGGCTTCGTTAAAGGTTTCTTCGTCGTCGGCTTCTACAGCCAGTTCCAGCAGGCCGGAGACATCTTCCAGGCCCTGGCTCATCTGATCGAGCGTATCAACGATGGCCTCAAGGGAGGAACGCTCTTTGCCCAGCGCCTGAGCGCGTTCGGGTTCGTTCCACACGTCCGGCTGTTCCAGCTCGGCGTTTACTTCTT